>Ga0105102_10000227_pt1 | contig 15411 bp, 17 predicted proteins | sample PPLLaktember2015_FD_87032 | JGI IMG/M metagenome (GOLD analysis project Ga0105102, IMG submission 87032) | Freshwater sediment microbial communities from Prairie Pothole Lake near Jamestown, North Dakota, USA - PPLs Lake P7 Core (6) Depth... | ecosystem: Environmental > Aquatic > Freshwater >...
CAAGGAAGAATTACTGCGCATCATGCGTTTGCTCTCTGCGGTAGAAGCTGTTGGTCTGTACCGAGAACCTGCATTTCCATCGTATTTGGTTGAGCAGATTGACAACGCTGTTTCGATACTTGAACGGGAAATACTGAAATGAACCGCAATGACATCATTGCTATGGCGCGGGATGCTGGGGCAGGCGAACCAGAAAGCCTGTTCGGTCGCACAGATTACATCGTAATGACCCAGCACGAGCTTGAACGCTTCGCTGCCCTTGTCGCCGCAACGGAAGCAGCCAAATGGATCAAGGGTGCAAAGATTAGTGTGCCAACAGCAACGATGGAGCAACAGTTCTCTGTATACCACCGCCGTGGCTACGAGGCTGGTGCCGCTGCCGAGCGTGAGCGCAGGGCGTTTGAACTTGCCGAATGCTATCGGTGCGGCTGGGATGGCGGCGCTGCTGCCGAGCGAGAAAAGATAGCTCAATCATGGGACGCTTTGCACGATCAATATATGAAAGACCCGCTGCGCCGTCAGATGCCATTGAGCTATGAAATTGTAGCCAATCTGATTAGGGGTCGAGCATGACCAACGTTGTGCGATTCACAGGTATCACCAAGCTGGATATGCCTGCCGATCATGTCCTTGAATCCGCTCTTGGCAAGCTGGAAGGTGTAGTCATCCTTGGCTACGACAAAGACGGGCAGGAATACTTCGCGTCATCCTATGCCGACGGAGGCGATATGTTGTGGTTGCTAGAGCGTGCAAAGAAAGCACTATTGGAGGTGGCAGATGAGTGACATACCGCGTGAATATGTTGAGGCACTAATTCGCAAGACCGGCATGAGCTTCCACCTGGGTATGCCGCGTGAAGCCGTGATTGAGCAGATGACGAAGTTTGCCGACTTGTTGCGGAATGAAACACTCGAAGTGGCAGAGCATGCTATCCAGCGCGCAATGGATTTTGAACGAGAGGCGTGTGCAAAGGTGTGTGAAGAACTAGATGGCTATCAATATGCGAGAGCTATCCGAGCAAGGGGTGAGGAATGAACCTAAGAGAAGCAGCACAGCAGGCGCTCGACGAGCTGATAGCCGCCGACGGGATGCCGATATGCAACGAAACCGATATTCTTGATCTGAGCAAAACGATTGACGCTCTCCGCGCCGCGCTTGCTGAGGAAGCTATGCAGCGGCTGACGGATGTGCAGCAGGAGATGGTTGGGCCATCTATCAAAGAAACTAGGCACCATAAAGCAAATCGAATGCTTAAAGAGGCGATGGATAGTGATCGTGAAAACATTATCCGGAACATGCCTGACTTTGAATTTGACTTTTCTACAGAGTCTCAGAAGCGCAAGCCGCTGACGGATGAGGAGATTGACCGAGTGTGGCGATCTGTTGATTACAAGATTTCTTATGACAACTTCAGACTTGCGATTGCCCGCGCAATTGAACGAGCGCATGGGATTGGGGGTGAGGAATGACCCGCGACGACATTATCCGTATAGCGCAGCAAGCTGAAGTGCCGATACGCGGGCACTACGACGAACAAGGGCTTACGCCACAGGAACTTGAACGCTTCGCCGCCCTTGTCGCTGCTGCCGAGCGTGAGGAGTGTGCTGATGTGTGCGAAGGGCATTACGACACGGCACAAGCTGCACGCGCCATTCGAGCAAGGGGTGAGAAATGACCTGCCAATACTGCGAATACCACAAGCAGCGTGCTGTGTTGTGGAGACACGAGGCTTACAGGCTAGGCGGGACGCCATTGCCGTGGGACGCCGATGAAGCGATTGCAAAGGCGGTTGCGGCAGAGCGTGCGGCGTGTGCGAAGGTGTGTGAGGAAAATATGTTTTATGCAACAGGCGAGCAACACGCCGCCGCCATCCGAGCAAGGGGAGAGGAATGAGACTCAAGAACCTTGAATTTAGAAATCTTGATATTGATGGCCGTCCCGCTGAGATCGTTCAGTGGAACACGGACAGCACCGGCAAAGAGTATTGCTTCACCTTGTTGTTTTACGAGCGCGACAGCGAGGGATATCACATCTGTTTTGTGGGCGACCGCCCGCTGCAATACGAGGACGAAGAGATCATGTTTGCGATGATGAAGTACGGGCAGACAGTGATGGACGCTAAGTGGAAAGTGGAGGAGTTGCAGAAATGACTGTTAAGACTTCTTCTGACGGTGCTGCGGCAGTGGATCAGGAGTATCCTTGGAGGCCAATCGATACGTGCCCGGTGGGGCGTAAGGTGCAGCTCGTCAATAAAAAGATGGGTTGTGCCACGTACGGCATTTACAGCCGCAAAGATACATACTGGACACACTGGGCACCACTACCAAAGTTCATGGGGTCGATATGAATGACAAAGCGTTTGCGCAGGCCGGTATGGATATGTTTGAGGCCAAGGTCCAAAAGCTTCTTTCAGAATTTAATTTTTTAGCAGGAACCAAGCATGACAAAGAGCGACAAGATTCGAGCCCTTCTGACCCGCAACCCGAACCTGACAGTGGCAGCGGTAGCCAATAAGCTGGGCGTATCCACAGTGACGGTCTATGCCGTGCGTAGCAGGATGCGAGCTGAGTCTGCCCCCATAGAAGTTGTTGCTGAGCCCACCCTGCCGGCTCTCGACGCATTCCAGATCGGCGGCAACCATTACACCAAGCTGGCAATTCAGCCGTGGGAAGTGATCGAGAACAACGAGATGGGGTTCTTCGACGGCAACGCGCTGAAGTATCTGATGCGTTTCCGGGACAAGGGCGGCGTGCAAGACCTTGAGAAAGCTCGCCACTATCTGGACAAGCTGATCGAATTGGAACATGGCCGCAACGCCTGAAGCCAAGGTTAAAGCTAAGGTTCACGCTAGGCTTAAGCAGGCTGGAGCTTACGCGGTGAACTACATCGGGGGTGCCTACGCAAACAACGGCACCCCTGATATTCTGGCTTGTTGCCACGGCAGGTTCATTGGTATCGAGTGCAAGGCAGGCCGGGGTAAGCCCACACAGTTGCAGCTACGCAACCTTGAAAAGATCGAGGCAGCGGGCGGGCTGGCGTTCATCATCAATGAGAAGAACTTGGAGGTGCTGGATGGACTCGAACAAAACACCGCTCGATCAAATTGGCGAGATTTTGACCGGCCAATTACTGACCCGTGCGCTGAGTGAAGAAGAGAACAAGTTACTGCGTAGACGCGAGCGCGACTTGGCCCGAAAGAAACGTCAGAGGGTGGTGCTGGCGGAAGGAATCGAACCCTCAACATCTTCATTACAAATGAAGCACTCTGCCAATTGAGTTACGCCAGCAAGTCTAACGATTAGACCCGACCATGATACCACTCGTACTTGACCTAGAAACTTTCTACGACCGCGATTACAGCCTAAGCAAGATAACAACAGAACAGTACGTACGTGATCCAAGATTCGAGACAATCGGTATAGCAATCAAGATTGGCGATGCGCCGACGCAGTGGTATCCACAACCAGAAGTAGCTGCTGCCCTTGCCAGCATAGACTGGTCGGATAAGATGGTTGTGTGCCAGAACACGGCGTTCGATGGTGCCATACTGGCATGGCACTATGACGTTTCTCCGCTGGCATGGGCAGACACGCTCGGCATGTCCCGCGCCCTCTATCCCCACGACAAATCACACAGCCTGTCCGCTCAAGCCACTCGCCTCGGCGTAGGTGTTAAGGGCACCGAAGTCCTCAACGCGCTGGGCAAGCGCTATGTAGACTTCTCCGCTGACGAGCTCGCTCGCTACGGTGCCTACTGCGTCAACGACGTCGAGCTTACCTACAGCCTGTTCCACAACTACCTCAGCATGGGCTTCCCCAAGCAGGAGCTGCGTCTCATCGACGCCACGCTGCGCATGTTTATCGAGCCTCGGCTGGTGCTGGACAAAGACCTGCTTGTCTCCCACCTCGTCGCAGTTAAAGACTACAAGCAGCAGTTGCTTGAGGACGTACGGGATACACTCATCGGGGACTACTCCGACCCCGAGGCGGTGAAGGTGCTGCTCGACAGCGGCACCGATGGCATCAAGACGCTTCTCATGTCTAACCCCAAGTTCGCTCAGCAACTCGAACGCCTCGACGTTGAGCCCCCCATGAAGGTCAGCCCGGCCACAGGCAAGCTTGCGTATGCCTTCGCCAAGACCGACGAAGCCTTTAAGGAATTGGCCGAGCATCCCGACGTACGGGTGCAGGCACTCGTCGCTGCGCGCCTTGGCAACAAGACCACGCTCGAGGAGACCCGCACGGAGCGGTTCATCGGCATGGCTGGGCGCGGTGCGTTCCCTGTGCCCCTGCGCTACTACGGCGCCCACTCCGGGCGCTGGTCAGGCCAAGACTCGGTGAACCTCCAGAACCTTCCATCTCGCGGGCCGTATGCCAAGGCACTCAAGCGTGCTATCAAGGCGCCTCCGGGTCATGTCGTGATCGACTGCGACTCCGCACAGATCGAAGCCCGGTGCCTAGCATGGCTGGCGGGTCAGCATGACCTCGTGCAAGCTTTCCGGGACAAGCAGGACGTCTACAAAATCATGGCCAGCCACATCTACAACGTGGCCCCGGATCAGATCGATAAAACCCAGCGACAGGTAGGCAAGGTCGTGGTGCTCGGGGCAGGCTACGGCGTCGGCCACGGCAAGCTCAAGTTGTTCCTCAAGTCCATGGCCGGTGTCGAGGTGACTGAGGCTGAGGCCAAGCGCATCATCAACTCCTACCGCAATACCTACGACTGTATTCCCTATCTCTGGGACTCCGCCAACCGCGCTATTCAAGCTTTGGCCAGCGGTCAGGAGATGGTCATCGACGTGCCTGAGCTGGTACGCGTAGAACCCGGCAAGGGGCTCACCCTGCCTAGTGGCCTGCACATCCAGTATCCCGGCTTGCGCCGCGAATACAACGAAGACAACAAACCCGAGTGGCGCTACACCACCAAGGGTTTGCCCACCCGCGTATACGGGGGCCTCTGCGTGGAGAATTTTTGTCAGGCTATCGCCCGCTGCGTGGTGGCCGAGCAGATGCTGCGCATCCGCAAGCGCTACCCCACCGTGCTCACGGTGCACGATTCCGTGGCCTGTATCGCACCTCAAGACGAGGCGGAAACCGCGATGGCGTACGTCGTCGAGTGCATGTCATGGAACCCGAAATGGGCGGTCGGTTTGCCTCTGTCGTGCGAGGCAGGAATGGGTGAATCATACGGTGATTGTTAGGGTAAACTGGGTTCCATACTAAGGAACCCACAATGGCACTCGCGCACTCATACTCATCCGTTAAAGATTTTGAGGGGTGCCCGCGTCGGTACCACGAAGTCCGCATTCTCAAGAAGTTCAAGTCACAAGACACCGAGGCCACGCTATACGGCACCGCTGTGCATAAAGCATTCGAAGACTACATCCGGGACGACACGCCGTTGCCCGCGCAGTTCAAGATGTTTGAGCTGTTCGTAGCGCCGCTGAAGAAAGTTAAAGGCGACGTGCTGTGCGAACAAAAGATGGCCATCCGTGCCGATTTCACACCGTGTGACTTTTTCGATAAGGCTGTATGGTTCCGAGGCGTGCCCGACTTCTTGGCGATCAACAAGACCAAAGCCCGAGTAGCGGACTACAAAACCGGGAAGTCTGCGCGCTTTGCAGACCCCGACCAGCTAGAGCTGATGGCGGCAATGGTCATGGCGCACTACCCAGAAGTGCAAACCGTGTCCGGCATCTTGTTGTTTGTGGTGGCCGCGAAAGTAGTTAAGTCAGAATATACGCGAGCTGACCTCCCGAACATCTGGTCAAAGTGGGCGGGACGCGCTAGTATGATCGAGTCAGCAGTGGAACACGGTGCGTGGGGGGCGAAGCCCTCCCCATTGTGTCGCTTCTGTCCGGTAAGCAACGAGGCATGCGAGCATCGGTAGGGCTCTGGACCCTAGCCAACGGTGGGATAAAACCGTGGCAGTTGTAGGCAGGTTCCTCCCTAGGAATCTCCCCTGCTGATACAACGGACACTCCGGAAAGACGGGGCGCACTCTTCCTTGGAGCTGTCATGGCCGCAAAACCACGTAATTACAAGCGTGAATACGAGTTGTATCAGGGCACCCCGGAGCAGTTGAAGAAGCAATCCGAGCGCCATAAAGCTCGCCGTGCGTATGTAAAAGCGAACGGCCCTGTGCCTGCCAGCATGGACATTGACCACGTGAAGCCTTTGAGCAAAGGCGGCACCAGCAAACTAAGCAATCTACGGGCTGTGCCCAAGTCGAAGAACAGAAGCTTTGCGCGTACCAGTACGAACAAAGTCAAATAACGCAGGCTTACAGTTAGGGAAGTTGCATGCAGATCGTGGAGAACCGCGCACTGCTCTTTGTCACGCGCAAAGCAGATCAGATTAAAGCCCTGATTCCGAAGTCGCACATCATCGAGCGCAATGGCGCGTTGGCAAAGATACTCGTCAACTGGGGCCCGGACGAGGTGCAGATTCTGCGCAACCTCAAGATCAAAGCGCCGCCGCATCCCATACTGGGTACTTACGATTGGCCCGGCGTCTACACGCCGTTCGAGCATCAGCGCACCACGGCTGCGTTTCTGGCCACACACCCACGGTGTTTTTGCTTTAACGAGCCCGGCACAGGCAAGACTAGCGCTGCCGCATGGGCAGCTGACTACCTCATGAACAAAGGCCGCGTGAAGCGCGTGCTGGTGATCTGCCCGGTGTCGATCATGGACACCGCGTGGCGGGCGGACTTGTTCCGTACGGTGATGCACAGGACAGTGGCGATTGCCACAGGGGACAGAAGAAAACGCGAGGCCGTAATCGCGGGGAACTACGAAGTCGTCATTATCAATTTCGACGGCGTAAAGGTAGTCACTCCGGCACTCGCGGCAGGAGAATTCGATCTTATCATTGTCGACGAAGCCAATGCAGTAAAAAGCGTATCGACTGACCGCTGGAAGGCGCTCGCCTCGCTCATTCGCGCCGATACTCGGCTGTGGATGATGACCGGCACACCGGCCTCTCAGTCGCCGCTCGACGCGTACGGGCTAGCTAAGTTGGTCAATCCTGACAACGTACCTCGATTCTTTGGGGCATGGCGCGATAAAGTCATGACCAAGATCACGCAATACAAATGGGTGCCACGTAATGACTCTCAGACTATTGTGCATGACGCGCTACAGCCGGCTATTCGGTTCACGAAAGAAGAGTGCTTGGACCTGCCCGATCTGCTCTATGCGACCCGGGAAGTGCCCCTTACACCGCAGCAACAGAAATACTACAACGCCATCAAGCAAGAGATGATTACTCGGGCTGCCGGAGAAGAGATCACGGCGGCTAATGCCGCTGGCATGCTCAACAAGCTCCTGCAAATCTCGGCTGGGTGCGCGTATACCGACTCCAAAGAAGTCATTCAGTTTGACATCAAGAACCGTCTGGCGGAGCTGGTCAGCATCATCGAGCAAACCGACCGCAAGGTGTTGGTGTTCGTGCCATTCCGGCACGTGATCGACATGCTGCGCGACGAGCTTACCGCCTTCACCGTAGACACTATCCACGGCGGCGTAGCCGCAGGCGCTCGGGCGGATATTATCAAACGCTTCCAGACCCAAGACAGCCCGCAGGTGTTGCTGCTGGTGCCGCAGGCCACAGCGCATGGCATCACGCTTACCCGCGCCGATCAGGTGGTGTGGTGGGGGCCGGTGTCTTCCACCGAGATGTACCTGCAAGCCAACGCTCGAGCGCACCGCCAAGGCCAGACACGCAACGTCACGGTCACGCACCTGCAAGGCAGCCCTGTCGAGAAACGAATGTACGCCATGCTTCAGAACAAAATCGACTTGCATCAATCGCTAGTTGACCTGTATAAACAGGAGATAAGTTAACTGTGTTAATACCAAGGAGACCACGATGGACGCTGCGAAATTAGTACAAGTTTATTTGAAGATGCGAGACGCTAAGGAATTGATGGTACGAGAGCACGAGACGAAGCTATCCGAACTGACCGCACAGATGGAAACGATTGAACAGGAACTTTTGGAAATCTGCAAAGCCACAGGACAAGACGGCGGCAAGACCACGTACGGGTCTTTCTCCAAGACGATCAAGACGCGCTATTGGACAAACGATTGGGACAACATGTATGGATTCATCAAGGAAAACGATGTGCCGCAGATTCTCGAACGACGAATCCACCAAGGAAATTTTAAGGAATTCATGGAAGCAAACCCTGATAAGCTGCCAGTCGGCTTGAACGTTGACTCGAAGTACAGCATCACTGTACGTCGGGCAAAGTGACGCCTATACCCAATTAACCAAAAGGAACAACCATGAGCAATCTGACTCTATTCAATTCCGGCGTATCCCTGCCTGACTACCTGCGCAACGAAGACGACATCACCAAGTCACTGGCGGGGCAAAGCAACTCCAAAACCATCCCCATCAAAGGCGGCGTGTGGCGCATGGTGTCCGGTGGCGAGGAGATTGCCCGCAACGAAGACCGTGCCATGAATGTCGTGATCGTGGCCGCTGCCAAGACTAATTCCCGTACGTTCTTCATCGGCAAATACGAAGAAGGCAAAGACGTGGGTCCGACTTGCTGGTCTGCCGATGGTGTTAAACCCAACGAAGAAGTGCCTGCCGAGCAGCGTCAGTTTGATAATTGCGCCAACTGCCCGCAGAACATCGAAGGCTCCGGCGACGGCAAGACCCGCGCCTGCCGCTTCAGCCGTCGCTTGGCTGTGTCCCTTGAGAACGACATCGGTGGTGACGTCTATCGCCTGCAACTGCCAGCCAAGTCTATCTTCGGCAAGCCGGTTGATGGCAAGATGAGCCTGCAAGCCTATGCCAACTTCCTGTCCGGTCACGGTGTGCCGATCAGCGGCGTGGTGACTGAGATGCGTTTCGATACTGCCGAGGCTGTGCCGGTGCTGCGCTTCAAGGCCGTGCGTCCGCTGACTCGCGAAGAGTGGGAGTTGTCGAAAGCTTCAGGTGTTTCTGAGGAAGCCCGCCGAGCAATCGAGTTCAAGTTTGCGGTCAAAGCTGACAAGACCCCGGCACTGCCCGTCGCGTTCACGCAGAGCCCAGCAGCAGTTGAGGTGGCAAAAGTAGAGAGTTCTATCGAAGAAGTAGTAGAACCGGTTAAAAGGACCAAGAAAGTAGTTGTTCCTGACGTACCCACAGATAAGCCGAATGTTTCGGATATTCTGAGCGACTGGAGCACGGACGACGATGAGTGATTCACGCGGGTATAGCACAGCGCTAGTACAGCAAGTGGCTGCGGCTGACCCGTCGTTGCCGACTATCCGCCTAGCCAAAGTGTGCATTGACCGAGGCGTCTCGGTCTGGGAGGTGTCACGAAAGCTAGGCGTTAGTCGGCCTATCATCTATCAGTGGTTTCGTGGGAAAGTAACCCCTCGAACCAAGCATTTAGAACAGATTCTTATTTTGGTTTCTCAACTTGAGTCGGCATAATCAGTATCGAGGCTAGGCTGCGCTGATCCCGTAGCGACGAGGCGGACCACGGGGCCGCCGCCTCACCTTTTCCCCGCTAACCGAATCCCGTGTGAGGCTACGTGAGCACCACCTTCCTAGACGCCATACTGCCGTCTGCTGGTACGTATTGTGTTGCACGTATCAACAGCAAAAATAAAAAAGCAGTCCAACATAGGTTTTGCAGTACCAAAGAAGAAGCATCTCAAGCAGCTCAGGAGATGAACAAAGAGTTCTGGAATGTGTATGTGGCAATGGCTACGTACGCAGACCCTGCGGCAGGTCGCACTGCCGCAAATGCAGTTGAGATGAAGTGCCTGTTCCTTGAGCTCGATAGCCATGACGGCGTGCCGTATGCGACGCCATCCGAGGCCAGCAAGGCGCTTAAAAAGTTTGTCGTAGACACTGGCCTGCCCAAGCCCACAATCGTGTTCTCAGGGCGCGGGGTGCAGGCATACTGGGCATTCACCGAGCCTGTTCCGATTGCGGAGTGGGTGCCGGTCGCACGGGCGCTCAAGGCGTTCTGTTTCGCCCACGGTCTGAAGATCGACCCGCAGGTGACGGGTGACGCTGCACGTGTCATGCGCATGCCCGGCACGGTTAACTACAACTCTCCAGATCAGCCGCTGGCGGTGCTGGTACACCTCGGCCAGCCTGCGCCGTTCTCGGTGTTTCGTTCGTGGTTCCCGGCCCCTGCCTCTGAGCTTGTGCCTGCGGCAGCACTGGGTATGGACGACATCACTGCCTCGTTAGCGCGCAGCGGTGGCGATCTGCCGGACTGTGAGTTCTCGCTGTTGCTCGACAAGAGCCTGCGTGGGGCTGGCTGTGCGCAGGTCAAGCATGCCTATGAGCAACAAGCGTCAGTGGTGGAGCCCCTGTGGCGGGCTGTGCTGTCGGTCGCTGCCACCTGCGTGGATGCCGATATTGCGATACATACCGTGTCTGAGGAGCACCCGGATTATTCCCCCGGGGCGACTATCGATAAAGCTCAGCGCGTTACCGGCAAGCCGTACACCTGCCAGTGGTTTCGGGATAACTACCCTGAGAACTGCAAGGGGTGCACGCACAAGATCACCAGCCCCATCATGCTGGGGCGCATGGTTCCGGCTGCACCTGTTGTGGTCGAGGACGGTGCCGAGGTCTACAAGGTCGAGCACACCATCCCGGACGCAGACGGCGCGCATCTGGAAGTGACGGTCAATATCCCGGTCTATCCGTTCCCCTACTATCGGGGCGCATCGGGCGGGGTGTACTGCAAGAAGACTGACGCCGACGGCGAGGAGACAGTCATCGAGGTCTATCCTCAAGACTTATACCTCACCAACCGATTCTACGATTCGGACGACCACGGCGACGGCGAGGGCGAACTACTGGGCGTCTGTCTGCACCTACCCCACGACGGCGTGCGTGTTTTCTACGCCCCTGCCACAGCCCTTCTTAATCGGGAGAAACTGCAAACTACACTGGTTAAGCACGGTGTCGTTGCCTACAGCAAACAATGGGATGTCATCATGGCCTACTTCGCTTCCGCAATTCGTAAGCTTCAAAAAGACGCCAGCGCCTGCAAGACCCGCAGCCAGATGGGGTGGACTCCTGATGAATCAGGTTTCGTTGTGGGTGAGATCGAATACACCATCGCGGGCCCCAAGCTCGCACCCCCTGCCAGCAGCACACGGCAGTTAGCCCCGGCCTTCCAGCCAGCAGGCAGTCTCGAAGAATGGAAATCAATCGCCAACTTCTACAACCGGCGCGGGCTTGAGCCGCATGCCTTCACGTTGTTCTGCGGCTTTGGCTCGGTGCTTATGCCGCTGCTGGGTGGTTTCGATGTGAAAGGTGCGGTTATCAATCTGGTGTCGAACGAATCCGGCACCGGCAAGACCACCGCCATGATGGTCAAGGACTCCATCTTCGGTAATCCAGCCAAGCTGCTGGGCTCCTCAGACGATACCTACTTGGCCAAGTTCCAGCACATCGGCATGCTGAACAACATCAGCCCGTCATTCGATGAGATGACCAATACCAAACCCGAGGAGCTGTCCGATTTCATTTACTCGGTCACGCGAGGCCGCGCTCGGCACCGGATGGATTCGCAGGCTAACAAGCTGCGGAACAATAACACCACGTGGAGCAGCATCGTCGTCACCTCCAGCAACTCGGTGTTCTCCGATGCCATCAGCAGCATCAAGGCAACGTCTGGTGGTGAGCAAGCCCGACTCATCGACATCTACGTAGCAGGCAGTGCCGACATCTCCAAGACTGAGGCGGATGAAATCTTCCGCAAGCTCGCTAGCAACTACGGCGTTGCCGGGCCGATCTTCGTCAGCTTCGTCCTGAAGAACAAAGCGCTGGTCATTGAGACACTGCACCAGATGCAGCGCAAGATCGATGAGACGCTGAACTTGGACAAGTCAGATCGCTTCCACTCCGGCACGTTGGCATGCTCCTTCACCGGTGCCTACTTCGCACGTCAGATAGGGCTGATCGACATCGAGATCGCGCCGGTCTATCAGTACATGCTCAAAGAGCTGGCAGGCGTCAAGATTTCGAACAAGGCGTCCGTCAGCCACGGTGACTCCCTCGCAGCGGAAATCCTTGGCCGATACATCAACGACAACTTGTCCAACGCCCTCATCATCGAGTCGCCCAAAAACGGGCTGCCCTCAGCCCCGATTGAGGCACCACGCAATGCGCTGAAGTTACGCTACGAGCCCGACCGCAAAGAGCTATGGATACCGGCACACGAGCTCCGTTCCTATCTGGTCGAGCATCAAGTCGATGTGCGGCAGACAATCAAAGGTCTGGTGAGCCTGAAGATCATAAAGAACGACGGCAAGGCGATAGCCAAGCGGATCGCAGCAGGATCAATCGGCAGCATGAGCGTGCCGTCCGTGCGCAGTTATTGTTTTGATAGCGATGCAGTGGGTGTAGCCAATGCGCTTGAAACTTCCTGATGAGATCAGGATTCTGACCATCCTCGGTGCGCAATACTTCATCCCTTGGGAGGACGTGCGCAAGGGGTGTTCATTCTTCTTGCCGACAACAGCAACAGATAAGCAGGTGGCCGAACTACTGGCCCCTGCCGAAGAACATCTGCAAATCTCACTCGGTGTAGCTAACCGCTGCGAATACGGACGCTACGGCGTCCGTATCTGGCGGCTTGAGTAGTTACTCCTTCTTCCCAAAAATCTGAGCCTTGGCAGCCTGCACCCATTCCAGATTCTTGTTCTCGTACCGCTCAACATCCTGCTTCGTCTTCAGGCGCTCAGCGCTGTCCGGGATAGACTTGGCGCCGTTGGCACTCTCAAGGTACTTAATGTACGCCCGAGTCTGCTCGATCTCTTGCAAGGCTTTGTTCACCAGCTCCGCCATCTTCAGCTTGTCCGCGTTCTTCTCGTAATACTTCATCGCGGCGTCGATGTCTGTTTTCTCCAGTTGCGCAAGCGCACGCTTGACCGGCATCACCTTGTTGACCAGATCGTAGAACTCTTCCTTCGGTCCAGTCGGCACTTCCGGTGTAAGGTACTGGCTCAGGAACCAATACTTGCTCAGCGGCCTGTCCGTCTTGTTCGGGTTGACCATCTGATCGACCAGCATATTCATCAGCGGCACGACGCCACCCAAGTATCCCCGTACGGTGTTGTCGATAATGACCGGCGAAAGCTCAAGTCCCAAATCGTCAAACGCATATTTGGCAATCGCCTTGGCTAGCTCACTAGTTGAGCTAGTGGTCTGAAACTCAGCCGGCAGACCCTTTTGATATGTGCCTACCAGCGGACGCCCAGTTAGCAACGAGTGGTTTGTAAAGGCTTCCATCACAGGGCGAATCGCCTGCGGCACTGGCGTCACCCGGCCCACATACTGCTCAAACGCGTAGCCCAACACCTGCCGCACCACTTCGTTGGTCAGTTGCTCCTCCTCGGTGCCGCGCCGGGTCATGTATTGCACCAACGCTTCCACAGGTACTTTGAACAACGCAGCCATGTCGCCCGGCACCGGCAGTTTCTTGCCGCCGATAATCCAGTTGTTGGACCGTTCATCCAATGTTTGGTCTTGGTATTCCTCATCGTCGCTGTTAGCCAAAGCATAGATCAGCGCGAAGCCCGTCATCTTGGCCGCCTGTGTCCAGAACAAGCGCTTGGCCACAGCCTTTTCCGTGTTGCTCGAGCCGCGTCCAACCATACTACGCAGCAACAAATCGCTCGACTGCAAGTAAGCATTGAAGAATGGAACAGTGGCAACGCCCAGACCAATCGTTTTGCTGGCGCCACGACGCCGGAAGTTGATGAACTCCCGAGCCCGAGCAGTGGCAAGCCCCACGTTTTTGTTTTCTTCCGCCATCGTCCGGTCGTAGATCGCCTTACGCATGGCCAAGTCCGACGCCCGCGTAATCGATTCCAGCCGGTGGTGCAGCTCACTGAGCCAACCGCGTTTGGAGTAGCCCATGCTGAACAGAATAGTTTCTGCTGGGTTACTGGCGTTGTAGTCGATGTTCCCGACCAACCCCTTCTTGGCAAAGTCTTTGGTGAACTCGTGATCTTTGCCGAACACCACTTCATGCCCGGCAATCCGCAGAAAGTTCGTAACTGCCGGCACAATCAACCGCGACGGGCTTCTTACGCCAGACTGCACAAACGCTCGTTGAATATCGTCTGTCACCTGCTTGGCCACGAACGGCGGCATCACCGTCACAATCTTGCGCAAGATGTTGGATACCTGCGCGAACAACTTAACGATGGTCAGCTTCGGCTCCGGTGCATCTGTAAACGCTACCGCATCCCAGTGTGACCGCACTTCAAAGTATTCTTCCTGCCCTTTTTTGTAAGTCCTGACGACATTCCCCGCGTTGTTTGCGGATGTCTTGTTGCCATACAAGCGCCGAGCTTGGCCCATATCCGCCAGCAAATTAAGCGTGGTCGATGCTGCATCCTGCTTGATTGTCTGCTTGAGCATCCACCCCATCAGCTTGGTGTGGTTGTCGAACACGTTGCCCACTTCCCGCTGCGTGCTACCCACAAACTTCGGCAGAGAGCTTAGTTGCGACAGACCGCGACCCGTTGTGCGCTTTGGCGAATACTTATCAAAGAAATCTTCCACTCGGTCAAAGGGCACATACCCGGCAGCGTCTTTCCACTCCTGCGATGTCTCTTTCGAGATGCGCCCCACGTCAACCAACTTGTCGATCATGTACGCCCGCTGCTGATCCATAAGGTCAGCAACCTTCTGAATCTCCGGGTTAGCCTTCAGCCCGCGCAGGGCGGCATCAATCTGTTCCTCGGGAGACCGGTCATCCTTTTGTACCAGCTTGTGAATGGGGAATAGGTCTTGTTTTTTCTTCTTGCGCTCCACATTCTCTTGCCGCATGGCATCAAGGCGTCGAGCTTCCAGCATCTTGCTGGCCTCGGCATAGCCCAACTTGAAGTCCATGCCTTTGGCATCACTCCAGTTCTTGATAGTTGCCAGCACATCGGCTATCGACCCGCCCGGCCCCGCATTGTCGGTTACGATGTACTGCCCTGTGGTAGCGTCTTTCTCAAGCCCACCAGTGTTTACGAAAGCATTGAACAAAGCTTCCGGGTCTTGTGCTTGCCGGATCAACAGTTCAGGGTTTGTAATACCGGTAAGTTCGTCGCGCACCGCGCCGTCAAACAGAATGTTCATGCGGTTAACCACGGAGGCGCTAGCATCGGCTATCTCCGTGCGGAATCGAGTGACATACGACACGTCATCCGTTTCGGTAAATATCCGCACAACATCTTTCATCGCCGTCTTAAATGCACCGGGCGCTTCCTTCATCAGCTCGCTTTGCGCGGCCAGTCCCTCGGTGGGGCTGGGTGCGCGCAGGCTCTTGCGAACATCGCCTTCCTCTTTAATAACGCGCGGCGCAAAAACCTCTTTAATATCGTTATAACCTGTACGACGCGGGCGTGAGTCACCATCGAAATGAACAATTGGATACTTG
>Ga0105102_10000228_pt1 | contig 15404 bp, 10 predicted proteins | sample PPLLaktember2015_FD_87032 | JGI IMG/M metagenome (GOLD analysis project Ga0105102, IMG submission 87032) | Freshwater sediment microbial communities from Prairie Pothole Lake near Jamestown, North Dakota, USA - PPLs Lake P7 Core (6) Depth... | ecosystem: Environmental > Aquatic > Freshwater >...
CGATCGACCCTCATTGTGGCGACGCAGTCTCTCACTCAAGTCGGCGCAAGAACCGATGTAATAGCTCTCGTGCATCTCGGATTGGAGAATGTAGACGAAGTAGGGCATCGCGCCCGGCCCTCTTCACGCCGGAATAGGAAAGGGGCCGGTATTACCGACCCCTTGTTGTAATCTGGCGGGGACGACGAGGCTCGAACTCGCGACCTCCGGCGTGACAGGCCGGCGTTCTAACCAAACTGAACTACGCCCCCGTGTGCTGCTCAAGCCGTCCGAAAGAGTGGTAGGCGGAACAGGGCTTGAACCTGTGACCCTCGGCTTGTAAGGCCGATGCTCTCCCAACTGAGCTACCCGCCCGCAAATTAGCGTTGCTTGGCGACCGGTTTCCTCGAAAGAGGGTTGAACAAATACCGATTTACCCAGCCAAAGTCAAGGCAAAAAAGAGCCTTGTGCAAAAAAACGCGGATCAATTGATCGTGGTTCGGGAATTGAGTTGTTTATCCGCGCTGACGTCGAAATAGATGTCGCTTCCCTGGAAGAGGGTGTCGCCGTCCGCCAGCACCAAGGCATGGGTCAGGACTTCGTCCATGTGTTCAACCGGCACGATTTGCACCTGTTTGGCAATGCTGGCCGGGATGTCCTTCAAGTCCTTTTCATTGTCCCCCGGGATGAGCACCTTGCGGATACCGGCCCGGTGGGCGGCCAGGATTTTTTCCTTCAGACCGCCGATGGGCAGCACCCGGCCGCGGAGGGTGATCTCCCCGGTCATGGCGATATCACGGTGCACCGGCCGACGGGTGAGGGCCGAGACGATCGAGGTGCACATCGAGATCCCCGCAGAGGGGCCGTCCTTGGGGATTGCCCCTTCGGGGACGTGGATGTGAAGGTCGGTTTTGCGGTGGAAGCGGGGGTCCAGGCCGAGCCGTTCGGCGCGCGAACGGACGTAGCTGACCGCAGCCTGGGCGGACTCCTTCATCACCTCTCCCAGTTTCCCGGTAATGATCAGATCGCCCTTGCCGGGCATCACCAGGGTTTCCACGCATAGCAGCTCGCCGCCCACATGGGTCCAGGCCAGGCCGGTAACGATGCCGATCTGGTCGCGCTCCTCGATTTGTCCATGGCGGAAGCGCGGCGCGCCAAGATACTTCTGAACGGCGCTCTGGGCGACCTTGTAGGTTTTTTCTTGGCTGTTCTTGACCGCTTCCCGGGCGATTTTTCGGCAGATCGCGGCAATTTCACGCTCCAGATTGCGGACTCCGGCCTCGCGGGTATATTTCTGAATGATTTCGTAAACCGTGTTTTTTGAAAACTGGATATCGTACCCCTCAAGCCCGTTCAGCCGAATCTGCTTGGGGATGAGAAAATCCTGGGCGATATTGTACTTTTCGTGTTCGGTATAGCCGGGCAGCTGAAGGACCTCCATCCGGTCCTGGAGCGGCAGGGGAATATCCGGCAGGGTATTGGCCGTTGTGATGAAGAGGATTTCCGAGAGGTCGTAATCCAGGTCCAGGTAGTGGTCGTTGAAGCTGAAGTTCTGTTCCGGGTCCAAGACTTCCAGGAGGGCCGCGGAGGGGTCGCCGCGAAAATCCATGCTCATCTTGTCGACTTCATCCAGACAGAAAACCGGGTTGTTGGCGCCGATCTTCTTGAGTGATTGGATGATCTTGCCGGGCATGGCGCCGATGTAGGTCCGTCGGTGCCCGCGGATCTCGGCTTCATCGCGCACACCGCCCAGGGACAGCCGGACGAACTTGCGTCCGGTGGCCCGCGCCACGGATTTGGCCAGAGAGGTTTTGCCGACCCCCGGGGGGCCCACCAGGCACAGGATCGGGCCGCGGATTTTCTTCACCAGGGCCTGCACCGCCAGGTATTCCACGATGCGCTCCTTGGGTTTCTCCAACCCGTAGTGGTCCTCATCCAGAATCTTCTCGGCCTCTTCGATGTCATTGCGCACCCGGCTCTTGTCAAACCACGGCAGGCTGATGATCCACTCGATGTAGTTGCGGACAACGGTGGCTTCGGCCGACATGGGTGTCATCAGCTTGAGCTTTTCGAATTCGTGTTTGACCTTGGCGGCGGCCTCCTTGGACAGGCGTTTACGCCCGATGCGCTTTTCAAGCTCGTCGAGTTCGTCGGCGGCGTCCTCCTCAGCCCCCATTTCCTTCTTGATGGCCCGCATCTGCTCGTTGAGATAGTAATTGCGCTGGGTCTTCTCCATCTGGTCCTTGACCCGGCCCTTGATCCGCTGCTCCATCACGAAGACCTCGACCTCCATTTTGATCAGGCGCAGAAGCAGCGCCAGGCGCTCGGTCAGTGATTCGGTTTCCAGCAGCAGCTGCTTGTCCTCGAGTTTGAAGGAAAAATGGGCGGCCACCGTGTCGGCCAGTTGGGAGGGATCGGGGATGGAGGCGGCGTTGCGCACCAGCTCCTTGGAGAAGTTCTTGTTCTTCTGGGCGTATTCTTCCAGGCTTTCGATGATGGCGCGGGTCAGCGCCATGGCCTCGGCCGCATCGATCCCGCCTTCGAAGATCGGCTCGGTCTCGACCTTGAAAAAGGCTTCACTGGGCAGAAACCGGGAAATCCTGGCCCGGGCCTTGCCCTCCACCAGGGCCTTGACCGTTCCGTCGGGCAGCTTCAGCAGTTGCAGGACGGTTCCAATCGTGCCGACCCGGCTCATGTCGTTTTCCGTCGGACTGTCAACGCCCGGGTTTTTCTGAGTGACCAGAAAAACGGTTTTGTCGCTGTTCATGGCGTCGGAAAGTGCATTCACCGACCGGTTGCGCCCGACGAAAAGCGGGGCCACCATATAGGGGAAAACCACCATGTCCCGCAGGGGGATCAACGGCAGCTGCAGTTTGGCTGGAGGGCCAGCGTCCTCTGGTTTGAAAAATTTAGGAAGGTTAATCATTTTTCTCTTTTTGAAGTTCTAAAGTGTTTATATCCGGGATTCGAGGGGCTGGGCGGGGCGCGGCTTACCGGAACAACGGGGCCGGCTCACCCGGCCCCTTTATCAGGCCTTTTTCTGGTTTTGCTCGTAGAGCAGGATGGGGGGTTCCTGATTGAGCACCACTTCTTCTCCCACAACACATTCCTTGATGTTTTCAGCTGACGGGATGTCGTACATGATGTCCAGCATGCAGCTCTCGATGATTGCCCGCAGCCCGCGCGCGCCGGATTTGCGTTTGACGGCCTCGGCGGCAATGGCCTTGAGGGCCGCATCGGTGTAGCGCAGGTTGACCCCTTCGATTTCAAACAGCTTTTGAAACTGCTTGATCAGGGCGTTGCGTGGTTCGGTCAGGATGCGAATCAGGGAGGATTCGCTCAGCTCACCCAGGGTTGCAATCACCGGCAGACGACCGAGAAACTCGGGGATCAGGCCGTACTTGATCAGGTCTTCGGGCCGCACCATTTTGAGGATTTCGCCGGTGCTCTTTTCTTCGGGCTTTTTGATCTTGGCGCCGAACCCCATTACCTTCGACCCCAGGCGGCGCATGACGATCTGTTCCAGCCCGTTGAAAGTGCCGCCGCAGATGAACAGGATGTTGGAGGTGTCCACTTTGACGAAGTCCTGCTGGGGGTGCTTGCGGCCCCCCTTGGGCGGGACGCTGGCGGTGGTGCCTTCGATGATCTTCAGCAGGGCCTGCTGTACGCCCTCGCCGGAAACATCGCGGGTAATCGAGGGGTTTTCGGATTTGCGCGCGATTTTGTCGATTTCATCGATGTAGACGATGCCCCGCTTGGCTTTCTCGACATCGTAGTCGGCGTTCTGGAGCAGCGCCAGGATGATGTTCTCGACATCCTCTCCCACATAGCCGGCCTCGGTCAGGCTGGTGGCGTCGGCGATGGTGAAGGGCACGTTGAGAAAGCGCGCCAGCGTCTGGGCCAGCAGGGTCTTGCCGCAGCCGGTGGGGCCGATCAGCAGGATGTTGCTCTTCTGGATTTCCACATCGCCGGTGGCGACCGAAGATTCCAGCCGCTTGTAGTGATTGTGAACCGCCACGGCCATGAACTTCTTGGCGCGGTCCTGCTCGATGACATATTCGTCCAGCTTGGCCTTGATCTCCTTGGGGGTCATGAGGTTCTGCAGTCCGGCGCCGACTTCCTTCTCGGATTCCTCTTCGATGATCTCGCTGCAAAGCTGGATGCATTCGTCACATATGTACACAGCCGGACCTGCAATCAGCTTCTTGACCTCTTTCTGGCTTTTGCCGCAGAAAGAGCAGAAGAGATTGTCGTCCGTGCCTCCCTTTTTGGCCATTTTATGCCTCCGTTTTTTCTAACTGATCGAGATCGTCGCGGTTTAAGATGACGTGGTCAATGAGACCGTAGGCCTTGGCTTCGGCGCCGCTCATGAAAAAGTCCCGGTCGGTGTCTTTTTTGATCTGCTTGATGTTTTTGCCGGTGTGGTTTGCCAGGATCTGGTTGAGGGTCTCTTTCATCCGGATAATCTCATTGGCTTGAATCTCGATATCCGAGGCCTGCCCCTGAACGCCCCCCATCGGCTGATTAATCAGGATCCTTGAGTTGGGCAGCGAATAGCGCTTGCCGGCCTTTCCAGCCGCCAGCAGCACCGCTCCCATGCTGGCTGCCTGCCCGATGCAGACGGTGGCAATGTCCGGCTTGATGTACTGCATGGTGTCATAGATCGCAAGCCCGGACGTCACGACCCCGCCGGGGGAGTTGATATAGAAGTTGATGTCTTTTTCGGGATCCTCGGATTCCAGAAAAAGCAGTTGAGCGATCAGGAGGTTGGCAACCTCGTCGTTTACAGGCGACCCCAGAAAGATGATACGGTCCTTCAGCAGGCGGGAGTAAATATCGTAGGCGCGCTCGCCGCGGCTGCTCTGCTCGATAACCATTGGAATTAAGGGCAAGATAGCCTCCTTATGGGAAACATTTTTCCATAACTTCGGTCAGTGGCGGTCTTACTCGCCTTGCGGGGCGGCCGCCGGGTTTTCCAACACCGGCGCGACTTCTTCGATGTTGCTGTTTTTGATGATAAGATTGACGGCGCTTTTTTCAAGTAGCGCGTGTTTGAAGAAGCTGAGACGTTCCGGATTCTCCTGATAGTATTTTTTGATTTCCGCGACGGGCTGTTTGGATGTCTCGGCCATGGCGGCAATGCCGGCCTCCAGTTCCTCGTCCGAAAGGCTGAGGTTCTCCTGGCCGATGATTTTGTTGAGCATTAGGTAACGTTTCACCTGTTTTTCAGCGGTGTCGCGGTATTTTTCAGCCATCTTCTCCCGGGTTTGGCCCACTTCCTCCAGCGACATGTTGTGATAGGTAAACGCTCTTTCGGCCTCGTCCAGGATTCCCTCCAGCTCATAATTTACAAGGGTGTCGGGCACTTCGAACGGTGACTTGGCGATCAGGGCCTGGAAGATCTGTTCGTTGAGCTCTTGCTCGGTTCTTTTGGAATATCCCTTTTGGAGATTGTCACGGATCGCCGCCTTGACGGCGTCCACGGTTTCGTAAGGGCCGAGGCGCTTTGCGAACTCATTGTCGATCTCCGGCAGCACCTCCTTGCGGATCTCCTTCAGCGTGACGGCGAACTCGACCGCCTGGCCGGCGAGGGCCTTGTTGAAATAATCTTCGGGAAACTGCACTTCGAAACGCCGCGTTTCTCCGGCCTGCATGCCGATGATGCCGTCATCGAAGGCTTTCAGGATGTGGCCGTCGCCGAGCTTGAGGGTGAAATTCTCGGTTTTCTGAACCTCATCATACGGCTGACCGTCCTTGAAGCCTTCGTAATCGACGATCACAGGGTCCCCTTGCTGGCAGGGCCGTGGGTCGTTGACGGGCTCCATGCGGGCCAGGTTTTTCTGGAGCATTTTGATCTGGGTTTCAATTTCCACGTCGGTAATGGGGTAAACGGTCTTTTTCAAGTCGATGCCCTTGAAATCGATGTCGGCGATCTCCGGGGCGATCTCAATGGTGGCCTGGTATCGGTAGGGGCTGTGCTCCTTCATTTCGGACGGATCGATCTGGGGCTCGCCGATCGCCTTGAGTTCGGTCTGCTTCAGCGCTTCGGCAAAGGAGGTCTGAATCAGCCGCGCGGTGATGTCGGCGTGGACCTCTTTTTGGTAAATCCGCTGCAAAACTCTGCGAGGGGCTTTGCCCTGCCGAAAGCCCTTGATCTTGGCCGTCTTTTTGAGGTCGTTATAGGCCTTGTCAATTTCGGAGGTGATGTCCGCCTCGGGAATTTCGATGTGCAGGATCTTTTTTACGGAGCTCAGGTCTTCAACAGTGAATTGCATGCCAATCCTTTCTAAATTTCCATCCGGTAAGTTCGGCGGGGCCGGTCTTGAGTTTCCGAGTGCTCAAAGGCGCAAGTTGCAGACGCCTGCGCAGAGCGTAGCTGGCGATTCCCCGGGCAGCGGCACCCATCGCAGGGTGTATTTGCAGCGGATTCAAATCAAAACTACCTTTAATGGGATCGAAACTTCGATAAAATTCAGGCACCCAAAAGCGCAACCTGTTTTTATGTGGTGCGAGAGGGGAGACTTGAACTCCCACTCTGTCGCCAGAGCTGGATCCTAAGTCCAGTGCGTCTACCAATTCCGCCACTCTCGCATACTGCTGCAGCATTGGCTTCGCAAGACCCAAAACCCAAATGCGACGATTGCATAAAGGTGCCGGCAAACGGGGCGCTGGTCTGGAAGTCGGCTGCCTGACCAGCGTGCGCCGCAGCGGTTCCAAGTCGACCGCAACCTGCTCACGGCCGATTCCCGCAATCATCAAAAAATGACGGTCGGCCACCGTCGGGCGCGGCTGGCGTTGTCAGGCGCGCATAGGTCTGATATGCTGCAACTGCTCTAAAATCCTTGAAAAAAAAGAATTATCACATTTATGGTACAATTGGCAAAACTAATATTAAACATCTAAGGTGTCAAGAAAAATTGAGAAAGATCTTGTCGTGTCAATATGTTGGGACCGTTCGGGGGCGAATTCCGGTGCTGGCGGTTGTCCTTTTTGGGGGGGTGATCCTGGCCTGTGGTGCTGCGGGCAGGCTGTCTTTTGCGGCGCAGCGGCCCCTTGTGGTGGTTGATCCGGGGCACGGCGGGGACGACGTCGGGGTTCGCGGCAGCCAAGGCGCAGTGGAGAAGGACCGCATGCTGGCCCTGGCGTTGGAACTGCAAAAGGCCCTGGCGCCAACGTGTCGGGTGGAACTGACCCGCAGCGGCGACGAGCAGATCGGTCTGGCCCAGCGCACAGCACTCGCCAACCGCCTCGAGGTGTCGGTGTTCGTCAGCCTGCACGCCGGCGGCAGTTTTCGCCATGGCCCCCGCGGGGCAACCATCTACTTTTTCAGGGGCGCCCAGGGTGCCGATGGGCCAGCCGCCGGTGCGGATTTCGGCCAGGAGGAGCAGCCCCGCTGGGAGCATCTTCAGAACCGGCACCTGGCCTCCAGCCGTTCGCTGGCAAAAGCACTGCTGGACAGCCTGACCGGGGTGCTGGACACCTCCCTGGTCGGTGCACCCCTGGCGGTTTTGGCCGGTGCCGACCTGCCGGCGGTGCTGATTGAAGTCGGCTACCTTACTCACCCCTTCGAAGCCGAGCAGTTGGGCAATCCCGAAGCCCTCAGAGCCCTGGCCCGCGCCATCGCCGCGGGCGTTGCGGACTTTCTGGAAAATGCCACTCCGGAAAAGCATTAGGCTTGCAGGCGAAGCGAAAGCATGCTACAGAATCGCCGGCATTGCGGGGCGTGGCGCAGTCTGGCAGCGCGCCTGCTTTGGGAGCAGGAAGTCGGAGGTTCAAATCCTCTCGCCCCGACCAAAATAAGATCCATAGCGACGGCCACCTGAAGCGGTGGCCGTTTCTGTTGATACCGACCGACTTATAAACATCATGCCCGCTGCAGGGGATCGCCGGCGCCCCGATCAAAATGGGGTTGGTTGCAAGCCATCAGCGCTCAGGACGTCCCTCAGGTAACCGCATAATTTTCATTAAAGCGTTTCTCGGCTTCCTCCGAGCCGATCAGGATCAATTCGTCGTTTTTTTCCAGGACAATCTGTGGGTCCGGGTTGATCACCACCCGGTCGCCTCTCTTGACCGCAATCACGCTGCAGCCGGTTCTTTCCCGAATTTTAAGCTCCAGCAGCGGCTTGTTTTGCAGCTCGCCGCCGAGGACATTTCGAAAGACGTTCAACCCCTCCGAAAGCATCAGAATTTTTTCGGGTTTGAGCAGGTTCATGATGGTGGTGGTGCACATGGAGCTGAAGGACATCACCAGGTTGGCACCGGCACGATGGAGGGTGTTGACATTGCGATCCAAGCTGGCCCGGCTGATGATTTGAACGTCAGGGCGCAGCCTGCGGCAATAGATGGTCAGGTAGATGTTCAAGTCATCATCGTGGGTGGTGATGATAATCGACGGGGTTTCATTGATCCCGGCTTTGACGAGGGTCTCCAGGTCGCCCGCGTTTCCTTGAATAAAATTCCGGTCCTTCGCGGCGATCGCCGGTTTTTTTTCCACCACATTGAAGTCGACCTGGCGTTTTTTTAAGGCTTTGGCCACGGCTTTGCCGACCCGTCCGCCACCCAAGACCACCACCGGCCCTTTTGACCTGTTGCGGACGTCATGGCTTTGGACCAGTTTGTCGTAGCGATCGAGCTGTTCCGCATTGCCGGCCAAAACCAGGACCGTGGACTCTTCCATGCGGGTTTGGGGGGTCGACGCTCTGAACGTGCCCTGTTCCCAGACGCCGACCACATTCACCCCGGTGATTTGGCGCAAGTTGCTCTCGGCCAGGGTTTTTCCCTGAAGCGGGGTTCGCATGGCAGGTGCTTCCGCGATCAAAAGCTCGTCAAAACTGCCGATCACATTGGCCTGCATGCTCACCCCCAGCACCCGGCGTGCCAGGGCTTGGCCCAACATTTTGGTGAACTGGAAGACATGGCTGCTGCCTGCCAGTTGAAGAATGTCCAGGCTGTCATCCATATCGGCGTTGGTGACGGTCACCACCCGGTCACTGGTTTCGCGGATCGTGAATATAATGTTGGTGCTGGCGATATCGTCGTTTAACACCACCACCATGGCGGCATGCTCGACCCGCAGGCGTTTGTAGCTTTCGGGGTTGTCCAAATCGCCTACCACGACGCGATACCCCAGGTCGTGCAATTCTAAAGCTTGCTTAAGGTCCGGCACAAGAATTACATAATCCATTCCGTATTGGGTTAACTTTTCGACCAGGTTGACGGCGACGTCGTCATAATGGGTAAAAATGACATGATCGGATACCCTATCCGGAACCGATCGCGGCGCACGCGCCTTGTTCTGCTCTTCCAGCCAGGGGGCATAAAAAAATTGGATAAAGGTAAAGGGCAGCATGATCAGCAGCAGCACGATGCCGTTCAGCAAAACCAGAATTGAAAACAATTTGCCGATATCGCTGTGAAAGGTGATATCCCCGAACCCCAGCGTCGACATGACCGTCAGGGTCCAGTAAAGGCCGGTGATCCAGGAATATTCACGTCCCTCAAAGAGCATCAGCACGTGAAAGAGACCGCTGTAAACGACAATGAAAAGAATGAGCAGCAAAAAAAACTTCAGCAGCAGCCGGGTGTTGGCTTTTCTCGTGTTGTCGCCTAATAAGGTTACCAGCTGAGAAATCATAAATTTCATTTTTTTCCGGTCGCCCTCTATTTTTCAGCAGTTTTGTCGGCAAACAGGATAAGATGGTGACGCCGAATTTCGCCGGTTTCGGACCGCACCGGCAGCCGGCCGCGCACCGGCTGATCCCCCTGTTCCCTGCCTGTTATCGGGTGAGGCCGCAGTTTTGTCAAACCCCAAAACAGCGCCTGCCGCCAGGCGGCAGCAGGAACAGGAAATGATGGGCGCAAACAAAAATCAAGGCCGGGTCCACCTGACAAGATGAGAAATTGTTTTTTGTCGGGGCCCTCCGCAATGCCTGTCCCGCTGTGACAGGCATTGCGAACCCGGCGGTACACGGCCTCGGCGGGTTTTCCCGGCCGTCGACGTCATCCCGGAGCTGACCACCCGATATGGACGCCAAGAAATTTCGGTTTGCCATTCTTCTTTCCTTCGGCACCATCTCCTTCGGCACCCTGGGTTATTACTTCCTTGAAGGGATGACGCTTTTCGACGCCTTTTACATGACCATCATTACCGTCAGCACGGTGGGGTTTTCCGAGATCAAACCCCTCACGACCATCGGTCGGAGCATCACCATGGTGGTGATCATGATGGGGATCGGTGTGGGCGGCTACACGGTCGGGATGATTGCCCGGAGCTTTATCGAGGGGGAACTGCGGATATTTTTCGGGAGAAAAAAGTTGGAAAAAAGGATTGCGGCACTGGCCCATCATTTCATTATTTGCGGCTACGGCCGGATCGGCCGGATCATCTCGTCCGAACTGGCCGATGACAAGATCCCCTTTGTGGTGGTTGAACAGGACGCGAAGGCCGTCGAGCAGCTTCAGAAGAACAGTTACCTGTGGCTCCAGATGGATGCGACCTCCGAGGAGGCGCTGCTGGCGGCCGGCATCAAACGCGCCAAAGGGCTGGTGACCGCCCTGCCTTCCGATGCCCACAACGTGTTTATCACGCTCACGGCCAAAGGGTTGCGGCCGGACATCTTCATTCTCTCGCGGGCCTCGGACCACGGCAACGAGGACAAGCTCAAACGGGCGGGGGCCACGCGCGTCGTCTCACCCTATCTGATCGGCGGCCGCCGGATGGCCCAGGTGCTCAAGCGCCCCACCGTGGTGGACTTTATCGATATCGCCATGATGGAGAGCAATCTGGGGCTGATGATGGAGGAAGCCAAAATCGGCCCCGAATCGCAGCTGATCGGCAAAAACATCATGGCCAGCAATCTGCGCAGGGATTTTGGGGTGATCGTGGTGGCCATCAAGAAGATGTCCGACGAGATGATCTTCAACCCCGGCCCCGGCGAAACCCTCGAAGCCGGCGATGTGATCGTGGTGCTCGGTAAAATGGAGCACCTCGAGCGCATGCGCGCGGTCCTCTGAAACCCGCGCAGGGCGTTTAGGCTTCCGCCATCAGGGTCTTGAGTTCCGCGCCGTCGATTTTTTCGCGCTTCAGCAGCAGTTCGGCCCCCTTGTCCAGCACCGCACGGTTCTTTGCCACGATCTCCAGCGCCCGGGCGTATTGGGCATTGATGATCTCCCGGATCTCGGCGTCGATCAGCTGAGCGGTGGTTTCGCTGTAATCCAGCGACCCCTGGGGGGCGATCTCCAGGAAACGGGCGCGCTTCTCGCGGGCAAAGTAAACCTGGCCGACTTTTTCGCTCATCCCGTATTCCTTGACCATGCTGGTGGCGATGTCGGTGGCCCGGGCAAGGTCGTTGTGGGCACCGGTGGAGATGTCACCGAAGACGACCGATTCGGCCGCCCGACCTCCCAGGAGGGTGGCGATTTTATTCAGCAGCTCGGTTTTTTTCATCAGGAAGCGGTCCTCGGTGGGCACCTGCATGGTGTAGCCCAGGGCGGCGATGCCCCGGGGGATGATCGAGATTTTCTGGACCGGATCGGTTCCCGGCAGACTCAGGGCGACGACGGCGTGGCCCAATTCGTGATAGGCGATGATCCGACGCTCTTCCACGTTGATCACCCGGTTTTTTTTCTCCAGACCGGCCACCACGCGTTCCACCGCCTCTTCGAACTCGGGCATGCCGACCGCCTGTTTGTCCCGGCGGACGGCCAGGAGGGCGGCCTCGTTGACCAGGTTGGCGAGATCAGCCCCCACCATCCCGGGGGTCATGGCGGCGAGCTTCTGCACATCGAGGTTCTGTTCTGCCTTGACGCCCCGGAGGTGGATCCGCAGGATGGCTTCGCGGCCCAGCTTGTCGGGGCGGTCCACCAGCACCTGGCGGTCGAAGCGCCCCGGCCGCAGCAGCGCCGGGTCGAGGATTTCGGGCCGGTTGGTGGCGGCCATCAGGATGACGCCCACATTGGGGTCGAAGCCGTCCATCTCCACCAGCAGCTGGTTGAGGGTTTGTTCGCGTTCGTCATGGCCGGCCATCGGGCCGATGCCCCGGGCCTTGCCCAAAGCGTCGAGTTCATCGATGAAAATGATGCAGGGCGCCTTCTGTTTGACCTGTTCGAAGAGGTCCCGCACCCGGGCCGCGCCCAGGCCCACGAACATTTCGACAAATTCGGAGCCGCTCATGCTGAAAAACGGAACGCCGCTTTCGCCGGCAACCGCCTTGGCCAGCAGCGTCTTGCCCGTTCCCGGCGGCCCCACCAGCAGGACGCCTTTGGGCATCTTGCCCCCCAGGGCGGTGAAACGCCCCGGCTCCTTTAAAAATTCGACCACCTCCACCAGTTCCTGCTTGGCTTCGTCGACGCCGGCGACATCTTCGAAGCTGATGTTCAGGTCGCTTTCAACATAAATTTTGGCCTTGTTCTTGCCCAGCGCCATGAAGCCCGGCTGCTGACCGGCCATGCGCTTCATGAAGAAGTACCAGATGCCAAAGAAGAAAAAAACCGGGACGATCCATGAGAAAAGGTCGCGCAGGAAGGTCGATTCGATCTGGCCTTTGAAGGTGACGCCATACTGCTCGAGGAGCTTGGAGGTTTCGGGGTCCACCCGGACGGTGCGGAACGGGGTGGGGCTGCCGCCGCCGACCGTGTCGTCGACCATTTTGCCCTGGATCTGGTTGGCCGTGATGGCCACCTCGGTGATCCGGTTCTCTTTGAGCAGCTGCAGAAACTGACTGTAGGGGATGACCGGAATTTCCATGACCGATACGATCGATTGCTGCAGCAGCAGAACGAGCCAAATGCCCAGAAGGGCATACCAAATGGAAAATTTGTACTCTTTTTGCATCGCACCTCTCCCCGCAGCGTCCGTTTAGCTACCGGCTGTTGATAATCCCGTTACACGGTTGTGGCTGAAAATAATGACATTCGATTGCGCCGGGTTGGGGTCTCGTCTGCAAGGCGGATCGACTGGTACCGCTTCGCTGCGCATGAGCAATCAAAGTTAATTTAAGTCAGCCGCCGCCAAAAAGCAACCAGCACGCTGCGCACCGTCGCGAGGGCCACGATCGCCGTCAAGGCGCAGGCAAAAAACGTTTTTCGGATTTATCCTGAAAGGCCACGGCAACCCATGGCCAAACCGCTGGCTGGGCGTCTGGTCCGTTCTCCGGCCTGCGGGCACTATGGTTTCCGGGCGGCTTGGCGGGAGAAAAGGGAGGAGCGACATGGCATCGGCCCCGATCGATCTGACCCACGCGCTGGACGTGGATACGCCGGTTTTTGCGGGCGACCCGCCGCTGGCGCGGCAAACCTTGTTGACCCATGGGCGGGACGGGTGCCATCTGGAGCGCATCACACTGGGGACCCACACCGGCACCCACATGGACGCACCCTTTCATTTTTTTGCGGACGGCGATCGGCTGGACGGTCTGCCGATCAGCCGGCTGGTGGGCCCCGGCGTAAGGCTGGACCTTTGCGGGCGCCGTGAGGAAAGTGTGATTTGCGCCGCGGAGTTGCGGCGCGCCGGGCCGGAAGTGAACCCGGGGGATTTTGTGCTCCTGATGACCGGCTGGGACCGCTTCTGGGGGACGCCGCGCTATTTCCGGCACCCCTACCTGGCGCCGGATTGCGGAAGATGGCTGGTGGATTGCGGGGCCGGGCTGGTGGGCATGGACACTCCCAGCCCGGACTGCTCCGCCGGCGGCCGGGGTGGCTATCCCGTTCACCGGCTGCTTTTGGGCGGCGGGGTCTTGATCGTCGAGAACCTCCGCGGCCTGGCGCGGATACCGGCGGCACGGGGGAATTATGCCTTCCTGCCGCTGAAGCTGAAAGGGGCGGACGGGGCCCCGGTGCGGGCCGTTTTTCTGGGCTCCTGACCTCGGCGCCCGGGTCACGGGCGGCGGGTGGATGTGCGGCGCCTGGCAGGTGCGATGTACGCCAACCCAGCGCGGAAGCTGGAGGTGCTTGCGCGCCTGTCAGGCCTTGCCCAATAAGCGCAGCATCACGGCCTTCTGGGCATGCAGGCGGTTTTCGGCCTGGTCGAAAACCACCGCCTGGGGTCCGTCGATCACTTCGGCGGCCTGCTCGTAGCCGCGCATGGCCGGCAGGCAGTTCATGAAGATGGCGTCGGCTGCGGCCAGGGCCATGAGTTTGGCGCTGACCTGGTAGGGCATGAACTGCCGGACGCGCTGCGCCATTTGCGACTTGGGGATGTGGTAGCTCATCCAGGAGTCTGTGTAGACCACGTCTGCACCGGCCACGGCTTCCGCCGGGTCGTGGGTCACGACGACCTCCGCACCGGCGGCCCTGCCGGCGGCGGTCGCATCGGCCACCACGGCCGGCAGCGGGCTGGCGCTCGGGTCGGCCGGACAGCCGATGCGGACGGTGACGCCCACTTTGGAGCAGCCGTAGAGCAGGGAATGGGTCACGTTGTTGTTGGCGTCCCCCAGGTAGGCCAGGGTGAGGCCCGCCAGGGGCCCCTTTTTCTCCCGGATGGTCTGGAGGTCCGCCAGGACCTGGCAGGGGTGATTGAAGTTGGTCAACCCGTTGATGACCGGGATCTCGGCGTTGGCGGCGAGTTCTTTCATATGCCGGTGCTCAAAAAGGCGCGCCATGAGCAGGTCGGCATAGCGGCTGAGCACTTTCACCATGTCGGCGATGGTCTCCTTGCCGGCCGCCAGGGGCGAGGTGGCCATGTCATAGAAGATCGCATTGCCCCCCATCTGGCAAATCCCGGTTTCGAAGGAAACCCGGGTGCGCAGGCTGGGTTTTTCGAAAATCATGACCAGCATCCGGCGCTGCATGGCATCCCGATAGTTTTCGGGGGCAGTCTTGACGGCATCGGCCAGATCCAAGATGGCCGTTATCTCATCGGTCGACCAGTCCTTCAAGGAAATCAGGTGTTGCATGCCGTCACCGCCTTTCAGCTTGTCAGATCGTCGTAGTATTTGACGATTTCGCTGGAACGATCGAAAATTTCAAGCATCAGCGCCGCGCGCACCCACATGCCGTTGCGGACCTGACGCCAATAGACAGCCCGCGGGTCCTGGTCCGCCTCGATGGCGATCTCCTTGCGCCGCGGCAGGGGGTGCAGCAGAACCGCGTCGGGTTTGAGGATCTCCAGGTGGCGCGCGGTGAAATGAAAGCGGGTGGTGTCCAGCAGGCGGCTTTCCTCGGCCGTGTCCCATTCGTCCTGGATGCGGGTCATGTAGATCGCGTCCACTTCGGGGATGATTTTTTCGAAATCTTCGCTCAACTCGTAGGACGCGCCCGCCGCGTGGAGATTTTCGAGGATGTCGGCACCGATCTGGAGCGATTCGGGGGCCACGAAATACTGTTTGACCCCCGGATAGAGAGCCAGAAGGATCGCCAGCAAACGTACCGTGAGCCAGCGCGCGAAGTATAACACGAAGGCGATAACCCACTCGGGGATGCCCCACAGA
>Ga0105102_10000229_pt1 | contig 15379 bp, 13 predicted proteins | sample PPLLaktember2015_FD_87032 | JGI IMG/M metagenome (GOLD analysis project Ga0105102, IMG submission 87032) | Freshwater sediment microbial communities from Prairie Pothole Lake near Jamestown, North Dakota, USA - PPLs Lake P7 Core (6) Depth... | ecosystem: Environmental > Aquatic > Freshwater >...
CCGCAACTATCAGAAGGCCCGCTATGCCGTATCGGCCGAAGAGTTGCTGATTGACAAGGCGCAATTGCTGACCCTGACCGCTCCCGAGATGACGGTTCTCCTTGGCGGTATGCGCGTCTTGAATGCCAACTTCGGACAGACCCGGCACGGCGTTTTCACCAAGCGCCCGGAGACGCTCACCAATGACTTCTTCGTAAACCTGCTCGACATGGGCACGGAGTGGAAGGCGATATCGGACGCCAAGGACATGTTTGAAGGGCGCGATCGCAAGACGGGCGAAGTCAAGTGGAGCGGCACGAGCGTCGACCTCATCTTCGGTTCCAACTCCCAGCTCCGTGCTCTGGCCGAGGTCTACGGAAGCACGGACGCGCAGAAGAAGTTTGTCCAGGACTTCGTGGCGGCCTGGAGCAAGGTGATGAACCTGGATCGCTTCGATCTCGCCTGATCGAAGCATAAACGTCTTCGAGAGCTTCTGACAGGGCGGTGAAAAAGCGGTCAGCTAACACCCTGTTCAGCGGACGGCGTATCGCCGCCGCTGAACAGGAACGTCCCGCGCTATCGCCGGGGCGTCGTATGAAATCAAGGTCCGGCACATCGGCAACGGCCTCAAGGCCGACCCGGCCGGCGGCAAGGGGGTGGCCGGCGGCAGGGAGGTCGGACTCCCGAGATTGGAAGGTCAACTGAATTGAAAACCATCTGAACGACAAGGAGGCAGGAGAATTGGCTGAAGAGATCAAGGCAGGCTGCGCGAGGCCGACAGGGGGGCTCGTCGGCGAAGAGCCCCCAGGGGATAAACCAACCGAAGCGGCGGAGGCGAAAAAGGAGGTGAAGTCCATGGTCATGATCGGCAGGAAGGCGCCCGATTTCATGGCGCCGGGGTATTTTCAGGGCAAGTTCATCAACGTCCATCTCTCGGACTACCTGGGAAAGTGGGTGCTTCTGTGCTTCTACCCGGGGGATTTCACCTTCGTCTGAGCGACGGAGATATCGGCGGTCGCCGATAGATACGCGGAGTTCGAGAAGCTCGGCGCCCAGGTGCTCACCATGAGCATCGACAGCGTGTTCGTCCACAAGATGTGGGTGGACCACGAGATTTCCAAGATGGTCAAGAAGGGGGTTCCCTACCCGATGCTCTCCGACGTGGGGGGCAAGGTGGGGACGGCCTACAATGTCTTTGACGACGTGGCCGGCGTGGAGACGCGGGGCCGCTTCATCATCGACCCCGACGGGGTGATCCAGGGCTACGAGGTCCTCACCCCGCCCGTGGGACGAAATGTTTCCGAGAGCATTCGGCAGCTGCAGGCCTTCCAGCACGTTCGGAACAGCGGCGGCACGGAGGCCACACCTTCGGGCTGGCGGCCGGGCAAGGTCACCCTCAAGCCGGGGCCGGACCTGGTCGGCAACGTCTGGAAGGTGTGGAAAACCGACATGGAACGCGATTGACCGGATGACGGAAAGAAGGTCCGTCAGAATAGCCATGCCCTGCGGGGCATAACAATCGACAAAAAAGCGACAGGGAGGTTTATTGAACCATGGCAACGGAATACGATCTCTGGAAAATATTCCCAAGAATGCCGAAGAAGGTCATGATCGGCGACATCACGATCCGCGACGGCTTCCAGCACGAGGAGAAGTTCATCTCCACGAAGGCGAAGATCTTCTACGGCCAGGAGAGCATCCTGGCGGGCTGCCGGGAACTGGAAGTGACCAACTTGGCCGCCGGCACGACGCCCCAGTTCGTCGATGCCGACGAAGTGATGAAGGCGATGCGCAGCGACGAGTTCCGGAAGCGGGCCGCCCGGGCGAAGATCGATCTGGACAAGGACGTAACCCTGACCTGTGTCACCATCCGCGAACCCTCGGTGGACATTGCGATCCGGATGAAGAAGGAAGGCTTTGGCCCCGACCGCATCCTGATGATGGTTTCCACGGACCCCGAGCACCACTTCGCCAACTCCGGCACGACGCTCTCCCAGTACTGGAGAGAGGCCGAGCGCTGCATCAAGAAGGCGACTGATGCCGGCATCAAGATGTGCGGCACCGTTTCGACGATCTGGGGCAGCCCCATCAGCGGCGCCACGAAGCTGGAGGACGCCGTGGAGTTCACGAAGCGCTGGTTCTCGATCGGCGCCTACGACATCGAGCACGCCGACCACGACGGCTCGGCCAACGGGGCCGACGTGTACCGGTACTTCTCGATGGTCCTCGATGCCATGCCGAACCCCGAGGCGCACCTGTGCCACCTGCACGAGACCAAGCGCATCGCCTCGCAGTCGATCCTGGCGGCCCTGCAGGCGGGTCTGTGCCGCTTCGAAGGGACGATGGGCGGCATGGGCGGCCAGCCGGCCAACTTCCTCGACGACTGCCCCATCCGGGGCACGGGCGAGTACTACTACGACGACCCGCGCTACGTGGGCCTCATTTGCCTGGAGGATCTCATCGTGCAGATCGACGAGCTGGGCATCGAGCACGGCTACGACGTGGACCGCATGCTGTGGCTGGGCCGCAAGATGGAGAAGACGATCGGCCGCAGGCTGCGCAGTGAAGCGGTCATCAACGGCCGCACCGAGAAGGCGGGCAAAATGAAGTTTGCACGCCCGGGCCTCAAGAAGCTCATCGAGAAGGAAGGTGAGAAGCCCGGTCAGCGGGTGCCCGCCGAGTGGCCCGCCGAGGCGAAGCTGGGCGACAAGTGGGGACCCACCGCCGCCGCGTGGAAGAAGTAAGTCAGCAACCCGTGGCAGGGGAGAAATTTTACCTTCCCCTGCCACACATTTTCTGCTAGAACCCGTCACGGTTCCTCGGAACCGTGACGACTTTTACACCACAAGCAAGAGGAGGATATTGCAATGGCAGATGTCGTAGCCCCCATGCCCGGGACGATCAAGGAGATCATCGTGAAGGTGGGCGATGCCGTGAAGGAAGACGAGGAGCTCATCATCCTCGAGGCCATGAAGATGGAAAACCCCATCGTGGCCCCCTCGAACGGCAGCGTGAAGGAGATCAAGGTAAAGGAAGGCGACAAGGTCAACACGAGCCAGGTTCTCGTGGTTCTCGGATAGCGCCACCTGCAGATGTGTAAACCGGATGCCGAACTGACCCTCCGGGGTCGGTTCGGCATTCCTATATCTGCGTCCCCCAAAAAGGGGTACAGGGTATAGGGTCAAGGGTATAGGGGTGGAAGAAAGCTTTGTTACATGAAATGGAGGGGCGTTACAAGTAACATGGTTTTTCTTTCTTTTTTAGCCTGTTGCCTGTAACCTGTCGCCTGATACTGACGAATGACGAGGCTGCAGACTTCCATTTTCGTGAGACCAAACATGAAACTGAGTCTACCGAAAAAAGTGCAAATCCATGAGGTCGTCCTGCGAGACGGGATCCAGAACGAGAAGAAGCTGATCCCGACGGAGGAGAAGCTGCGCCTGATTCGAGAACTGGTCGCCTGCGGGGTCCGGCGAATCGAAGTGTCATCCTTCGTAAACCGGTCGCTCGTCCCTCAAATGGCCGATGCCGAGGCGCTGTGGGAGCGGATCGAGCGGAAAAGAAGCGTCCTCTATTCGGCCCTCATACTCAGTGAGGGCGGTCTCGAGAGGGCCATACGCTGCCGGGTCCCTCACGTCGGGATCTTCGTGTCGGCAAGCGAGACACACAGTCAAAAAAACAGCAACAAATCCGTCGCCGAGGCACTGAAGTAGGCCGACCACCTCATCGGCAGGGCGCACGATGCCGGGCTGCAAGTCCGGGCTGGTGTCATGAACGCCTTCGGCTGCGCCTACGAAGGCCCTGTGCCCGTGCCCCGCGTCCTGAAGCTCGTAAGAGCTTTCATGAAGAAAGGGGCCGACGAGATCTGTCTTGCCGATTCCTCCGGCCTGGCGAATCCCCTCCAGATGGAAGATGTGCTTGCCCGCGTACGGGGTGAGACGGAGGAGACGGAACTCTCCCTTCACCTTCACAACACCCGGGGTTTGGGGCTGGCCAATGTCTTTTCGGCTCTTCGCCAGGGGGTTGCGATCTTCGATACCTCGCTGGGAGGCCTTGGCGGTTGCCCCTTCATTCCGGGCGCCCGGGGCAACATTGCGACGGAGGACACGGTCTTCATGCTCCACGAGATGGGACTGAAAACCGGGGTCGAACTCGACATGCTGATCGAAGCCGGTCTGCCCCTCGAAACACTTCTGGGAAAGACCTTCCAGACCTTCGCGTCAAATTTGAAGCGTCCCCCTTGCTGATCTCCCACGGTCCGGGAGGATCAGGTGTCTCTCCGGCACAGGTAAAGCTGTCTCAGTGAATAGGTATCGTAGTCCTTGAACAGGTTTTGGGGCAGGCTTTTCCGGATGACGGCAAGACCGGCGCAGCTCAGGTCGTCGGCGGTGAGGTGACAGGAAGAATAGCCCGTGATGATGACGTGACCTTCAGGATTGAGCCGTTTGACGGCCTGTATCAGGATTTTCCATGCCTTTTCCCTCTCCGTGACCTGCCGGTTGAGGAGGCCGCAGAAAACGATCACATCGAAGGTTACATCCCCGGGAAGGAGTCGGTCCATCTCTTCGGCGTCCCCCTCGTAGACGCGGGTCAGTCCTTTTTCCCTGGATGCCTCGACATTATCGGGGTTCATGTCGATGCCGTGGCATTCGGCATCCGGGCAACGTTCTGCGATCCGCTCCAGGAGATTGCCGGAGCCGCATCCCGCGTCGAGAAGACGTTCGAAACGGATGCCGGAAAGCGCGTCCAGAATGGCGGGGTAAATGACCGACGCATAGATCTCGTATTCTTTTTCCTCGTCGAAGCGCCCCCAGTTCACGGAGGGTGACACGTTGCGCAGAGGGACGATGAGTTCCACCTCGTTTTCATCGAGGGACGAGATGTAATGGACCAGGAAGGCCTCCTCGATTGCCGTCACCGGATGACCGGTGACCTCGGGCCAGAATCCCCCGATGTCCTCTGGCCTGATACCTTCAACGAGAAGCGCGATATTCCGGGCGCAGCCTTTTCCGTTGTCGGCGTCATAGACCTGTCCCTGGATGAAGTCGCTTCCCCCGGCACGTATCAGATTGAACCATTGACCCGTCAGGCTCACCGGCGCTGCGGTTTTGATTTTCTCGATGGTTTCCCTGAACTTTTTTTCGTCGTTTCGCATAGCTGGAAATCATGGCTCCACGTAGGGAATCGCAGGGAAGAGGGGAACACACCTTTGGGCGGGTTGTCAAGCGGCGCGTTTTCCCCTGTGGCGCTCACGCCCCTCGGATATGAAGGGGGTGAGAAGGCGAGCAGGTGAACAGGGTTGAGAACGTGCCGGTCATATACGTGCTGCCGGCTTCTGAGCCCCTCTTTTTTTGTTTCCTATACCAGAGACCCGTTACCCATCAGAACAGCGTATAGATGAATGGGGCGATCGCCGAGCCTTCGGTGAGGACGATGAGCGCCCCGAGGAGCATCAGAACAAGGATGATCGGAGCGAGCCACCATTTCTTTCGGGCGCGGAGGAAGGCCCAGATCTCGGTGAGAGTGGAGAAAACGCTCATTCAGAACTGCCTTTCGTAATCGCTCTTCTGCCGGGGCGGCCCGGTTCTCCGGACCCAGTAACTCGTTGCCTCTGTCGACTTTTTCAACTGCAAGAACTGCTCCCCGAAGGCCCTTCCCAGGAACGCGATCGGCGTGAGAACGAAATAGTACACCACTGTGAAGATCACCCGCGTCATGACCCATCCCAGGATCACGGCAAATATCATCCAGCCCCTGTAGAGCGGCTTCAGGATGCCCGGCGAGGCAAAGCCGATGACGGCGAGCAGAGCCGATGCGCCCGCCACCCAGGGCCAGGAGGCCGACGCCTTCCACCACAGCCAGCCACCGGCAAGCAGCAGAACAATGGCCATGAGGAGGCCGAAGTTGCGCAGGGACCTGCGGTCCAATGGAATTTTATTGATGTCGTCTTTGAGAAGCATCACTTGCACCGCCGAACACGGAAGTTGAGAAGCTGAGAAGTTTTGAAGCTTGGAGACGCTGTGAGCCTTCGATAAGCCGCCAGATACTCCACACTTCTCATCTTCCCAATTTCACAACTTCCTCATTTCAAGGAAATGAACGGGCTTCGGCCCGTCCGTCAATCCAGTTCGAACTGTTTCTTCCAGTCCACGTCTTCAGCAATCGGCTTCTGCTGCGCCTTGTCCAGCAGGAAGGGCCCCATCACCAGGTAGTCCATGTCCGTCCGCATGAAGCACCTGTAGGCGTCCTCGGGGCTGCAGACGATGGGCTCGCCCCGGACGTTGAAGGACGTGTTGATCACAAGCGGGCAGCCGTGCCTATCGTCCAGGGCCTCGATCGTTTTGTGAAAGAGTGGGTTGATCTCCCGGTCGACGGTCTGGACCCGCGCCGAGTAGTCCACGTGGGTCACGGCCGGCACGCAGGACCGCACGACGTGGAGCTTGTCGAGACCGAAGCGGGCCTGCTCCTCGCCCGTCATCTCCCGGCAGATTTCCCGTTTTACGGGCGCCACCAGCAGCATATAGGGGCTTTCCCGGTCCAGATCGTAGTACTCCGAGACCGTTTCCCTCAGCACCGGAGGGGCGAAGGGGCGGAAGCTCTCGCGGAACTTGATTTTCAGATTCATGATCTCCTGCATCTTCGGCGAGCGGGCATCTCCGATGATGGAGCGGCTCCCGAGCGCCCGGGGGCCGAATTCCATGCGGCCCTGGAACCAGCCGATCACCTTCTCCGAGGCGATGAGATCGGCAACCGTTCCGGGGATCTCCGCCTCTTTGAGCTCGGTGTAGGCGATGTCGTTTTTCTGCAGGTACGCAAGCAGGCTGTCGCAGTCCCAGGCCGGACCCAGGTAGGAGCCCTCCATCCGGTCCGTCCGGTCCGCGGCTTCGCGCCGGTTGCCCAGAACCTGGTGCCACGTGAAAAGGGCCGCGCCCACGGCTCCGCCCGCATCGCCTGCGGCGGGCTGGATCCAGATGTTCTCGAAGGACCCCTCCCGCAGGATCTTCCCATTGCCCACGCAGTTCAGGGCGACACCGCCTGCCAGGCAGAGGTTCTTCATCCCCGTCTCCCGGCGGATCGTTCCGGCTATGCGGAGCATGACCTCCTCCGTCACCTCCTGGACCGACCGGGCCAGGTCCATGTCCCGCTACGTCAGCAGGGATTCTGGCTTTCGCGGCGGCCCTCCGAAAAGCCGGTCGAAGCGGCCGTTGGTCATGGTGAAGCCCGTGCAGTAGTCGAAGTATTTCATGTTGAGACGGAAGGAGCCGTCCTCCTTTAGGTCCATCAGCTCCGTCAGGATCAGGTCCCTGTATTTCGGCTCTCCGTAGGGGGCCAGGCCCATGACCTTGTACTCTCCCGAGTTGACCTTGAAGCCCGTGTAGTAGGTGAAGGCCGAGTAGAGAAGCCCCAGCGTGTGAGGGAACTGCAGCTCCGAGAGGATCGTCACCTCGTTGTCCCGGCCGATGCCGTAGCTCGTCGTCGTCCACTCGCCCACGCCGTCGATGGTCAGAAAGGCCGCTTCGGGGAAAGGCGAAGGGAAGAAAGCCGATGCGGCGTGGGACCCGTGATGCTCCGGGAAGATGACCTTGCCCTCAAAGTCGAGCTCTTTCCGGATGTTGTCCCGCATCCAGAGCTTCTGCCTGATCCAGAGCGGCATGGCCGTGATAAACGACCGAAGCCCCACAGGGGCGTAGGCCAGGTAGGTCTGCAGCAGGCGCTCGAACTTCAGGAAGGGCTTTTCATAGAAAGCCACGTAATTAAGATCCTGAGAAGTGAGGCCCCCTTCGCGAAGGCAGAAGGACACGGCATGGGAGGGGAAGGAGGGGTCGTGCTTTTTGCGCGTGAAGCGCTCCTCCTGGGCTGCGGCAACGATATTGCCGTCACGGACCAGGCAGGCGGCGCTGTCGTGATAATAAGCGGATATCCCGAGGATATTTAAAGGCTGCATCCGATCCTGTTATGCTCTGGCGTCTTTTTGTTTTTTACCGTACTTCCACAAAATATGCCAGCAAAGGAAACGTCCATGCACGGGTCCTGTCTCCGGTCCTTTCGGACGGGAAAGGATCATGCAATTTATTGAGTTATAGGCGATTTTCATGCTTTTTACCGATTGACAGGTCCTCCCCGCTTCCCTATAGTTTGTGCCGCCTTGCATCAATCCGTCAATCCGGCCTCGGGGGGAGGCCGCCGGGAGCGAAGTTTGCATGTCCTTTTCGCTTGAATGAACCCGGCGGGAGGAATTATGTGTCGACATCAAAGGACCCGGTCCATCCTTGTTCTTTTCCTGTCCCTTTTTGTCTTTTTTTCCTGCGCCCCCTCTTACTTCGACCCCGTCAGGATACCGCCCGAACCCCTTCGCATGAAGGGGCTGAACGATCTACCCTACCGTGAACTCTGGGCGGGAATCGTCTTCAACGGCGAGAAGGTCGGCTTCAGCCACCTGAAGATCGTGCCGCTGGCGGGCGAAGGGCTCTTCCGCCTGGAGTCGGAGGCAAACCTGCGCATCCGTTTTCTCGGCCTCAGCAAGCGGATCTCCATGAAAAGCGAGGACGTTGTCCGGGCCGATCTCACATCCCAATCCTTCCGGCACGAGATCGCGATGGACGACAAAACGCTCGCCGTCGAAGGACACGTGAAGGACGGCATGCTTCGCACGGAACAGAGATCGGGCAAGGAACGCAAGACGGCGGAGATAAAGCTCGAAGCCCCGCTCTACCCGACGGCGATAATCAATCTGTACCCCGTCCTGAAAGGTCTCGAGGTCGGTGCCGGATATCGCTACGACGTCTACGATCCGCAGACCCAGTCCGTCACGGCCGTATCCCAGACCGTTGCCGCCTTCGAGAGGAGCCGTCAACTCGACATCGAACCGTCCTGGAAGGTGAAGACCTCCATGATGGGGCAGGACGTGGAGACCTGGATCAACCCGAAGGGGGAGGCCGTTTTCGAGCTCGGCATGAAGGGGGTTCTCATCACATACCGGGAAAGTGAGGGGGAGGCCCGCCGCTACCTCTCCCAGGCGAGCCTCAACAAGAAGGACCTCATCCTCGACTTCAGCGTCGTCAAAACCGGGAAACCCCTTGCCTGCCCCCGGGAGGCCACGTTCCTGGAGATTTCCCTGACGGGGATCGCCGGGGAGCTTCCGCTGCTGCAGGGACCCGGACAGGAGGCCGTGCAAAACACGAAAGACCCGCAGTCGATGATTTACCGCATTCGCCGCAATCCCGGCTCTCCCGCGAAGATCTCTGGCCCCCAGTACAGTATCGACGGCTATCGCTGGACCCTGCCCGCAAGCCAGATCGAAAGCGACCACCCCGAAATGCGCCACACGGCAAGAGAGGTGACGAAAGGCATATCCGATCCCCTGGCGAAGGTGCAAAAACTGGCGAAATGGGTGGCCGACGAGGTGAAGGACGAGCCCGTGGACAGCTTCTCGGCCCTCGAGGTGCTCCACACGAAAAAAGGCGAATGCCAGGCCCACACCATGCTCTACACGGCGCTGGCCAGGGCGGCGGGAATCCCCACGCGGATGGCGGGAGGGATCGTGTACATGGAGGGTGTCGGTTTCCTCTACCACGCCTGGGCGGAAAGCGATGTGGACGGCTGGGTCTCAGTGGACCCCACCTTCAACCAGGTGGGCGTCGACGCCACGCACATCAAGCTCGTCGAAGGCCCCGGCTGGATCTCCATCGTGCCCCTCGGGCGCGTCGTGGGCCGCGTGAAGGCGACGGTGATCGACTACAAGGCGGCCTGCCGCCCCTGATCCGATCGAGGTGAAATCTCATTCATGGAACTTTGGCGCCGGGTCATCCTGCTGGGCTCCATCTTCGCGGCCATCCTCGTCGCGCTTTTCGCGAGCCTGTCCCCCGTCGTCCTCGTCCAGCATGTCGATTTTGCGGATCGGCAGAAGAACGAAGGTTCCTACATGGGCTTTCGTTTGATGACGGAGCGCGCAAAACGCCTTGCCGGCCTGCCGCTTCACGACTACATCGCGGAGACGACGAAGGGGCGTCTCTTCGTCGTAGAGGGGGCGGAGTGGCAGTCGTTGGCGCAGAATGCCCTGGCAGTGGCGAAGGGCATGCCGATCGCCGGAGAGTGGCAAAAGAGGCTTCCTTCGGACAAGCACCCCTCAGGGGTTCTTTTTTTCAAACCCGATGAGCCTCCCGTCAAACAGCTTGCCTCCCTGTACTCCGGGTCCCGCGAGCCGGCCTACCTTCGTCTCGAGACGAACGGCACGCCCCTTTACCTGAAGGCGGAGTACCGCGCCTATTCCAACGAGGATTTCCACTTGGGCGGCGGGTTCTCGAGCGCCCCCACGCCCCCGACGGAATTCCTCTTCCCGGGTCGCAAGTGGAGCCCCTGGGTCGCCCTGACCGGGCTTGCCCTTTACGTCCTGCTGCCCTGGCCGAAGCGCCCCCCCGGCGCACAGGCCTATCCGCGCTGGAGGGTGGTGCTTACCGATTTCCTGGCCCTGCTCCTGACGGTGCCCTTCTTCGCCTTCCCCTTCTTCATCACCGGGGGTACGGTGCAGGCCTTCACCGAGGGATGGCCCCTTTTTTTCTTCTTCTGGCCGATCCTGATGATCGGCCTTACCCTCGTGTGGCTTGCCGCCTGGGTTTCCGCCTTCGCCCTGCAGGTCACACCAGAGGGGCTTCGCATCTGGACGGACCGCGGCGAGCGAAACTTCCGCTATGGCGACATGGATTTCTTCCAGCCCGTCCTGCAGAGGCCGCCGAAGTGGCTCATCGCCCTCTCCTGGCTTGCTGCACTCGCGGGCAAGGGCTCATCCAGGATCGGCGCCACGGGGCGGGCGATGATCCTCGGCTCGTCGGCGTGGGGGAGCCTGGCGATCCGCCTCAAGAACGGCGGGGAGATCTTTCTTGGCATCACCGACCAGCTCGGGACCGACATGATCGGCGCCGATGCGATCGTCAAGGCCCTGAAGAAGGCGGGCGTCCGGGAAGTGGACGAGGTGCGGGAGATCCGCAGCCTGGGCCTCGAGATGGTCCGGCTGCCGGAGCCCTGAGTCGTCGAGAATTTACGGCCCTCGAGCCCGGACGAATAGAAATACCTGAACATCAGAATGCAATCGCAGATCACAAACGCTCTCGGAGGTTCTCCATGCGCCGCTTCATTCCGGTCATCGCCGCCATCTTCCTGATCCTCTCCGCATCGCCCGCCCTCGCCCAGAATCAGCAGATTCTCGACGCCCTGCGAGCCTTGAACAACATGCCGGAGCGCTTCAGCACGCCGGCGCAGGCGGAAGCAACCGCCAAGGCGTTCTTTGAAACGGTCCAGAGCTCCTCGAAAAACGAAAACGCCATCGAGGTGCTGAAGCAGCTCAAGCGGACGGTTTCCCAGGCGGAATGGAACGACAACTGCCGGCGGGCGGAAAACCTGCTCATGCACACGGTGCAGCAGGTGCTAGACGGCACCATCGTCGATACCATACAGAGCCGTGCCGGGGGTAAAAAACTCGGTTCCATCCACGGCTACGGGTACAGCGGCAAGTGGCCCATCAAGCCCGAGACGCAGCTCACCTTCGACGGCGACTTCGACGCATCCTTTTTTGGCACGGAGCTCACCGATACCAATCCCAAGAACCAGGAAGGTATCATCCAGGACGTGAGCAACCGAGTGAAAACACGGCTCGGGACGGGACCCGCGGGGCTCGGCATCGTCCTCAACGGCTACGGCTGGGAGGGACACGCAGACGTGTACGTGACCTCCGCAGGCAAACAGTGGGCCATCAGGGAGTCCATGACGCGGCTCTACCTCATCGACCCGGTGACGGGCCGGCCCGTCACCATCACGGCCACTCCAGGCGCCCTCTTCGCCGAGACGCAACTGCGGCTTCTCAATAAGTATTATCCGGGTCTCTTCGAGAACGGCAGGCTCCGCGAAAATTTGTCCAGCGAGCAGATTCGCCGGATCCTCATGGACGACCCTCGCGTGGGCGAAGTCTGGAAAGTCTGGCTCTCGGGTACGCGTTACGGGACAGGCCAGGCCGCCGCGGGCGTCATCGACTTCACCTGCCACGTCTCGGAGGTGGCTGAAGCGACCACCACGCTGGAGCAGCGCACCAAGGTCGCCAAGCAGGTGGCCCGCGCCAACAATGTCTTCATCAATGCCATGGACGGGGCCAAGCTTCCGTGGAGGGAATTCTTCTCCGAAGCGGATCTGGGGTTCATGCGCGACTGCGCCACCCTCGACCGCGCGAAGATCACCTATGCGGAGGCCGCGGAAAAGCGCGTGAACCTCCTGAAGCGCCTGAAGGGCCGCGACTGGAGTGCCGCCGATATCGAGGCCTACGACCGGGCCGTGACGGAATCCCAGCGGGCCCTCAACGACCTCAAGGCCGCCGAGGGACGCGTGATGTCCGCGGCAGGCGGAGAGGCGGCGTTCGTGGACAACGCCGTCAAGCTCATGCGGCGGCAGGCGCAGGTCGCTCACCGCGAGTTCGTGCTCGACGTCATGGGCAGGCCTCCGGCAGAACGGGCCCGCTTGCTGCAGCAGTACGAGTCCGACCTGCGTGCGCTCCTGGACCACTACAGCAAGAAGAAGAACGTGCCCCGGGAGGCCATCCAGTGGGCCAACGAGGCCCTCGACTCCGTGAAGGAGCTCAACCGCATCTCCAACGAGCGGTCGGCGGCGCTGGAAGGCTTTGGCACGAAGATCCGGCGCGTCTGGGACATGTTCAACGAACCCGTCAACACCCGCGAGAACGTACGCAAGCTCCTGGGGGAAACGCCGATTGGCGAGGCCCTGCTGAATAAGATTCCCGAGTGGGCCTTCGCCTCCACCCGCCCGCCGGCCGTCACCGACATTGCCTTCGCGAGCCCCTCCAAGCTGGTTGCCGAAACGGTCTGGACCCAGTTGAATCAGCCCGTCAACGCCCTCATGATGCTCGACCTGCTCTGGCAGCTCACCGATATCTGGCGCGACGGCACGACGACGGAGGTGCAGAAACTGACCTCCACGGGCGGTATTGTGGCCATGCTGGTGGTCCCTCACCTCTATCTCGTGCCCATGGTCTACCACGCGAGCCTCCAGGGCGACCCCAGGCAGCTCACCTACGTCATGGCCTGCTACATCTGCCCGCCCGCCATGCTCCCCATGCTCGTCGAGTCGATGGGCGGCCGCATCGTCGCAGGCGCAAAGCAGGCGCTCTTTCAGAGTGAACTGGAGGCCATGTTCCTGGCGTCGAGCTTCAAACCCGAGCCGGGCACGGAGCCGAAGGATTGGGCGGAGAACCGCGACGCGATCCGATATACGTGGGTCGCGCTCCATACGGAGCTGGATACCTACGGCCGCGAGGGCGAGCGGGACCTCGCCGCGTACATCCGCATCCTCGCCTCGGACACGCGCTCGGAGATCCCGCTTTCGCAGCCGAAGAAGATGTCGGGGCTCCAGGCGATCTATCTGCCCGGCGGCGTGGCCAAGTCGTTCCGGGCCATGATCCAGGACGGCGACCACAAGCTCTTCCGGGAGAACGCCGCGCTCGGCAACGCGCTGGCGGAGCTGCAGAAGTTCAACTGCGACCGGCTCGTCCCCTACATGGACAAGCCCCCCGCCTACTGCAGGTACGCGTGGGCCGAGAGCAAGAGCGGCATCAGGCTCGACCTCATCAACAACATGTTCGCAGAGGGAGAAGAGCAAAGGCTGAAAGCCGAGGGCAAGTCGGGGGAGAACATGGTCCGTATCGTGAGCGCCATGCTCGCCCAGAGGGCAAAGCTCCAGGACGTCGTGATCACGGAGCTGGCCGAGGCCATGATCCTCTCCTTCGAGGAGGAGATGCGCGCCCGCAAGCTCATCGAGCTGGGCCTGCTGGACGACATTCTGAAGGAGCTGCTCGCCATCGGCGAGGAACTCGGCATCAAGGAGGAATTGCTGGCCGCGTTCCAGGAAGCGCTGCGTAAGCAGGAGGGCGTGAAGGTCAGTACCGACGAGCTGAAAAAGCCGGAAGGCCCCGCAAGCCAGGCCGCAAAGACCAGGGAGCAGATCGCGAAGCTCGCCGACACATGGCTCAAGAGCTACCGGCAGGTCAACACGACCCGCCGGTTCCTCGTCGGTCTTGCCGGCGGCTATGGCGTGCCGCAGTCCGACCTGGATCGGTTCATGCACGGAAAGCCGCCCCTGGCGGTGGAACCCGCCAAGGATTCCGAGATCGCCCGGGTGAGCCAGGAAGTCGTCATGTCCGCCTCCCGGGATGCCTCCACGATCCTCTTCAATTTCAAGGGACAGTCCCGCGCGGCGCATCCACTCGACGCGGAGGCGGAGGGCACCCTCCTGCAGTACCTCTACACCGCGCGCATCATCGAGCTCACGTCGGGAATCACCTACGGAATGGTCCCCCTGTGGATCGAAGGCCCGAAGGATAAGGAAACCGCGTCGGCGTTCGCTTCCAGAGCGCGTGCGGAGCTGAAACGGCAGCTCGACATGAAGTACAAAACGCCGTTCGGCAGCCCGCCCGATTTCACCATCGTGCTCGACCGCTACGAGACACTGGCCCGCGGCTACGCCGAGAAGTTCGCCGTGCTGCGGGAGGCGTACAGCGGCACCTTCCAGATCTCCATCGAGGGACCGACCGAAGCGGAGGCGATGAAGGACGTCACCCTGAAGATCGTTGCAAAGCGGCAGGGAAAGCCCGCGGACGAGGCGCTGAGAGATGCGCGGATCGAATGGACGGTCGACCGGACGCTCAAGAACACCGGCGCCACCTGGTGGTTCTCCCCGCTGGAAGAGGCCGTGATGAACATCACCGTTACGGTCACCCGGGAGATCGCAGGCAAGAAAGTGTCGGCGAGCACGACCCACCTGCTCAGCGTCAGGAAACCCAAAGACGACAAGAAGGACGGCAAGGACGACAAGGGCGACGGCAAGAAGGACGATGCCAAGCTCGCCGCGACCTGCTCGTTCGAGTACACGGACTGGGGCGAGTGCGTCAGGGCGACGAAGAAGCAGACCCGGACCGTGAAGGCGAAAACGCCCGCCGGCTGCGTGGAACGGCAGAAGCCCGCACTCGAGCAGGGCTGCACGCCGCCCCCGACGGAGGAAGACAAGAGAAACCAATACTTCAACTGCCTCTGCCGTTGCTCCAGCGGGTGGGCCGGGCACATCGGTGTCTGGTACGACCCGGAGGGGAAGTCCGTACCGGAATGCAAGAGCAACGGACCCTGCTTCGGGGGAGCAGGCGCGTTTGGCTGCACGAGAAGACACTTCTTCGGCGGTCCGAGTGACTGCGCGAAGGGCTGCTGGGAGGGCGCCTTCGGAAAGGGAACGTACGATGCCGACAAGGCGGACAAGCTGAGGAAGGACGAAAACAAGAAGTACAAGAAACCGCTCACGGTCACGATCAAGGCCTCCAAGAACCCGGCCGATTTCGGGGACATCGTCGATCTGA
>Ga0105102_10000230_pt1 | contig 15378 bp, 12 predicted proteins | sample PPLLaktember2015_FD_87032 | JGI IMG/M metagenome (GOLD analysis project Ga0105102, IMG submission 87032) | Freshwater sediment microbial communities from Prairie Pothole Lake near Jamestown, North Dakota, USA - PPLs Lake P7 Core (6) Depth... | ecosystem: Environmental > Aquatic > Freshwater >...
CGGAGATCACAAGGTATTGAAAACAAATATGTTTTAATCTTTGTGTGCTTTGTGCCTTCTTTGTGTTCTCCGTGGTTAAAAAGGTTTTAATGATGTTGCCTTCCATTTTTTATCTGATGTTATTACCTTCGCAACACGAAATCCAGCTATGAAGGGAAAGAAACATCATATAGAAAACGATCCGGGGTTTAAAGCATTAAAAGTCAATGAAGGAATCGAACAGCCACCGTCGGTAAATGAGGAAGCTGTTAAACGTTTTCTTCAGAAGAAGAAAAGGGATTTTACCCCCGACCAGCTGACGGCAGGCATACTCTCCGGGGATATCACCCTTTTAAGTAAAGCCGTCACCCTGGTGGAAAGTTCAAAACAGGCACATCAGCAGGCTGCACAAGACATCATCAGAAATTGTCTCCCTCACAGCGGAAACTCTGTCAGAATTGGAATTACAGGTGTTCCGGGAGCCGGGAAAAGCACTTTCATAGAAGCTCTTGGAACCCTGCTGACGGGGCGTGGCCATAAACTGGCCGTACTGGCCATTGATCCGAGCAGTGAACGATCCAAAGGAAGCATTCTGGGCGATAAGACCAGGATGGAAGCCTTGGCAGGCGACAGCAATGCCTATATCCGGCCAAGCCCCTCTGCCGGATCCCTCGGTGGGGTTGCCCGGAAAACGAGGGAGACGATTGTCCTTTGCGAAGCCGCAGGTTTTGACACCATTTTCATTGAGACGGTCGGGGTGGGGCAAAGCGAAACCGCTGTTCACTCCATGACCGATTTCTTTCTCCTGCTCATGATTGCCGGAGCCGGTGATGAACTTCAGGGCATCAAAAGGGGTATTATGGAGATGGCCGACCTGGTGGCCATCAACAAGGCAGACGGAAGCAACAGGGAGAAGGCCGGTCTGGCCAGATTACACTACCAGAATGCCCTTCACCTCTTTCCGGCCAGGGAATCTGGCTGGGAGCCCAAGGTGCTGACCTGCTCAGCTGCAGAGAAAAGCGGAATCGATGAAATCTGGCAATCTGTCCTTGAATACATCACCCGGGTCAGAGGCAATGGCTATTTCAGGAAAAACCGGAATCATCAATCCAGCTACTGGATGCTGGAGACCATTAATGAGGCGTTAAGACAACACTTTCATCACCATCCGGGTATGAAAGCCGCAATGGCAGAAATGGAAAAGCACGTCATCAATGCAGAAATCAGTTCGTTTGAGGCGGCGGGAAAGTTGTTGGATCAATATTTTTCCCGCTTTTAAGAAAGGTGCAGTTTCCTGCCCTGAGCCCCATTACCTGAACTCAACAATGTCGGCAGTTATTGTCGCGGTGGTGACCATCACTACGCCAAAATAGAAGGTGATTTTAAAGTCGGTGGTGGCATTGGCAAGGGTTTGATTTTCCTTCAGGGGATGGTTGCGAAGTAAATCTGCTTTTGCTTCAGCCGCCAGGGCATCTCTTTTTAATCCTCCGATTCCCAGGATGAGGGTCGTTTTAGCGGTTCCCTCGGCGGTTTTGAGAATTTTGAAATTGGCGGAACTCAATGATGCGCTGTCGCTCATGATTCCTGTGTGCAATGCGGCACAACCCGAGATGAGGAACAAGGCCAGCACTGCAGGAAAGAAAAGGGTCAGAATTTTCTTCATGGTTGTAAGATTTTGATTTTACGTTTTGGATTTGTGTTTGCAAACAGTGCAGATGCTGCAAAAATCATACCGGATGATTATTTCAAAAAATCGTTTATCCCCTCAGCCGCAATCCTCCCCGCCTGGATGGCATGCACCACCAGGGATGCTCCTTTTTCAACATCGCCGGCGGCAAACACTCCTTTGACGGAACTCATTTTATTCCGGTCGGTTTTAACATTGCCCCGCTGATCGAATTCAACGCCAAGATCCCCCAGAAGTCCGGTGTGGACAGGCTGCGTAAAACCCATGGAAAGCAGGGCCAGCTCCACATTAATGATTTCTGTGGTTCCGGGTATTTCTTCCATGGTCCACCTCCCTTTATCGTCCTGATTCCATCTGACCTGTACCAATTCGACCTGTTTCAGCACCCCGTTTTCCCCGATGAATCTAAGGGTGGAGAGGCCCCAGCGACGCTCACAGCCTTCCAGGTGCGAACTCGATGTCCTTAATGTATTGGGCCAGTAAGGCCACGGATTATTAGGCTCCCTGGTTTCCGGGGGCTGGGGTAAAATCTCTATCTGAGTGACTTTATCTGCTTTCTGACGGATGGCTGTCCCTACACAATCTGAACCCGTATCACCGCCACCGATCACAAGGACCCTTTTCCCTTTTGCCAGAATACGCTGATTTATATGTATTTCTTTTCCCGCAACCACCTGGTTCTGCTGCATCAGGTAGTTCATGGCATAATGGACTCCGGTGAGGTCACGGCCTTCCACCTCCAAATCCCTGGGTTTTTCAGCCCCCATGGCCAGCAATACCGCATCGTACTGCTCCAGGAGCTCTTCCCTGGTGATGTCTCTTCCTGCCAGCATACCGGTTTTAAAAAGTATCCCCTCTTCTTCAAACAGCGCCAGACGGCGGTCGATCACATTTTTGGAGAGTTTGAAATCGGGAATTCCGTAACGGAGCAATCCGCCGATGGCATCATTCTTTTCGAAGACCGTCACCAGGTGACCGGCACTGTTCAGCAGGGCCGCTGCAGAAAGACCGGCCGGCCCTGAACCTATGACGGCCACTTTTTTCCCGCTCCTTTTCATGGGAGGCATGGCCGTGATCAAACCAAGGTTGAAGGAGGTTTCCACTACGGCACATTCATTTTCGCGGATGGTAACCGCTTCTTCATGGATGGCCAACACACACGATTTTTCACAGGGAGCGGGACAAACCCTGCCGGTTATCTCCGGAAAGGAATTGGTGGAATGCAAAATCACCGAGGCCTCCCGGTAATCGCCTTTGTAAAGGGCATCCTGCCATTCCGGGATCTTACTGGCCACCGGACAAGCCCAGTGGCAAAAGGGGACACCGCAATCCATACAACGGGATGCCTGCAACTTGCGCTCCTGTTCGTTCAGGGTTTGTTCCACCTCCCCAAAATCGAGGATTCTGTCCTGAACCGGCCGGTAACCTGCAAATAGCCGGCCTGTTTTCATAAAACCTTTCGGATCGCCCATAATTCCTATCTTATAATGAAAAATGTTGTCTGATAAAATTTTGTTCTTAAAACCGGATCTGGAATTTCGGATTTCGGATGTACAATTTCGGATTTAAAAGCAGGAGAGACCGCAGGCAAATCCGAAATCTCAAATCCGAAATCCGAAATCACAGTAAATCCGAAATCATTCATTCATGTCTTGCCGTGTTGTCTTCCGTAAGCATGAGTTTTCTTTCCAGCTCCCTCAGCTTTTGTTCTTCCAGCACTTTTTTGTATTCCAGCGGAATGACCTTTATGAACCGGGGAAGGTATTCTGCCCAGTTGGTCAGAATTTCGGACGCCAGCGTACTTTGGGTGTAGAGGAGGTGCTTGTTGATGAGTTCCTGAAGTTCCACCACATCGGCGCGGTCTTCAACGGGAAGCAATTCCACCAGCCCTTTGTTGCAGAAATAGTCAAAATTACCCTCCATATCCAGAACGTATGCAATCCCTCCACTCATTCCCGCGGCAAAATTACGCCCTGTCCGCCCCAGGATCACAGCTCTTCCTCCGGTCATGTATTCACAACAGTGATCGCCTGTTCCTTCAATTACCGCGCGTGCTCCCGAATTCCTGACACAGAAGCGCTCCCCGGCCACTCCTCTGACGTAGGCCTCCCCGCTGGTCGCACCATAGAGGGAGGTATTGCCGATAATGATGTTCTCTTCCGGCTTGAAAGTGGAGCCCGCAGGGGGAACCACAATCAGTTTCCCGCCGGAAAGTCCTTTCCCGAAATAGTCGTTGGCATCTCCTTCCAGTCGCAGGGTAACCCCCTTCACGACAAAAGCCCCGAAGCTTTGTCCTGCTGTTCCGCGGAAGGTGCAATTTATGGTATCTTCAGGCAATCCCGCTTCTCCATAACGCATGGAGATCTCGCCCGACAGCATGGCGCCAATGGTCCGGTCGGTGTTTCTCAACAAATGGGAGACCCAGACCTTTTCTTTTCCTTTGATGGCTATCGACGCCTCTTTGATCAGCCGGATATCAAGGTGTTCCCCGACCTTCTTCAGGCTGGTGATGTTGCTCCTCAACTCAGCCTGGCCGGGTAAGGCCGGCATATAGAGGAGGGATGAAAGATCCATGTTTTTCATTTTCCAGTTCCCGACTTCCGGATTGACTTCCAGCAAATCGGTACGTCCGACAATCTCGTCGAAACTCCTGAATCCCATTTCTGCGAGGTACTCCCTGATCTCCCGGGCCACAAACCGGAAGTAGTTGATCACATATTCTGAACGACCGATGAACCGTTTGCGCAGTTCTGCATTTTGTGTGGCTATTCCGGCAGGACAGGTGTTCAGGTGGCATTTGCGCATCATAATGCACCCCAGGACAATCAGGGCAGAGGTCGAAAATCCGAATTCCTCGGCTCCCAGACAACCCATGACCACCACATCCCGACCTGTTTTCAGCTGACCGTCCACCTGCAGTTTCACCCTTCCCCGGAGATTGTTCATTACCAGGGTCTGCTGGGTTTCTGCGATTCCGAATTCGGCAGGGAGCCCGGCATGTTTGATGGAGCTCAGCGGACTGGCACCTGTGCCTCCTTCCCCTCCCGAAATGGTGATCAGGTCGGCATAGGCTTTGGCAACTCCCGCAGCTACTGTTCCCACTCCATCTTCCGCTACCAGCTTTACAGATACCTTGGCCCTGGGATTGGTGCATTTCAAGTCGTAAATCAACTGTGCCAGGTCTTCAATGGAGTAAATGTCGTGGTGGGGTGGAGGGGATATCAGGGTGATCCCGGGGGTGGAATTCCTGGTTTTTGCGATAATTTCGTTGACTTTGTACCCGGGAAGCTGACCCCCTTCTCCGGGCTTGGCACCCTGGGCGATTTTAATCTGCAATTCCCGGGCATGAGTCAGGTAATTGTTGGTAACCCCGAACCTGCCGGAAGCGACCTGCTTAATAGCGCTCATTTTTGACGTGTTGAAACGGGTCGGATCTTCTCCGCCTTCCCCCGTGTTGCTGCGTCCTCCGATGGTGTTCATGGCAATGGCCAGGGCCTCATGCGCCTCCTTGCTGATGGAGCCGTACGACATGGCACCCGTTACAAACCGCTGCATGATCTTTTCTTCCGGTTCCACCTGGTCAAGGGGAATGGTATTTTTCTTCAGGTTAAAACAGCCCCTTATAAAAGAGGGACGTGCATTTTCCCGGTCCACCAGCGCTGAGAATTCCCTGAATTTTCCGAAATCATTGGTGCGGGTTGACCATTGCAGCAACCCGATGGTTTCAGGATTCCAGGCATGATGCTCCCCGTATTTCCTCCAGGCGTTGTTCCCAAAGCTTTCATACCGGTAGGGCAGCCCTGTATTGTTCACGGTAAAGGCCGACTGATGGAACATCATGGTCTCCCTGTATATTTCTTCCAATCCGATGCCACTGATTTTGGAGGAGGTACCTGTAAAATATCTGTCTATGAGCTCCCGGCTGACCCCTACCGCTTCAAATACCTGTGATCCGTGAAAGCTCCTCAGGGTGGAAATGCCCATTTTTGAAAATATCTTGAGCAAACCTTTATCGATCGCTTTTATGTAATTCTTGCGCGCGGTCTTGTATTCCAGACCGATCCTGCCTTCTTTAACCAGCTGATCTATGGAAGCCAGCGCCAGGTAAGGGTTGATTACGCTGGCACCATACCCGATCAACAGGGCAAAATGGTTGACCTCCCTGGCCTCTGCCGTCTCCACAATAATCCCCACCTGCATTCTTTTGCGTTTCAGGATGAGGTTATGGTGAACAGCGGCCACAGCAAGCAGGGAGGGTATCGGGGCATATTCCTCAGAAACATGCCTGTCGGAGAGAATGATGTAATTCTTTTTATCATCCACCGCTTTTTCAGACGCAGCCAGCAGGTGCTCAAAAGAGGCACTGAATCCCTCAAAACCGTCACTCACCCTGAAAACCATAGGAATGACCTGGTTGGAGAACATCTGGTCCTCCATGTCAATGATTTTTCCCAGATCGGTATTGATGATGATGGGACTTTCAAATTTGATGAGTCTGCAATGGTCGGGTGTCTCCGTGAGAATATTGGAATTGAGCCCTCCGATGTAGTTGGTGAGCGACATGACCAGGTCTTCCCGGATGGAATCAATCGGCGGATTGGTCACCTGGGCAAAGACCTGTTTGAAATAGTCAAAGAAAAGTTTGGGTTTTTCCGAAAAGAGGGTCAGCGGGGTATCGTTTCCCATGGAGTTGGTAGGCTCAGCGCCTGAAACAGCCATGGTTTCAATGATGTCGTACAGATCTTCCCGGGAATATCCAAACATCCGGGCATAAGTTTCAAACTCCTCCATATGGTAGGGAACCCGCTGTTTGATCTGGATGTCATTCAACTGCAGCCTGTTTTGTTTTATCCACATTTCATAAGGGCTGCGGCGGCTCAGCTGGTCCTTGACTTCGGCATCGGGAATGATGATTCCCAGCTGGGTATCCACCAAAAGGAGTTTTCCCGGCCGCAACCGTCCCTTTTCCCTGACTTCCGAAGGTTCAAAAGTCTGGACCCCTACTTCCGAGCCCATGACGATCAGGTCGTTTTTTGTGATGATGTAGCGGGAGGGACGTAACCCGTTCCGGTCAAGCGTTCCTCCAATGTACCGTCCGTCGGAAAAAACCATGGAAGCCGGACCATCCCAGGGCTCCATGATGGTGGAATGGTATTCGTAAAATGCCTTCAGGCTTTCGGGTATCGGATTCTTTTCATTGAACGATTCAGGGATCATCATGCATAAAACATGGGGCAGCGACCGGCCCGAAAGGTGGAGGAATTCGAGAACATTGTCGAAAGAGGCTGAATCAGATTTCCCGGGTTCAATGATGGGAAGAAGCTTCCGGAGATCGCTGCCGAAAAAGTCAGACTTCATCAATGCTTCGCGGGCATGCATCCATAAGCGGTTGCCCCTGATGGTGTTGATTTCTCCGTTGTGGGCAATTACCCTGAAGGGCTGGGCCAGGCTCCAGGTGGGGAAGGTATTGGTGCTGAAGCGGCTGTGCACAAGAGCAATGGCGCTTTTCAACCTTTCATCCCTGAGATCCTCAAAATAGTCCTTTAACTGCCGGGGAGTGAACATGCCCTTGTAAACCAGAATCTTACTGGAGAAACTGGGTTGGTAAAAATACTCCTTTTGCTTCAGGGCAGAATTCCGGATGGCATGCTCAGTCAGTTTGCGAATGACAAATAACTTCCGTTCCAGGGCATCCTGTTCCAGGAAACCTTTCACGAAAATTTGTTTTATTACCGGTTCTGTGGTGGCCGCTATGGCACCTGGGGCTGAATGATTTACCGGGACATCCCGGTATCCGGCCAGTTCCAGTCCCTCTTCCCTGACATTTCTGGACAGCACTTCCAGACAAACTTCCGCTTCTTCTTCGATGACCGGCAGAAATACCAGTCCTGTCCCATACCTGCCCGGTAGTCCGACATTCATTTTTAGCGCCTGGGTGATGAACTCATGGGGTATCTGCATGAGCAGACCCGCACCGTCACCGGTTGAGTTGTCAGCGCTGGTGGCCCCCCTGTGATCCATATTGAGCAGAACATCAAGCCCTTTGCAGATGATGTCGTGCGAGGCCACCCCTTTGATGTGGGCAACAAAACCGATCCCGCAGTTGTCATGCTCATTGGCAGGATCATACATGCCCTGTCTTCCCGGCAGGATGGAATAATTTATCTTCATTTCAGATGCTTTTTACCTTGTTCCCACTTATGTCCTGTATTAAATCTTTTTGCTTTTTTTTCTGTTAAAAAAAACCAATTAATAAGAAATACAGGCAAAATACTTACAAATTGAAAACAAAATTACGCTTTCTGTGGTGAAAGATCATTTTTTGGGCGGGAATTTTTTAATATTGACAAATTTCTTAATGTACCGGTTTGATCGTGTATTACCGGAAAAGAAAAAACAGACGCTGTTTTACTCCTGTTCTGCTTTGTATGGAGCAAGGTCGGTAAGTTGAACCAGCAGGATAGAGCTTTTGTTTTTTTTGAGGATCGAACATTCGTAATTGTCGAGTATTATCTTTTCCTTAACCTGTGGTATTTTGCCGAATTTCAGGATCAAATAGCCGGCAAGGGTTTCGTATTGTTCATCTTTTTCAATCGGATGAGGGAGTAATTCGTTGACATCGTCGATGGAAGAAGAGGCAACGACGGTATAAACTTTATCCCCGGTTTTTTCTACGAAGGGCATTTCATTATCAAATTCGTCCTGAATTTCCCCAACCAGTTCCTCCAGGATATCCTCCATGGTAATGATCCCTTCTGTACCTCCGTATTCATCGACCACGACAGCCATCTGCTGGTGTTTGACCTGGAATTCATTCAACAGCTTTCCAATGCTTTTGGTGTCGGGTACGATCATGACATTCCTCAGCAAATCACGGAGGTTGAATTTGTTGCCTTTCCTGGATGCCTTCAACAGGTCTTTCAGATAAACCACGCCGATGATGTTGTCGAGGTTTTCTTCATAACAGGGTATCCGTGAATAGTTTTCCTCAATGATTATTTCAAGCACCGACTCATTGAAATTGTTTACTTCTACTGCAAAGACCTGTGTGCGTGGAACCATGACCTGCTTAGCGGTCTGTTCCGAAAAGTCGAAAGCATTTTTGATGATTTTATATTCCGATTCATCAATTTCCCCGCTTTTCTGCCCCTGCTGTACCAGATATTGTAATTCCTCACTGCTGTGGGCATCAGAACCATGTATTGTATGGATCCCAATGCCTTTCAGTATGAAGTTGGCCAGTCCGTTCAGCAACCAAATAAAGGGGCGGAACAGGTAAAAGAAGAACTGCAGCGGATAGGCCACTGCCAGGGTAGTACTTTCAGAACGCTGGATGGCCATCGATTTAGGCGCCAGTTCCCCAAAAACAATATGAAGTATGGTAATGAGGATAAATGCTACGGGAAGTGCGATGGTATGCGCAAGTTGGGGATTCAGGGTGATTCCTGCTAACTCCATCAGGCCAATGATGATTTTGGAGACCACCGGTTCACCGATCCAGCCCAGGCCAAGACTGGCGAGGGTAATTCCCAGCTGGGTGGCGGCAAGATATCCGTCGAGGTGAGAAACAATGTGCTTGGAAAGGGCAGCAAACCGGTTGCCTTCTTTGATCTTTAATTCCAGTTGGGAGGTACGTACTTTGACAATTGCAAACTCAGCGGCAACGAAAAACCCATTCAAAGATACCAGCAGGAAGGTAATAAATACGCCTAATAACATAACAGTTAATGCAAAACAGCATACAAAAGTAATCTATTTATTTGATCAAAGGGCAGTTTTGGGTCAGAATGATTATTTAATTGACAGCTGTTTAAAAAACAAACCCTTTATAACATGATGTTTAGTGGCCGGCAAGAATCTATCCGTTTGCAAACGACTTTAAATGTTTTTTTACCGGATACCGGAAAAATGCGTTTTATATTTGATGTGAAAAAGTTCTCAAACCCTTACATTAAATTTCAGTACCCATGAACGCATTAAGAAACAGTGTCCGTTTAATCGGTCACCTGGGCGATGTCCCAAAGATCAAACAATTTGAAAGTGGGCGTAAAGCCGCCAATTTTTCCATGGCCACCAATGAGTCTTACATTGACAGCAGTGGCGCCCGGAAATCGGAAACCACCTGGCACAAACTGGTGGCTTATGGTTCCAATGCAACGGTTGCGGAGAAGTATCTGCAAAAAGGCTCAGAGGTGGCCATCGAAGGTAAAATCACCAACCGGTCTTACAACGATAAAAATGGGGAAGCCCATTTTGTTACTGAGATTGTGGTGAATTCGCTGCTTATGCTCGACAGCAAAAACCGGCAGCAGGCTGAGGTAGAGACCTGATCCCCCAACATGCCAGATAGCAGAAGATGAATCCCGGTTGTGGTGTTTCGTTTGAATGTGGTTCCCGGGGCCTGGCCTCCCAACTCAGCAGGTCCCGGGTTTTACCGTACCGTTGCCATTGCCCTCTTTTCTCGTCCCCGGCCATTGTGTCCTTTTTCCGGAAATTGATACCTTTGTGCCGCTGAACAGTAATTTGCAACGACCATTATGGCATCTTCACCATCGATTCCCAAGGGTACGAGAGATTTTTTACCGGCAGAAATGGTCCGGAGGAATTTCATTTTTGACACCATCCGTGAGGTATTTCACAGGTATGGCTTTCTGCCGATAGAAACGCCGGCCATGGAAAACCTTTCCTCCCTCCTGGGGAAGTATGGGGAGGAAGGCGATAAATTGTTGTTCAGAATACTTAATTCAGGCGATTTCCTCTCCGGAGTGGATGAAAACCTGCTGGCTTCACGGGATGCCTCTGCAATTTCTCCACGGATTTGTGACAAAGGCCTCCGGTATGACCTTACTGTTCCTTTTGCCCGCTTTGTCGTGCAAAACCGAAACGACATCGTATTCCCTTTCCGGCGTTATCAGATTCAGCCGGTTTGGCGGGCCGACAGGCCACAGAAAGGGCGCTACCGGGAGTTTTACCAGTGCGATTGCGACGTGATCGGAAGCAACAGCCTCCTGAACGAAGCCGAACTGGTGTTGATCATGCATGACATTTTCAGCCGTTTTAAGATCCGCAACATCATCAAAATCAACAACCGGAAAGTTCTTGCCGGAATTGCGGAAGTCATCGGCTTCCCGGATCGCATTACCGACATCACGGTGGCCATTGATAAAATGGAAAAGACCGGCATGGAACAGGTGATTGCCGAACTGCTCGACAAGGGAATATCACCCGGGGCCATCGATAAACTGAAACCGGTTTTGCTCCTGAAAGGGACCACCTCCGAAAAAACCGGTTTGCTCAGGAGCATTTTCAAAGATTCAACCGTTGGACTACAAGGGGTAGCTGAACTGGAAGAGCTTTTCAATTATGCAGATTCTTTTGGTTTGTCGCAATCGGCAGAGCTGGACCTCACCCTTGCCCGGGGCTTGAATTATTATACCGGCGCCATTTTCGAGGTGAAAGCGCTGGATGAAGCCATCGGAAGCATATGTGGCGGTGGGCGTTACGATAACCTGACCGGAGTTTTTGGTATGCCCGGAGTTTCGGGTGTGGGCGTTTCCTTTGGGGCCGAAAGAATCTATGATGTCATGGCCCGGTTAAATCTTTTCCCTTCCGGTCAGACCATTTCAACCAGGGTTCTCTTCCTCAATTTGGGTAAAGCGGAGGAAGCTTATGTATTGCCTCTCCTGTCTGAAATCAGGAAGAATGGGGTCAATGCCGAAATCTATCCTGAAGCCGAAAAGCTGAAAAAGCAGATGAATTATGCCAACCGCAGGGAGATTCCCTTTGTGGTGATCGCAGGAGAAACTGAAATCAGAGAGCAGCAGGTAGTGCTGAAGAATATGTCAACGGGAGAACAAACCCTGGTCGGGAAACAGCAATTGGCTGAAGTTCTCTCAGGAAAGCTGCCCTGAGCCTTTCTCTGAAGCAGAACACCACCATTTCAAACAACGGTGGGTGGATTTCGGGGATGCCCTTTTTATCCCATATTGCTTTATCTTTGGTGCTCATTCCTTCCCAACAGTCCGGTTTTCCCCTGCCCCAAGCCCTATGCCCCATGCTTCCCGCTCCATGCCCTGTGCATATTACAGCGGCGGTATTTCAAACAGCGGTGCGGGTTGGGCGGGTATTCCCTTTTCTATAAATATCGCCGCTCCGGAGCTTTGCCCTTTGCACCATGCCCTCTGCCTCATGCCCTATTTATTCTCTTCCTGCCTTTTTTTCCTGTATTGATCAAACATGTGGGCACGGAACTGATTATCCGCCCGGTATAGCTGAAGGACTTTCTGTGGTGGAAGGATTTTGAGGTATTTTTCATTGAATTCGACCGAGAGGTCGGCTTCTTTTCTGAAGGTTGCAGCAATCTCGCGGGTCGTTTTTATGATTTCCTGATCCGACAGGGCAATTTTCTCGTCCTTCGTTTTTTGCTCCAGCTCGCGCCGGTGCATTTGAAGATCCATTCTCCTCTTTTCAAAATCGTTGTAAACCGGCCAGAATTCCTGGGCTTCTTTTACTGTGAAGTTCATTTTCTCGCTGAGGAAGGCAATTTTCTGGCTTTTGAATTTTTCAAAATCATAACCCTCTCTGCCCTGGGAAAAACCTGAAAGAACAAAAAACAGTAAAGCGGAGATCAACAAAAAAAACATCTTTTTCATGACCGGTTATTTTTGGGTTTCAAGATAAATATCGTAATCGCTGTAGTTGGAAGCAATATATACTTCAAGATCCTGGCTTTCCTCCCCGGATGCCCCGTTGTTCCCGGTCAGAAGGCTGAAAAAGGTATGGTCGTCCACATTCTCCACCATGTTAAGGATGCTTTCTTCTTCATTTACCTCCGAAGCTGAGGCAAATTCTTCAGGATGATTCATCAGCCTGACAGGCACGTAAACCAGCAGAAAGACCGCTGCAAAAGCCGCAGCCAATCCGAACACCGGTTTCAGGTATCTGAATAATGTCACCCGCTTCCCGGAATGGCTCAGCTTCTCTGCTTCCATCCTGGTGTTCAGCCTGACCTGAAATTCTTCGAAATAGTGCTCGGGAAGCCTGAAAGGCAACTCCCTGCCCAACTCTTTCGGAAAACCGGAAATTTCTTCCGGTAGGTTTATCTTTTTCATATCAGTTAATTGACTATTTTTCTGTGCAAAAGTTTAATGACGCTTCATTCATTTCCGGTAACATATTCTTCAACCTTTTTTACTGCATGGTGGTAAGAGGCCTTCAGGGCGCCCACTGAAGTGTCGAGGATATCCGACATCTTCTGATAAGGCATTTCCTCAAAATAGCGCAGGTTGAAAACCAGCCGCTGTTTTTCGGGAAGGGTGAGGATGGCTTCCTGTAATTTTTTCTGGATTTCGGTGCCATCATAGTAATCATCCGCTTCCAGCCTGTTCCGAAGGTAATCACCAACATCCTGTAAAGGAGCAAACTGCCTTTTGCTGCGGCTGTTTATGAAAGTAAGCGACTCGTTCGTGGCAATGCGGTAAAGCCAGGTGAACAGAGAAGACTCTTCCCTGAAACTGTCGAGGTTCTTCCAAACCTTCAGAAAAGTATTCTGCAGGACATCGTCTGAATCGTCGTGGTTCAGGACAATCTTCCGGATGTGCCAGTACAATCTCTCCTGATATTGGGTAACCAGCTGAGAGAAAGCAAGATTCCTCGTTCTTTCATTTCTGAGAAGACCGATTAACTCCTGGTCGGAAGGATGCATACCATTCATTGTTGCTTTAAGACATGACGCAGATAAAAAAGTTTAACCCGAATCACTGGATTAAATACGAAATAAAGATAATCAGAAAAGCGATACGGCCATACCTCCCCATTCAAATCGCCATGACCGCCTGCCCGGAGTGATCCATGAACATGCCAGGGGCCCGCCTGCACAAAAGGGCACAACCCTGAAACAAAGCTGTATCTCTTATTGAATCATCTGGTTCTCTGTGTCTGTAAGCTGGGGAGAAATAGAGACACATGTTAAATAATGGATTAAAATATAGAAAAAAGACATATAATATTTGTAATAATGACAAAAAGTATAAATTTGTGCCGTTATAATGATAAAAAGATACTATGTGCGGAATAGTTTGTGCTTTTGACATCAAGGGTGATCCACAGGAAATGAGGGTACAGGTACTTGAAATGTCGAGGAAAATCAGGCATCGCGGGCCTGACTGGTCTGGAATTTATTGTGGTGGGAATTCACTGATGGCTCATGAGCGGCTGGCTATTGTGGATCCGCAATCGGGCAAACAACCCTTGTTCAGCAGCGACAGGAAGCAGATTCTTGCCGTGAACGGCGAAATATACAATCACCAGGAAATCAGGAAGCGTTTTGAAGGGAAATATGAATTTCTGACCCAATCGGATTGTGAAGTGATCCTTGCTTTATACCGCGAGAAAGGGCCGCATTTTATAGATGAACTGAACGGAATTTTTGCCTTTGCCCTTTATGATGAGGAAACCGGAAAATACCTGGTTGCAAGAGACCATATCGGGATCATCCCATTGTATATGGGGTGGGATATCCACGGAAATTTTTATGTGGCATCGGAACTGAAAGCGCTGGAAGGTGTCTGCGTCAGGATGGAGGAATTCCCCCCTGCCCATTACCTTTATGGTCCCGGAAGTGAACCTGTCCGCTGGCACAGCAGGGAGTGGATATCTTACGAAGCTGTTCAGGAGAATGTTTCTTCAATTGCCAGACTGAAGGAAGCTCTTGAAGCTGCTGTCCACCGGCAATTGATGTCGGATGTTCCTTACGGTGTGCTGTTGTCGGGCGGTCTGGATTCCTCGGTGGTGTCGGCCATTGCAAAGAAATATGCTGCTATGCGCATTGAAACCAACGACAGCCAGCCGGCCTGGTGGCCTCAGCTCCATTCCTTCGCCATAGGGCTGGATGGTTCTCCCGACCTTGCTGCTGCGCGGAAGGCTGCCGACCACATCGGTACCATTCACCATGAAATCCATTATACCATACAGGAGGGTCTGGATGCCATCCGTGATGTGATTTACCATCTTGAAACCTATGATGTCACCACCGTCAGGGCTTCCACTCCCATGTACCTGCTGGCCAGGGTAATCCGGTCGATGGGCATAAAAATGGTGCTCAGCGGGGAAGGGGCCGATGAAATCTTCGGGGGCTATCTCTATTTTCACAAAGCTCCCGATGCCAGGGCTTTTCATGAAGAAACCATCCGTAAGATCAGCAGGCTCCACCTCTACGATTGCCTGAGAGCCAACAAGTCACTGGCCGCCTGGGGGGTGGAAGGGCGTGTGCCTTTCCTCGACAAAGAGTTTATGGATGTAGCCATGACCCTAAACCCGGAAGATAAAATGGCAGGTAATGGAAAAATGGAAAAATGGATATTGCGGAAAGCCTTTGAAGATTACCTTCCGGAATCGATTGTCTGGAGGCAGAAAGAGCAATTCTCCGATGGGGTGGGCTATGGCTGGATCGATACCCTGAAAAAAATCGCCGGAGAAAAGGTCACCGCTGAAATGATGGACTCTGCCAGATACCGGTTTCCCATCAATACCCCTATGTCCAGAGAAGAATACCTTTATCGCTCCATTTTCTCTGAACATTTTCCTTCCGACCAGGCCGCATCCACCGTTCCGTCGGTTCCTTCCATCGCCTGCAGCACGGCCGAAGCCCTGGCCTGGGACCTGTCGTTCCGAAACAATGCAGATCCCTCGGGAAGAGCTGTTGCTGCAGTCCA
>Ga0105102_10000231_pt1 | contig 15362 bp, 13 predicted proteins | sample PPLLaktember2015_FD_87032 | JGI IMG/M metagenome (GOLD analysis project Ga0105102, IMG submission 87032) | Freshwater sediment microbial communities from Prairie Pothole Lake near Jamestown, North Dakota, USA - PPLs Lake P7 Core (6) Depth... | ecosystem: Environmental > Aquatic > Freshwater >...
CTTATTTCCTATTACAAGGTCAATGTTTTAAGGTTTGAGCCTTATCAGAGGTACGATCTTATCTGGAGTGCCGGATTATTTGATTATTTCAGGGAGAAGCACTTTGTTTACCTGGTAAAAAAATACATCAATTACATTGCAGAAGGAGGTGAGCTTGTAATTGGCAATTTCAGCACTGAAAATCCATCAAAAAACCTTATGGAGAAAGTATCTGAATGGTACCTTAACTACAGAAGCAGAGAGGATCTGTTAAAGATTGCAGGAGAGGCAGGCCTCCAAAACGGAAAAGTCTTTATTGATGCAGAAGCCCTCGAGGTAAATCTTTTCCTTAAAATTCTTGGAAGCTGAAAATAAACTTTGTCTTCCTGTTCATAATTTCTCCTTTCAAAACACATACAAAGTTTCTGATTCAAACAGGTAAAGCAAATAGACGCTTTTTGCCTTCCTGCCTGCAAATAATTCCATTAAATCCTCTGCCAGGTAAAAATCTGTAAGCTGAGCAAAAGTACTTTTGTCCTGAGCCATTGATAATTGCATTTCCCAATACAAAATCAGGCTTAATTCAAATCGCTGCTTATCAGAAAAAAGAAAATTACTATAATCCGGTGATTTTAAAAAAGAATTTATAAAATCTATTGCCCCCCGCTTACGTTTACTATAAAATCGATTGACCTGCAATAATGAATATCCTCAAAAATATGAAGATTAACTTCCTGGGTTTGAACCCTGAAACCTCGGAATCAATGACTTTCAACAAATTAACCCTTTCATTTACAGGATACTTGTCGAATTATGAACCTGAATTCCTTAATGACTACTTCGTTAAGTCTTTGAATCCGTTCAGGGTTTCATTGATACTGGCGATGATCTTTTATGGCGGGTTTGCACTTCTTGATGCAGCAACGGTACCTGAATTGAAAGAAATATTCTGGTTTATAAGATTCGCTGTTATATTTCCGGTTATGTTATCAGTATTTGCCTTTTCATATTTCAAAACGTTCAGGAAATATATGCAACTATCGATTACATGCATAATGTTAGTTACCGGAATCGGAATTATCGTAATGATAATACTTGGTGCAAGGATATCTAACTATTCATATTATGCCGGACTTATACTGATCTTCATTTTTGGATATACATTTGCTAAAGCGCGGTTTCTTTATGCGTCGTTCGCGGGCTGGCTGATTGTAATTGCCTACGAGATTTCAGCTATCTGGATCTCTGACACCCCTTTGACGATACTGGTCAATAACAATTTCTTTTTTATCAGTTCAAATATTATCGGGATGCTCATAGGGTATTCCCTGGAACTATCCGCAAGGCGGGATTTTTATATGAGAAAACTCCTGGACCTGGAACAGGAAAAAGTCAAAGCAATTAACAGCACCCTTGAAAAAAGAGTAATTGAAAGGACCCGGCAACTGACAAATACCAATTTAAAACTGAAGAAAGAAATGGAGGTTCGCATAAGACTCGATAGGGAGAGAAGCGAACTGGAAACTCAGCTTTTTCAGCTCAAAAAAATTGAGACGATCGGAACGCTTGCAGGGGGTATAGCTCATGACTTTAACAATATCCTGACGCCGATCCTGGGTTATACAGATATGGCCCTGGAAGAACTTCCGGAGGAAAGCACACTGCGGTTCGATATTGAACAGATAAATAATGCAGCTTTAAGAGGAAAAGACCTGGTTCAGCAAATCCTTACTTTCAGCCGGGAGGTGAATGTGGAGAGGAAGCCTGTCAAACTGATCCAGATAGTGTCCGAAGTAGTAAACCTGATCAAGGCATCCCTCCCGCGTGGAATTGAGATACGTAAAAGTTTTGATTCTGGAATAGGAATAATTCTTGCAGATCCGGTTCATATTCACCAGATTATAATGAATTTATGTACAAATGCCATCCATGCAATGAAAAATTCGGGAGGCATCCTTGACATAAAGGTCGATAGTGTAATGATCGATCAGAAAACAGCCAGGAAGATTAATAATCTTAAGATTGGCATTTATATAAGAATCAGACTTTCAGATACTGGTCATGGAATGGACAGAAGAACAAAGGAAAGAATCTTTGAACCATTCTTTACCAGGAAAGAAGTGGGTTCGGGAACAGGCCTGGGTCTTTCAGTAGTGCATGGTATAGTAAGCAATTATAATGGTGCAATAACTGTGAATAGCACTCCGGGCAAGGGTACACTATTCACAGTTTATCTTCCATACAACATTACAGGTCCCGTAAATGAAATAAAATCTTCAGATCAGCTTCCAAGAGGAGTCGAACACATTCTGTTTGTGGATGATGAACTTGACATAACTTTTATGGGCAAAAAGATGCTGGAGAACCTCGGATATAAAGTCACCACTAAGACCAATAGCAGTGAAGCTTTTGAGGAGTTTAAGAGAAATCCGGGGAAATATTCATTACTCGTGACAGATCAGACTATGCCAAAAATGCTTGGATCTGAACTTGCTGGAAAAATGAAGAAGATAAATCCCGCCTTGAAAGTCATTATTATAACAGGTTACGTCGACAAAATATCTGATGTTGCAAGGTCAAAAGACAATTCTTATGAGATAATCCTGAAACCTATCAAAATGAGCGAGTTCAGTAAGACTATAAGAAAAGTGCTGGATAATAAATAATCAACTTTAGCTATGGCGAAAATTTTAGTAATAGATGATGATCCTTCAATACTGACAATGCTTAAAAAGATGCTTGAAAGAGAGGGATACGAAGTAGATACAGCCTGTAACGGCAGTGAAGGTTTGGACAAGATCGAAGACTCTCCTCCGGATCTTTTGATAACTGATATTGTGATGCCTGAAAAAGAAGGTATGGAGCTGATATTCCACCTGAGAAGAAAGAAACCGGAATTAAAAATCATAGCAATATCCGGTGGCGGAAGATTTAATTATGAGGGATATCTCACCAGTGCAAAATACCTGGGAGCCGACCTGACCTTTCAGAAGCCTTTAATTCACAAAGAATTTGTTCAGGCTGTATCTGACCTTATCAATAATAAGTAATAATAATGTTTAAACCTCCGGGAAATAAATTAAGCCGGCTTATATTATTGTATTAATTACTTATTACATGTTCCGGGAAATCAGCTCCGGGGCTTTTCAATTAAAACAATGTAAGTACTATCTGTGCACAGAACCAGGATTCTTCCCTCCTAACCGAAATTCCAATCCCATTTATTACTAATTTTGCCTGAAAATTATAAGGCATGTCAAAAGGCAGGGACGCTAAACCACATATCGGCATCTACGGCCGCCGCAACAACGGAAAGAGCAGCCTTATAAACTGCCTTGCCGGACAGGATGTTGCAATTGTATCGGAACAGGCCGGTACAACCACTGACCCTGTCAAGAAATCATTCGAAATAACCGGCTTCGGACCCGTAATACTCGTCGATACTGCCGGGATCGACGATTCGGGTGAACTCGGGGAAAAGAGAATCGACCGGACTTTAAGAACTCTTGATATCATCGACCTTGCACTTCTGGTGATAACTGATAATTCATGGGGTGAATTTGAAAATGACCTGATCACCAAATTCAGGGATATGGATCTGCCTTTTATTATTGTTCATACCAAGTCGGACCTCGCTCAACCGTCGGCTGAGTTCAGGGAGAGAATAAAATTTAATACGGGAGCTGACCTTGTGGAGTTTTCCTCTGCTGACAGGCGCAATTACGAAAGTCTCATAAAGCTGATAAAGGATACCATTCCTGAGCATTCTTACAAGACTCCCACCCTCCTTGGCGACCTCATAAATCATGGAGACATTGTTATTTTAATAACACCGATCGACGTCGAAGCCCCTGCCGGAAGGCTCATCCTTCCCCAGGTTCAGGCTATAAGGGATATCCTCGACAATGATGCCGTAGCAATAGTATTAAAGGAACGCGAAGTTGATGCCTTCCTGAAAAAGACAGCCATTAAGCCGGCACTGGCAATTACAGATTCCCAGGTTTTTATCAAGGCCGATGCCTCGATCCCGCCCGAAATCCCGCTTACAAGCTTCAGCATATTGCTTGCCAGGTTCAAGGGCGATTTTGACAGTTACCTGAAGGGAACTCCTAAAATTTCAGACCTGAAGGACGGAGACCGGGTCCTGCTCCTCGAATCATGCACCCACCACGTGGCTTGCGATGATATCGGCAGAACAAAGATCCCGAGATGGATCAGTAATTTCACAGGCAAAAAAATTGAATATGATGTTGTTGCCGGACTCGACCTTCTCCCCCGCCCCATCACCGACTACTCCCTTCTGATTCAGTGCGGCGGATGCATGATAACCCGCAGACAGCTTCATAACAGGCTGCGCCCCGCGATAAGGGCCGGGATCCCGGTCACAAACTACGGAATGGCAATAGCATATGTTCAGGGGATTTATCAAAGGGCGATTGCACCGTTTACGGGGGAATCGGGAACCAGGGATATATATTTATGAATTGTTGTAGGGACAGGTCGCGACCTGTCCCTACAACAATCCAACATCAAAACCTGAAATATATAAACGGCATTATTTCGGTGGTACGCATCTGAAAAAGAAGGAAACCTGCCATCAGAACCACCAAAATCTGTAACGCGAGGGGTATCTTTATAAATAATCCACGGTAATATTCCTTGAATTTCTCAGGCAGGAAATGTATTATGTATCCTGCTGTCATCATGGCAAAGACCCCGCTGTACACCCGGAACAGGGGACCGAACGATCCGGGCATGAAATCCTGGAATATCTGCCTTAGCATCAGTCCTGCACTACGCATATCCTGAGCCCTGAAAAAGATCCAGCAGAAGCTTACAAACTGAAATGTCAGAAAGACAGCAAGTGCCCTTGATAACCTGCTTGTACGTATCCTAGCTCCAAATATGAAAACCTTTATCTTATCGATGACCAGCCCCAGTCCGTGAAAGCCGCCCCATATGATGAATCTCAGATCGGCTCCATGCCAAAGCCCGCCGATCAGCATCGTGATCATCAGGTTGATTAGAGTCCTGAATCTGCCCTTCCGGTTTCCCCCGAGCGGGATATAAAGGTAATCCTTAAGCCACCTCGAAAGGGATATGTGCCATCTTTTCCAGAAATCAGTAATATTAGAGGCCTTGTAGGGCGAATTGAAATTGAACGGCAGCCTGAAACCCATAATCAGTGCGAGCCCGATTGCAATATCGGTGTACCCCGAGAAATCACAGTAGATCTGAAGACCGTACCCGTAAACAGCCATCAGGTTCTCAAATCCTGAATGGGCATTTGGAAGATCAAATACTCCGTCGATAAAATTGACAGCAATAAAGTCGGAAATTATAATCTTCTTTATCAATCCTTTCATTATCAGGAATATAGCATGACTGAACTCCCTCTGCGAAAGGCTGTATTCCCTGTAAAGCTGCGGAATGAACTCCGATGCCCTTACAATTGGCCCTGCAACAAGCTGGGGAAAAAATGATACATAAAATCCGAAGTCAAAAATATTCCTCACCGGCGCAAGCTTCTGCCTGTACATGTCAATAGTATAGCTCAGCGACTGGAAAGTAAAGAAAGAGATTCCTACAGGCAGAACTATGTTGCTGACATTGAAGTTTGTACCGAGAAAACTGTTTGAAAAAGCTCCAAGAAAATCTTTTACTATGATATCGGTCCCCAGAATATCATTTATTGTTTCAACAAAGAAGCCTGTGTACTTGAAATAAGCAAGTAACCCAATATTTGATATAATGCTTAAGATAAGAAATAGCCTTTTTCTGAACCTCGTTTTTGAATTATGGATCAGGAGACCGCATGTGAAATCAACAAGTGTCACGAAGATCAGCAGGAAAAGAAACAACCCTCCTGTTTTGTAGTAAAAGAAAATGCTCACAAGAAGGAGATAAAAATTCCTCAGGAACAGTCTCTTATAAACGAGGCTGAACCCTGCAAGAACCAGGAGGAAGAATATCCAGAATGCCGGAGTTGAGAAAATGAAAGGCTTGCCGGGATCATAACTTAAGATCGTTGAAATCAGAGTGCGCAAATAACTCTCTTCTCCGCTTTCATCAACAGTGGATGAAGCATCTTCAGCTTTTGCCAGCGCGGCCGTATCGATCAGAACGGAGGGTGGTACAATGATAAATGGATCGGGTTCCTTTATGGTAAAAAGGTCTGATATCATCAGCCTCGCCAGGGTATCGGCTCCCTGATCGGTAAGATGGACATAATCCTTCTTGGCTAGAGGCGGATCCATACCGAACCATTTTATTATCGAGGATCTGCCTCCCATCGCGGTCCGGGCATCCCAGAAAATGGCTCCTGATCCGGTGGAGGCATTCCTCTGTGCGTTGATGATCCTGGATATGTTCGGGTATGTCTTAATAACATTCCCATCCTGATATGCCATATCGGTAAGTCCAATAACTATCAGTCCGGTACCCGGCGAGATCTCCTTCAGCAGGTTCAGCTGACGCCAAAGTCCTTTTTCGTAATAGGAATAATCATTTCTGATGTTGGTCGCCAGGTTAAGCCCGTAATGCATTATCACAAGATCGGGTTTCAGAAGGCTATAGGAATCCCTGAGGTTTTCCTTGTCAACCATTGTGAACTCAAGTCCGGCACTTCCCCTTTGAGGGATATTGTCGACAATCACACCGGTCTTGCTTTCAATGCTTATTCCATAAATGTCGGGGCTCGTTCTTCCCGAAAAATCGATAAGTATATTCCTGGCGTCCAGGAGCGGACATTCAAACTCGGTAATTTTGTCGCTGACCCTCAGTGTATCTGTTATCACGGGATTGCTGCCGGCTTTGACATCTATCCTGACATCACCCAGGGTATTCCTGTAAAAGATCCTCAGGTACTCAAATTTCGATTCGGATTCATCCGAAAGGGATGAAGGAACAATCCTTATCCACGACCTGACCCTTCCTGAGGCGATCTGCCCGTCGGGCAAATAGCGGCAGAATGCCATAAAGGGTCCCAGATCGTTGTGTTTTATCACCCCGTTCCTGTAAGAAAGATAATTGTATCTTTTCCAGTTCGGGGAAGCCCTGACATAAAATGATCGTGTGTATGTAACCGGCATCACGGGAAGAAGCAATCCGGGGCCCGTACCTCCGTGACCTTTTCTCAGGTAGCGCCGGAGGTATGAAGTAACGCGGTCATATTCAATCTGGGAGTCGCCGTAATAAAGGATCCTTACCTGTCCTTCGGAGAACTCCAGGGAATCGAGAAAAACTTTTATCGGATCAGGTGGAACGGCTATTGTATCGATCGCAGTGGAATCGGCGGGAATGACCGGCGGAGGGAGCACAGGATGTATTGTATCGGCAGCAATCGTATCTTCAGCGGCGTTTTTTTCAGCACTGCTGCCGGTTAAAGGCCTGATAAGCTTCTCAGGGAATAGGTTCTCAGCTGAAGGAAGATTCAGGTTCCATGGCAGAAAATAGGAAAGACCTGTAAAACAGATCAGGACGATCAGTAATAGCAAAAATGACCTGAAGGGGCGCATTTCCGGAAAGAGCTCAGCTCTTCTTCTTAATTTTAAGTATCTGCCCAACCTTGATCTTGGCCGGATCGCTGATGCTGTTCAATGTAAGGACATCGGTGGTGCTGACATTATCAAACATCTTTACTATATTCCAGATCGTGTCGCCATTCCGAACGGTATAGGTTACATATTCCCCGTCCGGCACTGACATAAAGGAGGAGGCAACAGGGTTTGAAGGAGCAGTTTTTCCGATCATCTGCTGTTTTTCTGCAAAAGTCATTGTATTGACCTTTGAGTAATAATCCGATTTTGAAGGATCGACATAAATAGCAAGCTTCTGTCCGATCCTGATTGTATTCCTGCTGATATTGTTCCAGTATCTGAGATCGGAGAGCCCCACCCGGTACCATTCCGAAATGTAGCCAAGATTATCACCATCCCTGACGGTATAAAGCAATCTGGTTTTTCCCTTTACATCGACAGGGACATAGACTGAACGGGAAGGATCACCTGTCAGGTTTATCCTCGACAAATATACATCCGGCTTATAATTTCTGATAGTGTCGTTCAGGTCAATGAAATCGCCAAGGTGACTTACCGGGAGTGTAAGTGAAAGAGGTTTGGCAGAACCGGGAACAAGCCCTGTCCTGTATTGTGGATTCAGGGCCCGCAGTTCTCCAAGCGGAATACCCATGACTTCGGAAATCTGGTTGAGGTGAATATCCTTGTTCACCATAATGGTGTCGGTCGAAACAGGGATGTTCAGGGGAAGGGGCCTGATCCTGTGTTCCTCATAATAGTTGACTGCATATGTGGCAGCAACATACTGAGGAATATATCCCCTGGTTTCACGCGGCAGCCTGTAATAGATCTGCCAGTAGTCCTTTTTGTTTCCCGACCTCCTTATTGCTTTGTTTACATTTCCGGGACCGCAGTTATAGGCAGCAATCACAAGAATCCAGTCGTTATAGATCTTGTAAAGGTCCTTTATATATTTTGCTGCGGCATGAGTGGCCTTAACCGGGTCTCTCCGGTCGTCAACGAGCGAATTGATGTTCAGGCCGTACATCCGGCCAGTGCTGAACATGAACTGCCACAACCCGGTTGCTCCTACCCTCGATACTGCATTGGCGTTCAGGGCCGACTCTATTACGGCCATGTATTTAAGCTCCGTGGGCAGGCCGTAGGAGTCGAAAATATCCTCTATCATCGGGAAATAGTAATTCGTCAGCCCGAGCACCGCACTGAACTGTTTTCTCTGCTTTACCGTATAGACGTGAATATGGTTCCTTATTATGCTGTTGTATGGAAGCTTAATGATTGAGTTTATTTTGGTAATCCTTTGCTTATAAAGGGAGTCTGAATATTCAATTCCGACAGAATCACTAATGAAATCTTCAGGATTTTTCATTGCAATCCTGACGTACCAGCTGTTTACCAGGCTGTCGAGATCGTCGGATATTTTTTCTGAATATATCTCGGAGTTGAGGATAATGGTATCATTGACAGCTGATGCATTCAGGATCAGAACTGTAAAAGCAACTGTTATCAGGTATCTTTTTAATCTCATTTTTAGCATATTCATTTAAAACGTGAAAACAAGGCGGATATTTAGTCCTGGTCCGATTACACCCGGTACAGGCAGCTGCAAGGGGGAAACTTCGAGATCAAGATTATCAGTGACATCAAAATTTGCAAGGCTCGCATCAACATTTGCATCGAGGACTGTTATCAGGTACCATGCCGCTATACCTATATATGTAAGATCGCGGTATTTTTTATAATAATCGACCGCTTTAAGAAGATTGTCCTCCACCCACGACCTGGTTGACGGATTATATGTTTCGGGATACAGAACCGGGTCGTAATCAGAAGGTTCCGCTCCCTTTATCAGTTCAATATAGCTGGCGGTTTCAGGTATCTGGTCAGTAAAATCCTGATATGCTTTCATCATTTCATTATATTTTGAAGAGTTGAAGCCCACACTGTATGCAAGACCTCCAAAACCCGCATAAACAAAAGGTACCTTCCAGTATTTCCTGTTGTAAATCTGACCCAGGCCCGGAAATGCCACTGCCAGCATTGTCGCTTTCAGTGGTTCGGGGCTGAAAGCCCTTTTCACCGGCCTGGCTACAGCAATCGTGTCCTGAGCGGCCAAATCAGCCGACAGACAAAAAAATAACGTGATGAGAACAATTATTATTTTTTGAAATCTTCTCAAACTCAGTAAATTCCGGAATTTTTCCGCCCTCAGGCGTGACCGGTGCGACAAATATAATTATTTTCAGTAGTTAAGACGGTCAAAGAGTCCCAAAATGCGCTCCATCTCTTCGGGATTCTCAAATGGGATAACTATTTTCCCCTTGCCCTGTTCGTTTATCCTGAAATTGATCCTTGTTGAGAATATCCTGTTAAGGTGCTCGGAGAGCTGCCGGAAGTCGTCATTGAGCTTCTTTCTCCTTTCACGCTTTGCCGGGTCCTTGATCTTTTCAGTCTGAAGTGTTCTTACAAGTTCCTCGACCTGCCTCACTGAAAGATCCCCATCGATTATCCGGTAGTAAACCTCCATCTGGGTCTTTGGATTTTCGATATTTACAAGTGTCCGGGCATGGCCCATCATTACATGCTTATGCCTGATTCCCAGCTGTATTTCGGCGGGAAGGCGCAGAAGGCGGAGATAGTTGGCGATTGTGGAACGCTGTTTTCCGACCCTTTCGCTTAGTTGTTCCTGTGTCAGTTTACATTCTTCGATAAGTCTCTGGAAGCTGATAGCCACTTCCACGGCATCGAGGTCCTCGCGCTGGATATTTTCGACAAGTGCTAGCTCGAGCATTGCCTGGTCATCGGCTGTCCGGATATAGGCCGGGATCTGGGTCAGTCCGGCCAGGCGTGCGGCCCTGAGCCGTCTTTCTCCGGCAATGAGCTGGTACCTTCCGTTACCTGTCTCCCTGACAGTAAGCGGTTGTACAATGCCCAGCTTTTTTATTGAAGTGGCAAGTTCCTCAAGCGACTGTTCATCAAAATGGCTCCTTGGCTGAAAAGGATTGCCGTCGATGGAATCGAGCGGGATATCCATATTGGGTTCCACTTTCCTCTCAAGCACCTCTTTCTCAACACCATCGATCAGAGCTCCGAGCCCTCTTCCTAATGCATTCTTTTTTGTCATGGAATTCCGGTTTCAGTTTATTTCCCAGCATGATCATGCTTCTCGATAAGTTCCTTGGCCAGATTAAGGTAATTTACGGTTCCCCTTGAATCGGCATCGTAAAGTATTGCCGGCTGCCCGAAGCTGGGAGCCTCCGAAAGCTTTACATTTCTTTGAATGATCGTTTTGAAGACCATTTGCTGGAAATGCTTGTTAACCTCCTCCGCGACCTGGTTAGAGAGCCTTAATCTCGAATCGTACATTGTAAGAAGGAATCCTTCAATTTCAAGGTCAGGATTCAGGTTGTTCTGGATTATCTTGATTGTATTCAGAAGTTTTCCAAGCCCTTCAAGCGCAAAGTATTCGCACTGGACGGGTATAATCACCGAATTTGCTGCAGTGAGCGCGTTTACGGTCAGAAGTCCGAGCGAGGGGGAACAGTCAATTATAACATAATCGAAATTACCTGATATCTTGCCAAGTATTCCTTTCATTATTTTTTCCCGGTCGTGCCTGTCAAGCATCTCTATTTCAGCTCCTACAAGGTCAATATTGGAAGGCATCACGGAAAGATTCTCGACACCGGTCGCATGAATGGCTTCCAACGGCTCCTTCCCGTCAATCAGGCAATCATAAACGGTACATTTTATCTGGCGGTAATCAATGCCTATCCCGGAGGTGGCATTTGCCTGTGGGTCGGCATCAATTATAATCACCTTTTTCTCAAGGGCTGCCAGGCTTGCTGCAAGGTTTATTGCCGTTGTCGTTTTCCCTACCCCGCCCTTCTGATTCGCGATTGCTATGATCCTTCCCATTGATTTCCTTTTGAAATTCCTGTTTTTATTAGAGCTTCAAATTTACGATTAATGAATTTTTAGCCTTGGAAAGGCAATAATGTAATTGTAAACATTTCTTTTGTCCTTTTCAACATGTTGTTAACACTCTCTTTTTTCAGATATTTGTTTAAATTGCCAAAATGATGGAAAAGAATGGTAAAAGTCACGACTGGTTCGCAATCGTCAATCCAAATGCCGGAAACGGGAAAGGTGGAAAGGACTGGGACAGGATATCGGATATCCTTACTAACAACGGGATCCGTTTCGAAATGAAGAGCACCGGCAGGAAAGGCCAGGCAACAGAGTTCACCAGGGATCTGATTGCCAGGGGATACAGGAAAATCATCTCGATTGGCGGCGACGGAACCCTGCATGAGGTAATAAACGGGATCTTTACCCAGGATCAATGTGCTCCCAGGGATATCACCCTTGGCATTATCCCTGTCGGAACCGGTAACGACTGGGGACGCATGTTCGGTATTCCGCTTATTTATGAAGGAGCCGTGCAGGTCATCAGGGAGGGGAAACAGATGCTTCACGATATAGGGGTAATAGACTATTTTAACGCAGAGGAAAAAGCAAGAACCTATTTTATAAATATTGCCGGACTTGGATTTGAGGCTGTTGTTGTCAAAAAGACAAACAGGCAGAAAGACAAGGGAATGAGCAATAAGGCCATCTACTTTTATAACCTTTTATCCAGCCTAATTTCATACAGGAATACACCTGTCGAAATTACAATTGACGGCAGGATCAGCAGGGCAAAAGTGTTTTCAATAAATGTCGGCAATGGAAGGTATTGCGGGGGAGGAATGAGACAGACGCCCGATGCCATTCCCGACGACGGGCTTTTTGACATTACCGTAATTAAGGAAATGGGCAGGATCGAAATTATCAGGAGCCTTCAGCTGCTTTATGACGGGACGATAATGAGCCATCCCAAGGTTGACGGATACAGGAGCACCAATCTGAAGGTCACATCCGAATCAGTCGTCTATATTGAAGCTGATGGAGAATCGCTGGGACATACGCCCGTTGAATTCAGCATAATCCCTGCAGCAGTAAATATTATTTACGGGAAAAAGCTTAATCCGTAACCCTTATCTCATAGAGTTTGGGCCACCTTTTGCCGGTGACGAAAATCCGGCCCCCCTGCTGATCCCATGCAATTCCGTTGAGAACATCAGCATTGACTTCACGCCTTTTTGGCTCGGGAAACAGGGGAGACAAATCAATGTATGAATTGACTTTACCGCTTAACGGATCGATCCTGGCAATAAGATCGGTCTGCCAGATGTTTGCCCATATCTCACCATCAATATATTCAAGTTCATTAAGCTGATCGACCTTCCTTTCATTATCATAGACCTCGAGCCTCGAGACGGCATCGAACATTTCGGGTTCATGAAACCAGAGCACATTTGTACCATCGCTCCGCACTATCCTGTCGTTTATGGTGGTCAGACCCCATCCTTCGGTCTGATAAAAGACTCTATTCAATAACCTGAAGTCTGATTTATTGTAAACAAAACCTACCTTATTCTGCCAAGTGACCTGGAATATGCGATCCCTGAAAAGTGTAATACCCTCACCGAAAAGTGAAGGATCAAGGTTATGCTGCCTGAGTACCTTGCCGGTTTCAAGTTCCACAACTCTCAGGGATGATCCGGTCTCCTGCCCGGTTCCCTCATACAATACCCCGTTATCATAAAAAAGGCCCTGGGTGAATGCCTCACTGTCGTGGGGATAGGTATGGACAACCCTGTAGCCCAGTTTTTTGGGAATAACATCCGAATATATTACAACAAACCGCGTAACCGCCTGGCTCTGTTCCCTTGTGTAGGCAACAGCCTTGACTGATTTCCTGCCTGTCACTCCTGTAAGTGCAGAACCAACCGAACATTCCCATGGGGCAGATGACAGGAGGGCCACTGCCTTTCCGTCAAAAAACACCTTTACTGAGTCAATCACTGATGTTTCATTCGCAGGTAAAACAGAAACCCTGATCTGATCATTAAGCTTGTGCTCTGCGTTTTCAGCCGGTGAGACCATTTTTATCAGATCGGCGGGGAGATCGGATTTGGTTTTATCGGAAGAATCACCGGTTGATTTCACGACATTACCGTTACGGCTTGAACAGGAAATTATCAATAAAACCAATAGAATAAAAGTTACGGGAAGGAGTTTTTCAGTGTAATCAGTTTTCATTTTGCTTATCTCTCTTTCCAAAAAACCGTCTTAAACTGTTTTTTCTTGCATTTGCAATCTGCCTTTCCATCTCCTGCTGATGAAGATCGAACGGCACAAGCATCTGCCATATCTCGCTCCATCCGGGAAATCCGCCGACATTTTTGTCATCTATGAAGATATCGGCATCAATTTTCCTGCTAATTGTATCATCATAAACTTCCTCGGGATAATTCCTGTTTACTGCATAAAACTCGATCCCGTTCTTTCTGCAATACTCAACGGCGTCATCCAGCTCCTGGCCCGATCTGAATGTCCAGAGAATAAGCCTGGCGCCAAGTTTTTCCAGCTCCTTCAGTGTCTGGAATGCAAAAAGCTTTTCCTTTCCGATCCCGGGATACTCATGTTCAACAATGGTGCCGTCGAAGTCTACGGCAATCCGAATATTCTTGAAATTGATCATCCAGACATTATAAATTCATGCAAATCTAATAATTTCTGTCATTCAACTGAAATTTATAATAATTTTGCTTTCCTTATCGATCTGGCATTATGTGACCTCAATGAAAAACATTCCGAATTTTATTACATCCCTTAATCTGGCTGCCGGATTCACTGCGGTGATCTTTGCTTCAAACGGAGACCTGACGACAGCCTCATGGCTTATCCTGGCAGCAATGCAATTTGATTTTCTCGACGGATTTGCAGCAAGGATGCTTAAGGCCTATTCGGAAACAGGCAAAGAGCTCGACAGCCTTGCAGATGTTGTAAGCTTCGGTGTGGCTCCCGCATTTATTATTTACAAACTTCTTGTCCCCCTGCTTGATGAGTCTGCAGCCATTCTGGCCTTTATCACGGTTTTAATGCCCGTATGTGCGGCGCTCAGGCTCGCGAAGTTCAATATCGATCCGGAACAGTCAATATCCTTTAAAGGATTGCCAACTCCTGCTAATGCAATGGCCGTTATATCGCTTGTGATTGCTGCACGTTATTCTTCTGTTCCGGTCGTGAACTCATTCATTCAGTCACCGGCTGCCCTGATAGTTTATTCGGTTGTTCTGTCAATCCTGATGGTCACAAGAATCCCTCTCCTGTCACTCAAATTCAGAAATCTTAAATTTAAGGGAAACGAGGGAAGATATATCCTCATAGGGTTTGTCCTGATCTCTTTCGTAATCTTCGGTTTTGCAGCTGCACCGATGATAATTCCGGAGTATATCCTTGTTTCGCTGATTACAAATAGGTTATGGACTAAAGTCCAGGCATAGTAGTGGATTATTTTCTACGGCCTGAAGGCCGTAGTTAAATCAATATCAATAATCACCTGGATCAACTACTTCCATTTTGACATAACTCAAAGCTATCAATATGGAAGTGCCTTAACTACGGCCTTCAGGCCGTAGCTGGCAGGCAATCGGTGAACAGGGCTTTAGCCCTTAATCTTCTTCATCAATCCCAGGGAACTTCTTTTCGTAGATCTTCAATCCTGCATTAATTATTAACCAGCTCGCTATTATGAAAGCGGGCCAGATAAGGTATTGGATTATTCCAGAGATATACATTGTTGTAAGTATGATAAATTATCGATTCAAATCAAGTGGCGTCAGGCGTCAGGTGGGCGACGGGCATCGGGCGTAAGGCAAATCCGCGCCAGCGGTGACTTCCTGATGCCTGATGCCCGACGCCCGACGCCTTCAATAAACATGTCCATCTTCATTC
>Ga0105102_10000232_pt1 | contig 15354 bp, 16 predicted proteins | sample PPLLaktember2015_FD_87032 | JGI IMG/M metagenome (GOLD analysis project Ga0105102, IMG submission 87032) | Freshwater sediment microbial communities from Prairie Pothole Lake near Jamestown, North Dakota, USA - PPLs Lake P7 Core (6) Depth... | ecosystem: Environmental > Aquatic > Freshwater >...
AATCCCGAAGGTTATTTTATCGAAGCCCATGTCAAGCTAAGGCCTGTAGATATGCCCGGAGACGGCATCTTTGTTTGCGGGACAGCCCATGGCCCCAAACTGATTACGGAAGCCATCGCCCAGGCCCAGGCCGCAGCCTCTCGGGCCACGACATTTTTATCCAAATCCGAAATTAAACTTTCGGCCATTACCGCCAAGGTGGATACCGAATACTGTGTTAAATGTCTGACCTGTGTCAGGTCCTGTCCCTTCAATGTGCCGGTCTTTAATATCGAAAAACAGGTCATTGAAATTGATGAGGCCATATGCCATGGATGCGGGATATGCGCCGGTGTGTGCCCGAGGCAGACAATACAGCTTAACTATTATGAAGATGACCAGATAATGTGTAAAATAGACGCCTTGCTGGCGGGAGGTATGTAATGTCCGAATTTGAACCAACTATTATCACATTTTGCTGCGATTATTGAGGGTATTCAGCCGCGGACCTGGCAGGTTCGATGCGACTCGATTATCCGGCAAATATAAAAATAATTCGGGTTCCCTGTACCGGAAAAGTGGATTTGATGTACCTTCTGCGCTCGATTCAGAAAGGTGCTGATGGCGTATATGTGGTGGGCTGTCTGGAAGGTTCCTGTCATTACAAAGAGGGGAATTTCAAGGCCAGACAGCGGGTTGAACAGGCCCGTGCTTTGCTTGAAGAGGTTGGGATTGACGGTGACAGGGTTAGGATGTATAACCTTTCTTCAGGCGAAGGACCGACCTTTGCGGCCTATGCAAAAGAGATGACAGAACATATAAAAAAACTTGGACCTAACCCGTTAAGCCGCTATAATAAAATAAAATAGTTATCCGAATATAAAAAACGGCATAATAAGCCGTAACGAAATGGTTGAGAACCAATAACAAGGAGTAGATTATGGCAGAAGAACCGATCAAACTGGGCGGTAAGAAGAAAAGCATGTTTATAGACAAGGTAAAGGAGATCATTCCTGACGGAGGAAATCTTAACCTTTGTCTTACCTGCGGGGCCTGTTCATCCGGGTGTCCGGCCACGGGACTCGATGGAATGGATCCCCGAAAATTCCTTCGCATGGCGGCGCTGGGGATGGATGATGAGATCGCGAAATCAGACTGGCCGTGGATGTGCACGATGTGCCAGCGGTGCATCTATGTGTGCCCGATGAAGATAGACATTCCGCAGCTAGTATTCAATGCCCGTACACTTCGGCCAAGGGAAAAGAGGCCGAAAGGCATACTTGGATCATGCGATATGGCGCTTCGGAACGAGAGCACTAGCGCAATGGGAACAGCACCGGATGATTTCATCTTCGTTGTAAATGACGTGCTTGAGGAGTTCAGGGAGTCGCAGCCGGAGTTTGCCGAGATGGAAGCGCCGATAGACAAACAGGGAGCCGAATTCTTTTTGAATCAGAATTCCAGAGAACCGGTGACCGAGCCGAATGAAATGGTCCCTTTGTGGAAAATCCTCCATCTTGCCGGGGCGGACTGGACGTACGGCAGCCATGGCTGGGCCGGTGAAAACTACTGCATGTTTCTGGCGGATAATAATTCATGGGAAAAAATCACCCGGACAACCGTCAATCAGGCCAATAAGCTGGGGTGTAAAATATTTCTCAACACCGAGTGAGGGCACGTAACATTCTCAGTCCGGGCCGGACTGAAAAAATTCAATCTTGAGCATAATTTTGAAGTTAAGAACATTTACGAATATTATGCAAAATGGATCCGTGAAGGAAAACTCAAAGTCAACTCAGACTGGAACAAGGATCTGAAAATCAAATTCACAGTGCAGGATCCCTGCCAGATAGTACGAAAGAGCTACGGAGATCCTATCGCAGAGGATCTCCGGTATGTTGTGAAAGCTGTGGTCGGTGAAGAAAACTTCATCGATATGCAGCCCAACAGGTCAAACAACTACTGTTGCGGCGGCGGCGGCGGATTCCTGCAGTCGGGATTCAAGGATCAGCGCCTTGAATATGGAAGACTGAAAGATGCCCAGATTAAAGCCACAGGCGCTGACTACTGTATTGCCGGCTGCCATAACTGCCATGCCCAGATTCATGAACTGAGCGAGCATTACGGCGGTCATTATCCGGTAGTGCACATGTGGACACTCATTTGTCTTTCTCTGGGAGTACTCGGGCCGAATGAACGGGAATACCTGGGAGATGATCTTAAAGAGGTTAATGTATTCCATCCGGAGACTGCCGAATAATATTGAGGAGGGCTTATGATTGTTGCCAAGAGAAAACCCTTTGATGAGATAAAAAGCCTCCTTAAAGGTTATAAAAAGGTTCTGAATGTGGGCTGCGGAACCTGTGTGGCCGTGTGCCTTGCAGGGGGTGAAAAGGAAGTTGCGGTGCTTAATGCCGAACTTGATATGGCAAGCAGACTCGAGAATAACCCGGTTGAGATAGGCGCGATTACGGTTGAAAGGCAGTGCGACAGGGAATATCTTGAAGTTCTTGATTCCATGGTCAACGAATATGATGCGCTCCTTTCAATGGCGTGCGGAGCGGGGATCCAGTTTCTTGCCGAAAGATATCCGGCAAAGCCGGTGTTTCCTGCAGTTGATACAACATTTATAGGTGTCAACCAGGCCGTCGGGTGGTATGAAGAAAGATGCCGCTCGTGCAGCAGTTGTGTTCTTGGCCTTACCGGGGGTATATGCCCCGTAACCATGTGCGCCAAGGGTCTTTATAATGGCCCTTGCGGCGGAACGAACAAGGGGAGTTGTGAAATAGACAAGAACCAGCCCTGCGCATGGCACATGATTTACGAAAGGCTCAAGGCACAGAACCGCCTCGATTGTATTACCGAGATCACTCCTCCTTCCGACTGGCAAAACCAGATTCCGAGGACAGTGATACAGCCGGGATACAAAAAACCTGAACAAAAATAGGGTTCAAGGAGTCAGGGATTCAAGGGTTCGAGTGAAAAACCCTCGATAATTAAAAAATATGCAATCCGAAAAAGAAAATAATAGGATATAACGATGAAATCAGGCAGCAATTTGGAAAAAGTCTTGACGGCAGGTCATTTTGCATTTACCGGTGAACTCGGTCCTCCCCGCGGAACGGATGCGGATGAAGTCAGGAAAAAAGCATCCCATTTAAAGGGTATGGTCGATGCGGTCAATATCACGGACAACCAGACGGCTGTTGTACGCATGGCAAGCTGGGCCGCATCCCTTATTATTCTTCAGGAAGGACTCGAACCCAATTACCAGATGGTTTGCCGTGACCGCAACCGCCTTGCCATGCAGAGCGATATTCTCGGCGCGTACGCCCACGGAATCCGTAACATGCTCTGCCTTTCGGGAGATCACCAGAAATTCGGCGACCATCCGCAGGCGAAAGGCGTTTTCGACATAGATTCGATGCAGCTTATCGGCATGGTAAAAAAGATGCGCGATGAAGGAAAATTTCTGGGAGGAACCGAAGTCGGGCATCCGCCTAAAATTTTTATAGGAGCTGCGGCAAACCCGTTTGCGGATCCTTTTGAATGGAGAGTTCACCGCCTTGCAAAGAAGATAAAAGCCGGTGTCGATTTCATCCAGACCCAGTGCATATACAACATGGAAAAATTCAGGACATGGGTGAAGCAGTCAAACGACATGGGGCTCACCGAGAAGGTCTATCTTCTTGCCGGAGTCACTCCCATGAAAAGCGTTGGTATGGCAAAATACATGAAGAACAACGTGCCGGGCATGGATGTTCCTGACGAGCTTATCAAGAGACTACAGGGAGTCGACAAGAAACTGCAGGCCGATGAGGGCATTAAAATCGCCTGTGAACAGATCGAGGAGTTCAAGCAGATGAAAGGCGTAGCAGGTGTTCATCTGATGGCAATTGAATGGGAGCATAAAGTTCCCGAGATTGCCGAGCGCGCCAAGATGCTTCCGAGGCCTGTGGTTTAACCCGAATATCGGAAATCGTACATCGAATATCGAAAAGCCCGTTTTATTTCATAAAGAGATAAAACGGGCTTTTGTTTTACAGACCCTATGCCGCTTTCGATAATTTTACTGCGCAGACCTTGTATTCAGGTATTTTAGATATCGGGTCGAGGGCCGCATTGGTCAGCTTGTTTGCCGCCGACTGAGCAAAGTGGAAAGGAATGAATACGGTTCCTCCCACAGCCGCAGAAGATATCTTGATTTTAGCGGTTATATCACCCCTTCTTGAGATGATTTTTGCCATGGCGCCGTTATCGAAGCCGTATCTACGGGCATCAGCGGGTGAAATTTCAACAAAATTTTCCGGAGCCCTTTCATTCAGCCCATCACTTTTCATCGTCATTGTTCCGGTATGGTAATGATAGATGATTCTTCCAGTTGTGAGATAAAGCGGATAATCATCATCGGTTTCCTCGGCGGGAGGTATGTATTCAATCGCATGAAAAACGCCTCTCCCTATGGGGAAAGCCTGAGTATGAAGGATGGGAGTGCCGGGATGGTCGGGAGCCGGACAAGGCCAGTGAATTCCTTCTTCTTCCAATCTGTCATAACTGATGCCGGCATAGGAAGGAGTCACGCCCGCAATTTCCTTCATTATTGCGCTGCTGCTTTCATATGACATCGGATATCCCATGCGGGATGCTATTTCACAGGTGATTTTCCAGTCATCTCTTGCTTCTCCGGGCGGATCGACGGCTTTTCTCACACGCTGAACCCTTCGTTCGGTGTTCGAGAAGGTTCCCTCCTTTTCCGCAAAGCAGGCGGAAGGGAGAACAACATCGGCAAGCCGCGCCGTTTCCGTCATGAAAATATCCTGGACGACAAGGAACTCAAGGTTCTTTATGCTCTTTTCAGCATGATTTAAATCAGGGTCTGAAACAAGAGGATTTTCACCCACAATATAAAGAGCCTTCAGAATTTTATCATGGGCTTTGGGAATCATTTCGGTAACCTTTAATCCGGGTTTGTCCGGAAGTTCCGCAACTCCCCATGCATCTTCCATCTTTTTTCTCACGCCAAGGTCTATGACTTTCTGGTAGCCGGAAAAAACATCCGGGAGTCCTCCCATGTCGCACGCGCCCTGAACGTTGTTCTGGCCCCGGAGCGGATTGACTCCGCCGCCTCTTATGCCAAGATTTCCGCAAAGCATGGCAAGGTTGGCCAGTGACTTGACGTTGTCTGTTCCGGTCCTGTGCTGGGTAATACCCATGCAGTACAAAATGGCGCCCGCCTTTGCGCCGGCATAAAGCCTTGCGGCCTCAACCAGATCTTTTGCAGGAATCCCGGTTATTGATTCAACATATTCAGGAGTGTACTTTATGACGACCTTTTTTAACTCTTCGAAACCGGCAGTCCGGTTTTCAACAAAAGTTCTGTCATAAAGCTCTTCTTCTATGATCACATGAATCATTCCGTTGATCCACGCCACATCTGCGCCGAGGTTCTGGCGCAGCCATATCTCCGCGAATTCCGCCATTTTTATGCGTCTTGGATCAATAAGAATGAGTTTGGCGCCTTTGTATTTTACGGCTCTTTTAACAAAAGATGACAATACAGGATGATTCTCCGTGGTGTTTGAACCTGTGAGAAGAATCACGTCTGCTTCCTCCACATCGCCGATGGTGTTTGTCATCGCCCCGCTCCGAAAGCTGCGGCCAGACCGGCCACTGTTGAGGAATGTCAGAGGCGGGCGCAATGGTCTATGTTGTTAGTTTTAAGAACCGCTCTCGTAAATTTCTGAATAATGTAATTCTCTTCATTCGTAATTCTTGCAGAAGTCAGAACTCCTATGCTGTCCGAACCATGTTTTTCCTTTATTTCACTCAATTTCCCGGCAACAAGCGAGAGAGCCTCATCCCAGGTGGCTTTCCGGAAACCGCCGTTTTCCTTTATAAGCGGGTCTGTCAGGCGCTCGGGAGAGCCGATAAAATTATATCCGAATCTTCCCTTTACGCAGAGACTTCCAAAATTTGGCTGAACCTCATCAACTCCAGTGACTTTTACAACTTTATTATCCTGGACATGAAGATAGAGCTGGCATCCCACTCCGCAATAGCTGCATGTTGTTTGTACCTTATCGGTTTTCCAGTGCCTGACCTTGTAGCGGGAGTCCTTTTCAACGAGAGCTCCCACCGGGCATGCCTGGACACACTCTCCGCAAAAGACGCAATCGGAATCCTTGAGGGGCCTGTCCCCGGCAGCAATGATTTTGGTGGATGAGCCCCTGTATCCTATACTTATGGCATTGTTGACCTGAACTTCATTGCAAGCCTGCACGCAGCGTCCGCATAGAATGCATCTTGAGAAATCTCGAACAATGAAAGGATTTACCAACTCCATTGGATAACGCACCTCGGTTGGCGTGAATTTATCGCCGCTTACCTGGTATCTGTAAGCAAGATCCTGAAGCCTGCAATCTCCCCATACCGGGCAAAGTTCACCGCTGCCGTCGTCATTCTGCACATTAAGCTGAAACTGTGTCCAATCACTGCCGTCGGAACCCCGGATTGCGCAATTGTGGTTTCCTGAGGATAGAAGAAGCTGTATTATAAGACGGCGCGCTTCAACTACAGGCGAGGATTCTGTGAGCACAATCATATTGTTTGACGCGGGAGTCGAACAGGCAGGCAGAAGGCTCCGGGCGCCTTTAACCTCCACCACACATATCCTGCATGCTCCGGTGGGTATGGTTCCCCTCAGGTGGCACAATGTGGGTATATCAATGCTGTTCCGCCGGGCTACCGAAAGAATTGTTTCATCGGATTTAAAAATAAAATCATTACCGTTTATCGTTATTTTATTCTCTTGCTCAGCCATTATGTTCTGGTTCTCCTTGCTGAATGGCTCTCGGATTGCAGTTTGCAAATCGATCGCCGGGATTCATAAATCAACAATCAAATATTTCAGACTCTATTTTTCGTTCCCTTATATGGTAACGTGTTTTTTTCAGAAATTCATCAACCGAAATTCCGTAATTGATCTTACCGCTCAATGTTCTCACAGAAACTGTTCGCGCTTCTTTCTCTTTTGCACCGCATGTGACTATAAGAGGAACGTAGTTTATCTGTGCGTCTCTTATTTTTTTGTTAAGGCTTTCAGTGCGGCTGTCAATCTCGGTACGTATTCCCTCTTTTTCAAGAACGGCCTGAACATCTTTCGCATATGATACAAGATCATCATTTATTGGAAGCAGCGCCGCCTGTACGGGGGCCATCCAGAGAGGAAACTTTCCTGCGTAATGTTCTATCAATATTCCAAAAAACCGCTCAATTGAGCCGTATATGACCCTGTGAATCATTATCGGCCGGCGTCTTTCATTCTCCTTGTCAACATATGTCAAGTCAAACCTTTCTGGCAAAGACATATCCAGCTGGACGGTTCCGCACTGCCATGTTCTTCCAAGCGCATCCTTAATATGAATGTCGATTTTTGGTCCGTAAAATGCTCCGTCCCCTTCGTTCGTTTTATAATCAGTTCCGTATGCTGCAAGAGCCGATTCCAAGCCTTCGGTTGCGACACTCCACTGCTCATCTGTACCAATCGATTTCTTTGGTCGTGTTGACAGCTCGAGGTGAAAGCCAAGCCCGAATGTGCTGTAAATCCGTTCCACGAGCTTCAGGACCCCGAGTATTTCGCCTTCAATCTGTTCCGGAATCATGAAGATATGCGCGTCATCCTGATGAAAGGCTCTAACTCTGAAGAGACCCGATAAGACGCCGCTCAACTCATGTCTGTGAACAAGGCCTATTTCAGCGGCACGCAAGGGCAGATCTTTGTATGAATGAGGTTTTGCAGCGTAAAGAAGCATGCCCCCGGGGCAGTTCATCGGCTTTATCGCATATTCCGTTTCATCAACCACCGACGTGTACATGTTTTCGCGGTAATTATCCCAGTGCCCGCTTCTTTCCCAAAGGGCGCGGTTGAGCATAATGGGTGTCTTTGTTTCTACATAGCCTGCAGCCCTGTGCTCTTCTTTCCAGTAATCAATAAGGGCTCCCCATATATTCATGCCTTTGGGGTGAAAAAAAGGCATCCCCGGGGCTTCATCGTGAAAACTGAAAAGATCAAGAGCCGTTCCTATCTTGCGATGATTTCTTTTGATAGCCTCTTCAATAAAATGAAGATGATCATCGAGCTCTTTTTTCGAGAAAAACGCCGTGCCGTAAATCCTCTGCAACTGGGCTTTAGCCTGATCTGCCCTCCAGTATGCGCCTGAAACCTTCATCAGCTTTATCGCTTTTATAAAACCGGTATGCGGAAGATGCGGCCCCCGGCATAAATCAGTAAAATCTCCCTGCTCATAAAGGGAGATCGTTCCGTCTTTCAGCTCTGAAATCAGTTCAAGTTTATAAGGCTCGTTTTTGTATAACTCGAGCGCTTCCTCTTTGGAGACTTCCTTCCTTTTGAAGGGTATTTTCGCGCTTATGATGCGTCTGATCTCGGCTTCAATCTTATCAAAATCCTCCTTTGATACGGGCTCCATGTCGATATCATAATAAAATCCATCCTCAATGACCGGTCCTATGGTCAGCTTTGCATCCTTATACAGGTGGAGGACAGCCTGGGCCATGACATGCGCCGCACTGTGGCGAAGAATTTCAAGAGCCTCTTTGTCTCCTGTGGTAACAAATTTTACTCCGGAATCATGTGAAATGACGGCGTGCAGATCGGCAAGCCTTCCATCAAGCTCCATTGCAACGCAGTTTCTGGCAAAACCTTCAGAAATGTTTTTTGCCACATCAAGGCCGGTTGGAAAATTTTCAAAACTTTTTATATTGCCGTCAGGCAGAGTTACATTGATCATTATGGACAGACTCTTAACATGTGAAATATTTTTTTGTTTCTTACCGTCTCAGTTTGATAACCTCAGGACTCCCAATAAATTATGTCCGTCCAAGCTTTTTCAGGGTCTCCCTGAAAATTCTGTAAAAATACTCATGGTCGGTCATTCCGCGGTTCAGTATCTTCCCGAAATCTTCCATACTCTTGGTATTTATTATGATGTTAACGCTTTTTTGAAATGCGGTCATGGAATCCATGGTTCGGTATCTGTTGCTTATAAGCGCCACGAAAATATTGCGTCTTGAAGATATTTGAATCCGGTCTATGGCCATCATAATCGGATTGGTTTCATGATTAGGGGTATCAAATTCCTCATTCAGGACAATCAGGTCATATTCATGATAACGCATTTTTTTAAGAGCATCCCTTGAATGGTCCGCCTCGGTTGTGCTGAATTCCATGAGATGCAGGGCTTCAATGATTTGTTTTCTGCGTTCAGGGTCGGATTCACAGACAAGGGCTGTTTTGCCTTCTTCCTCTATAAAATCAAACGGCTTGTCGGAAGCATCATATGAGTCCGACACCCGGGCTTCATCAAAAGAGAGATCTTCACTATCAGAATCAGAAGCAGTTGATTCTGATAGTTTTAACTCTCCGGTTTTGGGGCCGGTATGCAGGATTATTCTGTTTTTGCATTTGGGGCACGGGATGGATTCAATCCCGGGGGGAATTTTTTCATCCGGGACCCTGAACTTGCTTTTACAATTATCGCATATTATATCCATAGTCGATTTTAAAAGCCTCCCTTGCGGATTTAAGATTGTAACTCTGTTTGGAGATTTATTTCTTCCATGCCGGCTTCTTGTCCTTCCCGTAACCTTTGTCAAGCTCTAGCTTCTCTATATCGGTTGTCGCCTCTCCTTTTGAGCTTTTAACGGAATCTATTCCACGACCTACAACACCTTTGCGCGAAGAATATGAAAGAGCAGTCTCTTCGGTTATCTCTCCTTTGGCGTAAAGGTCTGTGATATAATCATCGAAGGTGGTCATTCCGAAGACTCTTCCTGCCTGCATGACATCATAATATGATTTTCCTTCTGATTCACCTTGCAAAATGAGCTCCTTGACTCTCAAATTCATTCCAAGTATTTCAAACGACGCAACCCGGCCTCCGCCTTCTTTCGGAAGCAGCCTCTGACAGACTATCCAGCGTATCGTATCCGCGAGGCGTATTCTTATCTGGTTTTCCTCTTCGCTGTTGAACATGCCGAGTATGCGGTTGATTGTCTGGCCAGCATCAACTGTGTGAAGTGTTGAAAGAACAAGATGTCCTGTCTCGGCAGCGCTTAATCCTATTTCGACAGTTTCTCTGTCCCGCATTTCCCCCACCAGTATAACTTTTGGAGCCTGTCTTAAGGCAGCCCTCAATCCGGTTGCAAATGAATCGAAATCGATCCCAAGTTCGCGCTGATTGAATGTCGATTTTTTATGCGGATGCTGGTATTCAATGGGATCTTCAAGAGTAACAACATGAACCGATTTGTTTTCATTTATCTGGTCCAGAATAGCTGCAAGAGAGGTCGTTTTACCTGAACCGGTTGCTCCCGTTACAAAAACAATGCCGTTTTTTTCCTGTGGGATTTTATAAAAAACCTCCGGAAGGTTCATCCCTTTTATAGTCGGTACTTTTGACTCAAGGCGCCGCAAAACAATCGAATAATTTCCTGATTGAGAGAAAATATTTACCCTGAAACGAGCCTTGCCCGGAAGACTGTATGAGAGATCACATGAGCCTTCCGTAAGAAGGGTTTCAGTCAGCCGGTGTTGTTTATTTATGAGATTTAATGCGAATACCTCAGTCTGAAAAGGAGTCAGGCATTCAATCTTTGGCGTCATGTCAACGCCGACAAGCTCTCCCGCGCTTTCAACCTGCATAGGTTTGCCTGTTGTCAGATTAAGGTCAGATACGTATTGATGAGCATCGAGCATTTTTGTGAGTATATGATCTGTTTCCTGTTTTCTCATGGTATGGCCTCATGATTTTATTATGCATCCGTGAAATCCGCAGGCGGAGTTTTCAGAAGCGGCCTGAACTTTGACTTGTCGTTTGCTTTTGCATACGCTTCGTCAACTGAAATCCATCCTTTATTCAATAATTCCATGATAGCGTCGTCAAGAAGCTGCATTCCGTATTTTTTCCCTGTCTGCATCATGGAATTAAGCTGATGAGTTTTTGATTCCCTGACCAGATTTCTGACAGCCGGAGTTCCGATAAGGATTTCGAGTGCGGGACACCGTCCTTTTTTATCTATTCTTTTGAAGAGAACCTGCGCGACTATAGCCCTGATTCCGTCAGATAATGTTGAGCGGATCTGAGCCTGTTCACTCGAGGGAAATACTTCAATTATACGGTCAACTGTTTTTGCAGCGCTTGAAGTATGAAGTGTTGCAAAAACGAGATGTCCGGTAGATGCCGCCTCAATGGCGAGAGACACGGTTTCAAGGTCGCGCATTTCGCCGACCAGTATTATATCCGGGTCTTCACGAAGAGCTCCACGGAGAGCAGAGCTGAAGGTCTTTGTATGAAGTCCGACTTCCCTGTGGTTTACTATGCACCCCTGGCTCTTGTGGACAAATTCAATGGGATCTTCAACGGTAATTATATGATCTTTTCTCAGGCGGTTTGCGACATCAATTATTGCAGCAAGAGTTGTTGACTTGCCGCTTCCGGTAGGTCCTGTTACAAGCACAAGCCCCCTCGGTAGAAGGGCAAGTTTTGAAATTACCGCGGGAAGCCCGAGCTGTTCCGCTGTCAATATTGAACTTGGAATTTCCCTGAAAACGGCCCCGACTCCGTATTTCTGCATGAAGAAATTGGCACGATAGCGCGCAAGACCTGGAATTTCATAGCCAAAATCCACATCTCCGGTTTCTTCAAATTGCTTCACTTTTTCTTCAGGAGCGATTTCATAGATCATGCCTCTCAGCGTATCGGAATCAAGAACATTATATTTGATTCTTTCGATATCCCCCCTTATTCTGAGCGCCGGAGGCTGCCCTGAGACAAGATGAAGATCCGAAGCGCCCTGTTCATTCATCAGTTTGAAAAAAGCATCAATCTTTGCCATGGCAAAACTCCTGATAATTTCAATTTTGTTGATAATGGTTGAAGGAAAAGCAAATTGTCTATGTCGGTTGTTTCATAAGTTTTATCTTTAACTCGTTGTCATCAATAGTTTTTTGTTCATCCCTGCTCATTTCAAGGAGTCTTGAGTAAGACTCAATTACGGATGAAATCTGAGTCTCCATTTGCAACCGCTGGCGTTTAAGTTCGGAGATTTCATCCTGCAACCGGACCAGCCTGTTGTTTGCCCTGCTTATAATTTTTTCAGCTTTTACTTCTGCATCGGCAATAATTACTTCGGCAGCTTTCTGGGCATTTTCTTTCATCTGTTTCATGACACTCTGGGAATTTAAAAGGGCAATCTTGAAAGTTTCTTCACGTTGGGCGTATTCTTTTATATCATGATTCAATCTGTCCATGTCACTTTTAAGTTTCTCAATTTCATTGAGTAAAAGCTGGAAGGCATCGGCAACATCACCAAGGAAGGCATCAACTTCCTGGACATCGAAACCCCTGAAACTTGTTTTGAACTGGTGTTGAATGATATCCAGAGGCGTTAATCTCATATATCCTCATTAAATTCAATCAATTATGAAAGTGTGAAGGCCAGCCTTTTGAGGCTGACGACCAGAAATTTTTCAAGAAACATTATAACAAGTATGACAATTATGGGTGAAACATCAATACCCCCCATATAGGGAATTCTGGATCGTATCGGATAAAGAACCGGCTCCGTCACATTGTGAATGAAACGAACAATCTGATTGTACGGATCGGGATTTACCCAGGATAAAACAGCCCGCGCAATTATTATCCACATATAAAAATTTAAAACATAATAAATTACCGTAGCTGCGGCATCAATAAAACTACCTAAGATGAACATTAACAAATAATCCTTTATTTAAAGCTTCCAGCCGCAAGTTCTCCAAGGCTAACCTTCGGCAGGGAATCCACTCGCTGTTTCGGTTCAACCGATACATAATAAGTTGTAATTTGTGCTTTTACATCATTCCGGCTTTAGCTGGAATTCAGTTTTCTCAACTAGTTATAGACTTCAGTGATACCCAAAATAACAGAATTTCGTATTTTTTGCGATTCCGTCAAGTTTTACATAACTAATTATATTTCAAAAGAATAGTCAAGAGTTTTCGCTGAATTTCATTGACATGCATAAACTTTATAAATATGCAGGGAATCGGAAAAGTAACAACCGGGGAGCTTTGCATGACTATAGCGGTTATCATAACAACATTCCTATATGAGTTGTCATGTTTGGGTATGGCATTGTTTCTGCGGATCACATAAAATTCATACCCAAACTTAAACAGGGTTTTGAAAACCGCTCTAAAGATCAAATGCCATGCAAAGGTTTCAAATGTTCAAAATGTTTTGGAGGCGACATGCCAAATCTCAATAAGAAGACCGGTTTTATCGGCGCCGGTAACATGGCTGAGGCTATGATAGGTGCAATAACAAGAACAGGGGTGATTTCTCCTTCAATGGTGTATGCAAGCGATGTCAATCCAGAGCGCCTGAATATGCTGAAAAAAACTTATAACATATCGACGGTGGCCGACAATTTAAAACTTTTTCTATTGTGCGATATAATAGTGCTTGCCGTAAAGCCTCAGCAGATGACCGATGCTCTGCAACAGTTTATAAGCCGGAGTGAATACGGCGTACCGCGCAGAAAGCTTGTAATATCGATAGCGGCAGGTGTGCCTCTCGCAAGACTTGAAAGTATGCTCTATTCTCCGCTCAGCAATAAGGAGAATGAAAATCTTCCAATTATAAGGGTAATGCCGAACACACCCGCGCTTGTTCTGGCTGGAATGTCAGGAATGACTCCAAACAGGCATACTCTTCCGGACGATATGAATGCGGCAAGAACGATTCTTGAAGCAATGGGAAAGGTAATTGAGTTCAAGGAAGATGACCTTGATGCCGTGACGGCTCTTTCAGGTTCAGGGCCAGCCTATCTTTTTTATCTCGCCGAATCGATGATTCAGGCGGGCATAAATCTGGGTCTTGATCCGTATGATTCCTCAATACTGACAAATACAACTCTCAAAGGAGCTGCCGCCCTTATGGAGGAGATGGGCGAAGCTCCTGATGTACTGCGAAAGCGCGTCACATCGCCGGGCGGAACCACTGAAGAGGCCATAAGGGTTATGGAAAAAAAGAAGGTCAGGGAGGCGATTGTTGAAGCGATAGCTGCTGCGGCAAGACGTTCGAAGGAACTCAGGCGTTAAAATTTATGTTTGGTGAAACCATATCATATTCGGCTGCATTTATCGCGGGATTGCTCTCCTTCTTTTCACCTTGTATTTTCCCCCTGATTCCCGGTTATTTTTCTTTCTTAACAGGATTCTCGCTGGACAGGTTGACTGCGGATAGCGATCCGGAGGTAAGAAAAAAGATTCTTTTTTCAGCGGTTGCTTTTGTTTTGGGTTTTTCGGCTGTTTTCATAATGATGGGAGCCTCAGCTTCATTTGTGGGGGGAATTGTTTTTAAATACCGTTCTGTCATAAGAGTTGCAGGCGGTATAATTGTGATTCTTCTGGGAGTACATTTAATGGGCCTGATCCGTATAAGAGGCCTTGAATATGAAAAACGGATCGAGGTGGTAAAGAGGCCGCTTGGCTATTTCGGAGGATTTCTTGTAGGCATGGCTTTCGGCGCCGGTTGGAGTCCCTGTATAGGGCCATTGCTCGGGTCAATTCTTATTTTTGCCGGAAGCAGGGATACGGTTTCAGAAGGTATTCTGCTTCTTGGAATATATTCCGCCGGGCTTGCCGTGCCGTTTATTATTATATCGTTTTTTATAAATTATCTTCTGGCATTTATAAAAAAGGTCTCTTCTGTCATAAAGTATGTGAATGCGGTGGCCGGGATCCTGCTTATTCTTATCGGATTCTTGCTCATTGCAGACCGGATTTAAAAGAAAGCGCAGCCGGATGATTCGGAGTATTAAATGAAAAAAAATAAACTGATATGTATTGCCGTGACGGTCTTTTGCCTCATCTTTATATGGATAAATTCTCCGGCACTCTCTTCCGACAGTATAACCTGGTACAGATACAAAGAAGGGATGGAGCTGGGGAAGAAAGATCAGAAAAAAGTTTTCCTCTATTTTTATTCGGACTGGTGCAGATACTGCAAGGACATGGAAAAAATAACCTTTAAAGACCGGGCAGTAATCGATCTTCTAAACAGCGGGTTCATTCCGGTTAAGGTAAATACAGATAAGGAAAAAGGGGCTGCAAACGAATATAATGTCAGCGGCCTGCCAAGCAACTGGTTTATTGCGGAAAAAGGAGAGAACATAAGCAATCTTCCCGGTTATATTCCTCCAAGCAAACTCATCTTTATATTAAAATATATTCAAACCGACAGTTATAAGAGCATGACGTTTAAATCCTACCTGAAAAACCTTATGGCTTCGGAGAAAAGCCGGTAATCA
>Ga0105102_10000233_pt1 | contig 15342 bp, 15 predicted proteins | sample PPLLaktember2015_FD_87032 | JGI IMG/M metagenome (GOLD analysis project Ga0105102, IMG submission 87032) | Freshwater sediment microbial communities from Prairie Pothole Lake near Jamestown, North Dakota, USA - PPLs Lake P7 Core (6) Depth... | ecosystem: Environmental > Aquatic > Freshwater >...
ACATATTATTGGTAATATTAGAACATGGGACACATGTCAACACGAATTTAAAAAGGCCTTAGGTGGTATTAATGCTGATCTTTTTGTATCTACATATGATGTAAAATATGGTTATCATCCTTATATCCAGGGGCGTATAAATGATTCAACTGAAGAAGTCTATACAGAACCCGAACAGATTGTAGAATTATTTAAGCCTTACAATCTTAAAAGTATTGCTATTGATAATTTCCAAGAGTTCAGTACTAAGAGTTTTGACTTCGATGATAGATTTAAGCATCTGCATGGTAATTGCTTTAATCCAGTTTATAAACTGAAGCAAAGTCTTGATATGATGACTAAATACGAGGAAGATAACGGATTTAAATACGATGTGGTAATTAAAACTCGAAGTGATATTATCTATTTCGATGATATTGATCTTTCATTCAATAAGGGCCAAATCGTTATTGATTCCGGAAACGTATTTCCTAATGATTGGATTTTTGTAACAGATAGAGATTCTGCGATCAATATATCCAACTTTTTAGTTAATGAATTTTTCAATCCTGTCTATCCCGACAGTGAACAAGAACCACCACATAGATTTTATCTAAACGCGATGCGACATCATAATTTAGATATTCAAAAAAGAGATATTGCAAAATTTCTTTTGAGAAAGAATGGCGAACATCAAAACTTCAGGTGGTAATTTATGAAGATTGCGATCATACTACCATGTCATATGAGGTCATGGGATTTTTGTCGACAAAATTTCCTAGAAAATGTATATGATAAAGATCATGAAATAGATGTCTTTGTAGATACATATTTTGAAACTTTTAGAACCGATTATCATCTTCATAAAGAAAATGAAATGAATGTCGTTCTAGAAGAGAATGAAATTAAATCCAAGTTTGATGGAATCAATGTAGTCCACTTTAACATAGAAAATGAACTACTAGGCCAATCTTGGCTTATGCATAAAAGAAAACTTCTCATGGCGTATTCCGCTGTCGCTAATAGAGAAGCTGAATATGGTAATTATGATCTTATAGTTAAATATAGATTTGATATTTTAGCCGATTATAAATTACAATATAATTATTATAAGAGAAGACTTGAAAATAATCCAAACATTATATTTATGGCCGACGGTGGTGTTTGGATGACTGATGAAAATGATATGGCAGCAATTACATCATCAAATAATATGAAACTTTACATTAATAGACTTAATGAATATAATAACGATGACCCAATGTTATTTCACTCAAGCCTTTCTTATATTGCAAATAAATACAAAATCAAATACGTTCAAAATATAGGCATTTCTATAGTCAGATTAGACGGTAATAGAAATTTTAGGATCGAAAAATAATGACTAACCTTTATAATGATAAAAATTCTATACATAATAATCAATCGATTTATGATAGTTTTAATGATTTTATTTTTAGTAAAGACAGTAACGTATTCAACAAATTGGTAAGTAAAGTTCAATTCTACAATATGACTAAACATCTTCATGGTGATATTGTTGAATGCGGTGTATTTAAAGGCTCTGGTCTCCTTGTTTGGGCAAAGCTTTTATTATTACATGAGCCAAATACGATTAAAAAAATTATTGGTATGGATTTCTTTAATCCCTCGTTTGTCGATCAAATTGAAAATATAACCGATAAACAAACCATGAAACAAGTGTTTGAACGAGATAAGAAATTAAAATATGATGACATCTCTTATGATGGAATACAATCAAAATTTATTAATGCTGGTGTTTGTGAATCAAAATATGAACTCATAGTTGGTGATGTTTCAGAAACATCTAAACAAATAGTCAATGAACGACCCGGATTCCGTATAAGTATTTTATATCTAGATATGGATCTAGATGAACCTACATATGCTGCATTAGAAGCATTTTGGGATCGAATTGTTCCAGGTGGTGTCATTGTATTCGATGAACATGGTTATCACGCTTGGTCGGAATCAAACGCGGTGGATCGGTTTGTAAAAGAACGCGGTTTGGTACTACATAAAACACTTATGAAGGCACCAACGGCATATATTATAAAGTGAGATAGTATGCATTACATTGCACATAGAGGTCTTTTTAAAGGGCCCGATAAAGAACTAGAAAATCATCCAGATCAGATTGATCTGGCGCTATCCAATCATTATGATTGTGAAGTCGATTTATGGTATGTTGATGGAAAGTTATGGCTCGGCCATGACAAACCAACATATGAAATCGATCAAGATTATTTAGAAAAGAGACAGTGGCATCTATGGATTCATGCCAAGAATCTTGCCGCGTTACATTGGTTATCCAATACATCATATAATTACTTTTGGCACCAGACGGATGATTTCACGCTGACCAGCTTTGGATACATTTGGACATATCCGGGTAAAGAGCTATCCAAGTTTAGTATATCGGTGATGCCCGAATGGGAACTAATGCATTCGGAATTGAAAACTTATAGTCCGGATTGTGATGGAATCTGTAGTGACTTTATTGAGTTAATTAGGGACAAATAATCTTATTTTTTATAAATATCTAGTTGACATTTTTCTAAAATAATATAAGATAAAAATATGAAAAAACTAGCTAGATTTAAAGAATTTGTAGGTTCCGGTACTCTCACTATTTTTGATATTGATGAAACCCTCTTTCATACCAAGGCTACGGTCAAGGTTGTAAAAGGGGGTAAAGTAGTTAGAGAATTGGATAACCAAGAGTTCAACACCTACAAGCGTAAAGATGGTGAAGAATACGATTTTGGTAACTTTAAGAATGCTGAATACTTTCGTAAGACTTCTACTCCGATTGTGAAGATGATTGACAAGGCTAAGGCGATTGTCAAAGCCAAGAAGAATCCACACAGTCGTGCAATCATCGTTACTGCTCGTAGTGACTTCGATGATAAGAAAATATTCCTCCAGACGTTCCGTGATCATGGGTTACCTATTGACCAGATGCACGTAGAACGTTCAGGCAATCTCGGGATTGATTCTCCTGCTGAAGCCAAAAAGGTTGTATTTAGAAAATACCTAAATACACAAAACTATATTAAAACCCGTCTGTATGATGATGCTATGTCAAACCTCAAAGCATTCTTGGAACTTCAATCCGAATATCCAAAGGTAGAATTTGAGGCTTGGTATGTGAATCCAGACGGCACTGTTAAAAGGATCAAATGATGCTACGATTTATAAACTATATTTTATATTTAAACGAATCCACTGGAAGTTCTCAAAATACCTCCGGCGTTTTACATGAACTCTTGGTAGGTCACCATTTAAATGGTGGAAAACATATGGAACAGCATGTTGATAGTAATGGTCTTACTCCTCAAGAAGCTCATGATAAATTAAAAGCATCTATATCTGATGATGAGTATAATAAAATACATGCAAAGGCTAAAAAGGCTGCTGATAGTATTAAAAGTATTGCTGAGAAAAATGGACACAAGATTCATAAAATTCATTGGACCTCAAAGCCAGGAGACCTTGAAAGAACTACCGGCATTAAAGCTTCTCAGTCCGACGATGCATCGGATCTAGTGGTTACAACTAAAAATGGTAAAGGTGAAAAAAAGCACCACGGAGTTAGTTTAAAGGTTTCAACCAATAAACCTTCTGCGCACATTCCTCTTTCAAATCGTGGATTGGAAGCCACTTATGGCGGTGACAAAATAGCACAAGAACATAGAGATAAAATTCATAAGTTACATCCTGAACTTAAAAATCTACCAAATGATCCAAACGAGCAAAAAAACGACGCATCCTCAAAGCGTAAGAGATGGGCTAAAGCAAATCCAAAAGCTGCTTCAAACATAAAGAAAATGAATACCGATGCTCTTCACGGTATTGCTCAACATTTAGCTGATCATTTAACTAAATCGGGCCCACACGCAATTGTAGATCATTTAAGAAATCACATTTTATATGCCAAAAAGACACCTATGCAGGAGCACGGGCATTCTCATATTAGACATACAACTTATGTAGATGGAACTACTGAACATTACGATCCATCACATCACTTTGAGCACATTTTAAGTGAGCCTCATCACATTAAAGCAGAAAAGCGCGGTTCATCTGTAGTGTTTACTCATAAAGATAAACCTTTTGCTAGACATTCTTTAAAGTTTAATTCACAAAGCGACCCAATTTCAACCATTAAGGGTGTTGGTAATACCTCAGGCTCTAAGAAGAAATAATATGAAACGCTTTATATCTTTTCTAAATGAATCAAAAGTTAGACAAGGGTTACCACACCTTTATTCTACTACAACTGCGGCTGGAAATCAAACTCCATCATTATCGACAGACCAATTCAGAAATCTTGTCAAAGGTGGCAAAGTCCATATTCATAATGTTACTGAAAAAACGGACGGGCAAACATTTAAATTTGGCCACGATGAACATGGATTTTATACACAGCACTCAGGATCAGGTGATGAACGAATTAGAACCGCTGAGGGTCACATTGAGCGTTCTCAGAGAAGGGCTAAAGAAACAGGTAAGGAATACATACCTACCGGGCCAGAGGCCATGGCATCGTTTCATTCCGCACTACACAACAATAAAGCACTGCAAGACCACCTAAAGAAACAATATAAGAAAACCGGTAAAGAAGTTGTAGTTCGCGGTGAAGCCTTTAATAATGCTCTAGCACAACCTGGTGATAAGCCAGGTGAAGTCAAGTTTGTTCATACTTCTTATAAGAAGCCAAAGGCAAAACAAGGTGCCTTTATTATTCATACTAAATTGCCAGAAAATTTGACACACGACGCAGAACATTTTAAAAACAACTTATCAGATTCTAATATAGAATTTCATCATGATAAAATTGACCACAAGCCAGGTCATGTAGATGTTAAAGATGAAGAAAAAGAATTTCATGCTCTAAATCATGAACTAATCAATTCAAGAACAGTGCCAAAGAATAAAGAAGCAAAGATGGCCGAATTAGAGAAGTTCAATGATATTAAAACAAGAGTAAGTAATAAGGTTTCTGAGCACTTAAAAACACTAGGAATTAAGAATAAATTCGGTTCTGGAACCGAAGGTCTTGTAGTACATCCTTCATCTAAGAATCCAGAAGCACCAAGATTTAAAGCAATTAATCCCGCGTTTAAGGAAGCAAAAGCCAAGGGCGGAAGATTCGGAGAGAAGAAATAATGTTAAATTTTAAACGTTTTATCATCGAAGGTGGTAACATCAAAGTCGGTGAAAAAGGCAAAGAAACATCAGCCGCTCCGTTTTCTGTTTCGTCAAGGAATCGTTCTGAACGTAGAGCTGATATTCATCATGCATTAGGATCTATCCACGATGCATTTCACGCAGAACATGGTGAACATTTATTTGGTGAAAATCAACACAGATTGACTTCTGGTCATGCATTTACCGGTTCTACACATGACCTTATGGGTAAACATATAACCGATAAAGACTTTGCTAAGCATAAACCAACTGTAGGTGACATTGATACTCAGGTTACTAAAGACCACAAAGATAAACTTGCTTCCACATTGAAAACTGGTAGAAAGTTTGGTAAGTATACTGTTGTCGGAACAAAGAAGCACGGGAATGAAATCTCCGCTGTAATGCGTCATACAAATGGAGATCATCACCAATTTGATTTCCAGGGTGTTCACCATCCAGGTTCGGAATCAGAAAGATTCCTTCACTCATCTCACTGGAATGACACTAAGTCGGGAATCAAAGGAGCTCATCACAAGATTCTTATTAATGCTGCAGCTGGTGATACTCATAAGTTCTCTATTACACATGGTCTACGTTCACGCACCGATGAATCTGATGCAGGAGTTTCACATCCAGCTGAAGTAACACATGCTCTATTTGGACATGGATCCGATCACAAAGAGATTCATTCATTCCACGGTGTAACAAATCTCATTAAAAATCATAAGTCAAAAGCTGATCAACGTACCATTTACAATAAGTTTAAAGATTCTGTTTCCAAGATGAAGAATCTAAACTCTGAACCCGCACTTGCTCATATGCGTAAGCACCTCGGTATTAAAGATTCAGTTAATGAGGAAGTATTGACTGAAAAAGCTGAACAGCATGCACACATGACGTTTATGGGCGCATCACCAATTACACATATGGGTCACCATACTGACGTTGTTGGTTCAATGGAAAGTGGACATGAAGGACATAAATTTGTAGGTCTATCCGGAAAGTCTGACGTGTTTTCTGATAAAGAACGCGAAGATATTTCTAATAAACAGTCTGGTGGTAAAGCTAATTTTAAAGTAGAAAAATCTGCAGGACAAACTGTAGCTAGAGCATTCCATTCTATGAAGGGTTTTGGTACAAAGCATCTTCACCTACACTTTGGTCATGATCGTAAAGATTTTGCGGAACGACTTAAATCATCTATTGAAGCAGGCAAGATTCCTGAATTAGAAGGCCACAAACCAGATCACATTCATATCCATTATCCAAAAGATGAAGATAGATCACATGGCTTGTCTGGCACTAAAATGAGAACTGCTGCATCTACCGGTGATCATGAAACATTTAAAAAGCACTTAGGTCCTAACTTCTCCGACAAGGAATCTAAGTCTATTATGGACCGCACTCGTGTGGGGCTAATGGCGGGGAAAATTAAGGTTAAAAGATAATGGCTCAATGGCGTATCGACTCACATGAATGGAAACAACCTCATAATGTTACATTGTTTGAAGCAACAATGTTGGCGGATCAACACGGCAATGTAATCAGTGGTGCTAATCCATCCGGGGTTGCTGTTGACGCATTCGGGCGCTCTCGAATATCCACTCCGATGACACTGTTTGATTCATCACATCGTTTTAGAGATAACGGTCTTTGGAATACATCCAATACTGCAGGTGCAACATATGCACACAGTGCCAATGCAGGTCTAATAAATCTAAATCTACCTACAACTACCAACGCCGAAATTATCCGAGAGACTACTAAGGTTTTTTCATATCAACCTGGTAAGTCTCTTTTTGTTTTAAATACATTTGCACCTGAACCACCTAAAGCCAATCTTCGTCAAAGAATTGGATACTATGGTGCACAGAATGGAATCTATTTCGAAATAGATGGAACTGCTGCTTACTTCGTAAAGAGATCATATGTTAGTGGTGAAATTGTCGAAACACGGGTCGCCCAAGCAGATTGGAATGTAGATAATCTGTTAGGACCAACTGCAAATATTCCTGGGCAAGGTCTCGGCCCATGTCCTTCTAATATTACATTAGACCTAACCAAGGCTCAAATTTTTTGGATGGATATTGAGTGGCTTGGTTTAGGTACGGTTCGATGTGGTTTTGTTATTGATGGACAGTTAATTCATTGTCACTCATTCCATCATGCTAATCGAATCGCTTCTACGTATATTACGACTGCTTCTTTGCCACTCAGATATGAGATTAAAAATACCGGCACAACTGCAAGCGCTTCAACACTAAAGCAGGTATGCTCGACCGTTATTTCAGAAGGCGGCTATGAACTTAGAGGTTTACAGCAGGCTATTGGAATTCCTATTAATGAACCAAGAACATTAGGCACTGCTGGAACATTTTATCCTGTAATAGGATTAAAATTAAAAACATCGCCTAATCGTTTAGATGCGATTGTTATTCTTACTGCTCTTTCAGTAATGCCAATTTCTACTGGAGCTTTTAACTGGCAAATAAGAGCATCAGGTACTACCACTGGTGGCACATGGACAAGCGCAGGAGATGATGCTGCAGTTGAATACAATATTACTGGTACTTCATATTCTGGAGGAAAAATTCTTGCAAGTGGATTCTTCAGTGCTTCTAACCAAGGTACCACTCAAATTGATATTTTAAAGGAAGCTCTATTCAAGTTTCAACTCGAAAGAAATGGATTAACATCAACACCACAGGAGCTTACACTTGTAGTAGCATCTAATAGTTCTAATGATACTATAGTTGCATCATTGGATTGGGAAGAAATTTCAAGGTAAGGACGAGGAATGAAAACACTAAACGAATTTTTAACAGAACGTGGTGAAGATTCTAAAGGTCATAAACGATCCACAGAAGATGGAGCAGGGTTAACACGTAAAGGTGCTAAAGCCGCTGGTGTTAAAACAGCTGTTACTACTCCACCAAGCAAATTAGACCCAGACGGTGAAGCCGCAAAAAGACGCAAATCATTTTGTGCACGAATGGGTGGAATGCCAGGTCCTATGAAGGATGAAAAAGGTCGTCCAACTCGTAAGGCGGCCTCATTAAAAAGATGGAATTGCTAATACTTAATTTTTATAAATAACATTACGGTCAAGGCTAAGGCAAACCCGTTTTAGTTAACAGATAAGCCCAAGGGAAACTCTGATGGAAAGAAGTATAAAAGTAGTACCACCCTTCAACAAACACATTTCTTCTCCCAAAAAAGACCATGTTGTCGGAGAAATGGGTTTAGCATTTAGTCTTGATCACCAGATTTAATCAGTCTCTTGAGTTATACTCTAGGGACTATTTTTATATTAGAGGTATGTATGAACAATAATAAAAAATTTTCTGGAACAACACATCCAATGAAAGATCTTGAAAATACAAGAGAAATAAAGAGAATGCACAGTCGTGAACAGAGAATGGGTCGTGTTGCTAGAAAACAAATGAGAACACACGAAGAGGTTGAATCTGAAGAATCAGAATTAGATGAAGCTCTAAACATTCAACAAAGACAAAAGCGTGCAATAATCATGCGTCGTTATAAGTCTAAGATTGAGCGTGCTAGAGAAGTAGCTAAACATAAAGTGGCCTCAGAACAAAATATTAAGAAAAGATCCTATGCTCAGGCTAGACAAATTTTTCGTAAGAGACTTGCGGGAGATCATGGCGCCGAATATGAAAAGCTAGGTCCATCGGAAAAGATGGCTATTGACAAAATGCTTGATAATAAGGGTAAGGCTATTAAAAAGTTGGCACTGAGATTAGTTCCAAAGGTTAAGAAGGCCGAATATGAAAGACTTAAAAGCTACATGAAGGGTCAGTCTTTAGTCAATCATGGCACAGCTGAAGGTAAGATTTCAGAAGAGTTTAACGAATTATTCCTAGAATATTTTGGTGCATCTGCTCCAGGTAATAGTGGTTCAACTGGCGAACGCAGTATAAATCCTGTTTCTAATGACAAGACTAAGAAATCTGAAGGTAAGAGTAAAAATAATCAAATCGAGATTCTTGGTAAATTCAGTATGCAAGCTGAAGAGAATACACCGATATTCAGAGCATTAGAAAAGAAAGCAGATAAGTCTGGTATTGATCTAGATATTCTTGGTGAAGTATTTGACCGTGGCATTGATGCATATTCTGAATCATATAATGTATCTCCAACACAATATGCATTTGCTCGTGTAAATTCATTTATCAATAAGGGTAAAACATACTACACTGAAGATGCGGATCTTCAACAAGGTATTCTTTCATTCTCTGAAAAGAATGGACTGTGGGATAACATCCACGCCAAGCGTAAGAGAATCAAGGCTGGTTCTGGTGAACGTATGCGCAAACCAGGCTCTAAGGGAGCGCCGACTAATCAAGCACTTAAAGATGCTCAAGAGTCAGTTGACATTGATGAATCCAACAATAAGCCATATGTAAAGCCACATATTGAACGTGGTTCAACTAATCAATCTGGTTGGAAGGCTTCAAACAAACATGGCAACGTAAAATACTTCGGTATGGACTTCAAGAAATCTGCTGAAAAGCATGCAGGTATTTCAGAAGCAACCGATGAACATCCAATTGTTAAAGAATATAATTCATTAAAAAAGCATGATATTAAAACATTACGCGGACTTGTTAAGCAACAAAGCAAAGTAGTTGACACATCCGAATTTAAAACAAAAGATCATGCAATATCACATTTTTTACGTAACAAACACGGCAATAAAAAAGTAGATTCTGCGTTTGGATTTAGTGAAGAAACCGATCTTGATGAAGCGGAGTCAAATATACACGATCGTCACTATGATAAGCAGACAGAGCGTGTTAAGAATGCTTTAGATAATTACACATCTCGTCATAATATGTCTTATAAGCAGGCATATAATAAGATTCGTAATTCGAGTACACATTCACTTCGCAATCAAATTACACCGATGAACGAAGAATCCGTAGAGATTGATGAAGCAGAAATGAAAGGTGAAGATCCTTGCTGGAAAGGTTACGAGATGATCGGAACCAAAAAGAAAAGAGGCAAAGAAGTTCCAAACTGTGTTCCTGCTAATGAAGCAAGAGACCCAGATGCTAATACAAAGCTTCGTAGAAAAGTGCAGAATGTAGAACGTGATTCAACACCAGAAACACCAGACTCTGATGCTTCCAAACCAACAGATCCTTGCTCGGATCATTCCAAGCAACAAAGAATTGTTAAAAGAACCATTATGAGTGAAGAAGGAAACTCTCAACCTGATCCAAAGAAAAGATTAATTGGTACCGATTCCTTAGTTAAGGCGTATAAAAAGGACACTCCAGGTGCGTCATTAGATGAATCATTTGCTATGGCATTTGATTATCAAGGCAAACCATCGGTTGCACCTACAGCATCAGAACTTCACATGAAAGCACAAGGTGGGTTTGCTCATCACACTGATGTTCAGAATGTTATGGAAGTCACTGATATCAAGAATAAGATTCAGGCAATGTTTGAAACCACAATTCTTGAGGAAGATAAAGATCAATTAGCAATTTCGTTTAATGAATTAACTGATATGGTTCAGGGAGCTTATGCTATTATTCATAAGATTAAAGAATCAACTGTAGAACGTGACGCATGGTCTGAAGCACAAATTCTTAAAATGGAACGCTACATTCAGTCAGTCAATGCATATCTAGACAATATGTATGAGGACGTTACAGTTGCGGACCGTAAAGGTGAGGTGGTTGCAGGTCATAAGGTAACAAAGGTTGATCCTAAGACTGGTGAACAGATTACAATTGACGTTCCATCTCACGTTCGTAAAGCACCAACTGGTAAGAAAATAATTAAGTCTGGCAACCCTAACGATGGCATTCCAGGATAAGAAGGAAGTAACATGGATAAACTAATTGAAGCATTAAAACGAGTACTAGCAGATACTTTTGCATTCCGCTTAAAAGCGCAGTATTATCACTGGAATGTAGAAGGCCCAAACTTTAAAGAGTATCATGATCTCTTTTCAGACCTTTATACATCTACCGATGCTAATGTGGATGACATTGCTGAACATATTAGAGCACTTGGAGCATATGCACCAGGATCATTAACTAGATTCTCACAGTTGACATCAGTTCAAGATGAGAATACTATTCCTAATGCACTAGAAATGATTAGTCGTATTGCTGAAGATAATAAACTTCTTCACGGTAGTTTAATGACTGCTCATGCACTTGCTGATGATTTAGGTCAACGTGGTGTTGTTAACTTCCTCGAAGGTCTTATTGATGCAAATGAAAAGACTCAATGGATGCTAAGATCCACATTAAAGAAATAAGATTAAATAAATAATAAAAACTTCATCGGAGAAGAAACGAACATGATTGACAGTAACAATAAATTAAAATCTCTTAGCAGAGCTCTTCTCGAATCTGCGCAGAGTATTCTTTCTGAGAAGAAAACAGTCAAGAAAGATCTTGCTAATCTAGCGCCACCATATGACAAAGTCACACATGCTGATGTACTTGTTGGTCGCAAAGTATTTACTCACGATGAGGTAAAAGCTCATAAAGCCAAGAAAGGCATCAAAGAAGATGCTGAAATGGTTGTGATTCATGCTCCAGTACTTGGTGATATTAATGGTGAACTTGCGGAAGTCGTTAAAAGAGACCGTAGAGACAAGACCGTCCACGTTCAATACGAAGGAATGAAATATGTCCTAAAGGCTGGTCAGTATGCGGAACTTGACGAAGCAGTAAAGAATCCATATGCCGTTGGTATGGCTGCAGCTATGAAGTCTACTGGTGACACTCCACCACTCAAGAAATCAACCATCACTAAGGCTCATGAGATTGCCAAAAAGGTTGCTGAAGAAACTGAACAGGTCAATGAGGATCAGACTGAACGGGATAAACTTATTGCCCATTATAAAGCTGATCTACCGAATATGATTAAAGATATTAGAGGTAAAAGAAAGAGCCATTCCGATCTACGCCGTGAGTATGGTAGTAGCTGGAAGCGTCTAGCTAATTCTACTGCAGATGAGCATGGTCATAACTATAATCGTGACCATCTTCTTCAAGTCGGCCAAAAGCATATGAACGAGGGTGTTGAAGCAATCGACGAGATCTCAAAAGCAACAATGGGTCGCTATATCAACAAGGCCAAAGACTCCATTGATCTGACATCATACAGAAGTGGAATAAAAGACGGCACAGCTATTTCTAGTTCGAAACCATATACCTCAAACAATCCGCTAGAGAAAAAACTAACGAAGCGTCATAAAGGTATCGAAACTGCGGTTAGCAAGCTGACCAGGGAAGAGTCAGAGCAGATTGATGAACTTTCGAAGAAGACTCTTGGTTCTTATGTAAATAAAGCAGCTTTCAAAATCGGTGATCAAGGCATTACTACAGGTCTTAAAATTCAAAACAACGAGCCTGCTGGTAAGAACTTAAAGACAATGGGTAAGCGTCAAAAGGGTATCGAAAAAGCCGTCAATAAGCTGACCAAGGAAGAATCTGAGACTCAGATTGATGAACTTTCACATGACACACTTCGTCGTTATAGAATGAAATCAAAATCTATTGCCGATAATGAAGGTCCTTCGAATTATCGCGAAAAAGGTCGCGAACTAGCCGGTCGTAAGACATATGGTGGCAGAATGGCCGGTATTGAAAAAGCCAAGGTCATGGCCAAAGAAGAAGTAGAAGCTATTGATGAGCTCTCAAGCGATCTTAAAACTAGATATGGTATAAAAGCATATGATCAACTGATAGCTGCACAACGTACAGCGAGAGATTCGGACAACAATCCGGCGATTCGTAAATTAGCAGCAAACATAGCTCGCAAAAGGAAAGTTGGTGTAGACCGCAGATCACGCCAGTATGCGCAGGATGTTGAAAAGCAACGTCGCACATATGGAGTCAATAAAGAAGAATTCGAGCAGATTGATGAACTTTCACACGATACTGTTAAGTCATATGCTGATAAAGCCATGGGCGATGCTGTCCAAAAGACACAAGCTCAACAGAAGAAAAAATATGCTTCTGATATTAAAGCTGACCAAAAAGGCATTGATAAGAGAGTTCGTGGCCTAACTATGGCTAAAAAGAAAATGGCCAATGAAGATGTTGAATTAACTCAGGAAGAGATTGATTTTATCGAAGCAACAATGGCTGATCTTGACGAAGGCCGTGGTCGTCCACCAAAGGAAGGCTCCGCTGCATATAAAGCTAAAATGCAACAAGATCTTTCTGATATGCCTGCACTAGGTGTTCAAATCAGAAAGGCTGCTTCAATTAACAAGCCTGTGACATTTATGGATGGTAAATCAAAACAGATAAGTGATAACCATATCAATAGATTCCATGATCATATGGATTCTCGTAAAACATCACAAGATAAATCTGCTTTCCAAAAAAGAGCACATAAATCACACGATGAATTTGTCAAAGCGGTATCTGAACCAGTTCCAGGTCGTGCTAAAGATACAGGCGAAATTGTTAAATACAAATAAGTTTTAAATACAAATAAGGAGAAAATTAATGGCACAATGGGGTAAAGAGGACGTAAACTCTAATTCAGTACTTTGGGGGACTACTTCGGTTAATCTACCAACAACTGCAGCTAATCGTAACACACTGTATCAAAATACTACAGTGGGTGCGTTTAACAATGGCGGTGTAGCATCTAAGAAGGCGACAGGTCAATTCGGTGTTTCTGCTGCTGAAGCTACTAACACAGGTGGTGAAGGCAAGAAAGTTGCACATGCTGGTTGGAACCTTCGCACAATAGGTACCGGGTCGCTTGCTACACTGGTACTTACAGCACCAGGTAAATCGTATTCGAACACAGACGTAGTTACAATTAATCCAGGCACGGGTGGAACAAATGCTACTGCAGGTGTAGTAACTACACCACTTGGTAACTTGGTTTCAGTATCAGTTTCAGCGGTTGGTGCAGGATTTACTACTGCGACACCAACTTCAATTACTGTTGCAAACTCAACAGGTGGAGCCACAACAGGTTCACTTGCAACCTTTACTTCTACTGCAGGCGGTAGAGCAGGAAGAGTTCAATATGAAACACTAGTAGCCATGGGATCACAAACCAATGGTACTGCGGATGATGCAATTCTTCCACAATAATATAAACAATCGGGGTGGGGTAATTCCCACCCCACATTATAAAGATTAATTATGAAATTAGAACGAATTGACGAAAATAATTTTTTGTTATTTGCTGCAAAACATTATGATAACGCACAATGCCATGATACAGCAGAGTTCTATGATGATCTTAAACGATTTAAATACATAAAAAGATTGTTTATAAAATATCAAGAATGTGGTGAATTAAGAGAACGGCTAATTTTAAATCATATCATAGTGTTATACAATGTGTTTGGTGACGAAACATCTAGAATGTTATTTTTTAAGTTAGATGGATATTATTCTTATTTGAAACCATTTTTAGTTTTATTGAGAAGAATGCCAGACACCATTCATATGATAGGTAAATATGATCTGATTTACAATAGTGACATAGATATGGACCCCGGTATTATAGAAGAATTAAGGAAGATTTGATGGCCAAAGACGATAAATCAGTAAGATCATTGGAATCAAGTTTACGCAATCCATTAAGTTATGATGCTATCGATCAAATGATGCAAACTATTTCAAAGAAATCCGGAATAAGCCCTAAGGAATTACGAGATAAATTTATGAAAAAACATAATAAGACACCTGACACTTATGCAAAACGTGTGTCAGAAGCAAAAGATTCAAGAGAATACGGCTTTGAGGGCGAGATGGCAATGTCTCAACTCAAAGGCATTATCATGCACGCCAATCAGCTTAATTCTATATTAAAACCTGATACTGATTTACCTGAATGGGTACAATCTAAGATCACTCTTGCATATGATTACATCCAAACTGCAGCAGACTATATGGCGACAGAAATGAGCGAGGAAGCTCCTGTTAATGCTGTAGGTGGTGGTAACATTGCCGGTCTAGGTGTTGGTCCTCAAGGTGAACCCGGTGTTTACAAGAAAAAGAAAAAAGACTTAGTACTGTCACCTATGCAAAAAAGAAAATCGTTTAAAGATTTTGTAAAGAAGGCTTGATATGATTGGATTAGCGTTTGGCTTTGTAAGATCTAACTTCAAATGGATTG
>Ga0105102_10000234_pt1 | contig 15333 bp, 43 predicted proteins | sample PPLLaktember2015_FD_87032 | JGI IMG/M metagenome (GOLD analysis project Ga0105102, IMG submission 87032) | Freshwater sediment microbial communities from Prairie Pothole Lake near Jamestown, North Dakota, USA - PPLs Lake P7 Core (6) Depth... | ecosystem: Environmental > Aquatic > Freshwater >...
GGGTTCCCGCTCCTGTTATTACTACTGCCTTATTTGAAAGATTTAACTCACGCAATCTCGGATCCTTCGGAGCAAAAATCTTGAATGGTATGAGATTTATGTTTGGGGGACATCATGTTAGATAAAATGATTACTTCAGAAACATCTTATAAACTCGCAGAAATTATTAGAGATACTTGGCCTGGACTTTACACAACACCAAAATTGAGCTATAATGAAAAAAATACTTCAGACAATGAACGAATACTGGATAGTGAAAGATCGTAGGAACGGTAAGGTCATATGTCATTGTGCCGATGTTAATGATGCAATTATGATGGTTGGATTCGATCATAATCATAGGTCTTATAGTCGTCATCGCTTTATTATGGATCAAGTAATTGATATTACTCCAACAACTGACAAACAACTTCCAGGGCAGATTGGACTTCCTTCTGGGAAAATTCCCTTATTAAATTCACATAAGAAAAAACTCCCAGAAGGACAACAAAAACCAGTGATTATATGAATCACAGAAAAAGAAAACAAACAGAAAATCAAAAAAAGAAAGTGTACACCCCAGAAGGATACATTTCAGATCCACCAGATGCTGTTTGTCCTCATTGTGGAGAAAAACAAAAATCTTGTTCTTATGTAAATAGTTTAAGTCGTGCTTGGGCAAGGAGTGCTTGTGCTAAAAAACATTCTACAAAGTCTTCAGAGAGATAAAGACATTTCTTATCATATAGAATTCATCTACATCTATATTACGATAAAAGAATTACTAGATATTACAAGTTCTCATTTAAAGAATGCAACTTTACAATTCATCAGAAGATTACCTTTACAATTTAGAAACATCATCTCCACAAGAAGCAAGAAGATTATGGAGAAAATCAATCCGAGAAAAGTGGGAACATAAATGCGCTTATTGCGGAAGTGAAGAAAATTTAACATTAGATCATGTGATCCCACAAGCAGAGGGAGGTACCGATCACATCACTAATGTCATATGTGCATGTGAATCTTGCAATAGATCAAAGGCGCATACATCTTTTTATGAATGGTATCCAAAGCAACAATTTTATACGGAGGAAAGATTTAATCAAATTGAAGAGTGGAGAACTCAAATGGTAAAACAAGAATTGAAAGTTTATAGACCACGAAAAAATATAACATGAAAAAAGGATTTATCACGCAAGATCATTATGCTGCAATTCCTTATGGGAAAAAGCAGCTAATGATCATTTTTAATAATCAGCAATTAGAAATCGTAAATACGGAACTACAGGCAAAAAAGTTCATTGAAAATCACAGAGCCACTCCTGGAATTGGCACAATATTTGTTGAATCCGAATCTTCTCGTGTTAAAATAAAACACACTAGAAAAAAATCCATCGAATAAATATTTTTTAATCGGAGAATATTATGCTCTCAACTCAAATTAGACTTAAATTGGAAAATATTGCAAGAAAAATTGAGAGAGGAGAAGAAGTCAGTCTAGAAGATATGATATTTGCTGAAAAATGGTCAAAGGCGAATCGATCAGCTGCTGAAATTATCAGAAAAGCAAGGAGAATTGCCGTACAGGGTAGGGGAAAAGAAGGGAGCCTAGACGAATTTATGCAGATTATGGACATAGGTAATCCAGATCCATCCACCCATTTGGATTCTTCTATGTCGGTTGATGATCTTTATAATTTCTTCAGAAATGATGATGATTCAATGCGAAGAGATTAAATAGAAATAGAATTAGGAAAAAACATGGTTGTGTTGTTATCGGCAACCATAATAAGTTGCTCTCAGGCACTCCAAATTATTGACAGACTACAAAAAATAGTTGGACTCACACCAATACAAAAAAGTGAAATTTTAGTAGAAATTAAAAAAGTTATTCCAAGTTGTCCAGTTATAGTCAAAACAAAAAATGAAAACACAAAGTAAACAACTCGAAGCGATTGATCTTTTTATTGAAGACATTCAAACTCCTCACAGTGAAATCCGAATGCGGGCAAAAAAACTTCAATGTGATCAAGAGCTCACAGTTTGGCAAGATTTTGTGTTGGAATATCTCCAAAACATCAGACACACATTAGATGGCAATTCAAAACTTTAACAAATGCAAATTTATTATTCTACTCTTTTAGTTTTCTTTGGAATAATTGTTTATATGATGATAGTAGACAAAAATGTTTCTGATGCTATCAATCTTATCTTTAAATTATTCTTAATCAGAATTGAAAGACTATATTGGATGATTCGTTTTCATCCAAAAAATCCAATCACAAACTTACTTATGAAGTGGAAATATGATAGGTTGGCGTTGGAGCTCCATAAGGAGTTGACAGGTCGGGCAATCCATGTTAATGTAGAATCTGAAAATAAAGACCAATGAGCACTGAGTCCAATTCACTTGACCTAAAATCTCTCCAATCTCGTATCAACGAGATTAAAAAGGAAGGAGAAGAAATTACTGATTTTACTTATGATTTTATTCAATGTCTCATGCATCGTCATGATCTCAAAGAATGTATTCCACCTGATTTTGAATTAGAAGAAATTCCAGAGTATATTTTCGATTCTTTGCGGAATGGGATTGTTCCAACTAAAGACCAATTAATCGTGATTTCTCCAGACGATCAAAATTTCATGTGTTTTGAATTGATTTGGGTTTGTGGTATGGGAGCTATTGCTTCTTATGGTGCGGATGAAGATGGAGATGAAGAACAGGGAATTCCCAGTACATTTGATGCAATTCTCGCAATGCGAGATGTGAGTCCAGCACACAATATTGCATCGTATTTAATTGCTGCGCTTTCTCTTCTTATGTCGCAACTTCCCAGTGAAGAGATGATTGAGAATATTACAAATAATTTTGATGAAAGTCAAGAACAACTTCAAAATAATATGGACAGTTTTGTCGAATTTGCTTCTGCTATTATTACTCGTTACCGTGAGGACATGATGTATTATGGAACAACAAAAGAATTGGATTGATGATAGTGCCTTTTACATCGAAAAGGCACGATGGGGAACATGGAAAAGTTATGACAAAGAAGGAAAAGGATTAATTACAAGTCTCACCGAAGAAAATTGTATTCATGCAACTCGATTTTACCTAAAAGGACTACAGGAAGGTTGGGAAGAAATGTCTACTTATGGTGGAGAAATAGATTATAAATTATGAATGATACGGATCCCACCTCACCTTGGTTTGAATTTGTTTCTTATATTAGATGTTGTGAATCATTAGGAGTGATTCCTAGTATGAATCGTTTTCTTGCTTACAATCGTTATTATCAATCTGTTTTAAATGAAAAACAAAAAACCAGTTAAAGTAAAACCTCAAAGTAAAAGAGAAAAACCAAAAGAAGAAATAGTTTTGGACACTTTGCCTTTTCATGAAACCTTTCCTTTGACACTTGTACATAAAGATATAAAAGAAGAAAAAACTTGCTTTTTTGTTTGCCAAGAACATTTGGACAAATATATTTCTAGGTATATGTTAAATAAAAAAGATTGTAGAATATCGAAAACAGAACCAAGAGGAAAAGGAGATAATACTAATGTATGATGATTTTGATGATTGGTTTTACGAAATAGAAAGTTTTTCTAGTAGATCCGAAAGATTTTTTGGTGATATCCAATGTCCAGATCCGTTTAGGAAACAAAAAATTATGATTGATTGGTTGAAAACTGCTTGGGAATTGGGTAAAAATTCTAATAAAAAATGAAAAAACCAAAAACTATTTTTAGGTGGTGGGCAAAGTCTCTTGGAGAAAAGTCATCAAAATGCGATCGAGAATCGGATATTATCGCAGTAATACGAACTGTAATTTTTTTGACTTACTTGATTACAAATTGTTTCATTGTTGCTGGAGTGATTCGTCATTGGAATGATGTAGAGTATACTAGGCCAGGTATCATTCAACCTCAATGAAATATCGAATAGTAGAAAAATCAGATTTAAGTGGGGAAATTTGCTTTTTTCCACAATATAAAAAACTGTTTTTTTGGTTTAATTTTATGGAGATGGAATTATTCCCAAAGGTAATTAAATTTTATTCATTAGAATCTGCGACCAAATTCATTAAAAAACAACTCAACAACCCTGAGAAAAAAATTTATTATGTTGGAAATGATTGATTTTTTAGTAGAAAATCCTACTGAAAACAATAAAAATAGTTTCTTGTTTTCTCTCATGCAGTTAGAATATTCTACGCTCGAAGAGGCAGAAACATATCCAAAAAAATCCAGAGAATACTTCCAAACCAGAACAGAAGCATTTTCAATTCGCTCAGAATATGCTAGGATGCTATTGGGTAAATGGGTATCAAAGTATGGTTCAACTGAAGGTTGTCCACTAAAATACGAAGATACTCTTAACATTCCATTTCGTCAAATTAAAAAGCCATGAATTTTCTGAAAGATTACGGAAACATATATGCAAAAATTACAGATGAAGTTACTGGTGTAGAGTACTCTTTGATGGATACGATCGTTAATCTCATAAAAAGAATTGAAGTTTTAGAGAAAGAATCAGTGGAAACTTCCAATGTTATCTATGAACTCCAAAATAAAATTGATTTGTTACAAGAACAAAACACTACAATGATTAATTTTGAATTGGATACTTGATCATGAAAACTACCACCGAAGTCTTTTACAATAATTTTGGGGACATATTCCTTGATGCACTTGATAGTGATGTGCCCCCAGAAGAAATATACGAACAAATTAAAAAAGTAGTAGAAGAAAATTATTATTATCATAAACATCTTTGTGGTAGGGCATATGAGTTCCTTGCTCTATTAAATGATAATGATAAAATAGATGGTTGCCAGGCTGCACTTCAAGAAAGAGAGTATCATGACGGACCTAATAACGATTGGAATGATTTTTTTGAAGAATGTTATTATCCAGAAGAAAATAAAAAAACATATGACGAAATTATTGCTGATGGGTGGACTATGACTGCAGATGGATTTTGGATTAAGGAAGACAAACAAAGCACGAATAAGTGGATTCTTCCGGTGGAGCTCGATGGCCTCACAGGAGATTGTTTCATTAATCTTCCAGATGACCTCTTAGATAAAGTTGGTTGGAAAGAAAATGATCAGTTGGAATGGATTGATCGCGGTGATGGTTCGTTTGAACTTCGAAAGGTTTAGTGCGGACAACCGCACTTTACTTATTTTTATGATGTGATAAAATATTAATGTAGTTAAGGAGAATTTTGTGGCATTATCAAAGAATGTGAAAGAAAATCTAGAAGAAGCACAGAGTTATCTTCGTGCCGCTCTGGCAAATGCAGCACGATCAGAAAAATCTACTATTAGCCATAGCATTTCCGAACTTTTGGTTGGAATTGATCGTATTGTAAAAATGGAAGAATTCTCCGATAAAATAGAAGAAATTACAGACAGAATGAAAAAAGAAGGTGGTGGAGGTTCGTCTTTCTTTGGAGGTCTATTTTGATTCCAAAAAATTTTGATGGAAAAATAGTAATGAATCCAGACAACAAACCGTTTGATGTCTGGTTTTTTCGTAGAGAAACAGAAAAATACACACTGGAAGAATTTTTGGATCATATTAAACCAGAGGACATTGGTTGGGACAAACCGACCAATCAACTTTATTACAAAGATTGTGATGGGCAAATCTTCAAAATTCAATTTGAAGATTTGAAATCTTAAGATATGGTTAAGAACCTCATACATAATATGGCTGTGTGCTATAATGCAATGGATGATACGAAGGAAATCATGCTTTCCCAGGAAGAATGGAACGAACTGAACACTCTCAGAAATGCAATTAACCAACATCCAGCATCGGTTCACCCAGTTAAAATGGAAAGGTTCACCGAACTTTTTGTCAAAACTCTAGGAGGAAAGGGCGATTTGACAAATCGAGAGGAGCCAACAAACTATTGATAAATATTTTTTAAAAATACACACAAACATGAAATTTACTGTTTATTCCAAAAATGGTTGTCCATATTGTGACAAGATTAAACAAGTTCTCAAGCTTTCAAATTTAGATCATGTGGTTTATAACTTGGGAGAACATTTTTCTAGAGATGAATTTTATGCCGAGTTTGGTACTGGGTCTACATTTCCTCAAGTCATTATGAATGACCACCATTTGGGTGGCTGCACGGATACTGTAAAATACTTAAAGGAAAACGGAATTGTATAAATGCAAGAGTATTGTTTTGATGTAGAAAAAGCCATAGACTATGCTTTTTTTGAGCAAAAATTTGTTATGGATTTTTATCAGTACTTAAAGGGAAAAGAGGCAAAGCGTGTTGAGGCTAAACAGTTTTTGGAAAGCTCCACCGCCATTAATTTAAAATTCTTAGTTGAGGAATTAGATGTATATCTTGAGGGTGGGCAAGATGAAATGCATAAACAACTAAGGGAAGCATATGGTTATTTGTCTAAACCATTTGCTCGAAAAATTCGTAACTATCTTGATTCTATTTTGACTGATACTGAAAAATACTTGTATGACAAAAGACCGGGAAGAAGGAAGAAGGTTACGAATAAATAGAGGTATGGAGCTGATGCTCCGAAACTATAAGATAAAAAAGGAGGAACCTAGTTTTTTCAGTTTTGTTTATGCGAAAATGGTTTCTCTTTTTAAACAAGAATTTCATTTTCGCGTAGAATTACACATAAAGAAAAGAAATTCTTAGGAGAAAGAACAATGGTCGCAGTAGCTATAACATTAAGCATCCTTGTTACAATTTTGTTCTTCCTTGTTGGTGGACTTATAGTTTGGGTGGTGAGCCAACATATTTCAGATAATAAATTGCCATATATGCACCCAGAATTTTTTGACAAAAATGGAAATTTGATTCCAGACGAAATACTTGCTTTACGCTTTGAAGGAGATTTTAATGACTATCACGAAGACGAAGAAGACAGCGACGAAGACAACGACTGAAACTGTACAATTACAGCCGAACCCCTTTCAGCATGAGATTCTTGAACTGGTTTCTAAACAAAGAACAAATCAAAAGAAAATAGAAATACTTCAAGAGTATCGTAATGATGCTCTTGTTTCCATTTTAATTTGGAATTTTGATGAAAGTGTAATTTCTATTTTACCAGAGGGTCCTGTTCCATATTCTAGTTCCCAAGAACAAACTTCTGGTAACGACACTTTATCTGGCAGCATCGAAAAACAATTGAGTAATCCAAGTAAATTGGATTCTCATATGGCAACTCAAAGGACATCTTTGAGGAAGGAAGCTAGTATTTTTTATAATTTTATCAAAGGTGGAAACGACTCTATATCAAAAATTCGTAGAGAAACTATGTTTATCAATCTACTTGAGGGATTACATCCACTTGAAGCTGAAATTTTAATTCTTACAAAAGACAAACAGCTGGCATCTAAATATAAAATGAACCATCAAGTTGTTATGGATGCATATCCTGATATTCAATGGGGTGGAAGGTCTTGAAAACTGTTTTGAAAGAAAAGAAAATGACAGAATGGACAAAAGAAGAAAAGGAAAAAATAAATTCTGTTTATGGATGTGAATTAATTTATGAACATGCTACTATAGATCAAATAAAGGACACTTCTGTTCCTAATGACGCATATCTAATCTACTATGAAGTAGAAAGTAATTCATATGTGGATGTGTGTAGAGGAAGAAAAAAAGTAGATATTTTTGATTTATACTATGATAAGTTTGGTCCAGGATCGGTCAAAAAAATAGATTTTGGATATGGTAGAACTAACCCTAGACTTTGGGGCGATAAAAATAAAGATATTAAGAAAAAGAAATGAGCACAGGATTTGACAATAAAGAAAATGTAATCATCTATAGAGATGAGGTAAAAAATTTAATTAAGAAATACAAGAAAATAAAAAAGTATATGAAATCTCCTTTATTCCAAATTAAAACGATGGATGGTACGGAAAGTTTAGTTTCGGACCTTATAAAAGAATATGAGGAAGATCCAGTAGACTGATGGGAAAGCACTATTTGTTAAATCTCTATGGTTGTACTTATGCACATCTAAATGATGTGCATTTTCTTGTTGATTTGTTGGAAAATGCTGCTATAATAAGTGGTGCGACAGTATGTCAGACTATTTTTAAGCAGTTTGATCCACAAGGAGTTACTATTTTATGTTTACTTTCTGAAAGTCATATCTCCATTCATACATGGCCAGAAAGGGGAGATGCTGCCGTAGATATTTTTACATGTGGAGACTGCAATCCGAAAATAGGTTGTGATGTAATAGTAGAACAATTAAATCCAGAGAGATATAAACTAGAGTTTGTTAAAAGATAAATTGTTTGTAAATCTTAACATTATTTTGTATATTCCCGATACAAAATGGTATCAATAAATACACTCTTGACATACATAAAAATTAGGAGTATATTACTTCTATCGTTGACTGGAATGCCCAGCGGAAGTATCCTTTAAGGAGAAGCAACGCAAATTTACACACAGTAAAGGAGCTAAGCTAATGTCTAAGGTTGTTTATAGAGGCGTCGAGTATGACACCGAAGTGCGTCGTCAAGCACAACAGCAAAAACAGCAACAACCTCAACAATACGATGAAGCATATCGTGGCGTTAAATTCATAAAGGAGTTTAAGTGAAATGAATACTTATTTTGTTCGTTATCTTAAGAAAAAAGCAAAAAAAGAAAAACTTCTATTAGCCGCACAATTGAATATGGCAAAACGGCCACAAATTACATAAGACTCTGGGGGATTGACAGTCCTCCTTTTTTTGTGTATAATAGATGGGCACGAAACGAGTTCATGAATCCAGAAAAAATAAATCTAATCATCAAGAACATGGAGCTTTTGATTGAGTCTCTTAAGCTCGAAATTAAAGAAATTAAAGAAGAAAAAGAAGAAGAAAATAAGTATACTATAAAATTGGAAGAGCTTTTTTCAGTAGAACAAAAAGAAGATCTTATAGATACTTATGAACCAGATTATTATGAGGAGCGATAATGTACGAAGAATTAACTGCATTTGAAAGAGCACTTGCAAGGTTTGGAGATAAAGTCCAATATGTTGTTGGTTTGGAGATCAGTGACAAAATTTCTCCAGAAACTGCATATCAAGAAATTAAAGAAATGATGAAGGAATTAAAAAAACTTCGTAAGATCGAAAAAGACACATGGGAGAATGATGTATGAAGCCTATTAAAGCAAAAGATCTACTTGAACTTGATAAGAATTTAGAAGTAGTAGTTCTCCAATGTTACGCTGAACCAGAAAAAGTCATTTATCAAGCTGGTAAATCCGACTATTCTGAAACGCCGATTCATTCTCAAAAAACTCCTACATCTCAGGAGTGTGGTGAATGGGTTGTAGATCGTCTTTTAAGTAACGAGAAAGGCCACTGGGGACCTCTAGAGCACCCTGCAATTACTTTTTCAGTGTCTGGCTATGTTCACAATGTTGCCATGCAGGCCAGGACTCACAGGGTAGGTGTGACATTTGATGTTCAATCTCAACGATATACTGGAAAGCGGGTTCTGAAGGTAGCAAGCGGTGAACTCAAACCAGAAGATGTTTTCTTTGTTCGTCCTCCTGGTTTCTATACCAATCGTTATGGCAAGAAGTACGATTGGACACAAGAAGACTATCAAGACGAACTCAACTGGATTCTAGAAGGTTGTAAGCGTTATGTAACAAAATACGAAAAGGGAATGTGCGAAGAACACATTAGGGATTATCTTGCACAAGCAATTCGTCAGAACTTTGTGGTTTCTTTTAACCTACGCTCTGTTCTTCATATTATGGACCTGCGTGCAAAGATGGACGCTCAACTAGAAATCCAGGCACTATGTGAACAGTTTGTTCCCCATCTTCAGGAATGGACACCAAATGTTTGGAAATATTATGAGGAGAAGCGTCTACATCGTGCTCGGTTGAGTCCATAATAAATAATATATCTTGAAATTTATAATTCATGGCAATATATCCGATTGTTAATAAAGAAACGGGCGAGAAAAAAGTTGTTGAAATGAGTGTCCATGACATCACTCAATGGTACAAAGACAATCCAGATTGGCAAAGAGATTGGTCAGAAGGATGTGCAAGTCCAGGAGAAATTGGTGAATGGAAAGATCGCCTTGTAAATAAAAATCCAGGGTGGGGAGAAATCCTAAAAAAAGCCAATAAAGCTGGCGGAAGTAAATCACAAATGCAAATCTGATATATGGCAAGAAGGAAAAAGACTACAAATGACTATCAGCCCATTGGAGTTGGTATGACATCCAAGCAAATGAAAAGAAGAAAACCAATTAATTCCGAACTTCTTTTAGATATTGAACCTTTGACAGAAAATCAGAAAAGATTATTTGATTTTTATGATGAAGGAAAACATTTAGTTGCATATGGAGCTGCTGGAACTGGAAAAACATTTGTTCTTTTATATAAAGCACTCCAAGAAGTGTTAAATGAAAAAAGTGCTTATGAAAAAATTTATATTATTCGTTCTTTAGTTCAAACTCGTGAAATTGGATTTCTTCCTGGAGGACATGAAGATAAAAGTGCCTTATTTGAAATTCCATATAAGAACATGGTAAAATACATGTTCCAACTTCCTTCTGATGATGATTTTGAGATGTTATATGGAAATCTTAAAGCACAAGAAACAATAAAGTTTTGGTCGTCTAGTTTTCTAAGAGGAACTACTTTTGATAATTGTATTATCATAGTAGATGAATTCCAAAACATGAACGGACACGAACACGATTCTATTATCACTAGGGTCGGAGAAAATTGTAAAATTATGTTTAGTGGTGATGCGTCTCAAAGTGATTTGATTCGCCAGAATGAAAAGAATGGAATACATGATTTCATGAGAGTTTTAAGTATCATGCCATCTTTTGAGACAGTTGAATTTGGTATAGATGATGTTGTTAGGTCCGGTTTAGTGAAAGAATACTTGATAGCTAAACACTCACTTGGTCTTTGACAACGCCATAAGAACCTGCTATAATGGATGAAAGTTTTCTAAAAATGAATGAGTAATCCTTTAATTGATAAGTGGAATTCGATCAATCGAAAAAAGTTTAATCATATTGACATTAATCTTCCAGCACTAGAAAGGGAAACAATTGACGGAATTCGTTATTATAAGATTCCAAGCGAAAACGAATTAAAAAAATTTGTTTCCGTTACTTCTGTAACATCACATTATAATAAAGAAAAATTTGTCAGTTGGCGGAAAAGAGTAGGAGAAGAAAAAGCAAATCAGATTACAAAAGCAGCAACAACTCGTGGTACTGCGATGCACTCTTTAATTGAGAGCTACATTTTAAATGAAGATTTGCCCTCCGCCGATCCTTTACCGAAGTTTCTTTTCGATATCGCAAAATCTGAATTAGACAAAATTGACAATATCATTGCAATTGAGCGTTCACTTTATAGTGACTATTTTAAAATTGCAGGAACTGTAGATACTATTGCCGATTATGATGGCAAACTGAGTATTATCGATTATAAATCATCTGAAAAACCAAAACCTAGAGAGTGGATTGAAAACTACTTTGTTCAGGCCGCAGCATATTGTTTTATGCTTAAAGAGTTAACAGGAAAAGAAGTAGAACAACTTGTAATTATCATGTCATGTGAAAATGGAGAAGTCGTCACTTACATTGAAACTGACATCGAAAAATATATTAAACTTCTTGTAAAATATGTAAAAAAATTCACCTACGATAAATTAAAAGAATATGAATCAATCAGATGAGTTGAAAAAAGAGTTCCAAAAAAAGTTTCTGTGTCAAGATAAATTTGCCCAAGAAATAGAATCTTTAGTAAAAGAAAATCCTGAGTATAATTATATCACTGCAATTGTCCAATATTGTGAAGCTAACAGTATTGATGTCGAATCTATTTCAAAGCTAATTTCTAAGCCACTAAAAGAAAAACTCAAATGTGATGCGATCGAATTGAATTTTCTTAAGAAAACATCTAAAGCTAAACTTCCTTTATGACCAAAGTGACTCCTCACGAAACTTACAAACAGTATCTTGCCCTAAAACATCATTTTACTAGTGATACTTATGATTATTTTAAATACTGTGGAAAAATAAAGGCATCTATAGAGTCATTTAATAAAAGAAAAGATCGGTTGTTCTTTGAGAAATTATCACGACAGAAAAAAGACGAAGAAATAGTAGATTTTTTTGTTTCTAACTTTGTTTCTTCCACTGATCCCACATCTCTTTGGATTGGCGATATCATTAAAAATGGAAACGATACTTATACTGAATGGAAGAAAAAAAGGCAATCTTTGACATATGTATTTGAAAACGACTTGAAGAATACATTTCAAGAAGGCCATCTTTTTGAATATCTAGAAATTAAGAATAACAAGCATCCAAAAATTTTAAAGGCATATTTGTCTGGAAATTTATCGTTAGAAACAATGGTAGTGCTAGATCAAATGTTAAATTACAGGAAAAAATTTGATGACGGTCTTCTTGATCCGGTTTGGGAATTGATTTCTAAAAAAATCAAAAATTATTCGCCTTTTCTTTCCATTGATTTGGATAAATACAAGAACATTTTAAGAAAAGTATTGCTGTGACATTTTTTAGTTCAGATATAGTAAGAACCGAATTAAAGGAAATCGGATTTTTACAAGAAAGGATATCTTCTAGTATTCTTTCATTTCAGGAAATGAGCAAAGAAGAAAAAATGAATCACATAAAAATGTTGGAAGATTTGCTTGAAAAGCAAAGAATATTATATACTAGATTGAGTTTATCGGACGATTCAAATGCAATCGAAATGAAAAATAGATTGGATGAATCAATGAAGTTTTTAGGATTTTCTTCGGAGATGAAAATCAATGATGTATTTAAGAACATGATTGATTTGATAGAGGACGCCAAAAACCACTTGCAGGACGAGTGACCCTGTGCTATAATATGACCATGGGCTTGGGAACCCCAAAGTCGCCCAGTATCCATCGTATCAACCGCAACATGAATTTTAAAGATCTTAAGAAGCAATCTTCACTTGGTAGCCTGACCGAAAAGCTTCTCAAAGAAGCAGAAAAAATGGGATCCAACAATACTGGAGATAATCCCAACCTTTTCAAACTAGAAACAGATAAGGCAGGTAATGGTCGCGCAGTAATTCGTTTTCTTCCTGCTCCTCCAAATGAAGACCTTCCGTTCGTAAAACTATATAACCATGGTTTCCAAGTCAATGGACGCTGGTTCATCGACAACTGTCCAACCACTCTTGGCGAAGAATGCTGTGTATGTCGTTCTAATGGAGAACTCTGGAACTCTGGTCTAGATTCTGACAAGGAAGTAGCACGAGCACGAAAGCGTAAACTTAGTTATTATGCCAATGTTTACATCGTAAACAATCCAGCAGATCCTTCACTTGAAGGCCAAGTCAAAATCTTCCGTTTTGGCGCAAAAGTATTTGATAAAATCAAAGCTTCAATGAAGCCAGAATTCGAAGATGATCCAGCAATCGATCCTTTTGATCTTTGGGCTGGTGCTAACTTCCGTCTTCGCGTAAAGCAAGTGGCCGGCTATCCAAATTATGATGATAGCGTATTTGAATCTCCATCACCGCTTCTCAGTGGAGACGATGAAAGGCTAGAAGAACTTTGGAAGAATGAGCACTCTCTCCAAGAACTTATTTCTAGGGAAAAGTTCAAAGCCCCAGAAGAGCTACAGAAGCGTCTTGATTATGTACTAGGAACTAATTCAGCTTCATCAAAGTCTATTCGTGAGCAAGAAGATGAACTAGAATCTTTGGTACAGTCGGCAGAAACCGATATCATGAAAGAACTAGAAGAATCTTACTCTCGCAGTAAGTCGTCTCCTATCACAGAAGACGAAGATGAAGATGATGCACTATCATACTTTAGCAAACTAGCAGAATGAACTAAGGGAGCCTAATGGCTCCTTTTTTATTACATTAATCTTATGTTTTCACCACGCTTTAGTCTTTCGTTAATATATTGCTGCCCACCTTCTTTGTATGGATAATTAACTTCTACATCATTCAATATCACATTCAGATAATTTTGTTTTAGTACAAATATATTTCTTTTATCTTCTTCTATTTTGATTTCATAATCATAATTAGTGACTGGACTTAATATCTGTGATACTGGGATATTTACTGTCGTTTTTATGTTGGAGTCATAATACTGATAATAATATAAACTTCCTTGGGGAACTTCTTTATATGGGATATAACCTACCTTTTCATTTCCAGATAATTCTGGCTGATCTTGACTCTTGGCAGTAGAATTTCTACATCTAAAAGAACGAACTTCACCTCCTATATTTTCTAATAGCTCTATGACTTCATATTCTCCATTGAAGCTAGTATCTTTTACATTATAAATTTCTATTTTATCTCCTGACCTCAAATTTACTATAGGTTCATTTAGAACAACATAAGTCAAATCTTCATCAAAGTAATGGAAAATATAGTTAATCTTAATTTCGACCCCTGTTATAAAGTTTCCATTATTGCTCCAGGAGTCGTCAAGTATCAATCCTTCTCTTAACAGAATTGCGCCAGACGATGTTCTCAATTCTTTAGTTTCATAATGATGTATGCCATTGTAAAGATTATCATAAGATTCATACCTTTCTAAAAGAATTTTATCAAATGTGGACTGTGCTAATGGCCATTCTGTTTGAATGTTTAAAATATTATTTGAAAGTAATATAACCCAGTCTAAAGTTTCATCGCCATACAGTTTATATGCAACATTATCTGGTCTCTCGTCACCAATGATTTTGTACTTCGTGAAGTATTGAAGATTTCCAAAAATATCCTCACGAAGTTTTCCACGCTTAAAAAGGTTTTTTACTGGAATATAATCTGATATTTTTGCGTCTAGTAAACGACTTACATAATCGAAATCTGGTATTCCGCGAAAGTATGATGCCATTTTAGTAACCTATTTGATCGACTGGTATTCCATTATAATCATCCCAATATACAGGATCTAATTCAGTAAATGACATTGTTAAATCATAAGAACTCATTGTTCCTGCTGGATCATTATATGTCGCATAAGAGCCAGCGGGAGTATAATTTGCACTAAAGCTTCTGAGTGCACAAGTTTTAATTCTATTTAATGCCGGGTGATCTAAATCTCTTTCTTTATTGAATCTATCGACTCCCCTGATATACCTTATCTTGAATATACATGGAGCTTCTAAAAATAAGTTGCCAGCACTTCTTTGTACTGCCATATATTGTTTAAAAACTCTTATTATTTTTCTTACTATTGTTCCTTCACTTTGTGTTCTTGGAGTCAATTTAAAATTAAAATTAAAATTTCTTAGTTCAGGTGAATTGAATAA
>Ga0105102_10000236_pt1 | contig 15291 bp, 12 predicted proteins | sample PPLLaktember2015_FD_87032 | JGI IMG/M metagenome (GOLD analysis project Ga0105102, IMG submission 87032) | Freshwater sediment microbial communities from Prairie Pothole Lake near Jamestown, North Dakota, USA - PPLs Lake P7 Core (6) Depth... | ecosystem: Environmental > Aquatic > Freshwater >...
ACTCGTTCGTCCCTTCCTGCTGCGCAACGAAGCCAATCCCGACGACGGCCCCGACCTCGCCGCGGTGTGCGCGCTGGTCAAGGAACGCGCCCGCACCATCGAGGAACTCGGCGACGTTGCCACGCTGTTCTACCGCACCCTGCACCCGACGCCCGAACTGCTGGCGCAGCATGTCACCGCCGACGTGCTGCCGGCGCTGACCGACCTGGTCGCCCGGCTCGAATCGGCGACATGGGAGCGCAGCGCCATCGGCGCCGCATTGAAGGAAACCCTTGCCGCGCACGGGCTGAAGATGCCAAAGCTGGCAATGCCGGTGAGGGTGCTGGTGACCGGCGAACCGCAGACCCCGGCGATCGACGCCACCCTGGAACTGATCGGCCGCGACAAGGTGCTGTCACGCCTGCAAGCGGGGCTGAAGGCCGCGCAAGACTGATCGATTCAGCTATAATTCGCGCTGTTTTTTGCCGCTGTAGCTCAGTTGGTAGAGCAGCGCATTCGTAATGCGAAGGTCGCCAGTTCGATTCCGGCCAGCGGCACCAGTCAATCCGAGCACTTAGGCCATCCTCCGGGGTGGCCTTTTTGCTTCATGGCACACGGCGAGAGTTGGCCTTCCGAATTTATCGCCCATACGGGCGATGACGACCTCGGGCCCGGCGCGGCACTTGATGTCAAGCTGCACGAACTGGCCTTCAGTGTCGATCTCGCCGCCGGGCGCACTATACTGTTCTAAAAAGGAGGTGCGTATGGGAATCCATCAGTGTTCCGCACAAATTGCGCGAGGCTTGAGTCTATTGCTGCCTTTGGCTTTGTGGGGATCTGTCAGCCTGGCCGAAAGCCCGCCCGCTGGTTCGGAGACAGTCAGGTTTGTGTGCCAGCCAGCCTCTGAAACAGAGATCCACGCACCCGGCGATCCCCACTGGATCGGGCACGAGATGCAGCAGCTGCAACAGGTACTGGGCAAAGAGGATATGTGTCTGGGCAATCCGAGCAAAAACATGGTGCTGGTCTACAACCGACGCGGCACGGACTGCCTCGACGCCTATGTGATCGACGCCTGCAACATGGTGATCAATTACTACTGCCGCCCCGTGCCCGTGGCACCGATGCAGTGGGATAAGCAATCCCCCATTCCCGAGCCAGAATAGTCATCAGGTGTGCTGTCGCGTCTTGGCTTCTAGGCCTGGCGGGGTAAAAAGGCTTTCCGGCAGCTCGTCGAGAAATTCGATGCGCTCGATGTGGGTGTGGCCGGTAGGCTGCCCGCCAACGTAATGATGCTCGGTCGCAGCGTAGAGCCGTCCGTCCTGGGTGCGGAAGTCTTCATACGCCGCGCCAAATTCCATCATCCCCATGGCGCCCGACACGGTACCGAGCGAACGCACGATGTGGCCGCTTTCCGGCTCGATCGCCACCTTGATCACCAAGCTCTCGTTCACCGGCAGTTCGAGCATGTGCAGCATGCTGTCGCCATGCTTCTGTATCCCCAGATCGCGCAACTGCGAGCGCGCCTGCAGCAGATTCCACGGCAGCCCGATGCGCATCGCCTGCAGTAACTGGGCATCACGATAGGGCTTGCTCATCTGCTGTTCGCGCTTCCACGCATGAGGGCCGTTGAGGATCCGCAGTTCCTCGGTATCCGGATACTGAATCTCGATGCGCATTTGATCGGGGGGCAGATAAGTTCGAACGATCCGTCCTTCCATCTTGCGCATGTTCGAGTAGGTGACGCCGGTCTGGCGCACTCCCCTCGGCCCATTGAGAGCGGCCTCGCCACCATATGCCGAGACCACTTTAAGCAGCAGAGCATCGAGCGCGTCAGTCTCGGCGGCGGCAACCGGCAGGGCAAAATTCAACAATGCAAAAAGCAGGGTAAGGACGGCGCGCATCATGTCAGGTGATCTCCGCATTTAATTATCGACCCGGCGCGATCAACACCAGCACAAGGGCAAAAGCTACAGACCCCGTAGGAGCGACGCCCTCGCCGCGATCAACCGTCAGCAGTGCACCACCGCCTCATCGGCCCGACGGCGGGCCTACACTCAAACCGTTGGTTCCCTACCACCCCAGAGAGGTAGGGCTTGCCACCAGCCAAAACTCACTTCGAGAATGTCGCATCCTCGATCACCACCTTGTACAGGTAGCCCGCACCCAGGTTGACATTGGTTTTCAGAACGCCGCTGGCGGTTAGCACATCACCTATGGCAGGCGTTTCCAGGGTTGCCACGACTATCTTGTCGTCAGGAGCCTTGCCGCTACCGTCGGACATGGTGATCCAGTTCTTGCCCAGGATGTTCTTGCTGACCTTCATCACCTTGGCCCGGGCCGTAACCTTCTTGCCGTTGAGCTTGTCCTTTTCGCTGTACAGCTCGGCAACCGTCTTGCCGCCCCTCGGCTTGGAGATTTCCCCCTGTTTGGGAGCGGTGGCCACCTTGCCGGCTTCAGGTTTGACTCCCTTGTGGACGTCGTCCATGGGCATGCCCGCCATACCTTTATGGATGTCATCCTTGGGCATGTCCTTGTTCACGACATGAATCCGCGAAACAAAGTGAATGGAATCGAATGTCTGGTCCATCGCCTTGCTCTTGAAGTCCTTCATGGTATCGCCACCGGCGTATTCGACCTTGTCGCCCACCGCCACGCTCATCGGCAGGGCGGCCAGCCATTTCTCCTTGCCAGCCTCCTTGACCTTGAGGTAAGTGTAGCCGCCGGCGTTCTTGGCAAAGGTCACGGTGCCGGAATGAACTTCTTCCTTGTTGGCCAGTGCGGGGGTGGCGTGCAACAGGGCCGCCAGGAAGGCGGCGCCCATCAGTCTGAATAGTTTCATTTCTTCTCCAATAGTCTCTGAAAATTCATTAGATTTTCCCTGGCAACCCGGTTGTCCGGGTCAAGGATCACTGCCTGGTTTGCCTCACGAACTGCCTCTTCCATCCTACCGCTTTTCGCATGGATCACTGCGAGATTGTTCCTCAGGCCGGAGGAGTCGCTGCCCAGGGCAAGCGCCCGGTTCAGATTGGCATGGGCACGTTGCGTATCCCCTGCCTGAAGATAGAGCGTACCCAGGTTGGAGCGGGCCTCGCCCATCTCGGGACTGCGGGCCACCGCCTGTTCGAATGACGCGATCGCGCCGGAAAAATCGCCGGTATTCATGCGTATGAGCGCAAGGTAGAAATGCGGCTCGGGGTCGGAAGGATCGACCTCGGCTGCCCGGATGAATGCCCCCCTCGCATTTGGAATCAAGCGGCGTTCGGCCAGCGACGCGGCCCATTGCTTCAGCAATGCAGCTGACTCTCCTTGCTGTCCAAATTCATAAGCCATGGCTGGAAAGGATTCCGGCGACTTGCTGTCCGCCATGGCCTTGATGTTTTCCTGCAGGGCGGTGCTGGAATAGAGTGACTTCGGTGCCCGATACTCCAGGTAGGGAAGGTTGTCCGTATTCAGTTGTCCGCTCTGGGCAAACCGCTTGGTCTCCTCTTCGCCCAGCACGAAGGCCTTGAAGAAAGAGGCCGCATCCGGATAGCCGATCCGTGCCAGGCTGGCGGCTATTTTTTTATCCTGTGCGAATTGCGCGTTCAGGGCGACGGGATTGATCTTGATCGGCTCGTCGCTGCCAAGAAAGATGACATCGGGAAACTCGGGATCAACCCACAGGCTGACATAGGGAAAGACGGACTGAAATGTGCGGACCACCATGCGGAAGGTTTCGACGTCGACGCCATAGAGGTGCATCCACTGCGCCATCAGACCGCCCGGCTTGAGGCTGTTGCGGGCATTCTCGAAGGCTTCGCGGGTGAACAGTCGCGACGAGCCGGACTGCCAGGGATTGGAAGGCTCGGAAATGATGACGTCGTACTGCTTCTTCGAACCGAGTACATAGGACCGACCATCGTCGACGATGAGTCTGAACCGGCTGTCATCGATGATGCGGTAATTCTCATCGTCGAAGAAGCGGCTCGCCTCCTGCATCGCGGGCTCGATCTCGACGCAGTCGATGCTTTCCACATCATGCCGCCCGGCGGCACCGGCGGTGATTCCGCTCGCGTAACCGATGATCAGAACATCCCTGGCATCCGGCTTGACCAGCAGCGGCAGATGCCCGGCCAGCACCTGCGTGGTCATGTCGCGATAGTTTCCAGCATCGGTCTTGCCATCCACCACCAGCCGGACATGCTTGCCTTCCTGGATCACCGATACCGTGGCCATCGGCCCCTCACGGTAATAGAGCTGATGAATTCTGGCGAGACGCTGATCAATGGGCAGCTTCTGATATTGAACGGCATAGGCATACGGGCCACTGGTCATCTTGAGTTTGTCCCAGGACGGCTGCCAGACGAAGGCGAGCAGCAGCAACAGCGACGTCGCGAACGCCGGGGCCAGCACGTTCCTGCCCCTGCGCTCTTTCGCGAACAGATACAGCGCCAGCACCAAGCCGCTGACAAGGTTGACGAAGACAGTCAGGATCAGGGTTTGCTGGATTCCCAGCCGCGGCAGCAGGACGAAGCCGGCGAGGAAGGCGCCGAGAATCGCGCCGATAGTGTTGCCCGCGTAGAGCAAACCGATGCGCCTGCCACTGCTGCCGAAATTTTCCACTACCAGGGCGCTCGCCACCGGGAACGAGGCCCCCATGAACAGGGTGGCCGGGACCATGACCAGGAAGCACAGGAGGAAATTGGCCAACAGGAACAAGCTGTACGTTTCCCCGACCGCACCGAACAGCGACACGAATGCATCGGGCAGGTGGCCGAAGAGTGCCGAGGTGGCGAGAGCCAGCGCGCCGATCAAAATCTGGCACACCGCCAGCAGACCCAGGCCGGGTTTCCAGCGCACCGAATACCTGCCGACCAGCGCGCTGCCGAGCGCGATGCCGAAAAGGAACGTGGCGAGCATGAGGGTGAAGGCGTAGGTCGACGAGCCGATCACCAGGGTCAGTACTCGGGTCCAGGCCACCGCGTAGATCAATGCGGCCATCCCCGAAAAAAACAGCACGAGAACGGCAAACACGGCAGTGCGGGACCAGCGGGTGTTTGCTGCCGTACCCGGCACGGGCTGTGCGGACGGTTCGTGAGTTGGCCGGACCATGCGCATCGGCGGCATGCGCAACGCGAAAGCAAAAATCCCCAGGTTGATCAGGCCGGCCGCGATCAGCAGGTTGCGGATGCCGAGCAATTGCAGCAGGAAAATGCCTGCCGCCAGGGTCCCGATCACCGCCCCCGCCGTGTTGATGAAGTAAAGCGTCGAGATGGACCTGCCGGTATTGTCGCCGCTCTGGTTGAGAAAAACCTTCGAGAGGAGCGGCAGCGTGCCCCCCATCATGATGGTCGGCGGCAGCAGCAGCAAGGTGGATAGTCCGAAACGCAGCAGGGCCGCTTCCCAAAACCCAAGGTCCAGATTGCCGTTGATCAGGATGTATAGCCTTTCGATCGCGGCAAATGTGAACGGCGTGGCGATGGCGAGTACACCGATGATGAGCTCGAGCCAGCCATAGAACCGGATCGGTTCGACGGTCGTATCGGCTTTTCTCCCCAGCAAGGCCGAACCGATCGCCAGCCCGCCCATGAACACCGCCAGCACGGTGCTGACCGCAAGGATGGTCGAACCGAAGAACAAGGTGAGCAGCCGGGTCCAAACGACCTGATAGACGAGCGCGGTGGCGCCCGAAAACAGAAACAAGACCAATAGCTTTCCGCGTAGCGTCATTGGCAGGCTCGCCTCAAAAATGCCGCATCTGGTGCATGCCGCGGCGGGAGAGTGGGGAAAGGGTCCTGTTTTGCATACGACTCAATAGTTCCTCGGAGAATGCGGAACATTGTGGCATTTCAGGTAACACGAACCACTTGAAGGCCCGGATTTCTGGTAGTAGAGCCTGCCCTGGTTATCGGGCTGAACGATCGCCAAATCGAAGTTGATGAGATGGGCGTTGTTCACGGCGTTGCCCTGGGTCAAGCTGATGCCGTGTGCATCGTGGCAGGCGGAACAGGGCGTTCTCGAATTGACGATGTGTCGGCGGTGTTCCTTGAAGCTCTGGTCGGAGAGAATGCTCGTCCTGCTATGACAGGTGTAGCAGAGTTCGTAGGTCCAGGGGCTTTCCGTGGTGTTGTCCGCGGTGATGTAATTCTTCGCCAACAGATAGCGATTCAGGGAACCATGGGGCCCCTTCGGCCCGCTTGCACTGTCGCTGCTGTGGCAGTCGGTGCAGCGTATCGTGCTCGACGTCGTGTAGGGCGGAAGCAGGCTCGGAACGTTGGTACTGGGGCCAGGGCCCGCCACCGGGTGATAGGAGGGATTACCCCGGTCGAATTCGAGGCGCGTATTCACCTGGTCTATCTGCCGGGTGACAGGCGGCGTGGCGACGAAGTTGTTGTTGCCGTGGCACTTGAAGCAGATCTCGTACTCGTTCTGCGCAAAACGGACGGCCTGACCCGCAATGTCGATACCGCTCACCCCCTGCGTTGCGCCGGTAACGAAGGGCGCGCCGGACGATGGTGTCGGGTTCGACTGGTGCGGATTATGGCAGTCGGCGCATTCGACATGTTTCTGCACGCCGCCCAGGACAAAGTTTTCAGCGGGGTTGTGAACGCCGGAATAGTTCTGCACAAAATGCCCGAAAGGTTTGGTCAGTTCGCCGGCGATGTTGTTTGTCGCCACGTTGCCGTTATGGCATGTCAGACAGTTGTCCTCCTCGATGGCATAGTTCAGCAGCCGTTCGTGTCCGCCGGCCGAATGGTTCACATGGCAGTTGCCGCAGCCGTTTTCCGCGACCGTGGGGTAAGGCGAGTTGAACCAGGGATTGGTACCCGCCCCGTTCCATTGCTTGCTCGAGGTGGAATGCGACGCCTGCGTCCAGCCATCCTTGTTGTGGCAGGTGGTGCACAGCCCGGAGTATTGATTCGACATCACCAGAAACTTGCCGAAAGTGTCCTTGTGCGGGTCGTGGCAGGCGGTGCACTGCAACTCCTTGTTCTTGTCCAGCTTGACATGGGGAGGCAGGTTCAGGGGATCGACGAGTTCGGCATTGATGGCCGCAAGCGCGCTGTCGTAAACGAACGAGACGGGATGATCGTCCGACAGGTCGGTGCCGAGCTTGGCGCGCCCCTCGGGCATGAAGCGGATGCCGCCGATGAAGGGTACCTCGTCCGGCCGCGTCAGCAGGGCACCGAGCGCTACTGTTCCGTCATGGCAGCTGAGGCAGAGTTTCGATGCGCCAGTGGGCTGTCCGACCGTCGCAGTCAGGGTCGAACTCTGGTACGGAGTGTAGGTAGCGGTCGAATCGCTGCGGTTCCACAGATAGGGAATGTCCCGCCGCGCGTGATGCGGAGCATGGCAGAAAATGCACACTTCCCCCTCGGTGGCCGATCTGACCGGGCCGGGGCCGGTGATCGAAAGGTTGTGCTTGGTATCGATGATGCTATTCGACGCCACGGTGACGGGAATGAATTGCAGCGCCAGCGCCAGCAGCGCGAGGCCTATCTGAAAAAGTCTGTTCATTGCGGAAGCTCCCCCTCTTTCAGGTACTGGAATATCTGGACCCGCTTGTTGTATGAGTCGGAAACGTAGATCCTGTCCTTGCTGTCGATGAAAATCCCCGACGGCAGCCAGAATTCGCCCGGCGCCTTGCCGGGCTTGCCGAAGGACATCAGCAGCCGTCCTTCACTATCGAACACCTGGACGTTGTCGAACAACGCGTCGACCACATAGATATTGCCGTCACTGTCGACCGCGACGCCCTTCGGCCGTGAAAAATAACCGGGACTGTCGCCTGGCGCGCCGAAAGTGCGGAGGAACTTCCCTTGCGGGTCGAGAACCTGGACCCTGAAGTTGAGGGAATCGGTGATGAAGATGTTGCCCGCCGACGACACCGCAATATGGGTGGGTGAATGGAAGCGTCCCGTTTCGCTACCCTCCCTTCCCACCACGCCCTTCAGGCTGTGATCCTTGAGGGAGTAGCGCAGGATTCCTGAATTGACCGTATCGACCACCAGCAACTCGTCGGTCACCGCATTGACGGCGATGCCGGTCGGTCGTCCCATCCCGCCGCTGCGGATTTCTCCCACGGCCTGGTTACCCGCCGCGTCGAATATCCTGACCACCGCCTGCGCGGAATCGCTGACATAGATCCGCCCCCTCTGGTTGTCGATGGCGATATCGATCGGCGACACAAAAGGCGCGCCCTTCTGCGGGAAGAGCACATAGCGTTTTTCCTTGCGATCATAGACATGGATCTTTTTCAGGAACTGATCCACCACGTACAGCCGGCCGGCCGCGTCGACCTCCAGTCCATGTGGATTGACGATGGGCGTTTCCGCGCGGCCGATCAGGAAACGCAGGAAACTCTTCACCGTGCCCTCCTGGATACCCATGTCTCCGGGTCGCGACAGCGAATTGACATAGCTGATCCGCGGGACGTCCGGTGGCAGTGGCCAGAGAATGACAGGTACAGGGCGCTCTTCTGGAACGGCCATCTTGAAGCAGCCGGTATTGAGGGTGCCGAGGCCCATGGCCATGCAGGCAACAGTAAACCATCGCAGGGTGTTTGTAGGTTTCATGGCTGTCGTGCTTTCATCAACCCGGTTCGACGGCAAACTCTGCCCGACGGTCCGACATCAAAACAGCGACCTCCTGATCGAGAAGAATATCGATTGCCGGTCGCGTGTCTGGTCGCTGAGACGGTCATCCCCATTGAGGACGCGGTAGACCGCCTCACCCGCCCAGATTCCGTAATACCAGTCCCAGCGGGCCTCGGCCCCCATGGTGATCGTGTTGTTCGAGGTGCCGTCGATCTCGTCGTAGAAGCCCTCGATTTTGGCCTTGCTCCAGTTATTGACCCGCCATTGCACGTTACCGCGGAAGCCATAGAAGTCATCATCGCTGTTCAGATCCTTGAGCGTGGTGTGCCCGATATAGGCCGACAGGTTGAGGAAGGTATTCTCCAGCGGCCTGAAAAGCAGGCTCTCCTCCAGGCGCCAGCGGGTCGAGGACACGCCGGTCGTGCTCTCTATGTCCTCATACAGAAACCGGGTGGTGCTCCATCTCCAGGTCAGATCCGAATCCAGGGTGTGCCGGATATCCTCGGCCAGCACATCAGGGGGGATGCCCGAAATGAACTCCTCCTGGGAATGCGCGTAACGATAATTGATTCTCCAGGCAGACCACAGATAAAAACCCAAGCCGTAGGACTGTTCGTAGTTGGACGAGTCATAAGCGGGATTGCTCAGATATTGATAGCTCACCAGCACAATGCCGCCATCGGGGATGGCGCCGTAGCTTGTCCGGGTGATGATGACTGACGTCCCAACCTCCTCGAGTCGATAGTCCCCGAGTTGGACCCCGGGTATGTCCCGGGTATAGATGATGAGCCCATCGGGGCTGGTCACCACAACGGTGCTCAAAACCACATTTCTGTTGTTCAGGGTCACCACGGCACCTGTAGTCAGGACGTGTTCCTCATTGACTACCTGAATGAGCGCAACTTCGTAGGACCGGGTCGTTATCCGGTAATCCTGCCCCAGGCTTGCATAGACCGTTCCCCCCGGAATGCGGCGCTGGTAATTGAAGTTAACGTTGCCGCCGTAATCGTCTTCGCCTATCGAACTGGTGTTGGCGCTGAGAAAAGCCGTGGTGATGAGGTTTTCGTAGAGCGAATGCGACAGGCCGGCGCTGGCCGACAACCGGTCGATGGTTCTGAGTTCGGTCTTGTCCTGGCCGATCAGGAAGTCATAGTAAGTGCTGAAGGTATCGCTATGCCGCCAGCTGAGATTTTCCGACAGGTCGACACCCGAAGAACTGAAAATATCGCTTTTTGAATCCCTGAAGGTCAGGCTCGAATTGAGCAGGACCCGGTTGTCAGGGGTTATCCGCCAAAAGTTCTGCAGGATGCCGAACAGGTTCTCCGTGTTGATGGTCGACCCCAGCGCGGTCCTGTCCAGTTCCACCCAGATCGCGTTGAAATTGGTGTCGTTGCTGGGGCGGGTATGCCGCATGTTGAGACGCGCTTCATCGCGGACTTCATACGAGTCAAAGAACCCGCTCTGGTCCGTGGTCGAATGAGCCAGGGCCAGGGTCGTGGGCAGGACCGGGTACTTGAGCCGCAATGTCGCCCCGTAGGCATCGTTTACCGACTCCGAGGTGGTGGCGAGGCTGGTGGTCAGGGTGGAACGCTGCTGCCGGGCAAACACATCCAGGCTGTAGGGTTTGCTCTCCAGAAAGGTCATGTCGACCGAGTAACCGAGCAGGAATGTATCGCTCGTCTGCTCGGTACCCGGGTCGTAGTCATCGAATTCCTGCTGCCACTCCGGTGAAAGCGTGAGCGAGTAGGTCATCAGGGCCGGATGATAGACGAACCCTCCGGTTTCGATGTCGATGCGCTGCCTGAATTGCTGGGTGCTGTTGCTGGTACTGGCAAAGGGCCCCTGAACTTCATCCGTTTCCATTCGGTAGGACAGCTCGGCCGCCAGCCGGGGGCGCTCAATGTAGTAATTCATGCCTGCATATTCCGCGTGGGCAGGACTGCCTGCCTGCCCCACGCAAAAAAAAACCGTGGCGAGAGTCGCCAAACAACAGGGGCGATGGCGCTGGTGACTCACCGAAGCCGTCCCATCACCACGTTTCCTGATGCTCCGCCTTCAGCAGGCGGCTGTCCTTGCCAGCATGGGGGTTGTGGCAGGCGGTGCAGTCGCTTCTGTCCTCGTGCATGGCCGTATTGAAAATCAACCCCGCTGCATGGCATTCGACACAGAGCTCGTCGGCCTTTTTCAGCAGCATGTAGGGCTCCGGTGAGGCGTGCGGGGCATGGCATACGATGCAGTAACCGTTGCTCACCGGACCGTGGAGCCAGAGGCCCGCGCGGGAGGCTTCGCCGATGGATTTACTGGCGTGGCAGCCGGTGCACAATTCGGTCCAGGGCGCGACCATCTTCCCCGGCACGATCCCGGCTTTTGCAAGCGAGCCCGCAGCCTCCTCCTGCTTGCCGAAACCCCGGAAGCCGCCGCTCGCGGACACTTCGTGGCACTGAAAACACTCGTTTGCGGCATAGGGGCCATGGGAAAAGCGCGTTGCCCTGACCGCGACACTGCGCACCCGCTCAAGTTTTGCCGAAGCCGCCTTGGCAGACTCGTTCTGCTTTTTCGCCGCCTTCGGCTTCTTCTTCTCTTCGAGGGCCGCTTGCTTCATCCGGTCCTGTTCTTCGAGACTCGGCACGCCGGTGAAAAAGAAGGTCATCACCCTGTGTCGTGACAGCCGGTCGCAACCGGCGACCAGGGTCATGACCATCACGGCTGCCAGGAAGACACCCAACGCGTTACGCATGTCACTGCCCGCCCGGGCGCCAGCCCCCTGTGCAGAGCCCCTCCGGCGCCATATCCGGGCCAGGAGTGTGTCTGGACCCTGCCTCGAACCGGCACGAAACCCGGCGCGCTGCGACTGCCTGAGCGTCATGCCAGCAACGCCTTATTTCGTCGCTTCGCTCTCGTCTTTTTTGGCGGCAGGAACGGCAAACACGGGTTTCCGCTCAACCACTGGCAACGGCGCGCCGATCCAGTCGCCGAAGCCATAGACGCCGAGCTTGTTGTCGCCCAGCAGATTGCCGACGTAGACCAGGTACTTGAGCTTGAAGTCCTTGTCGGCAAACTGATTGAAATACCCGACGTTGTCATAGTCGATGTGCAGCCCCGACGGAAGGTACATGCTGCCGGTATGCGGACCGTAGCCGCCGAAGAACAGCAGCAGGTCGGTCGACTCGGGATCGAATATCTGGGTGTTCTCGAAAGCCGTGTCCACCGCGTACACCAGCCCATCGTGGTCGACGGCGATACCCTTGGGCCGGGCAAACCCGCCGAGCGTATCGCCCTGATAGCCGAAATGCTTGAGATAGTTGCCGTTCGGATCGAACTTCTGGATGCGGAAGTTGAAGGAGTCGTTGACGTAGATATTGCCCAGGCGATCGACGGTCACGTGAGTCGGCCGGTTGAACTTGCCCGTTTCCTCGCCGGGTTCACCGAAAGTCTGCACGGTCTTGCCGCTGTCCTTGTCAACCACTACGACCGCCATCTTGGTGAAATCTACGACATAAATCCGGTTCTGGAAAACCGCCACGTCGGCGGGGCGCTCGAACTGGTCCTTCTCGCCGTATTGCCTGACGAACTTGTTGTCCTTGTCGAACACCAGGATCTGTTTGCGAGCGGCGTCCGCCACATATTTGACGTCATCCTCGGTGACCCACAGGCCGAGCGGGTCCCCGAGTGCACCTTCCTTTTCATCACGGATGAAATCCAGTTGCTTCTTTTCCAGGTCGATGAAAAGGATTTTCTTGAAGGTGCGGTCGAGGATGTAGACCTTGCCCTTGACCGAGGCGATATCCTGCGGCCGGGCGACCTGCTTCTGCGCGGGCCGCGTGCCGACCAGCCATTCCTTGATCCCGGACGACTGCTTGCCGCCGATATCCTCCTCGTCGGTAATAGCAAGCAGAAACTGCAGCCGCGGCTGCTGCGGCAGGGGCGGGAAAAAGGCGGTTTCGGTCTTCTTTTCGACCGTGCCGGCACACCCCGCCAGGATGGTTGCTGCCAGGCCCACCAACATCACTCTCTTGATCGTCAACATTTGTCTCACTCCTCCGGAATTATTTGTCGCGTTCGGCTTTGTCATTCCAATTCATTCATGTCGTATGGTCGATCTCCAATTCAAAGCGGCGATGAAGCGATTGCATCTTCCGCATATCCGCCGGTTCCGGAACGACAGATGATGCCGGTCGAGTGCGCACCGGCATCGGCATGCCCCTTACTTCTTCTTGTCGCAGGCACGCTGAAGCTCCTCTGCGGTGGCATCGCTGCCAAGTCGCGGTGTCGTCTGCAGCGCGATATCCTCGGGCTTGCAGCGGTCGTACCGGATGGGAGCATGGCAGGCCGTCGTGCAACTGCCGCCGGTTTCGGTTTTCTCGTATTTCAGTGCGAGCAGCTTTTCCCCAAACTGGAAATTCGGATGGATGAGCCTGGGCTGAGTCGACCCGTGGGGACTGTGGCAGGCACCGCAGGAGCGGCCCTTGTCGCGGTTGACGTGGCGATGATGGAGGTTGAGGTTGCCGTTCCTGAAACCGGTATCTTCAAGCGTTCGGGGCTGCTCGAAAGCCTCGCTGTCATGGCAGGAAAAGCACAGGCCGTAGGTATCCTTGCCGAAGCCGGAATAGAAATGCCCCGGATAGGATTTCGCCAGCAGCCTTCCGGATTCCGAGGCATGCGGTCGATGGCAGAAGCTGCACTGCCCCTTGGCGAAGGGCGGGTGCAGCGCCGCCTCCTTGTTTTCGAACAGGGTCTTGGTGGCGGGCAGCATGCGCCCCTGGGCATCCTTCAACTGCGCGGCATGGCAGGTGAAACATAGCTCGGGCGTCTTGCTGGCGAGCAGGCGTTTATTTTCCGAGGCGTGGGGACGATGGCAGCCCAGGCACTTTCCTTCGGCCGCCGGACCATGCACGACCTTCCCCTTGAATTCATCCTCGTCGTGGCAGCCAAAGCACAGTTGAGGCGCCGGCTTCCTGAGCAGCTTGGCCTCATCCGACTGGTGCGGATCGTGGCATTTGGTGCATGAGCCAGCCTGAACCGGCTTGTGCACGACCGCGCTCTTGAATTCGTCCTCGTCATGGCAGCTGTAGCACTGTTCGGACTTGTTTGCAGGCGCCGGTTTGAACGCGTGTTTGTTGGGTTCGGCCGGCTTGTGGCACTTCACGCAGGTCGTGCCTTTGGACGCGCCCGGATGGATATGCTTCTTCTTGAAAAAATCCGTGTGGCATGACCCGGTACAGGACGCCGTTGTGTCGATTTGAATCGTCGTCTGGGCAGAAGCACGAAAAACAAAGACGAATGACGCGATCAGGACCACAGCGGCCAGGAACACGGTGGAGAACACGGATCGCTTATTCATCGGTTTGCTGTGGGCCAGTCATCAAGTGCAATTTGAGACTTCGATCCGCTGCAACTGGTTCAATGTCTTGCGTCACGAGATACCGGCATGTTGGATCGCTCACTGTTGGCCTTCATTGCGGATGGTAACCAATTCACACACCCGTTAAACCAAATCCGAAAGAAAATAAAAGGGACCGCAACGAGTCCCTTTTCAACGCGCCAGCCATGCGGCGCGGGGAGGAAAGCACTATTTCACATGGCAGGTCAGGCACATGCCCGAGGCCACGCCACCAGCGGAGACCGTCTGCGCCGTTCGCAGCAGGCGCGTGCCGGCGAGCGATTCCTGGTCGTGAACATCATGGCAGGTTGAGCACTGGACCTTGCCTCCATCCAGCGTAGACGCCACCGTGTCGCCGCTCGCCCAGGTGGCCACGGATGGGTCCGTGAATTCATCGGGATCGGCCGCGGGAAAGGCGATGGAAATCGGGTGGGTGCCGCGCATGTCGAGCGTACCGCCGACGGTGAAGTAGGGAACCTTGAACAGCGGGTTGAAATCGTCGATGAAGATGCCGCCTCCGGCGTACTTGTCGAAGGTGTCGATGCCCACCGTGCCGTCGTGGCAACCGAGGCAGAGTTTGGAGTGGCCGGTGGGTTGCGCATCCTGCGCCCCGGTAAGGGTCGGGCTCCAGGTATTGTCGTACATGGTGTAGGTGGCGCTACTCACCGCATGGTTCCACAGCAGCCCATTGGTGTAACGCTGCGCGGCCTGCGAGTGGTCGTGCGGCACATGGCAGACGCGGCAGATTTCCGCCCGTCCATTCCAGGGTTGCAGAGCGAAATCGTGCGGGCTGCCTGCTGTACCGTTGCCATTTCCGAAAGCGAATACCGGGGATGTTGGTATCGACATCAGCATGAGTAACGCGATTGGGAAGACGTACTTTTTCATTGTTGTTCCCCCTATGAAAAACAGAAAAGGAGGGGCCTGGAATCCAGGCGCCCTCCCCCGTTCATGCCAGCATCAAAACGCCCTTACTTCACGTGGCAGGTCAGGCAAAGACCGGAAGCCACCCCGCCTTGCGCCACGGTCTGCGCGGTACGCAGCAGGTGCGAACCGGCGACGACCTCCTGGCTGTGCACATCGTGGCAGGTCGAGCACTGGATCTTGCCGTTGTCCAGGGTTGAGGCCACCGTGTCGCCGCTCGACCAGGTTGCCACGGAAGGATCCGTGAATTCATTGGGATCGGCCGCCGGGAAGGCGATCGAGATCGGGTGGGTGCCCCTCAGGTCGAGGTTACCGCCGTCGGTGAAGCCCGGTACCTTGTAGCCAGTGGAGTAGCCCGTTGCCGTTCCGTCGAACCAGATCGTGCCGCCGGCGTACTTGTCGAAGGTGTCGATCGCCACCGAGCCGTCG
>Ga0105102_10000237_pt1 | contig 15279 bp, 26 predicted proteins | sample PPLLaktember2015_FD_87032 | JGI IMG/M metagenome (GOLD analysis project Ga0105102, IMG submission 87032) | Freshwater sediment microbial communities from Prairie Pothole Lake near Jamestown, North Dakota, USA - PPLs Lake P7 Core (6) Depth... | ecosystem: Environmental > Aquatic > Freshwater >...
CATCACGTCAGTTGACCGTCTTGTCCGGTCGCCCACGGAGTTACTGGCCCTCGTCGGGCGCATTCAAGCTCTGCCCGGGGCGGTGTGCTCAATCGAGGATGGCGCAGACTGCGACACCACCACGGACACCGGAGAGCTGCTGCTGTTCATCAGGGGCTGGCTCGCCAGGATGGAGATCAAGTTCATCCGCCGGCGCACGACGGCGGTGTTGCAAGAACGGAAAGACCGCATCGCCGCGGATGGGGGCTTCGTGTCCAAGGCGGGGGTCTTCCGCCGGCGCCTTGGCCGCCCATCGCCGCCGGATGCGAAGCTCACGGTTGCCTATGCCCTGTGGAAAGAGGGCGTCTTGCCGTCCAAGGCGGCGGAGCGCTCCGGCTTGGTGGCGTCGACCGTGCGCACCTACTATCGGCGCTGGGAACGGGGGGAAGCTATCCCGCGAGAAACCCCCCTGACGGATGGCAAAGGGCAGCCGTGACAAATCGCGGAGTTACGGGCGCTGGCTCGAGGGCGCGACAATCGGCCGTTTCTCGCGAGGGGTGGTGGGCCGGTAGGGGTGGCTGGCGTGGGCTCTGGCTCCATGTGTGGTGGTTGGCCCGGGTGACGTGGCGCAGGCCTTCCGGGTGGAGCTGTCGCGACGTGTGGGATTGCTGGGGTACGGTGTTCCGCTGGTACGTCCGCCGGTAGCACGTTTCGCTGGGAACGTGCTACCGTTTCGCCATGGACTGGAAAACGCTCGCGACAGCAGCTCTTGGACTCGGCGCCGGTGTCTTGGGTGTGCTCGTACCGGCAACGGCACCGTTCGCCTTCCCCGTGGCTACCCTTGCCCTTGGGGCCGTGATCCCATCGCCGGCGAGCTGGGGGAAACGGCCGCCGCAGCCGCCGCAGCCATAGCACGTTCATTCAAGATCGTGCTACTCTCCGCCCATGAAGATCTTCCGGCGAAAGAAGAACGGGCGCGAGGTGGGAACGTTCTACGTACGGCGAAAAGGCGGCGGCCGCCCGATCTCGCTGGCGCTCGCTGGCGTGCCTTGCACGGACGCCAAGGAAGCCAACCGCCGCGCGCGGCTCGCCTTGAAAGGCAAGTGGCCACCGGCGGCCGCGGCCGCAGCTAAGGCGGCTGCTCGAGTAGAGCACGTCCAAGAGGATGACGATCTAGACGCGGCGAAAGCCGCCCCGGGCGATGTCGCGGAACCTACGAGCCATGGTTCCGGGTCTTCGCCTTCGTCCACATCGGCGCCGCCGGCGCCCAATCCCTCGCCGGACCAAAGCGGCGGCGCCGATGTTGGGGACGAGACGGACTTTGCGGCCGCTGCCGCCGCCGCGGCCGCGGACGCTGCGGGTCCCGCGGATTCAGGCGCGCCGCCGCCAGAGGATGAGGCGGAGCGCCGCCGCTCTTGGGCCGAGGACTTCGTGAGGCGGCATGGTGGGGTTATGGCGGGCTTGCCCCCCGGCTTGTCGCCCGGCGCGGTCTGTGCTTTCGCGCAGACTTTCGGCATGGCAAAGGCGGCCGCCGCCGTCGGCGGTAGGGCAGAGCCACCGATCTACGTCGTGGTCAAGCCGGATTCGTTCGCGTCGCTCCTGCCGCCCTTGGCCGATGCGTGGGACGAGCAGCTACGGCGATGGGGGCTCGCCTTTGCCGGCGTCGAGCCCTGGTATGTAATCGTCGGCTCTGCCATCGCCGCCGCATCCACGATTGCGATGGGCATGACTCGTACACCGCCGCAGCCGCAGCCGCCGGAGGCTGCGAGTGGGTGAACTGCCCGCGGTGCGAGTGGTCGGACAACCCGCCGCCCGATCCGTGCCTGCATCGTCGGCTGCTGCCGGGGGAAACCAGGTGCAGTCGGTCGGCGTGTCGCCTGCCCTTCCCGGCGGCACTGGCGGACAAGCGCGGACGGTGCCCACGTTGTCACGAGCTGGCGGCCGCGCAGAGGCACGCGCGCAACAAGCGCGCGTGGCGCCGGCGCGAGCGTCTTGCATCTTCCCGGGCGCTCGCGCACTTGATGTCTGCCTTGCGCCGCTTGCCGCTGGTGAAGGCTTCCGCCTTGGTTTCCTCGGCGATCCAGGGTCGGGGAAGTCGTTCGCCGCGCGCATCGTCGCGCGAGAGTATCTGCGTCGTTGCCGCGGTCTTGTTGCCGTCGCCAATTCCAAGGGCGAATCGGGCTGGTCGGGTGAGAAATATACGGATGTAGCGGCGCTCCGCGATGCTCCGCCCAAGGGTCGAGAGCTCGTCTTTACCCCACCGCCCACGGGTTCGCTTGACGTCGCCGAGGTGGCGCTTTGGCAGTGGCAGCTCGCCACGGCTCACCGGTGCCGGTCGCTCGTCGTGTGGGATGAGCTTGGCGACGCGGCCGTGGATGGTGAGTGGCTGGATGGCGGCGGCGGGGAGCGCGGCGTATCCATCATCGGTCGATGCTTCACCCACGGTCGTCGGCTGGGCATGTCGGAGCTTTGGGGGGCGCAGTTTGCTCATCAGGTTCCGCGCGAAGCGTACGAGACGACGTCGTGTCTCTGTGTATGGCGCCAGGCTGGCAACGCTCTGCGGATTCTCCGACTGCGTGGCTACACGGATGTTACCGCGGAGGCCGCGATCCTGGCGTTGCCGGGTGATGACGTCCCGCCGGCGAAGCGTGGCGCCTTTGTGTTGCTCCGCCGCGGCCGCCCTTGGGACGGCCATCTCTACAGGTTCTAGGCGGCGGCCGCGGGCTTTGCCTGGTCTCCCTCGCGGCCGCCGCCGCTTACTTTGTCCATCGGTATCCGCGCGCGGGCCGGTGCAGGATGGGCCCTGACCATTCGTCCACATTCGGAGGAAAGCCCATGCGTTACGTCGTCCCCATCCTGCTCGGCGCCATCGGCGGTGTTGCTGCCGTCGCCATCCTGAACCGAACCACCTTCGGCAAGACGATCCTGAACACCTAACCGGGTGTCGGACATCTCGCAGATTCGGAGCGTGCGATCATGATGCGCAACCACACAGGTTTGCACCCGTGGATGCTGACCGGTAGCACTGGTCAGACGGTGACGTGGGCCCCGGGCGGCCGCGGCCAATTCCTCTTGAGCGACCTTCCCCGCACAATTGACGGCAATCTGGCTGCCCATCTCGTGGGCATTCTCCTGACCTTCATCGTCGAGTTGGGTAGCGGCGGTGTCGAGACGCACGCGGCGAATACGGACAGATTCCTGACCTGGCTGCTCGAGTCCGTGGAAGTGCGAAACGCCTGGCACGGCACGCCCGTTTCGCAGAACCACGCCAAGGGTTGCATGTTGGGCCTGATGGAGTTTCTGGCCTGCGGCTACCAGTATTTCGGCCGCCGCATGTCCGTGCCCGCCTTCGAGCAGTTGGATAACAGGTTCATCAAGATCAACTGTTTCATCCCCCTGTCCTACAACATGGGCGCCAAGGGTCATCACAGCGCTCTGCCGACCATCTTCTACAAGAACTCGGAACTGATTCTGAACTTCGGTATCGGCTCCGGCGATGCGCCGCCGCCCGAGGGCGAGGCGACGATCCAGGGGGCGACCCTCAAGGCCTCCGCCATCATGCTGGCGGAACGTGAAATCCACATGGGGCCGGGGCAGCAGTTCGTGGACTATCCATCCGTGGTCTCGGCTGGCTCGGAAGCCGTCAAGCTCGACAGCTTTGGTAACTCGACGAGCCTGCAGAGAATCGAGGCCGGCGCCGGCGTCGATTTCCTGGCGTGGCTGTCGAGTCACTACACCCAGTCGGCCACATTCGCCGGTCCCGCCCTCGTGCGCGACATTCGCCGGGTGCAGGTGCCCTTCCGTGGCATCGCCAGCACCACCCACCTCGAGCCGTTCTTGCTCGGTTTCGAGGCGGCCATCGGCGGCCGCGACCGCGGCGAGTCCGATCCCTACGATGCGACCGCCATGGATGTCGTCGCCTCGAATCTGTCGGGCTTCCCGTACGCGGAAAACTACGCCGGCCCCTTGGCCGCGGACTTCGCCGCGGACCACGACGATCTGCGCGACATGCACGTCTTTCCCCTCATCTATCCGGGGCGCGACTTGCAGGCGACAAAGGTTGCGGCCTACGAAGGTACGCAATCCTACTTCCTCGCGTGGGCGGCGGGGCTCGCGCCTCTCGCGGGCACCCACCACACCTTCGCCCATCAGTTCCACTCATGGACGCCGGCGGCGTGGGATGAGGCCTTGAAGCTCATCGTCGATACCGGTCTGGCGCGTGAGGTGCTTGGCACGGGCGTTGGCCTCGGCTGGGCAACCAAGCTCGAGTACAAGAACCCGGCGCCGGGCGCCATCGATCCGGCCAAGATCAGGTTCCTCCCTCAGAAGGTTGCCGTTCTCGCCGCCAAGTAAAAGGCGGCACCGAAAGGGGCCCATCTCATGGACTGGAAAGACTACGTCATCATCGGGGGTGCCCTCTTCCTGCTGTTCGGCGGTGGGCTCTACTCGCACTACCGCCGCAAGGGCGGCGGCCAAATCCAGCAGGCTGGACAGGGGCCGGTCATCATCGACGATCTGCGCCGGCTCGGAACGGCCGTCGCGACGGTCGGCGGCCGCGCCATCGCCGAGGGTGGCAAGCTGCAACGCCAGGGCGCCATGTGGTACACGGCGCGCGAAACGCAGACGGGTCTTCACAACGTCGGGAGCTCGTGACCATGTCCACCACGACGGGAATCATCGTGGCGGTGGTGCTGGTCGGCGGCGTGGGGATGGCGGTCTACTTCGGCAGTCGGAGCCGGCCGCCCATCACCCAAAACGTTGCTCAACCCTCCGCCGCGGTGGCCGGCATCAACGCCCTGGGCACTCTGGCGGCCAAGGGGTTCGATAGCTATCTCCGCTACAAGGCGGCGGAAAAGCAGGTTGAGAAATCCGAGGGCATGGAGGCTTGACCCGTGACCACGGGTGCAATGATTGCCCTCGGAGCTGCCGGGGTGGCTGTCGTAGGAGGCGGGGGTTATCTCGCCTATCGCGCGGCCACGTCCGCCGGTAAACAGACTGCCCAGCAACTAGGCATCGCCGAGGCGGCGGCCGCGCTGGCGCCGGCCCTCGCCGGCGTCGGGCAGGGGGTGGCGGGGCTCGGTCAGGGTATCGGCTCCGGTGTCGCCGGCGTCGGACAGGGAGTCGCCGGCATCGGGCAGGGTATCGGCTCCGGCATCTCGAAAATCGGCGGAGCTGTCGAGGGGGTGGGACGCGGCGCCGGCTCCGCGGTGGGGGCTGTAGGCTCCGCCGCAGGTGCCGCGCTCCGCGCGCCGGTGACCGCGGTCTCCGCGGTTGGCCGTGGCGTCTCGTCGGTCGCCAAGGACGCCTACGGCGCAACCAAGAACGTCGTCTCGTATGCCAACCCGGTCAAGGCGGCTTCGGCCATCAAGAATGCCGCCTCGGCGCTCAAATTCTGGTGAGAGGATCACATGTACAAGGGCAACCCGTTTCTCCAATACCAGCGCCGCCCGACGGACGCCATCAACCCTTCGTCTGCCAAGCTCGGGCTCGCTGACCGGTTTTCCCTGGCGCGCGGCCAGAAGGCGGTAGCCGCGATGGCCTCCCACCTCGCACAGTCCAAGCTTACGACTCCATGGACGGTTGCCCCGCGCAACGTGCGGAAAGCTGCGAGCTTCGCTACCCGGTCGGCGGCGTCCACGCTGTCGCGCGGAGCGAGCGAGGTGTCACGAGGTATCAGCAAGGTGGCATCCAAGCTCAAGTTTTGGTGACCATGTCTTCTGAGATCATCATCTCCGGCGATTGGCTCCGCGGCATCCAAGCGTCGCTGGCCATCGTCGAGACGTCGGGCGCCGCCTATGCGGCGATCCAGGCGGCGCGCGATTTCGCGCGCGATACCGCGTCCGCGGTGAAAGAGGGTGGTTCGTGGTGGTCGCCAGATCCTTGGCGCACGTCCGCGGCCGCCGATCTCGAGAATGCTGGCACGCAACTGTCGCGTGAGACCACGTCCTATGCCGAGGGGAGCTCCACGCCGATTGACCGTGCTCTCTGGTCTCGTGTCGCCGCCAAGGTATCGAATCTCTATGCCTTGGCCAAGCTCACGCGAGAGGGATTCCCGGAAGGCGAGGATTCGACCGTGTTCGATTCGTCCCTGATTGAGGGCGCGGCCCTGCTCGCGGAAGCGGTCTTGAATTCGCCGAAAGCTGCCGTCGAATACGTAACCGGATTCGCCTCGGACGCCATCGGCAAGGTCGGCGACGTCGCGAAAAAGACGGTCAAGGAAGCGACCGGAGTGCTCCGTGAGTTTGCAGGCGGTGTCGCCGCGGCCGCCGGCGATGCCGTCCCCTGGCGCGTGCTGCTCGGCGCCGGGCTTGTGCTCGCGGCCGCCGTGGGCGGCGTCGTGCTGCTCGCTCGCTCGGGTGCCATTAAGCAGATCGGGGGGCTTCGTGGATAGCCAACGCAAGGTCCAGTCGTCCGCGCTCCACTACTCGCCGGGCTTCCATCGCAAGGACTTGCCGCCCATCGCCTTGGCGGAGGTGTCGCTTCCGCCGCGCGCGGCGCTGTCGGCCGCGGGGACGTGTGAGTTTCGCGTGGGGACTCCGGAAGTCCGCTGCCGCATCAAGGGAACTCTGCGCTGGGTGCCGGGCGCCGCCAATCCGCTGACCCAGCCCGACGACTATCACTACCTCTCGGGTGGTCCGCCGGCGGTACCGTTCTCCCGCTTCGGCGAGACGTCGCTGTGGCTCGCCAAGCGCGACGATGTGGACCTTGGCGGCCGCGGTCTCGCCCCGGTGGAAAATCTCGCCGGCGACATCTACGCGGGCTTGCCGGTGCCCGACCGTGGATGTCTGGGTTTCGTGTTCGAGGCGGAAACCACGGTCCCGGAGATCTGGGGGCGCTTCCACGTCGACTGTAGATCTTTGCCTGGCGCTGGGCGCTGGGTGCTCTCGGCCGCGGCCGACGCTGTCGATCAGATGACGGACGAGGAGTGGGCGCGCGTCTCGTCGCGCTTCTACTTGGCCGCGAGCAATGGTCTCTACCTCATCAGCGATCCGGAGATCTGATGGAGGCTCTGCTTATCTTGGTGGCTCTCGGCGTCGGCGGGGTAATCCTGCTCGCTCGCTCCGGCTCCGCCGAAGCGGCGGCGCAGGTTCATGTCGTCGGCTCGCGCGGCTGGGTGGAAGCGGAACCGTCGGTTCTCGCCGCCAAGGCTGGCGTTTCCGATTCGGTCTATGCCCTCGCCTCGGCGATGGTTTCCGAGGCTGGCGGTTCGAACGACGTCGCCATGACTGCGGTTGGTTGGGCTCTGCGCAACCACGCTATCGACCGTGGCGAGTCCATTCTTCGCGTGCTCACCAGGGCGGGTCGCAACGACAAGTCGACGCGGACGTTCATTCCGCACGACTCTGACGGCTACTTTGCGCCGCAGAACGTCGGCCCTCGCTGGGCATCGACGCGCAAGCCGCCGACTGCTCGAGCGCTCGAGATCGCGGCGCAGGTGCTTGCCAACGACGTCGACGATCCGACCGGAGGCGCCACGCAGTTTGATGCGCCCAAGGCTCAAGAGGCGCTCTTGGGCGTCGCCGCCGGCTACACCAAGACCGCGGACGAGGTAGCCGAGGCACGCCGCAAGACTTCCGACGAGGTGTACGTTCCGGGGGTCTCGTCGATCCGCTTCTGGGTGCCGAGGGGGTAAACCATGGACGTCGGACCATTCTGCCCTCGAGCAAACGTTCCGGTGCAAGGCGGCCCTTCGGGCCTTCCGTCGTGGTGTGTGGTGACGACGTCACCCGTCGGGGTGCTGCGTAAGCCAGCCGGCACCGTCGCTCTGCATATCGCTGGCGTCTTGGCCTGGGTCAACGTCGACGGCACGGAGCTTGGGTGGCGGCCGTTCTCCGATCTGGATGCTCTGCTCGAGCGCGAGGGCCGGCGCCAATCCGGCGTCTTCGGCGCCAACGTGACGGGTTTCGACGTCACGGGTCTTGCGGCGGATGCTGCGCCCGGTGACGGGCTCGTGGTGGTGCTACAGGGTACCGTGGTGAATGCGGCGGCTTGCACGCTGTCGGCGCGGGTCAACGGGGGTACCGCGAATCTCCATCGCACCGGATGGTATGGTCAGGATGTCATCAGTCCGACGTTGTATGGTGACGCGGCTTCGCCGCAGTTGTCGATCAACTCCGTCGGAGGGGCGGCGGGTTCGCCTTGGCTGTGTATCTTCCGCGTGGAATCCGCAAGATCGGGTTCTGCTCGGTTCGTCGAGTGCATCATGGCCGGACTGGTCGATGTGCCTACGCCGCGCTATCAAGTGGCGTCGTGGATTGCCGCATTCGTGAGCATCGCGGAGTTGCAGTCGTTCGGTGTGGAGAATACCGTTGTCAACAATCTGGCGGCCACGTCGACCTACGTGGCGAGGTGGCAGTGATGGCGCGCGGGCTTCTGGTGTCCGTCGATCTGTGCACGGGGATGCGGTCGCAGGGTGATCTGCGCGACTTGACGCCGGATGAGCTGGCCGCCGCCGCCGCGCAGATGGCCCAAGGGCAACGGGAGACCCGTAGGAAAGACCGCGTGCGAACGCTCAAGCAGAAGTTCCGCGCTGGCACCGCGACCGCGGCTGACCGGGACAAGGCTTTGGCCATTCTCTGCGGTATGGCCTTGCAAGACCTTGCTGAGGATGCCGACAACGGGGGTGGCTCTTGACCGTGGCCGAGTTCGAGGCCTTGCAGGGCTTGCACGAGGACGTCGTCGCTCTCCGTGGGGAGCTGCGCGCGCTGACTACGTCCGTGGCTGGTTGTCAGGCTGTGAGCCTGTACCGCCAAGATCTTGCGCGCCGTCGCCCCGGGTATCTCTCGGCCGTTGCCGCTTGGGCGGCGCTGGCCCTTACTGTGTTCACCGCTCTTTTCCGTTGAAAGGGAATCGTCATGCCTGGAATCGACCATCTCCGCACTGCATGCATCGCCGCAGCTCGCTACTCCGCCGGGTACGTCGTGCGAACGCTCGAGGGCGCCTTTGGGCACGCGGTCGCCGCGGCGCACATGGAAGCGTTGGCGCTTGAGGCGGAAAATGCCGCCGCCGCGGCGATTGCCGCTGACTTGAACTTCGCAGGTCACCTCACCGCGGCTTTGGCCGCGTGGGATGCGCGGTATGCCGCCGGCGGCGGCGTCGTTCCGCCGCTCATCAACAACGGTGACATCAAGGTGGCGATGGGCGCGACCTACACCTATTCGATCTACGGTGGTGTGAGGGTCGACGAGGCCGCGCACGGCAAGGCAGCGCGTGGCATCGCCCGTTCTCTGGCGGCAGCGGATTCGGGAGGCCTGCAAACCCTGCTGACCGCCGAGCTGAACGGATTCCTCGCCGACATGGACGCGAGGTACACGGCGGGGACGCAGCCGGCGCCGCAGGGCACGAGCATGGATGAGTGCCGGGACGCAATCCTGGATGTCGTCACCCATGCTGCGAGCGCGGCCGCCTTGGTGGTCGAGCAGAGGATGGGACATTACGACTCCGCGCACTTCGTTCCCATCCTGAATCAGGCAATCGCGGATGGTCGCGCGGGTGCAACGGTTATCGTGACGGACCAGCTTGGCCTTCTCTGCGTCAAGTGGGACTTGCGTTACCAGGCGCACGCCTAGCCCCTCGAGTACGCGTAAAGGCCGCGCGGACCGTTTTTCGCGCCATTCTGGTTTCGATCCGGGAGCGAGCCGTTCCTTCCACGAAACGTCCGCCGGGTGTAACATGCCGCGCATGGCTCTTCCCACGTGTCGCTTGCGTGGTCACGTCTGGACTGCTGACCTTCGATCCTTCGGTGGTGCGCCCTACCAGTCCCTGGGCGTGCGTGACGATGCTTCCCCCTTCGAGGTGGGCGCTGCCCTCCAGCGGGCCGTCGACAGGTTGCAGGCTGTTGCGCGCATCGGTGCCCCGGAGCTCCCCGGGCTCGAGCGCTCTGGGGTGATGGTCCGTGATCTCGTCTCGCAGTATCACGAGGTTCATGACTATCCGACGCCCAAGGGACGGTCGTGGGGCGGCGACTGCAAGAAGCGCGTCCAAGAGGGCGTCGGCGGATTGACCGCGACGGAGCTTCTGGGGGGCTCAGGAGAGCTGGTTATTGCGAGGTGGCGCGACAGGATGCACAAGGACGGCTGGCGTCCGAAGTCCGTCCGAAACGTGCTCAACTTCGCCAAGGCTGCTCTCGAGTGGGGGCAACGTGTGCGCTTGGTGCCGCCCGGGCCATTGCCCAAGCTTCCCCGGTTCTGTCGCGAGGGCGAGCACATGTCGGAACCGGACTTCACCACCTTGCCGGAGGCGGATTTTCGTCATCTCCGCGCCCATCTCTTCGACGAGGCTTTGCGCTTCCAGGCCTTCACGAAGCACCTTGGCCCCGACCGTTCGCGGTGGGCTGACTACATCGCCCGCCGCCAGCTCTATCTCTCGTTCGCGTTCTACACCGGCGCTCACCCGGAGGATTGCAACGGCTGCAAAGGGGTCTACCTCTCGACGGACATGGGCCGATACGAGCGCCACAACACCAAGAGCTCGCGGGTGGTGGAGTCGGATTGGTTCGACATGCCGGAGCAACTCCGCCTCGACTGTCAGGCGGAGCTCGCCCGCCGGGGCATCCCGCGCTTCCCCGAGAAGGAATACGTCTTCTGTGGTGAGCACGGCCCTTGGAAGGAAGCAACCCGGACGCTCAACAAAGCGGTCCGCCGCCTCTGGCCTGGCGATCCGGAGCGCAAGGGGTTCACCTTCCGCATCGCTCGCCGGTCGACCGTTTGGGAGTACACGATTCGCGGCTGGCGCACCCATGAGATCGCGGCTCTCCTTGGCCATGTCGATGAGACGATGATCCGAGAGGTGTATAGGCGGTGCACGCAACTGTCGTTGATCTCGCCCGTGCGGGTGCCGTGGACGCTTCGAAGCGGCCCTCATGGTGCGCCCTCGAAGTCCGGCGACGTCGTGCCGTTCTCGCGCCAGGGGTGACCGGGGTTATGAGACGGCGGCTCGAGCCGCGGTCTCAAAAGTAGCGGCCAACCTGTAGTAGGTTGCGCGCGAAATCCCGAGCTCGGAGCAGACCGCCGGGACGTCGGTGTAGATCTGGTCGAGTCTGAAGTAGCCTGGTTTGAGGGTGCGGGTGTGGCGCGCGACGCTTGCGCGAAAGGCTGTTTCGGTGGCTTTGGGCGGGCGTCCAGTGCGTGCCATGAACGCGATGCTACACCCGGCTGTGGTGTTTCGGCCCGGGTGTCTGTGGCGTTCTTGCGCCACCTTTGCCGCGCTGACCGTGCAAAACCGCATTCTCGCGCCCTTTTACAATTGGCGCGAGAACTGCTACCCTGATACCTGGGTGATACAAATCCGGCGAGTTATCCACAGGTGCACCGCCGGCCACCCGAGGAAAATCAAGCACTTGTGAAGCAACTATCAGGAGAGGGCCATGAACAAGGGTTCGAATCCCGTTGGGGTCGCAAGCACTGAGTCGAACGAAAACACCGAGAAAACAAGGGGTCAAGAGGGTGTCCAAGGTGTCCCACCTGAACACCCGTCACCCGGGGTGATACAAGATCGATGCAGGTGGCCGGTTTTCGGCGATCTTGTGGAATGGTGGGACGGCACGAGGTGGGTAGCGGGGAAAGTGTGCCGGGTTGGCGGCCCCACGACGGTGAAGGGTGCTACGCGGACGTTCAACGTCGAGGGTGGCCCAGGTGGTGTGTTCTCCGAAGCTCTCACCGGCGGAGCGGTGTACGGGGTTCACTGGCGGTGGCCGGTGGGGTTGACGGGTCAGGTGGTGACGCCGGTTTCCATGGTGGGCGGTGCCACCGACGAGAAGCCGAAGCGACAGCGGAAGGAAGGGCTCTGCAAGCGGCGCGGGTGTGACCAGCCAGTGTCGCACATCTTCGCAGCGGATCGGCTCTGTGTGGTTCACGGGGGTATGGACGACGTCAACCGGAAAGCCGCCGGAGCCGTCGGGGCGCAACCGCAAGTGGAGGCTGGCGCGGCGGACACGGAGCCGCATGCCGCAGAGATGTTGCGGGTTCGCGACGTTGAGCTGTACGCCGGGGGTGGCAGATGGCGACGTGTGACCATGTCCGCGGTGTCGGCGGTGGGTTTCCGGGCGGAGGGCGCTGATTACGGGTGGGCGTCGCAGGGGCAATCCTGGCGTTGGCCGGCGGACGGCATTCCGGAGGAAGCCGAGCAACCCAACGATGGGCAGCCGCCGGAGCGGCGCCGGTGTCTCACCATGGATTGCGCTGGCGGACGTGAGCCGGGCCGTGGGTTCTGCGCGGCCTGCTGTCGCCTTCTCGGCATCGAGGGGTACGAGCAGGGCGGACCGATCTCGCAGGGTCCGGCGGTGCCGACGGTGCAGGGTTGTCCCGTGGATGCAGCGCCATGCGAGGCGGCGCCGCTGCCGGTGCGAACCTGCATCGGAATCCCCGAAGCGGTGGGCGATGCCAAGTGCCATACGGTGCTCGGCGCCGACGTCGAGGGAGACCGGTGCTCTGTGTGCCGGGCTGCTGTTGAGGCGGCGGCGGTCGAAGCGGCGGCTACGCCACGGTTGACCGATCTGCTCTGCGCCCGCTGGGGTTGCGGGGAGGCTCGAGCGGAGAGCTCGCGCTACTGCGCCCATCACAAGCGCATCAGTGAAACGGTGGCATACGTCGCCTTGGACCAGGCCTTCGAGGCTGCGTGGCAGGCCTTGGCTGAAAGCTCCCATCTCGATCCGCAGACGGTCGCAGTCTGCAAGGCGCTCCGCGACCGGGAGGTGACGCCATGAAACGGTGGGTGTCTGCGGCGCTGTCGCTCATGTTCGCGGGCTTCGTGGGCGCGTGGCTCTGCCTGCGGTCCCTGCTCTTGGTGGTCGTGGTGCTCGGCTTGTCCGGCTGCGGAACGGCTGGCGCAACCGTGGTGCTGTCGCTCGTCGGCGGTACTGCCGCCGGTGCGGCCGCCGGCGCTGTCGTGGCGCGCGGGGTCGCGTCGTCCGTGCCGGCGTCGCCGCCGGTTGCGGTCAAGCCCTCGCCATCGGAAGAGGGATGGCGGCGGGCGGAGGCGGCCGCGGCAGCGGAGGCGCAGCGCCAGGCGGAGCGCCGGGCGCTTGATGATCTTGTCGATGCCGATGCGGCGGCGGGAAGGGCGGTGGCGCCATGAGGCGGCGATCTTTGCGGCTGGCGTGGGCGCTGTTTCTGCTCGCCCTTTCGTCGCCTTGCTGGGTCGTGGCCCTCGTCTTGGTGCCGGTCTACCTGCTCGAGCGGCTGTGCATGCGCGCAGCGTGGGGCTCCATGGACAGGCTCCGCCGGGCGTCCACAGTGGTGGAGGTTCTCAAGCGGGAGCCGCTCGAGGCGGCGCGAGATCGCTACTTCGCCAAGAGTCGCAACGCCCGCCGGGCGAGGAAGGTGGTGCGGCCATGTTGATTTCGCTGACATCGCTCGTCGGTCGGGATGTGGTGGACCTTCCAACCAATCTCTCGAGGGCGGAGGCTGCCGAGGTGGTCAACGACAAGGTTGCCTTGGTGCGGCGCGCGCTGGATGCCCAGGTGCGCGCGGCTCTGGTCTCGGCGCTGTCGACTGGGCAAAAGCGCCGGGTGGTGGTCGAGGTGGTTCCGTGACGTCGGTCATCTGGGTGCCGGGGAAGTTTCGCCTTACGAACGATCTGCTCTCCGACGTTCGCGCCGCGGGCTATATCGAGGGGAAGCATGCTGCTTTCAACGGGCGTGCGCCCAAGGGGCATGACCGATTCGCGCAGCATCAGCAGGCCGTGCGTCTTGCTGTCAGGGCTGCTGCTCGCGGCCGCGGGGTGATTGTCGGTTGGGTCTCGCTCGGGTTCTGGTTGTTCGGGCATCGGCGCGGCGATCCGTCGTCTTGGTATCTGCTCGCCAAGGCGGCGGAAGATGGCTTGGTGGATGCGTCGGTCATCTCAAGTGACCGTAACTGCGTGGCGGAGATTCGTGGGCGCACCTTTACCAATGAAACTTTCGAGGGCTTACGCGCAGAGCGGTTGGGTTTGCCTTGGCCGCTTGGTGCCGGGTTGGCCATCGAGATTCGCTCGGCGTTCGGGGGTGAGTGATGTCGTCTCAACCCAAGCTACCCGGTACCATGCCAACCCCGGCGCAAGCGAAGGTTGCCCTTCGTGCGGCCGCGGCCACGTTCGCGGAGCGGCGCTTGCTCGTCATCAGGTTGAAGGATGACGCCAAGACCGCGGCCGCGGATTTGGCCAACGCTACCCGCGAGGCGGATCTTGCCGAGCGTGACCTGTTGGCGGCCGCCGACGGGTCACAAGAAGACGCCGACGCGGCCGCGCGGCTTTCGGCTTGGCTCGCCAGGCTCGAGGCGGCGGAGGATGCGGTCGCCAAGGTGAAGGACACCACTCGGCGGGCACAGATAGAGCTCGACGCTGCCGTCAAGGTGCTGCGCGGAGCTCGCGGCGATGTTCGCGCCCTCCATGCTGGACGCCAGGCGATCCCCAAACCGCCAAAGGACAAGCCGTCATGAGGTTGGACGAAACGGGCCTTCACAGCGAGGACTGCGATTGCCCGAAGTGTGACCTTGGGCTTCGGCCCACGGAGCTCGAGCGCGCGGCCGCCCGTCGTGCCCTCGCCGTCAAGCGCGCCGCGGATGCTGCTCGAGCAGCCGCGGACGCGAAACAGAAACCATCGCCGGTGCGCCTCTCGCACACGGTACGCCCCATGACGAGGGTTCCGCCGCCCATGACGCCGGCGGAGCTCGAGGCTGTGAGGCGCGACATTGAAACCTTCAAGAACGGAAGACGACCATGAACACAAACCCGACCACCACGCCCAAGCCGGAGCCGCCGCGGCTTACGGAACGTCAGCTCGCCGCCGCGAACGCCAGGCAGCACGGCGCGCACTGCCCGCGCTGTCTCTTCATCGCCTTGCAGTTCGGCAGGGAGATCAACGAGGCGGCCGCCACGGGAACGTTGCCGGAGCCGCTGGCGAGCAAAATCCGCGCGCAGCTCTGCAAGGAAGGCGCGCAGCTCATGGACCGCATCATGGGGGTAGGTCATGCCTGATTCGCGCGTGGCGGTGCTCTATGCCCGCGTCTCGGACGCCGAGAAGCAAGACCATAGGCAAATGCTGGCCATCCTGCGCCGATACGCGGAGGGCCGCGGCTGGCGCGTCTCGAGCGAGCACTTCGACAAAGTGACGGGCGATCCTGCTCGTCGGGGCAGTGATCCCCCGGGGCTCCGCGCGGCGCTTGAGCGCGTGGCCGCGGTTCACGGCGGGGCGGTGCTCGTCATCACGTCAGTTGACCGTCTTGTCCGGTCGCCCACGGAGTTACTGGCCCTCGTCGGGCGCATTCAAGCTCTGCCCGGGGCGGTGTGCTCAATCGAGGATGGCGCAGACTGCGACACCACCAC
>Ga0105102_10000238_pt1 | contig 15250 bp, 18 predicted proteins | sample PPLLaktember2015_FD_87032 | JGI IMG/M metagenome (GOLD analysis project Ga0105102, IMG submission 87032) | Freshwater sediment microbial communities from Prairie Pothole Lake near Jamestown, North Dakota, USA - PPLs Lake P7 Core (6) Depth... | ecosystem: Environmental > Aquatic > Freshwater >...
CTACGCTGCACTCCAAAGGAGTACCGCCCACGGACCAAGTAGACTGCCTTCGACCGAGGCGTCAGAAGGAGGTCTATGATCATCCGATTCCAGCACGTCGACGCGTTCACCGACCGTCCCTTCGCGGGGAACCCCGCCGGGGTGTGTCTCTTGACCGAGGAGGTCACCGCGGAGTGGATGCAGCACGTTGCCGCGGAGCTCGGCTTCTCGGAGACCGCATTCCCGCGGCGGCGAGCAGATGGCGGCTACGACCTCCGCTGGTTCGCGCCGGCCGCCGAGGTCGCCCTGTGCGGTCACGCCACCTTGGCAACCGCTCATACCCTCTGGGAGCTTGGTGAGCTTTCTCCAACCGAGCCGGCGAGGTTCCACACGAAGAGCGGCCTCCTCATCGCGACGCGGCGCGGCGACTGGATCGAGCTCGACTTCCCGGCCAATCCTCCCACGGAGATGCCGGCGCCCGCCGGGCTCCTCGAGGCGCTCGGCCTCGCCGCGGTCTATGTGGGACGAACCCGATTCGACTACCTGGTCGAGGTCGAGAGCGAGGACGTGGTGAGAGCGGCGGCTCCTGATTACTTGGCCTTGAAGAGAGCCCCCGTCCGCGGGGCGATCGTCACCGCTCGCGGTCAGAGCGGCAGCGCCGACTTCGTCTCACGCTTCTTCGCACCCAGCATCGGCGTGAACGAGGATCCCGTGACCGGATCCTCCCACACCGCCCTCGCCCCGTATTGGGCGGCGAAACTCCGGAAGAAGGAGTTGGTTGGACACCAAGTGTCGGCTCGCGGAGGCGTGGTGCGCTGTCTCGTCGACGGCGACCGAGTGCGCATGAGCGGACAGGCCGTCACCGTCGTGCGGGGAGACTGGGTGGCCGACTAGCCGGCTCGCGGGGGGGGCGGTGGGCCGCTAGCGAACGATCCGCAGGCTCCCGTCGTTCAGCGTGCGCTCGACCTCGTCGAGCGTCGCCCAGCACAGGTCGCCCGGATTCGTCTGCTTGAGCGCGGATACGGCAACCCCGTAGCGCACTCCCATCGCCGGTCCGCCCTTCAAGTACCCGAAGACAAACCCTCCGGCAAAGGAGTCTCCAGCCCCGACGCGGTCCACCAATTCGAGATCCAGAATCGGACTGCGGTGTATCTCCCCGCCCGCGTAGACGATGGCGCCCCACGTGTTCCGCCAGACCGACGGGGTCTCGCGAAGCGTGATGGTCACAGCTTCAAGGCCGAACCGCTTCGCCAGCGTGCGCGCCACATCCTCGTAGTCCTTGCCGGTGATCCCGAAAACCCGCTCCGTGTCCTCCTCGGTGGTGATCAGGACGTCGGTATCGCTCATGATCTCGGTCATCACAGCACGGGCCTGGTCCTGGGACCACAGTCGTGCGCGGTAGTTGAGGTCAATCGAGACCTTGAGTCCGGCCCTCTTCGCGGCCTTCACGGCCTCGATCGTCGCCGCGGCTGCCGATGCCGAGAGGGCCGGGGTGATCCCCGACGTGTGGAACCACCGTGCCTCAGCGAAGACCGCCCGCCAGTCAATCATCCCCGGCGCGATGCGGGCGATGGCCGCGTCGCGGCGGTCATAGAGCACGGTGTTCGGCCGCGGCGAGGCTCCGAATTCGGTGAAGTAGAGGCCAACCCGATCATCCTTCGTCCACAGCACGTGCGACGTGTCGACGCCGTGCTCCCGCGCCTTGTTGACGACCATCCGACCGAGCGGGTTCTCCGTGAGGCGAGTGACGTACGCGGTCTGCAGCCCGAGGCGTTGCGCGGTCACAGCCACGTTCAGCTCTGCGCCGCCGACCTTCACATCCAGGCTCGTGGTCTGTTCGAGTCGCTGGAAGCTCGGGGGAGACAGCCGGACCATTGCCTCGCCGAACGTGACCAGCTCGTTAGGCATGACTCCTCTCCTCTCGCGCCTTGCGGATCGCCGCGACCAGCTGCCGCGCACGCTGGGTCAGAACATCATACCGGCCCTCGGTCACCGTCTTGGAATCCACCAGCCAGCCTCCCGCACACACGAGCTCCGCTCCCGCGCAGATGTACTGACCGGCCGTTTCTGCGGTGACACCCCCTGTGGGAACGAGCGGAATCTGCGGGAGGGGGCCCCGGATCGCCTTCAGGTACCCCGGCCCCAGCGCGTCCGCCGGGAACACTTTCACGAGGTCCGCTCCCGCCTCCCACGCGCCCAGGATCTCGGTGGGGGTCATGGCCCCGCAGATGACCGGCACATCATAGCGGTGGCCCATCTCAATCACGTCTCTCTCGACTGTCGGCGTCACGAGGAACCGCGCGCCGGCGAGGATCGCCGTGCGCGCCGTCACCGCGTCGAGGATGGTTCCCGCGCCCAGGAGCACACCCTCCAGTCTCTGCGAGGCCGCGCTGAGAGCATCCAATGCTCCCGGAGTCGTCATGGTGATCTCGACCGAGGAGATCCCCCCGTCGCGCACCGCCTCCGCGACGCGCACGAGGTTCACGACACAGTCGGCGCGAACAATCGCCAGCCCCCCATCCTTCTTGAGCCGCTCCACGACGTCGTACCTATTCACAGGCTTCTCCTTTCCTCGATCGATCCCGTCCCCCGTGCGGCCCCGCAATGAAGGCGCATGACGGCCTACGTTCCTCTCCCCCTGCTCCGCCACATGTGCGATCCTCCGCAGGAGGAGCAGCCCGGGCTACGTCACAGTCGGTCCTCTCGACTTCCCCCTCGACGAGGTTCGCGTGCGTCTCGCGGCGCCGAGCAAGCTCGGCCCTCCCCAGAAGCACAACGACCTCCGCGGGGCGCGGCTGCGAGTTGTACTGCGATGCCATCGAAAACCCGTAGGCGCCTGCGTCGAGAACAGCCAGGAGGTCGCCTCGCTCGAGCGGAGGAACCCAGCAATCTCGAGCGAGGAAGTCGGCGTTCTCGCAGACCGGGCCGACAACATCGACCACGTGGGCACTTCCGGCACTGCGTCCAACAGCTCGGATCCGATGCTGCGCTCCATACAAGGCGGGACGAACGAGCGCATTCATCCCCGCGTCGACGACTACGAACTCCTTCGCGCCGCACGTCTTGCCGTACAAGACGCGAACCAGGAGCACACCGGCGTCGCCGACCAACAGACGCCCCGGCTCAATCCGGAGCTCGAGCTGCTCGGGCCAGCCCGCTCCAATCGTCTCGGCGAGATCCGCGAGCGGGAACGGACGCTCCCCGTCTCCGTAGGGGATCGCGAATCCGCCTCCCAGGTCCACGAAGCGGAGCCGGTGCCCGCGCTCCCGCGCCGCTCTCTCCGCATCGAGCAACGCTCGGAGCGCCGCCGCATACGGGGCGACCGACGTGATCTGCGACCCGATATGCACGTGGAGGCCCACGAGATCCAGTGTTTTCGACCGCTCCAGCAACTCCAGGGCGGTGCGGAATCCCCTTTCCTCAAGTCCGAACTTCGTCTCGCGTTCGCCCGTCGCGAGGTACGGGTGCGTCCCCGCGCTGACGCTGGGGTGGAGTCGCAGCGCGACCGACACCCTACGCCCCTCTCTGCGGGCCAGGGCCTCCACGACGGAGACCTCCTCCACCGACTCGAGGATCAGCGTGCCGACGCCGACACGAAGAGCCGCCTCAATCTCCGCGTCGGTCTTTCCCACTCCGGAGAACGCGACGCGCTCCGCGGCGAATCCCGCGCGCAGAGCCCGGAACAGCTCGCCTCCCGAGACGACCTCCGCTCCCAGCCCCATCCCAGCCAGCAACCTCAGGACAGCTCCGTTCGCGTTCGCCTTGACGGCGTACAGGATGCTGGCGGGGAGCTTGGAGAACGCAAATCGCAGCCGCCGGACGTTCTCCAGAATCCGCTCGGCGCTGTAGACGTAGGTGGGGGTACCGACGGCGCCGGCAATCTCGACCAGCGGGATCCCGCCCGCCGCAAGGCCGGCACCCTCATACGTCAGCCAGGGGGGGAGGGCGCCCGGCTGCCCGGCGCGTGCGGACGACGCCTCGGCGCGGACATTCCGGCGGTCCGTCATGGGGACTCCCGTTGCTCTCGAGATGGTCGTCTCGAGCGAGACGACACCGCCTCGGCCGGATGGTGGCACGCAATGGATCGATCGGCGCTGGTGCTTGCCATCGAAGGGCGCTCCCTCTGGCAGACCTCGTCAGCAAGGCGGCAACGCGGATGGAATCGGCATCCATCCGGAGTCAAGAGGAGGCTTGGAACCTCTCCCTTCAGCGTGCCTAGGGCGGAGCCGCGCGGCGCGAAGTCCGGGACCGCGTCAATGAGGCCTTGGGTGTACGGGTGGTGAGGATTCGTCACGATGTCCTGCACGGGACCGTCCTCGACGACCGTGCCGGCGTACATGACGATCACGCGATCGCACAGGTTCGAGACAACGCCAAGGTTGTGGGAGATCACCAGGATGGCCATGGCCGTGCGCCGCCGGACCTCCTCGAGGAGCTTCAGAATCTGGAGCTGCACCGAAACATCGAGCGCCGTCGTCGGTTCGTCCGCAACCAGAAGCTTCGCGCGACAGCCGAGGGCCATGGCGATCAGCACGCGCTGCTGCATCCCTCCGGAGAGCTCGTGTGGGTACATGCGGAGGATCTCAGTCGGGGCCGGCAGCGCCACGGCGGCAAGGTTCTCGATGGCCATCGCCCTGGCCTGGTCGCGCTTGACGTGATGGTGCAGACGCAGAACGCTCGTGAATTGCTGACCCACGGAGAAGACCGGGTTGAGGGACGACATCGGCTTCTGGAAGACCATGGCGATCCCACGTCCTCGAACGTCGTCCCGCACTTCCCGCTCGGTCATCGCGAGGACATCGCGACCGTCGAAGACCACTCGGCCGCTCACAATCCGGCCCGGAGGGGGCACGAGGCGCAGGATCGAGCGGGTCGCCACGCTCTTCCCGCACCCCGTCTCGCCAACCAAGCCGACCGTGTCCGACCGCCGAAGACTGAAAGAGATCCCGTCCACGGCGCGCACGATGCCGAGGTAGGTGAAGAAGTACGTCCGCAGGTCCTCGACCTCGAGAAGGGGTTGCGCTCCCACAGGGGTCTCGTTGTTCATTGGATGTCCCTCGATACCACGTCGCGAATCGTGTCGCCGAGAAGGATGAACCCCATGACGAGGAGGAAGATCATCAGGCCGGGGAACGTGATCATCCACCAACTTGCCGGCAGGTACTGCCGGCCGACGCTGACCATGAGACCCCACTCCGGGGTGGGAGGCTGTGCGCCCAGTCCGAGGAACGAAAGCCCCGCCGCCGTGAGGACTGCGAACCCGAGCTGCAGCGTCGTCTGCACGGCGATCGGTCCCACGCAGTTCGGGAGGAGATGGCGGAAGAGGATCCTCGGGGTCCTCGCGCCCATGGACCGCAGCGAGACCATGAACTCCGTGCCCCGAAGCTTCAGGACCTCTCCGCGCACGATGCGCGCGTGCCACGTCCACCAGACGATCGACAGCGCGAGCATCACGTTGACGATGGACGGCCCGAGCGCGGCCGCACTGATCATCGCCAGAACGAAGGACGGGACCGCCAGAAAGGCGTCCACGACCCTCATGATGACCATGTCGACAACCCCTCCGAAGAAGCCGCTGATGAGGCCGATCAGGGTCCCCACGGTCGCGGCGATGCCGACGACAACGAAAGCCACCATCAGAGACACGCGCGATCCGTAGACAATCCGGCTGAAGATGTCTTGTCCCATGTCGTCGGTCCCGCAGATGTGGCTCGCCGAGGGCGGCTGGAAGGCCTGCGAGAGGTTGACGCGCACGGCATCGTACGGCGCGATCCAGGGAGCGAAGATCGCCATCACGGCAATCAGCAGGATGAGAGCGATCCCAACGATGGCGAGGGGCGAGCGCCGAACGATGTAGAGGACGCGTCTCCAGAGAGAGTCCCGTCGCGGTCCGTCGTGTCGTTCCATTCGTCTTCCCCTCCTCTAGTAGCGGATCCTGGGGTCCAGGGCTCCGTACAGCAGATCGGTGATCAGGTTCACGACGGCGTACACCGCCGCGATGACGAGCGCGACGCCGATGACGGGTGCGTAGTCAACGTGCAGGATCGATCGCGCAGCGTACAGCCCGATCCCCGGCCAATCGAAGACGGTCTCCACCAGGACGTCGCCCCCCAGGAGGTACCCCGTCGTCAGGCCAATCACGGACACCGCCGAGATGAGGGAGTTCTTGAGCGCGTAGATGTAGTGGACGCGGAATGGACGGTGTCCGTAGGCCTTGGCCATCAGTGTGAAGTCCTCGTTCAGCGTGCGGAGCATGGAGGAACGCACCATGGCCGTTGTGGTGGAGAGGTTCGTCAGGGCCATGACGAGCACGGGCAGGGCGAGGTGGTGCAACGCGTCCAAGAGAGCCGCCCAGTTCCCGGTGAACAGGCTGTCGAAAACGTACATGCCCGTGAGTCGCGTGGGCGGCGCAATGGTCATCTCCATCCGCCCGCCCATGGGGAACCACCGTAAGTAGTACGAGAACAGGAGGATGAACATCAGGCCGAGCCAGAATTGCGGCAACGCGACCCCACCTACGGCAACTCCGCGCGCCAGAATATCGAGCGGGCTGTTTCGATGCACGGCCGCGACGACGCCGAGCACGACACCCACAACGACGATCAGCACCAGGCTGAAGAACGTCAGCTCGAGGGTGGCAGGCAAATACGTCGCGAGTTCCGTCGCCACGGGACGCCGCGTGACGATCGATCGCCCGAGATCGCCGCGCAGCAGGTGCCCCATGTAGATGAAATACTGGGTGAGCAAGGGTTTGTCGAGCCCGTACTCCGCGGTCGCCTTCTGGAGCTGGGCTTCTCCGACGTGCGGGCCGAGCAGGACGCGGATCGCGCTCCCCGGAACCATGTGAGTCAGGAAGAAGACCAGGGTGACGACGAGGAGGAGCACGAGAGGCATCCACAAGAGCCTCTTGATCACGTACTTCAGCATCGGTCTCCTTCTCCCTTCCCGACCATCTCCGCTCGGAACGTCTCTCGCTGGCGACAGCGCGGGCAGAGAAGAAGCCGTCCGCCTTCGGCCGCCTCGGCGGCGATCCCTTCGTACAACCGTCGCGGGCCTGCGCCGAACCGTGCGCCGCATTGCGGGCACACCCACGCCGACAGCCGCACGAGGACACGGGGCTCGGCCGGCGCACCCGCCTTCCCCCCCTCGAGCGGCGCGCGGCCGGCCGCCTCCTTCGGGCAGACCGCCTCACACCGACGACAGAAGAGACACCGTCCGGCATTCCACGTGATCTCCGCCGCCCGCCCGGCGCTGCGCGCCTCCAGAGCCGCCGACGGGCAGCTCCGGATGCAGGCCCAGCACCCGTCGCAGAGCTTCTGGTCGATCGTCACTCCCTGCGTGCTCACGTTCCTCCGAAGCAACTCATGCACAGGTCGAACGACGAGACGACGAGCCGCGCGTCGGCCTCGGGGACGCCGACGAGGGCCGCCGCTACGCCCACGATGCTGTCCTCGGTCGGGACCCGGATCGTGAACGCTCTGATCTCGCCTTCCCGCGAGAGTGCGACGGTGTGGCGGTCCTCGCCTCGTGGCGCCTCCACGCTCATCGCGGCCGTAAGGGTCGCGCCAGGCGCCGCGTCAACGTTCTCCGCTTGAATCGCGCCCGCCGGGATGGACTTGAGGATCTCCTCCGCCATCGTGCACGACTGGAGCAGTTCCTCGAGCCGTACGGACACCCGCGCGAGGCTGTCCCCCTCCTCGCGGGCCGGCACATCGAAGGGCAACTCCGCGTACAGGAGGTAGGGCCGATCCTTTCGTACGTCACGACGCGAGCCGGAGGCCCGCTGGTTGGGCCCGGTCCCGGGCAACTCCTCGCCTTGCGACGACCACACGCCGAGGCCCGCCAGGCGCTCCCCGAGCGTCCGGTCGAACTCACCGCGAAGGGCCTGAATCGATGCCTGAAGCGTGGCAAGCATCGGCCTTGCCTTACGGAGCGCGGCAGGCGGGACGTCACGCGTCAGTCCCCCGATGCCGTTCAGGCCGTAGTGGACTCGGCTTTCGCTCACCTCAACCAGGATCGCCGTGACTCCCTGCCACACGCCCCACAGCGACCGCTCCAGTTCGTGGCAGCCTGCCGCCGTCGCGATCTCGCTCAAGCTGAACGCGTGGCTCTGTATTCGTTCGAGCTCCGCTCCCAGGGTGCGGATCGCCAGAGCGCGCAGCGGGACCTCAATACCGAGCGCCTTCTCGACGGCCGAGGCGAACGCCAGGGTGTGGGCATGGGAGCAGGCGCCGCAGAGCCGCTCGACGACGTAGATGGCCTTGTGGGGATCGGCGTAATGCGTCTTCACGAGGGTTCCGATCTGCCGCGACACGAACTCCCCTACGACGCGCGCCTCGCGGATGACCCCGTCGCCGTCTGCCTGCACGACGAGGCGGTACACCTCCGGCACTTCGAAGCGCAGGGTCACCTCACGTGGGCTCATTCGGCGCCCCCTCCGCAAAGGCTCCGAAGCGCCGCGGCGATCTCCGAGGAAGCCGGCGGGCACCCGACGACGACGCACGCAGCACTTCGGCCGAGATCCGGCACGCGGTCGAGGGCGCCATCCGGCGGCAGGAACAAGCCCTGCGAGATTCCGCACGATCCGATCCGCAGGACCGGCACGCCGGGGCGCAGCTTCACGCGCTCGGCGCGGGCACGATTGGCCTCCGTCAGCACGCCCGTCACGAGGACAACCTCCGCCTCATCGTCGCGGTCGCACAGACGCAGTCCGGGCTCGAGGTGAAGAAGGTCCAGCAGCTCGAGTTCGCAGCCGTTGCAGGATCCCAGGTTCACCACCCTCACATTCACCGTCGCCGCCTCCGCATCGCCTCACCCACCGCTGATCCCGTGGATGAACGAAAGGTTGTCTCCCTCTGACAAGCGGGTCTCTAGCCCCTCCGGGGAGTGCAGCACGTTGACTCCGTTCTTCAGCAGAGCCAGACCCGGACGCACAGAGAGACCCGGGCCCGGAACCAAGACAGGACCGATCACGTCCCGCTCGCGCACGACCAGTTCGCGCAGGACGTCCGTGACGGTGGCCGAGGCCCCTACGTCGAGGTCGAACGTCCGTCCCCGGACGATCTGCTCCCGAGTCACCATCAGCCGCACGTGGACTCTCATCGGGCTCCGATCGCGTCCTTGACCGTCGAGTCCAGCCCCAGCCGCTCGAGCGTTTCCCGACGGGGAATTCCCGTCTTCGGGTCCCACTTTCGCAGGGCGTAGTACTCCCGCAGCATACCGTCCAGCTTCTCCGGGGTGAGGGTTCGCTCGCCGTTGCGGAGGGTCGGTGACCCTTCCGACACCATTCGGCGGGGGAGGACGTCCAGTTCCTCGCGCGTCAGTCCCTCGCGCAGGTTGAACGCCCGCTCCAACGTGATGATCCGCTCGCCGATCCGGCGCGCCTCGTCCGCAGAGAGTGGGATCCCCGTGGCGGCCGTGAACATCGCGGCCATGTTCTCGAAGTTGATGCGGGTGTAGGACCACGTGTCCGTGAACACGCAGATGCCCAGGCAGTCGGTCACGGCGTAGATCTCCTCGTGCCACGCGACCATCCGCGGCTTCCCCTCGGGCGAGATGGAATCCGTCGCCTTCGGCGTCCCCGTGATCTCCTCCGCCAGTCGCTTCACCTCCGGGGTGTACCCAAACTCGGCGAGGCACTCGGTCGTTAGGTGATCGGGGCCCCGCGGATTCAGGGCGAAAGCGAGGGCGTACGACATCGTCCCCCGCACGTCGACCATCGACTGCTCCAAGCCCTTGGCCTGGATGGCCCACGCCTCCGACCCGTGCCCCAGGGTCTTGGCCGCGGCGCGGCTTCCGTTCGCAAGGAGATCCCCAAGTCCCTCCCGCCGGGCCATCTTCTCAAGCAGGATCATCATCGCCTCGGTGTTGCCCCACGAGAGGTCGAGCCCATCCGTGGTCTTCGCGGTGAGAACACCGCGCTCGTAGCACTCCATGGCAAAGGAGATGAGGGACCCGGCCGAGATCGTGTCCATGCCCAGGATGTTGCACAGCTCGCCCGCCTTGATGACCGCGGCGGTGTCCGTCGTCCCGCACTTCGAACCGAGGGACGCGAGAGTCTCGTACTCGGGTCCTGCCGTGAACGTGCCGGCATACGGGCCTGACTTGACGCGAGAGAACCGTCCGCAGTGGAGGACACACGAAGAGCAGGCCTCGGGATGCGCGAACTTCTCCGACACGTACTCGCCCGACAGCTTGTACCCGTCGGCGATGTGCCCGTCCTGGAAGTTCCGGTGCGGGAGGGTGCCCGCCTCGTTCCCTCCGATGATTCCTTGGGCTGTCCCGAACTCGAACGAGCGTGTCCAGCAGTACTCGTCCTCGCGGATCGCTCGCCGCGCCGCGAGCGCGACGTTCATGAACCCTTCGGGATCCGCCACGGTCACGTCCCCGGTGCCCCGCACGGCGATCCCTTTCAGGTTTTTCGACCCCATGACAGCGCCGGAGCCGCCGCGACCGGCCGCACGGTAGATCGACGCCATGATGCTGGCGAAGACCACGAGGTTCTCGCCCGCCGGTCCGATGAGCACGGTCCGGATCTGATCGTCGCCGAGCTCCTCCTTGATCCGGCGGTCCGCCGTCCGTGTGTCCAGTCCCCACAGGCCGCGTGCGTCGCGCAACGAGACCTCGCCGTCATCGATCCAAAGGTAGACCGGGTGCGGCGCCTTCCCCTGGAAAATGAGGTAGTCGTACCCGGCGAACCGCAGCTCCGGAGCCGCGTGAGACCCGACGTTCGTCTTCAGGTAGAGGCCGGTGGCCGGCGACTTGCAGGTGACCGTCATTCGACCGGAGTTCGGGGCGAACGTGCCGGCGAGGGTTCCGGTGCCGAAGAGAAGAGGCGCCTCGGGGCTCAGGGGGTCCATTCCCTTCCGGCTCAGGTCCCAGAGGAGTCGCGCGTTGATCCCGCGCCCTCCCAAGTAGTCGCGGAGCAGACCCCGATCCACCGGGCGGCGCTCGATCGACCCGTCCGTGAGGTTGACGAACAGCATCGTCCCTAGCATGGCGTCACGCTCCCTTTCCGGCCGGCTTCGACTCCGCCCAGCGGGCGGCCGCCGCGTGGGTCTTCTCGCGGGCCGCGAGCCGCGCCGGAATCCATCGGAGCGCACCCGCCGTGCAGTACTCCGCGCAGTAGGGCGACGTTCCCAGGCTCGCACAGCGGTCGCACTTCATCCAGCCGGCGGGGCCGAAGCTGATCGCACCCATGGGGCACACATTCACGCACTCGTTGCACCCGATGCAGCGGACCGCGTTGCGGACCACAATTCCCTGACCGTCGCGCCCCAGGGCGCCGGTGGGGCAGACCGTCACGCACGGCGCATCCTCGCACTGCTCGCACGCAATCGGCACGAAGATCCCGCGGTTGTCGTCTCGCCACACGCGGATTCGCGACCGCTCGTAGCTGAAGGCGCCGTCGTGAACGAACGAGCAGACGAGGGCGCACGTGAGGCAGCCCGAGCAACGGCTCGAGTCAACGCTGAGCGTCATGCTTTGCTGATCCGCCGCCATGCTCACCTCCCGTCTTCCCTGTCCCGCCCGCTGCCGACTTCGCCTTCAGGTACGTAGCGCAGCCCCGACAGCACGCGACCTCGCCCTCCTCCGTCGACACCGTCACGACGTGGTCCGTGCACAACGGCAACGAGCACCAATGGCACTTCGTCGAGACGACGTTGGCACACCCCGTCACCCCGCACAGTCCGGTCATCGCTTCCCCTTCAACAAGTCCTCGACGGGCTGGTACGCCACCTTCTCTCCGTACCGCTCCGATGAGAAGGCCTGCGCTCCGATCTCCGTGCGGATCGCTGCGCGGAGGCGAGGATGGCTTGGCACCCCGACGATCATCAGCTCCCGGCCTTTCTTCAGGTCCGGCGTGAGAACGCCCTGGTTCGTCTTCGGGTCGACAAGGTAGATGGGGTCGGGGAAGACTACTGCGGGCCTTCCGTTCAGGCGGGCGAGCATCGCCTCGTTCTTGATCGTCAACTCGACCGACTCGCCTTGGTGTTTCCCGAGTCCCTCGACCCTCACGCGGGCATGGTAGAACCCGCCGGAGTTCTCACCCTTCACGTCCGTCACACTGCCCCAGAGCAACTCGAATCCCTTCACGAATCGTGCCAACTCGGCCAGCTTCGCATCCGGTTCCCCAGTCAGCTTCTCCATGAAGCGGCCGAGTTCGATCGACTTCGTGATCATGTTCGGAATCACGCAGCGCTTTAGATCCGCGCCGCTCATCGGGTAGTGGGAGTTGGCCATCAGTCCGCGGCGCGTCGATACGAGAAACCGCCCGATCTCATCCGGAAGGAAGATGCTCTCGCTCTCCTTCACGATGACGACCGTTCCCATCGCGTCGACGAGCGGCATGGGACAGAGGGAGATCCCGTGTCCGATGAAGCTCGTCATGTGGGTCTCGGGCGCGGACCGCCCGACGGCGTCGCCGTCGACGACGGGGATGCCGAGCCGCGCTCCGGCCGACAGGATGACCGGGGTGTTTCCCCCGCCCACCTCGAACGGCACGAGGTAGTCGACGCGCCGGCCCAGCAGTGTCTCCATCTCCCGGATCGCCCTCTCCAGTTCGAACTTCGTTTCCCACTCGTCGACGACGCGGTCGAGCGTCCGGTCCTCGGCGACCGAGCCGAGGTATCCTCCGCTGACGATGAGGGCATCGTCGGGGACCTCCTCCGGGTCGATCAGCTGATAGACGCGCTTCCGGTCGAGGTCGGCCTTGACGAGGCTCCCCCCCCACGCGTGCGGGTCGCCTCCGCCGCCTGTTCCCATGATCCCGAGACCGTTGAGCATCCAGGCAATCTCGTCCTTGCTCTTGAGCGTCCTCACGGTTGTCTCCTCCTCTGTCACATCCGGTGCGTCGGTCCGTCCTAGGCGGACGTCGCATCGCGCCGAAGCAGAAGCGCCGTCTTGCCGACGCGCTCACCGACGAGCCTCGCGGCGGCCATTCCGATGCTGTCTTTCTCCACCGCGTCGAGGGCATCCTCCTCGAGCTGCCACGCGCCGCCCCCGATGTAGTCCCCACCGACGCACACGAAGCCGTTCGTCAGTAGAACGTGGTGCACGCTCGACAGCGCGTGCTCCACACCTCCGTGGCGATGGAACCCCACGGCGACCGTCCCCGCCGCCGTGCGAGTCCAATCCGGAGGGGGAAACGGGAAGTCAGGATTCCACAGCTGCTTCAGAAGGCACGTGCAGCGTTCGAAGTACGCTCGAAGAAGAGACGGGGTGCTAAAGAAGTACACGGGGGTTCCGATGATCACGCCGGCCGGCACAGGCTCGACGAGGGGTTTGACGAGTTCCCACCAATCGTCCTTCTTCCAGCAGTACGTCTTCTTCCGCACGCAGACCCCGCAGTCCGTGCACGGCTCGATCTTCTTCCCCGCGAAGGACACCAGCTCGACGGTGATTTTCGCGGACTGCTCTTGAGCGGCGTTGAGCGCCGCCTTCACCAAGATCTCCGTGTTCCCGTGCCGAGGGCTCGCCGAGATTCCCACGATTCTCATCGACACTTCCTCCTTACGCGCCGAACAGGCTCTCGCGATACCGGAGCGTATCCCCCGCGCAGAACTCCGCCTCGTCGACGATCTCCCCGATCAGGAGATGGTGGTCGCCCACAACCTGTCGACCGGCAACCCGGCACTCGACGTACGCCGCGGCGGCGCCCAGCACCGGCTGGCCGTGCGAAGACTCGGTCACGTTCAGTCCCTCGAACTTGTCGCGATCCCGGCTCGAGCCGCGCCCGAAGCTTCTCGCCAATTCAACGTGCGACTCGGGCAGGGCGTGGATGACGAACCAGCCGCTCTGCCGGATGACCTCTTCGGTCGCACTGGCGCGGTGAAGGGCGACCGCCATCATCGCCGGCGCAGCAGAGACCCGGCTCACCCAGGCCGCCGTCATGCCCGCGCGGCGATCGTCCGATCGAGACGTGATGATGTACACGCCCTTCGGAAACCTCCGCGCTTCGACGTCACCCTTCACGGTCGTTCTCCCCTCATGCATTCTTGCACGCCCCGCCGCAGGCCACCCAGTGGCCCTCCTCAATCTCCACCAACGGCGGAACCTCCCGCTGGCACCGATCGCCTCGTTCTGCGCATCGGTCCTGGAAACCACATCCCTCAGGAACCGCCGTCGGGCTCGGAGGAGCTCCCTTGAGGACCACGACCTTGTCTTCGAGCTTCGTGCCCACGGTGAGCACCGAACGAATCAGCGCGCGGGTGTACGGGTGGTGCGGCCGCGCAAAGACCGTCTCCGTCTGGCCAAGCTCCACGATCCGCCCGAGGTACAAGACGGCCACGCGGTTTGCCATCCAGCGCACCGCCGCCGCGTCGTGAGAGATGAAGGCGTACGTGAGACCGAACTGATCCTTCAGTTGCACCAAGAGATTGAGGACCCGCGCCTGCACCGACACGTCGAGCGCGGACGTCGGCTCGTCGAGGATGATGAACTTCGGTCGCAGGATCAGAGCGCGGCAAATGCAGACCCGTTGCTGCTCTCCCCCCGAGAGTTCTCGGGGATACCGCTTCAGCAGGTCTTCCCGAAGGCCCACAGCCGCCGCGACCGTTGACACAATCTTCTTCCGCTCCGCGCGCGGCACGCCCGGCGAGTGGATGAGGAGCGGCTCCTCGATCGTCTTGCGCACGGAGAGGAGAGGATCCATGACCTCCTGCGGGTTCTGAAACACCATCTGGAACTGGCGACGGCGCAACCGAAGCTCGCGGTGGCCAAGGCCGACCAAGCCCTCCCCGTCGAAGACGACTTGCCCGGCGGTCGGTTCGATCAGCCGAACCATCGCCAGAGCGCACGTGGTCTTCCCGCACCCGCTCTCTCCCATGAGCGCAAACGTCTCACCGCGCTCCACGTCGAAGGAAACCTCAGTCAGAGCCCGCGCCGAGCGGCGCGAGTCTCTGCGTGAGAAGAACCACTTCCCGCGGATCGGGAAGTGCTTGCTCAGTCCTCTGACCTGAATCAACGGTTCGTTCATGGGGACAGGCGAGGGGGCTCGTGGGAGCCCCCCCGCAACAAAGCGGTGTTAGCCGCGGTACAGGTCGTAGAAGTGGTACGTGCGGTCGATCAGCTCGGGGACCACTCCTTTGACGCTCGCGCGGTAGACGAAGCTGTACGGCATCTCCCACACGAAGATGGCGGGCATGTCCGCGATCAGGATCCGGTTGGCCTGGCGGTACAACGCGGCGCGCGCTTCGCGATCGGGAGTCATCGACGCTTGGTCAAGGAGCGCGTCGAATGCGGGGTTCGAATACCCGTTGTTGAAGCCCGA
>Ga0105102_10000239_pt1 | contig 15244 bp, 11 predicted proteins | sample PPLLaktember2015_FD_87032 | JGI IMG/M metagenome (GOLD analysis project Ga0105102, IMG submission 87032) | Freshwater sediment microbial communities from Prairie Pothole Lake near Jamestown, North Dakota, USA - PPLs Lake P7 Core (6) Depth... | ecosystem: Environmental > Aquatic > Freshwater >...
CATGGGGAGGGAAAAGAGATGGGAAAGAAGAAGTTTGAGAGGACGAAGCCGCATGTTAATGTGGGGACGATAGGGCATATAGATCATGGCAAGACGACATTGACGGCAGCGATAACGAAGCACTGTGCGTTGAAGGGGATGGGGGAGTTTGTGCCGTTTGATCAGATAGACAAGGCGCCTGAGGAGAAGGAGAGGGGCATAACGATAGCGACGGCGCATGTGGAGTATGAGACAAAGAAGCGGCATTATGCGCATGTGGATTGTCCTGGTCATGCTGATTATATCAAGAATATGATAACGGGAGCTGCGCAGATGGACGGGGCGATACTGGTGGTAGGCGCGGATGATGGTCCGATGCCTCAGACGAGGGAGCACATATTGCTGGCGCGGCAGGTTGGAGTGCCGAAGATAGTAGTATTTTTGAACAAGTGTGACATGGTTGATGACAAGGAGTTGATAGAGCTGGTTGAGCTTGAGTTGAGGGAGCTTTTGGACAAGTATGAGTTTCCCGGGGATGATACGCCGATAATTCGTGGTAGCGCATTGAAGGCATTGGAGAGTGATGATGTCAACAGTGAGGAAGCGAAGTGTATATTTGAGTTATTGGATGCGATAGATGCGTTTATACCTGAGCCTGTGCGGGATATAGACAAGCCGTTTTTGATGCCGATAGAGGATGTATTCAGCATATCGGGACGTGGTACGGTGGTAACGGGTCGAGTTGATCGTGGTATTATTCATGTTGGAGACAATGTGGAGATAGTGGGTATACGGCCGACGCTGAAGACGGTATGTACCGGGGTGGAGATGTTCCGTAAGCTTTTGGATGAGGGTCGTGCGGGGGATAACATAGGGGTATTGTTGCGGGGCACGAAGCGTGAGGAAGTGGAGCGGGGGCAGGTGTTGGCGATACCTGGGTCGATAACGCCGCACACGAGGTTCAAGGCTGAGGTGTACATATTGAGCAAGGAGGAAGGTGGCAGGCACACGCCGTTTTTCAATGGATACAGGCCGCAGTTTTATTTTAGGACGACGGATGTGACTGGGATATTGACATTGCCGGAGGGGATAGAGATGGTGATGCCTGGGGACAATGTAACGATAACAGCTGAGTTGATAACGCCGATAGCGATGGAGACGGAGCTTCGATTTGCGATAAGAGAAGGCGGCCGGACAGTTGGCGCCGGAGTAGTAAGCGAAATAATCGGATAACGGCTAAGGAGTAAACAGGTGAGAGTTATAATTACACTAGCGTGTGGTGAATGCAAGAGAAGGAATTACACCACAACGAAGAACAAAAGGACGACGCCGGACAAGCTTGAGTTCAGCAAGTATTGCAGGTTTTGCAAGAAGCATACAAATCATAAAGAGACGAAATAGCTGTTCCGTTTGATACATATTATATTGATTTATAACCGGTAGTAAATGGTATTGTAGGCCAGTAGCTCTAACGGCAGAGCATCGGACTCCAAATCCGGGTGTTGGGGGTTCAAATCCCTCCTGGCCTGCCAAAAATTTCAGAAATGTTTCTTTAAAAGATTTGAGATTTTGATTCGGAGATATATCTATACAGGAGAACAATGGCACGGTTACTAAAGAAAAAAACTGAAAGCGAAAGGAAAAAGTCAAAGCGGGATGCAGATACGCCTGTTGCCAAGGTAACAGATGATGGATCAAAAAAAGACAATACCCATTCTGACTCTTCATCCGTTGTAAAAAGCGTACAGGCATTACAACAGAAGAAACCTTTGACCGGCACCAAACCTATTATAGAAAAGGAATCAGATAATTATTATCAGAGATCTCTGCAATTCTTAAGAGAAGTTAAAATTGAACTTAAGAAGGTTACATGGCCATCACGCAAGCAGGCTGTTGGTTCAACAATTGTGGTAATTATTTTGGTGATGATAATTTCACTTTTTCTTGGTGTAGTTGACATAGGGCTATCAAGCCTTGTACGTGTGGTTCTTCAATAAAGAGGAGAATAGAGAGTGGCTCTTAAGTGGTATATAGTCCACGTGTATTCCGGATTTGAAAATAAGGTTAAAATGGCTCTGGAGGAAAAAATAACTGCAAGCAGTCATCCTGAAAAGTTCGGGGGGGTGCTTGTCCCTACAGAGCAGATAGTGGAACTTGTTAAAGGGAAAAGAAAGACTTCTACCAGGAAATTTTATCCGGGATATATATTGGTTAAAATGGAACTGGATGATGAGACCTGGCATATCGTTAACGATACCGCGAAAGTCAGCGGTTTTTTGGGGGGAAGAGAGAAACCCACGCCAATTTCAGATCAAGAGGCTGAACAGATTTTAAGTCGTATGGAGGCAGGAAAGCTTAAGCCCAAGCCAAAGTATTATTTTGAAACCGGAGATGAAATAAGGGTGATAGACGGGCCCTTTACAAATTTTAATGGTGTAGTTGAGGAGGTCAATCCTGAAAAGGGCAAAATCAGGGTTCTTGTAAGCATATTCGGTCGTTCAACACCTGTGGAACTCGAATTCGTACAGGTAACAAAGATATAGTATCAGGAGCGAAAAGAGAAAATGGCAAAAAAGGTTATGGCAATGATTAAATTGCAGGTTGTGGCAGGAAAGGCAAATCCATCTCCACCTATCGGCCCTGCACTCGGGCAGCATGGTGTAAATATAATGGAATTTTGCAAGGCTTTTAACGCCAGAACTGCAAATGAAGAAGGAATGGTTATACCCGTTGTTATTACTGTTTATCAGGACAGGTCTTTCACTTTCATAACAAAAACACCGCCTGCATCCATACTATTGAAGAAAGCGGCAAAAATAGCCAAGGGATCCAGCGATCCGAAGAGAGAGAAAGTTGCTAAAGTAACGCGGGAACAGGTGGAAGAGATTGCAAAGCAGAAAATGGTTGATTTGAATGCCAATGACCAGGCAGCTGCCTACAATATTATTGCAGGAACAGCCAGGAGCATGGGGATCGAGATCGATTAAAAGAAAAAGGAGTATATAGAGAAAAATGCCGAAGCGGGGTAAGAAATATATAGAAGCTAAAACAAAGGTTGTTGCCGAGGCAAAAAATGATCTTGCCGCTGCAGTAAAGGCAGTGATTGATTCATCATATGCCAAATTTGATGAAACGGTTGATGTCGCTGTCCGTCTTGGTGTTGACCCAAGGCATGCAGATCAGATGGTAAGAGGGACGGTTGTTTTGCCTAATGGAATAGGCAAAGATGTAAAAGTCCTCGTGTTTGCCAAAGGAGAGAAGGAAAAAGAGGCGCTCGACGCCGGCGCAGATTTTATTGGAAACGAAGAAATCCTTGCAAAAATTCAGGGGGGATGGTTTGGTTTTGATAAAGCTATTGCCACACCGGATATGATGGGCACTGTCGGAAAAATAGGGAAGCTCTTGGGTCCAAGAGGTCTTATGCCCAATGCCAAAACAGGCACTGTCACATTTGATGTTTCAAGGGCTGTAAAGGAAATGAAGGCCGGTAAAATAGAATTCAGGGTTGAAAAAGCAGGGATAGTTCATGCTCCGATGGGAAAGGTCTCATTTGGCGTGGAAAAGCTTGTTCAGAATCTTACAGCTTTTTTGGATATGATTCTTCGACTTAAGCCGTCTTCAAGCAAGGGACTCTATATGAGAGGCCTTGCTGTTTCATCCTCGATGGGTCCAGGAATCAAAATTGACGTATCTGCGATAAAAGATCTGGCCAAATAATCTTTTAGCGAGATATTCGTAAATATTTATTTTCGTGGCACTCCGGTTGCCCATCCGCGTTTGAGGCGGATTCTTCCGGAGTAAGTATATAAAATTTGATTTAAACCTTTGGATGTTGAAATAATATAATTCTGTCAAAGACCGTAGGCGCATATTTATTCTGCTTAAGCGGCTGTGCCGGCCTACAGAGACGGATGACGGTTGCTGATTGAGTCGCATATCAGAAGTGATAATTCGATACAATTTAAGCCAGCTAACCGCAGTCGGCAGAAATCCTCCCGGTTTTTTGCAGATTTAGGAAGGAGGTGTTATAAAATAAATGAAACTTGAAGAAAAGAAACAGATCGCACAAGATCTGCATGAAAAGTTTTCGAGATCAAAAGTTGTAATAGTTACCGAATACAAAGGCCTTGATGTTGCAGCCATAAGCGATTTGCGTAAAAAATTGAGAGAATCCAAAATCGAATACCGTGTTGCAAAAAATACTCTTCTTGAGAGGGCATCAGAGGGCACTGAAGCGGCGTTGATCAAGGAAAGTTTCAAGGGCCCCAGCGCAATTGCCTTAAGTTACAATGATCCCGTTGCTCCGGCCAAAGTGCTTGTCAAATATGCAGAAAGCAATAAAAAGCTAATAATTAAGGCCGGCGTTTTGAATGGAAAAGTGCTTGATTTTAATGCAATTAAATCTCTGTCAACTATGCCGCCGCGTGAGGTTGTTCTATCTCAACTTCTTTCGGCAATGAATGGCGTTCCGACAGCCTTTGTAAGAGTGCTGAACGAAATTCCCAGAAAACTTTTATATGTTTTACAGGCTATAAAAAATCAGAAAGAAGCCGCCTGAATTTAGATTATTAATGTAATGAATTTTGATGGACTCGTTGGAAGTCACATTTTAGTTTGAATAAATTTGGAGGAATAATACAAATGTCTAACATTACAAAACAAGATGTTATTGAATTTATAGCAAATATGTCAGTTCTCGAGCTGTCGGAGCTTGTAAAGGAGATGGAAACTAAATTTGGGGTTTCAGCCGCAGCTCCTGTTGCTATGGTTGCAGCAGCCGGACCGGCAGCGGCAGCTCCACAGGCTGAAGAACAGACAGAATTTACTGTTATGCTGCTTGGTCATGGTGACAAGAAGATACAGATCATAAAGGAAGTCAGAGCCATTACAGGTCTTGGATTAAAGGAGGCAAAGTCTCTTGTTGATGAAGTTCCAAAGCCTGTAAAAGAAGGCATATCCAAGGAGGAAGCTGAAAAAATTAAGAAACAGCTTGAAGAGGCCGGCGCTCAGGTCGAAGTTAAATAGTCTCTGTTTTCGGATACGAAAAACACGATAAAACTATTTCAGGAAAGAATATAAATGTTAATGCTGTGGAGATGGGATCTTCATTTGAAGGTGATTCTATCTTCATTGCATTGATGTTTTGTAACCAGCTGGAAACAATTGGTTTTAAGCTTATCGGCTTTCAGCCTTGGTTTTCATCGTTTCTTGAACATTGATGGTCCCGTAAAAAGTCACATTTTAGACGGCAAAGTAAAAAGTTCAAGTTCAAGGTGTCGCAAATCCCGTGTGATGAGGCGTACTTATCGTACGCCGCAATCGCAACGGGATGAAGCGCAACGCAGACACGATAGTGAAGCATCAGCGCTAATCGGGCTTTTTGCGAAGCCGTCAACATTGAATCATTTTAAATGGAGATGCCATGTCGGAAAGGCTTTTGGCAATAAAACGTTTAAGAAAAAACTTTGGTAAGATACATAGAATAGTTGAGATACCTGATCTTATAGGAATGCAGAGGGAATCATACCGACGTTTTTTACAGATGGATGTTCCTCCTGAAAAACGTCAGGATATCGGACTTCAGGCTGTATTCAAATCGGTATTCCCAATAAAAGATTTTACCGGAACTGCCTCTCTTGAGTTTGTATCATACAAATTTGCAGAGATAAAGCATAGTGTTGCAGAATGCATACACAGGGGAATGACGTATGAAATACCTGTGCGTATAACAGTCAGACTCGTTGTATATGATGTCGATAAGGAGACGGATGTCTCTGCCATACGTGACATAAAGGAACAGGAAATTTATTTCGGAGCCATCCCACTGATGACTGATAAGGGTACTTTTATAGTCAATGGCACCGAAAGAGTTGTTGTAAGTCAGCTTCACAGATCATCGGGTGTTTTTTTTGATCATGACAAAGGGAAAACGCATTCAAGCGGGAAGATTATATACAGCTCAAGAATTATTCCTGTCCGTGGATCCTGGATTGACCTTGAAATCGATCCCAAGGATATAGTCTATATTAGAATAGACAGGCGCCGCAAGTTTCCTGTAACCATATTCTTTAAAGCGTTTGGATATACTCCTGCTGATCTGCTTTCGTATTTTTACAAGACCGAAAAAATAATTTTGCGTGGAAGAAGCATTTATAAGGAATTAAGAGAGGATTTATATAAAGGCCAGAAATTTACGCGGGATATTAAACACCCTGACACCGGTGAGATAATCGCTAAAAAAGGACGCCCATTTACTCCCAAGCTGATAAAAAAACTCATTTCATTAAATCTGGGAACGATACCCATAAGCATTGAAGAGATCATGGAAAGAGCTTTTGCATATGCCATCCCTGATCCCAAAACGGGTGAGCCTCTGGTTAAGGTGAGCGATGAAGTTGACAATGAGTCAATTGCAAAACTGAAGGAAGCTGGAATTAATGAATTCGAACTGCTTTTTGTTGATGGAAGCTCCAACAGCGACTCGATCAGGAAAACCCTTGCCATAGATAAAGTAGGCTCAAAGGAAGAAGCTCTTGTTGAAATATACCGGAGGCTCAGGCCCGGAAACCCCGCCACACCGGAAGTTGCTCAGGATTTTATAGACAATCTTTTTTTCAAGACCGCGTATTATGATCTTTCCACTGTGGGAAGAGTTAAATTAAACCAGCGGCTGGGAATCAACTCCGCTCCTGATTTGAAAATATTAAGAAGAGAAGACATCCTTCTGACGGCAAAAACACTTATTGAGCTCAGGGATACCCAGGGGGTAGTTGACGATATTGATCATCTGGGAAATCGCAGGATAAGAGCGGTTGGAGAGCTGCTTGAGAATCAGTATCGGATTGGGCTTGTCCGCATGGAAAGGGCTATAAAAGAGAGAATGAGTCTCCAGGAAGTCGACGCCCTTATGCCCAATGATCTTATAAATCCCAAGCCGGTTTCGGCAGTTGTCAAAGAATTTTTTGGAACGAGCCAGCTAAGCCAGTTTATGGACCAGACAAACCCGCTTTCGGAAACAACCCACAAAAGAAGGTTGAGCGCTCTGGGACCTGGCGGACTTACACGGGAACGCGCCGGTTTTGAAGTCAGAGACGTTCATCCTTCTCATTACGGCCGCATATGTCCCATTGAGACTCCGGAAGGTCCGAATATAGGACTTATCGTTTCGTTGAGCACATACGCGAGAGTCAACGATTACGGCTTTATTGAAACACCATACAGAGTCGTAAGGAACGGGACAGTTTCCGATGAGGTTAAATTTCTCGATGCCTTTGATGAAAAGGAGATTCCTATTGCGCAGGCCAATGCGCCGGTTGATGAAAACGGTCAATACCTGAATCCTCTTGTTACATCGCGGGTGGCAGGAGAATTTATGATGATTAAGAAGAAGGAAATTGAGCTGATGGATGTATCCCCCAACCAGCTTGTAAGCGTTTCTGCATCGCTGATTCCTTTTCTTGAGAATGATGATGCCAACAGAGCTTTGATGGGCTCAAATATGCAGCGCCAGGCGGTTCCTCTTATGGTTAATGAAGCACCTCTCGTGGGTACAGGCATAGAAGATGTTGTCGCCAAAGATTCCGGAGTTACCATAGTGGCCCAGAGGGACGGCATTGTGGAATCGGTGGATGCTTCACGTATAATATTATCACATGATCCTCATGAAAAAGGTTTTGAAAATCATGTCACAATCTACAATCTTTCAAAATATATGCGTTCCAACCAGAATACCTGTTTCAACCACCGTCCGATAGTTTTTAAAGGACAACACGTTAAAGCAGGAGAGATAATTGCCGACGGACCGGCGACAAACAGAGGGGAGCTTTCTCTTGGGAAGAATGTTACGGTTGCATTTATGCCCTGGGGGGGATTCAACTTTGAAGATTCAATCCTTGTAAGCGAAAGACTTGTGCGTGATGGTGAATACACATCCGTCCACATTGAAGAATTTGAGGTTATTGCAAGAGATACCAAGCTCGGGAAGGAAGATATTACCCGTGATATACCGAATGTCGGTGATGAAGCATTAAAAGATCTTGATGAAAGCGGAATAATAAGACTTGGAGCCGAGGTGGTACCTGGAGATATTCTGGTCGGCAAAATAACTCCGAAGGGTGAAACCCAGCTTTCTCCTGAAGAGAAACTCCTTCGCGCCATATTTGGAGAAAAAGCGGGAGATGTTAAAGATACATCCTTGAGAGTTCCACCCGGGGTCGATGGAATTGTTATTGATGCCAAAGTCTTTTCAAGACGCGGGATCGACAAGGATGACCGGACATTGTTTATAGAAGAGATTGAATTGAAGGCTCTTGAAAGAGACCGGGACGATGAGCTTGCCGTGATAGAGGAAATAATCCGTGCCCAGATACAACAGCTTGTAAAAGGTCAATTATGCAATACACCTGTAAAAAAAGGCAAAAAAGTTTATATTGCAAAAGGAGATACAATAAACCCCAAAACACTTGCTGAAATTCCCGTGGCTCAGCTTGAGGGCGTGGTTCTGAAGGATCCCAAGGTAACCGAGCAGCTTCATGATCTGCTTGAACAATTCAGAAGTCAGAGCAGACTGTGCAGACAGAATTTTGAGAAAAATATAAGCAGATTTGAAAAGGGTGATGATCTTCCGCCCGGCGTCATAAAGATGGTCAAGGTATACGTTGCCATGAAAAGAAAGCTTTCCGTGGGAGATAAAATGGCAGGCCGCCATGGCAACAAGGGTGTTGTATCAAGAATTCTTCCCCAGGAGGATATGCCTTATTTTGAAGACGGAACCCCTGTGGATATGGTTTTGAATCCTCTTGGTGTGCCTTCCCGAATGAATGTAGGGCAGATTCTGGAAATTCATCTGGGACGTGCTGCAAAGGGACTTGGCGATCAGCTCAACAAACTGATTGATGAGAACAATATGAAGACTCTCCGTGACAAGTTAAAAAAGATTTTTGCCGATCCTTCGGTTAATAAAATGATCGGAAAGATGGATGATAAAGATGTTTGCGAGTTTGCAGGCAATTATAAAGATGGTGTTCATATGGCAACTCCGGTTTTTGACGGAGCGAAGGAGGTTGAAATAAAGGCTCTTCTTGAAGAGGCGGGATTATCTACATCTGGCCAGGCAACCTTGTACGATGGGAGAACCGGTGATCAATTCAGAGGAAAGATTACTGTCGGCACCATGTATATGCTTAAACTTCACCATCTTGTTGATGATAAGATTCATGCCCGTTCCATAGGTCCTTATTCGCTTGTTACACAGCAACCTCTAGGAGGAAAAGCCCAGTTCGGTGGTCAGCGCCTCGGTGAAATGGAGGTATGGGCCATGGAAGCCTATGGAGCTGCCAATGCATTACAGGAATTCCTTACCGTCAAATCAGATGACATGGCAGGAAGGACAAGAATGTACGAAAAGATAGTTAAAGGACAAAACATGCTTGAACCAGGCATTCCCGAGTCTTTCAAGGTTATGACAAAGGAGCTGCAAAGCCTTGGTTTGGACATATCTCTTATAGAAGGAAATAAGGAGTAGAATTTGGAAACTCTATATGATTTTTTTGCCAAACCGATTAATCCGAAGGAATATTCAGGTGTCAGGATTTCACTTGCTTCCCCTGAACAGATCCGTCAGTGGTCTTTCGGTGAAATAAAAAAGCCGGAAACAATCAACTACAGAACTTTCAAACCGGAGCGCGACGGACTTTTCTGCGCCAAAATATTCGGCCCTACAAAGGATTATGAATGCAACTGCGGCAAGTACAAACGTATGAAACACAGGGGCGTTGTATGTGAAAAATGCGGCGTTGAAGTAATACAGTCGAAAGTACGCCGAGAGCGTATGGGACATATAGAGCTTGCAACTCCCGTGGCTCACATATGGTTTTTAAAGAGCCTGCCCAGCAAGATAGGAAATCTTCTGGATCTGACGTTGAAGAGTATGGAGAAAGTCCTTTACTTTGACAGTTATATCGTTCTTGATCCGAAAGAGACCGGTCTTGTGAGGTGTCAGCTCTTATCGGATGAAAAGTATCGCGAAGCCATTGAAACTTACGGGCAGACATTTGAGGCGGGTATAGGAGCTGAAGCGGTAAAAATTTTGCTGGAAAGCATAGATCTGAATTCACTCTATAATGAACTTAGAGCCGATATAAAGGCCACCAGCTCTGTGGCGAAAAGGCAGAAACTTTCCAAGCGGCTTAAGATAGTCGATGCCTTCAGGCGTTCGGGCGTTGATCCTGCATGGATGATAATGGATGCCATTCCAGTGCTTCCTCCTGATTTGCGGCCGCTTGTTCCGCTGGAAGGAGGCCGGTTCGCAACCTCAGACCTTAATGATCTTTACCGCAGGGTAATTAACCGCAACAACCGGTTAAAGAGACTTATAGATTTAAAAGCTCCTGATATAATTGTCCGCAATGAGAAGAGAATGCTTCAGGAAGCAGTCGATGTTCTGTTTGATAACGGAAGACATGGCAGGGTAATTACAGGAACCAACAAGCGTCCGCTAAAGTCATTGAGCGATACGCTGAAAGGCAAACAGGGCCGTTTTCGTCAGAATCTGCTCGGTAAACGAGTCGATTATTCAGGACGAACCGTTATTACGATCGGCCCCAATCTCAGACTACATCAGTGCGGCCTTCCCAAAAAGATGGCTCTTGAGCTTTTCAAGCCTTTTGTATATTACCGCCTCGAGAAAAAAGGCCTCGTTTCGACCGTAAAAAGCGCCAAGAAAATGGTAGAACGCGAAACGCCCGAAGTCTGGGATACTCTTGATGAGGTGGTAAAAGAATATCCCGTGATGCTTAACAGGGCGCCGACACTTCACAGGCTTGGTATTCAGGCTTTTGAGCCTATTCTGATAGAAGGTAAAGCAATTCAGCTTCATCCTCTTGTATGTACAGCCTTTAACGCCGACTTTGACGGCGATCAGATGGCTGTTCATGTGCCTCTTTCCGTTGAGTCGCAGATAGAAGCGCGCGTGCTGATGCTGTCAAGCAACAACATCCTATCACCGGCGAACGGGAGTCCGATTATCGTTCCAACCCAGGATATTGTTCTCGGGATTTATTATATGACAAGAGGCATATCGGGCGCCAAAGGGGAAGGAAAGATTTTTGCCAATCTGGAAGAGGTGCGTTCCGCGTATGATTTCGAGGCTGTTGATCTGCATGCCAGAATAGTTGTGCGGATGGACGGCAAAATGGTTAATACCACGGTTGGCCGCATCCTCCTGTGGGAGATTATTCCCAAGGAAAATATTATAATGATGAGCCGTTTGACGGTTTCATCTGAAGAAGATGCCAAAGCGGCCCTTAGTGAGCTTGATAATGGCGTATCATTTCCCGAAATTGTTAATAAGTATGCTGAAGATGCGGACAAATTAAACGACGGTAATATCGGACTTGTCAGGAAAGATGAATTCAAGAGAATATTCAATGTAAGTGATGCCGATGTGGACTCGGTCTTCTCTCTTGAAAGCGGTTCGGTCAGCGGAATAATTTTTTCTGAAGAAAAATACAGCATATTCATGGTAAATGAAAAGAGGCCTGAGATTCCGTTTGATGCCGTTAACAGGATTCAGGATAAAAAATCATTAAGGGATCTTGTAGATTATGCGTACAGAAACCTTGGTCCCAAAGTTACCGTTGTTCTTGCCGACAGGCTCAAGGATATCGGTTACAAATATTCCACGGAAGGCGGTCTTTCAATTTCAATTGATGATATGATCATTCCGGCCGAGAAAGAGGATATTATAAAAAAGGCCGAAAAAAAGGTTGCTGAGATCGGAAGGCAATATACCGAAGGCCTTATAACACAGGGTGAGAAATATAATAAAGTTGTGGATATATGGGCCAAGGCTACGGATGATGTGGCCAATGAAATGATGGAGTCAATGAAGGTCGAGCCAGTAAAAGACAGCAGCGGAAATCCCGTCCTGGACAAGAAAGGCAAACCTGTCTATGAAGAGAGTTTCAATCCCATATATATGATGGCTGATTCCGGCGCCAGAGGAAGCAAAGATCAGATGCGTCAGCTGGCGGGTATGCGGGGACTTATGGCCAAGCCGTCGGGGGAAATTATCGAAACCCCCATCAGCGCAAATTTCAGAGAGGGCCTTTCGGTTTTGCAGTATTTTATTTCTACTCACGGAGCAAGAAAGGGCCTTGCCGATACCGCTCTTAAAACAGCAAATTCAGGGTACCTGACAAGAAGACTGGCTGATGTTGCCCAGGACTGCATTGTTATGGAGGACGATTGCGGCACAATCATGGGTGTTGTTGTGGAGCCTCTTGTTGAGGGAGGAGAGGTTATTCAGCGGCTTGGAGAAAGAGTTCTTGGCCGGGTTGCAATAGATGATATTCTCGATCCTTTTACGGATGATATTCTGGTTAAAAAAGGGGAAGAGCTCGATGAAAAGGCGGTTAAGAAGATCGAGGATGCCGGCATAACAAGCATTAAAATAAGGTCGGTTCTCACATGTAAGGCTTCTTTCGGAGTATGCGCGAAATGTTACGGCAGGGATCTTTCCCACGGCGGTCAGGTTGAACTTGGACAGGCTGTCGGAATTCTTGCCGCTCAGTCAATAGGTGAACCCGGAACGCAGCTTACAATGCGCACATTCCATATCGGCGGTACGGCCAGCAGGAGAGTAGAACAGGCCGATATAAGGGCAAGAGTCGATGGGACAGTGAGGTTTGTTGATCTGCATGTTGTCAGGAATGCTGAAAACCAGAATATTGTAATGAATCGACGCGGCGGCAAGTTTACTATTGTGAGCGATACCGGCCGTGAACTCGAAAGCTGTCCTGTCATTTACGGGGCGCATATAATGGTCGAGGATGGGCAGAAAATTAAAGGTCCCGATCTGGAAACCGGAAAACCGGGAGATCTTCTTGCCACCTGGGATCCGTTTACAACGCCAATTATTACCGAGGTGGATGGGACAGTCAAATTCGGGGACATTGTGCATGGGAAAACCATGAAAGAGAAGGTTGACCCGGTTACCGGAAAATCGAGCCGCACTATTATCGAATCTAAAGGAGCAGAAGTCAGGCCGAGGATTTCCATTAAGGATAAAGAAGGAAAAACTGCCAAACTCCCAAAATCATCCGGAATGGCGCGATACATACTTCCGATTGATGCCGTACTTATGGTTGAAGAGGGTGATAACGTCAAAGCCGGAGATGTTATTGCAAAGCTTCCAAGGGCGACTACAAAAACAAAAGATATTACAGGCGGTTTGCCGAGAGTCGCAGAGCTTTTTGAGGTCAGAAAACCCAAAGAAATTGCCATTCTGAGCGAGATTGACGGTTATGTATCAATTTCTAAAAGTACAAAAAAGGGTAAGCAGAAAGTTACCGTTAATCCCGTCGATTTCGGTGATAAAAAAGAATATCTGGTTTCCCGCGGAAAGCATATAAATGTTTATGAAGGCGATTATATAAGGGCTGGGGAGCCCATTATAGGAGGGTCGGCCATTCCTCAGGATATTCTTAATATAAAAGGGGAAGTTGCCCTTGCACGCTATCTTGTTGACGAGGTTCAGGAAGTATATCGTTTGCAGGGCGTAAGGATAAATGACAAGCATATCGAAGTTATTGTCCGGCAGATGATGAGACGCGTTAAGGTTGTGGATGTTGGAGATACGGATTTTATACTTGAGGAGCAGGTTGACCGTATAAAATTTGAGGAAGCAAACCGGCAGGTTAAGGAAAAGGGTGGAAAGCCGGCCATAGCCGAGCCCCTCATACTTGGAATAACAAAAGCATCTTTAAGCACCGACAGCTTTATTTCGGCCGCATCTTTTCAGGAGACTACCAAAGTTTTAACGGATGCCAGTATCTCCGGGGCCGAAGATTATCTTAGGGGATTGAAAGAGAATGTTATTATGGGCAGGTTAATACCAGCCGGTTCAGGTCTTAAATCAAATGAAGAGATAGAAATATCAATAGGATAATATGTTTTAAAAGACACATAATAAGGTGGTTTTGTTTAGGCTTATGATGCCGCCGAAAAATGCTTTGAGGCATATTATCGGGAGTTTTAAGAAACAATTTTAAAAACATATCAAATATAATATTTTTTAGAATGAATTTTCTTGACATCAGGCTCATATATGTATAGAAAATGCTCCTTTTGCAAAGGCTTTGTATTTTTATGAATTTATATCAGTTTTTAAGAGGGGAATATGCCGACAATTAACCAATTAGTTCGAAAGGGCAGGAGCAGCGTTGTGAAGAAAACAACTACGCCGGCGCTTAGAGGAGCTCCTCAAAAGAGAGGTGTATGCACCCGTGTTTATACCTCAACTCCGAAAAAACCAAACTCCGCCTTGCGTAAAGTGGCAAGAGTCAGGCTGACTTCAGGGGTGGAAGTTACAGCATATATTCCGGGAGTTGGGCATAATCTTCAGGAGCATTCGGTGGTTCTGGTTCGGGGCGGCAGAGTCAAAGATCTTCCTGGCGTCAGATATCATATTGTGAGGGGTACGCTTGATACGCTGGGAGTTGATGACAGGAAGAAGAGCAGATCCAAATATGGCGCAAAAAAACCCAAATGATACTGGTTTTTAATTTAATGTCACGTTTAAATAAACAGATAAAAATGGATTGATATATGCCTAGAAGAAGAGATGTCCCTGAACGGATTATTATTCCTGATTCCAAATATGAAAACAAGGTGGTCGCGAAATTTATTAAAGCCATAATGAAGGACGGGAAAAAGAGTGTTGCGGAATCGATACTTTATGAAGCTTTGGATATTATAGGGAAAAAAGGAAGCGAACCGCCTATCAAGCTGTTTGAGCAGGCATTGGAGAATGTAAAACCAATGATTGAGGTTAAATCACGGCGGGTGGGCGGATCAACATATCAGGTTCCAACTGAAATAAGACCGTCAAGGCGCACCGCTCTTGGGATAAGATGGATAATATCCTATGCGCATCAGCGTCCGGAAAAGAGCATGGCAAGCAAACTCGCCGGAGAAATTCTGGATGCAGCCAACAAGAGGGGCGCTTCGATTAAGAAAAAGGAAGATACCCACAAGATGGCCGAAGCAAACAAGGCTTTCGCTCATTTCAGGTGGTAGGACTCATAAAATTGGCAGTTAAAGTACATTAACCAATAAATTGCATTAAAGCTCCTTTTATCTTCATGGGGAGGGAAAAGAGATGGGAAAGAAGAAGTTTGAGAGGACGAAGCCGCATGTTAATGTGGGGACGATAGGGCATATAGATCATGGCAAGACGACATTGACGGCAGCGATAACGAAGCAC
>Ga0105102_10000242_pt1 | contig 15115 bp, 26 predicted proteins | sample PPLLaktember2015_FD_87032 | JGI IMG/M metagenome (GOLD analysis project Ga0105102, IMG submission 87032) | Freshwater sediment microbial communities from Prairie Pothole Lake near Jamestown, North Dakota, USA - PPLs Lake P7 Core (6) Depth... | ecosystem: Environmental > Aquatic > Freshwater >...
TAAGGTGCGTGGAACGGGCAGCTTTACAAGCCCGTCAGGCAGCCCACGGTAAAGATCGTAATTGTCAATCATCTCGCCCAGCGTGAGGCGTTCCGGTTGTTTTATTTGTGCCATACTGCCCGCCCTTTCTCCGGTTCGATTGCCCGGCGTACTGCCATTGTAAGCGCATCCACTTGGTCGTCATGGTCATAGTTCGGGAAGGCACACACTTCATCCGTGAAAGCCTTAACGAAGCTTGCCCCTTGCAGCAAGTGTACCCGCCCGGCTTCAATATAAGGCAAACATTCTGCTACCCGTGCAACCTTGTCAGTCTTTGGCGGCGTGTCAATTATGACGTTCAGGTGCGTGGTACGCTTGAGCATCTGCGCCACGCTTAAACCGCTTGCCTTTGGTTCAATGTAAATGCGGCTTGCCCGTGGGTTATAGCCATTACGCATGGCAAACTCCGGGATGAACTTAATGAGTTCAGGCATTTCAAGGCGCACGGCTGCCACGTCACGCACGTAAAGCGAATGTTTAAACTGGGCGTAAGCTATGATAGCCGTGGCGTCATTGTCATCCTTGTCGGTGTAAGCGCCGTCAATGGTATAGTTCCACGTAAGGGGAAGCTTTTCGGTTGTGGCTTCGTCTTGCAGGCGGCTCATAGTGTATTCCATGAACCAAGCGCCTTTAACCATATTCCCGCCCGTTTTAACGGGGCTTTGCAACATCTGCCCGACGTAACCCAGCGTTCCCATTGCGGTACGGAAGCTTGCCAGCGCTTCACGGTTCAGGCGCACCGGGTCAAGCAGCCCGTCAACGTAGTTGGCAGCCAGTTCGGCAGGCGCAACATCGGGCGTGAGTTCAGCCGGCAGGCAAACATGACAGTACGTGCCCTTCTTCAAGCAATGTCCGGCGAGGTCGTTAGTAGCAAGGCGCTGCATAACGAGCAGCTTCGTGCTGATGTTTGCATCTGTGAGCCGGGTGCTTATACTGGTATCCCACCAATCGTTAATAGCATCCAGTTCGACCGTGCTGGCAGACTTCTTCGGGTTAATGGGATCATCACAAATAACAAGATCGGCGTGCCTGCCTATTGCGCTGCCGCCGCTGCCGACGGCGTAACGCATCCCTTCGGCGCTGTTAGCGAACTCACTTTTCTTGTTTACGTCCAGCCGCATACGGTAAAGGTCGCCGAAAAGGTCTTGATACCAGTCTGAAAGTATTATGTCACGTGTCTTGCCTGCGTGGTAGTGTGAAAGCACGTCGGCGTATGATGCGCTGATTATCTTGAATGAAGGTTCAACAATCCAAGCCCACGCCGGCAGCGCTATCGTTACAAGGCTGCTCTTTGTTGTGGCGGGCGGCACGTTAATCACATAGTCGCACGTGCGCTGCTCTTTGCGTACAATGCGCATAACGATTTCCTGCAATAGGTCGGCAAGGTACTTCAAGTGCCAGTTCTCATTCAGCGGTTTGATAGGTTCAATAATTTGCCACGCCTGCACAAAGAACTCGTAAAAGTTCTCCCGGTACTTCCATTGCCGTATTGTGTGCAGGTTAGCCGCTGATGTCGCCGTTATCATCTGCCTTTGCGATCAGTCTGTAAAGTTGCTTGCGTTCGGCTTCGGTAAGCTTCGCCATGTCGATCGTAGGTTCTTCCCGGTTGCGTATCTCCATGCGTTCAACATAGCCCCGGTCTTTGTTCTTGGTCTTGTTGAAGAAAATTATTGCAGCGGTGTCCGGGCGGCTTATCCAGCCTATGATCTTGCCTTGCTTATCCAGCTTTGGTATGCCCTTCATCAGCGTTAGCAGCTGGCTTTCGCCAAAGTCTTTGATCTCGTCACGGGCTTCTTCAACGGCTGCCCTGAAGGCTTCGTCCGTGTTGTACCAGTCATAAAACGTCTTACGGTTTATCCCGAAAGCCTTTGCCGCCCGGCTGACGTCGGTTGCATTGCTGCGGAATATGGTTATGAACGTTTGTCGTTCTTCGTCAGAGTATGCCATTGCGGTAAATATTAAGTGCCTGCTTGCGTTCTTCATCTGTGAGAAACTTACGCACCTCAAGCCAGCCCAGCCATAGCGACCACTTGTAAATAAGGTGAAAGGCGGCTGGCACGTTTAGCGGATTGCCACGTATGTAACCAAAGTGCGGCTTACCATAGCGCCAAAATACGAACTGTATTTGCTTCATGCCTTTTTTATGCGTGTTACGATGGTTACAAAGTTCCATCTTTCAAATGATAAAACATAATACTATCGCAATTATTATGCTCACTGTAATAATCAAGCAGCCACGGCAGCCAGCTTTAGCAAGGTCATCAAAAAAGTAGTTATCATTCGGGTTCATCTTTCAGGCGTTGTTTACAGGTTGCTATCTGTGTCATGTGGTTTGTTGTGTCGGCGTAAGTATTCTGCCTGCTCCACGTTTCGCCAAAGTCATTCGGCTGGTCACAGTACTCGTATTCTGCCTTGAGTGTTACGGTGTGCGGGTTGTCACAGAACTTTTCATAGATTGTTACCACCGTGCAATCAAAGCAGTCGCTGTATTCCTTTTGCGGTTCGCAGGCTGTGGCGGCAAGCATTGCAAGCGCCAATAACAAAACAATGGCAAGCGTAGCCGAAATAATTATGGCGAAGTCGCCTACCGTGTCACGGGTGCTTTTCATTAGTAATATTTGTTTCAAAAAGGTGAAAAACCAATTCGCCGCCCGCTAATTGATATGTCCCTATGTATTTTGCAGCAACCTGCCCGATACCATTCGCTGTCCAACCATGCCCTGTCCAATGCAGAACAAAGTACCGCATTTCGTTTTCGTTAGTTGTTTCGACAATAGCCCACAAACAGGGCTTACCGTATTGTAACTGCACACAAAGTATCTCCGCATCTTTAGGCATTTCAATTGCAAAGCGTGGTTCAATATTATCTGCTACACCTAACGGATATTTCCAAATTGTTTTCATTTTTCATTTTTGCGCTTTAAGCCAACGTACTTGTAAATGTAATTGCCCTGTTCATCTTCGCCGGCAAGCTGGACAGCCCCTTGCAGGTAATTCATCGGGCTGCGCTGCAAGCTGGGATTATTCCAGTTCTTACGCAGCAAGTCATACCATGTTTCATGCCGGTTGCGGTAAACGTTTTCAGCACCAACACCGCCGGCACAAAGCTGTAACTTGTTTGTGTGCCTGCTCCACGGTGGCGCAATGTCATCAAGGCGAATTAACTTGTTTGCCCCGTCACGTGCCTTTACAACGGCGTTCGTCATGTTTTCATGCTCCCAGTTCCCGAACACCTTGTCATCGGGTGGTATGCCGCAGCAACACCCGACGTCCGAAAGCTGCTTCCAAACCGGATCGCTTACGCCGGCTACCATGCCGCAGGCGTGCGTCACCTCACGTATTTCGTGCATTATGTCCTCGGTGAAAGCTGCACTCGGTCGCATACAAGCCATAGTTCGCCCAAAGCCCCGGTAAATCTTTTCAAGGTCATACCCGGCAAGTTCATTCAGCAGGCGGTACTTCCAGCGGTTTGCCTTTGGTACTGCCATAGGGTAGAACATTACTTCATAACTCACAGCCCTTGCCCCGGCGTCAGCTGCACGTTTTATCAAATCAATATGCCCACGTTTGTAATCCGTTATGCCGGGAATGATAGGGCGCAGCCGTAGCGAAGCATTCACGCCGGCTTTTGTGAGTTGCTTCATGGTCTTGAGGCGCTGGGTTGTGTTAGGTGTGTAACGGTCAACCCGCTGTATGAGCCGGTCGTCGTTGCAGTTGATAGAAAAGGCAATCCAAAACAAGTGAGGCTTATGGGTTATGCCTGCAAAGTATTCCGGGATTTGGAAAACCACGCCTTTTGTACTCATCCGCACGGGCTGGTCATACTTGGTGGCAAGGCGCATGAACTCAAGCAGCCAGCCGGAGTTCTGTTCAATACTATCGCACGGATCGCAAAGCCCGCCCACCTGCACCGGGCAAGGGAAGCCGGCGGCGTTGCGTTTGTCATAGCGCAAAGCTTCACGGAACTGTCGCCCGTCAGCGGTGTCACGTCCGCTGAAAATGCCTTCGATCAAGTTCAACGAAGTGCGCCCCAGCTTTTTTGACTGCATTGTGTGCCCCATGATGTTATCGCTAAAGCAGTACAAACATTCATAGGCGCAGCTGCTATGCGAATCAATCGTCACGGGCAGGGCACAGTCAAAGCCGTCAGCCGTCAGGCGTATGCCCTTGTAATTACGGAAGCCCTCTTTGCGCACCGGGGCACATTTTTGCCGGTCGCCGCATGATATGCCAGCTTCAGCGCATTCAGCGCAAACATTTATCTCTTTATTTCTCAAACTAACTGCCATCATTTCAATTGTTTATTTGCCGCCCAATCCTTCATAGCTTCCATGAAAACATCGGGCTTAACTTGGTGTTCGGTGAGCATTAAGCCGGCGTCCTGCATTGCAGCCAAAAGGCTTTGAAATAACTCATTCTGCCCGTAGTATTCAACGTAGAACCAGTTACCATCCTTGCCGTTGATCTCCTTGCCTTTGTCAAGATCGGTGTCGTTGAAGTCCGGGCGTGGCACGTCAGCCGCAAGGAACGACGGGTAATCCAAGCCAAGATCAATAAGTTGCTGCTGATCCCATTCGTTTGCCAGTATGTCCCAATCCCAATCGCCGAACTGTATGTTATCTTCAATCACGAAAATCTTTTCTTCTGCGGGCGTGAGTTCATCAGCTACCCGCACCCAGTCGTCAGGGATTTCTTTCATGCCAAGTTCTACGCAGGCACGGTAACGCATATTGCCGCCAATGATGACGTAATCTTTGTTAACGATAATCGGGCGCAGGCGCATCATCTTTGGAAAGTTCGTCAGGCTCTCTACAAGCTGCTTGAACTTGGCGTCCTTGATTATGCGTGGATTTTGCTCGTTTAGTTTGATTTTGCTTAATTTCATATTGCTTTTGTTGGTTTATTGCAAAAGTTACCTAACCACGTTAGGCAGGTTACACTATCGATATACGAGTGGCTCAACACCATCACCACCGTTTAGGATGCCGCAAATCGGCTGCAAGGCGAAGAACTCGTCAACAAGCCTACGCCCGGCATGGAAGCCACAAACAAAATATGCCGCATAGCCAACGCTGCGCAGTCGACCGATAGTTGCAGCCTGTTCGGCAAGGTGTTCGTCGCTGACCAGCTGCCCGTCCTTGCGGTAAAGGCGCACGTCAAGCGCTTTGAGTTCAATCAGCAAGCCATGATAGCAGCCCGCCGGGTGCAGTATGATTATGTCAGGTATGCCCCGGCTGCTTTTCAGCGGCTTGACGGCACGTGCCAGCCCGATAGGCAGGCGCACGCCCGAAAGGTCGCTGGTAAAAATTACGTCCGGGTGATTGGCACGTATGTAATTGCAAAGTGCGGCATGACTGTAAGCTTCTTCCTTCATCTGCGGCGGGTGAGGGCATAAAAAAAGCAGGCATCAGTCGGTTGCGTCCGCAACGTCATGAGCCTGCTCGAAGTATGCCGATGGTTACCATGAAACAAATTACTGCAATATTCGTGATGTAAACAAATTTATTTTCTCACAACCCTGCAAGCTGCACTAAAAGGTCAGTTACGCCGGTGACGTCATGTAAGGCGCAGTTGTCAATCTCGTAAAGATCGGCAAAGGTTGTGAACGTTGTGCCGTCGCTACGCTGCCGTAACGTGCCCCGTGGGTAATAACGCCGGGCGGCTGCGAGTTCCTGTTTTGTCACCCAGCCGCAAACCGTTAGTTCTGCCTTGAGTTTATTGTAGCTGCAGAAAATGTAAACATCAGTTTTGTAATCTGCCTGCAAGGCAAGGAAATTGTTAGTGTAGTATGGTTTGACGGCGGTAGTGCGCCCCATAGTCTTGACATCAATCCTGCGCCCGGCGTAAAGCACATCAAGCCCGCCGTCACAACCATCCTCACCGCTGATTAACCCTGCCCCGAACCAAGTCATCACAACCGACTGACCTATTAAGCCCGTCAGTTGCTGTTCCTTTGTGCCGTTCGCCGTATAGCGCAGCCCAAAGTTATAGCGCTGCGCCTGCGCTGTGCAGTAGTCAATTATCTCCTGCAAAACTGCCATAGTGAACATAGTCAGTCAGGCAGAAATTTCAGCGTCTTGATCTGCTGTTTGTACTTTGGTATTTGGCACAAAGCATTATACTCCCGGCGCAGTTCTTTGTTCCCGCCCGTGCGGTGGCTTGCCCACTGACCAAAGCGGCTCTCAAGTGTGCCCACTATAAAGCCAATCGATTCAAGCTGCTTTTTTATGAACTCCTCACGGGGCTTTGTTTCAAGGTAAAGCCGGCACATCTCAAGAAACAAAATGCGCTTCTCAATTTTGCGCTGCTCCGTGAAAACTGCGTCCTTTCCCTGTTTGCGCAGGGCGTCAAGTTCCTGTTGTATTTGCTTCAGCTGTTTCATCTTCGTTAAAACGTTTTGCCTCTTGCTGTTCAAGGCGTTTTACTTCTTCGTCAATTTCAAGTAGTTGCGGCTTGAGGCGCTGTTCAATTTCAGCAACCTCCTGCCGTAAAAGCTTTTCGGTCTCCATGAGGATACCGCATTTAGTCTTGGAGAACTGCACGTTGTTACGGTTCATGCCAATAACGCCGGTAATAGCGTTCTGCGAAGCATAGTGCACCGTCAGGTATGCAATCACCTGCCGTGCCCTGACCAGTTCCTTGTACCGGCGCTTCCCCCTGACGTCTGCCATGTCAAGCCCGTAATAGTTCACCACCGTTTCTTCAACAACAAGCAGCCGCCGGGCGGTCGCCGAAAACTCTTTTGAAATTTCCTTCCAGCGGAAGTAGTTTGCAAGCAAGTTGTCCGGGCTGTTCTCGCCGTGGTGCAGGTGGTAAAATTGTGCAAAGGCAAGCACTTCACCATACGTGAAGTGTCTGCCCCTGAATACTATCCTTTGCTGGCTGGTCATGGCGCTGGGAAATTAGTTAATACCTGTTTGCCCCAGCGTCCTAATTCCGGGTGTTCCTTTTGCACTTGCCGCCGGGTGCGTGTGATGCTTTCAACGCTTGTAAGTTCAGCATTGATGTAGGCACGCAGTACGGCTTCGGCTGGGCGAAAGGCAAATAGCATCGGCTGTTCAATCTGCCAGTAAAGCGCAACCAGTTCCCGATCACTCTCACGGGTGAGGGGCTGGTTCTTGAGCAGGTCAAATACCTGCGCCTTTAACTTCCTATGTTTCTTTTTGCTCATCTTCGTTTGTGTATTTGTGAACATTCGTTACGTGTACCCAAAACGTTTTACCGTCCTGCTTCACAACTTGGTAATCTTCACCCCTGCCGCCCTTGTTAATAACTTCAAGGTATTCGTTGTAGGTGAGCAATTCGCTTTTCTTGGCGGTCGTTGATATGTTTTCACGTGCCGCCCACGTGGCAAGCCGCCGGGGCAGTTCCCAAGTAAGTTGCAGTTCGTAGCGCATTTTGGTCTTACTGGCATTGAGTTCAGTCCAGTAATTGCAAAAGTTTTGCAGCATTTGTGTACCATACTTAAGATAATCCTTATGATAAAGTTCGGCAGCGAAAGCTTTTCTTTTAACTTCCACTTTATCTTTATCTTTATCTTTATCTTTATCTTTTAGGCAGGATGGCGGCATGGTGTCCCCATCCTGTCGCATGGTGTCGGCATCCTGTACCAGACAACTTTCGTAAATATCATGCACCCGCTTCGGTAACGCCTTGATAATCATACGGCGTGCCTTCTCCATTGACGGGTTAAGCTTTTGGTTCTTATGGTGATTAACCAGCATAATGTAGTTATCGGCGTAGAATAACTTGCGGTCGGCTATGAACTTTGTTATAGCTGCCGTAAGCTGTTCAGGCGTCAGCCCGGTGTCAAAGCAAATCTGCCGGCGGGTGATCTCGTAAACGCCGGCAATGTTTGAAAGCGGGCAGGTAAGCAGATACAGAAATAACAATTTCTGTTCGGCTGGCAGTTCGCAAATGTAGTCGTCCTGCCAAAAGTGCGTATTCACGCTGCGCAGTTTTGCCATGTCAGTTTCCATTCTGCAATTCATTAAACCGGCTGGCGTAAGCTTTGCCCAGCGGTGAGTTCTCATCCTCCATGAATAAGCCCGGCTCATTGCTGTAAAGTTCCCGCAGCTGGTCAAGCGTAGTGCAATCGGCAATCTGCCGCAGCACGTAGTCGTTATGGGTAAGGATTTCGCCTTTTACTTCAACCCTTTTTTTGCCCTGCATAATAGTTGCAGAAGCAGCATCCAGCGCAGTTCCTGCCAGCTTTGCCAGCGTTTCGCCGTGCTGTTCTTTGGCTTCGTCATAAACTGCCTCAATATCAATAGTGGCGTGTTGCTGCAAGGCTGTAAGCTTTTGTTCGTTCAGTATGCCCTGTTTGCGTATGTCCAGCCCAGCCTCAAAAAAGGCTCGCAGCGTCTCCATATTCTCGGCGCTGATGTTTGGGATAAGGCTCACGACCGGGTAGACGCTTTTCGCCTCCGGTTTGTTGCTGGTGACCTTTTTTACTACAAGGTCAAACGGGATATTTACAATCGTGCCAGCCTGTTCCTTGATCTCATCAAAGGTATTCCGTATGGCGCTGATTGAACTCTTGTCGCCGCCGGTCTGAAATTGCCAAACGCCAAAGACGCCCTTGATTGCAGGGAGTATGAAGTTAATGGTCAGCACCTGCCGCCATTTGATGTTATGGCTCTTGCTGAACTCAAGCACGGCGTTACGGTCGGTGGTTTGCTTGTATTCTTCCTTCCCGGCATAATCCCAAAGCCAGTAAGTAACGCCGTCGCCATAACCAGCCCTGCGCCCTTCCTTATCACGCCCGTCCCATTCTTCATAGCAGCTTTGGAAGTCATCGTCGCTGATGAAAACAATCTGTATGCGTTCGGGCTTGGTGTAAACTTCGTCGAACTTGCTGGCATAGCTGCCAGTTGCAACAAAGTAGTCAAGGCTCACCGGGTATTCTTTGCCGGCGCTGTTGATCCTTTTCTCGCCGCAGCGTATGCGCCCGATTAGTGGTAACCGGGTGTTCTGCGCTGGAATGTTCTGTCTTAAAATTCTACTGTTTCGCATCTTCGTATTTGTTAAGTTTAAAATAAAGTAAATTGTTAAAAGTTGCAACGTCCTTACCGATTGTAAAATCACCCGTAAGTGCTGTCCAGTTATATGCGTAAAGTGTTTCAGCTGGCGGGTTTACTTGGTGTAGCCAGCGTGGCGCACCTCCCGTCCCTTTCCATGGGAAAAGTGATGAATCGTTAGAGAAAAAAGCAATGTACCAATTCCACTTGACAGGGTACTGACCAACGTGTATCAGCTGTAAATCAGCCAGCGCAAGTTCCCTTACTACTGGCTGATATACTATTATGCTGCTACGTGTAAACCTAATGAAGTTACGTTCTGCTGCCTTCATCGGATTCGTCATTAAAATAAAAGTCTGCGTAGTCATACTGCTGATAAGGTGTGTTCTCAATATCAACATTAGCCTGCACAATTTCCTTAATCACTTTGGTTGTGAAGTTCTCGCCGCCGGGCTGGTCAAGGTTAATTACGCCAAACATTTCTATTACCGTCTTTTCTTCGGGCGCAGGTTCAAATTCATGGTACAGACCAATGATGTTCATTACGGCTGTTTCGCTAAAGGCGTCCGACTGATCAACCAGCGTATAGGTAGGCACTTTTCGCCAGTCCTTCGGGTGAAAGTTGTAAAGCCGTATGGTACGGTCAGCGTATGCCGGGTAGTTATCCTTGAAGATCATCTTGAGGGCTGCCAGCTGCGCAGCATTATGTATGCCGCCGGTTGTGTCACGCCCGCTTTTGAAGTCCACAATAGCCAGCGTGCGAACGGTGCGCTTTGTTTCCTTCGGCTGACCTTTATTAATGCCGCTTGCATAAACCTCACCAAAGTAACCCTTTTCTTCATAGTCCATTTCGCAGAACAAATCCTGCGTACCAGCCACGCCAAGCCGGGGCGAAACGAGTGAAAGTTCAATCGCCAGCGGCTTCACTTGGTATTCATGCAGGAACGTTGCAAAGGCAAGTAAGTCCTGCTTGAGGTCATCCACCCAAACGGCTTCGTTCACCACAAGCTTATTCACAGCGCAGTAGTTGTGAACAACTTCAGGCAAAAGGTCAAGATTGAAAACCTTTTTTATGAGCATCGTGGCGTAGCAGGTGTGCATCAAGCTGCCATACTTTGCACGCTGGTCACGGTAAGCAATGGCAGCGTCGTAACCCATATTTGCAATCCACTTTACAAGCCCTTCGTTCTGCGGGATTGTGCGCCGGGTGAGTGTTGTCACCCCGACTGCAAAGTGTACTTCCGGGACAAGTGTCACACCTGCGGGCGCTGCCGCCTGTTGGTATGGTAATTCTTCCGGGTTAGTGTAGTAATAAAAGCGGTCACCCTTGTACTCATAGCGGTACAATGGGTAAGGGCTTAACATCAAGGCGTCGTCCGCAAAGTGCATAGCCTTGATCTGACTGACTGTTAATTCGTCTTGTTTCATCTTCGTTTTAATTAGTGTTTACGTTCGTACTTGCTTTTAATTAAGTTGTGCTTTTTGATTATTGCTTTCGCATCCCGGTATGAGCCTTCATCTCGAAGTCTGCGCCATATTACCCCGTAATGATCCATCAGCTGCCAGTCCTGACAAAGTGTTTTCAGGCAGGAATAAATTGCAGTTGCTGTAACGTCATCTTTGGCGGTAATGGAATATACCGGCTTAAGTTTCTGTGTCATCTTTACTTTTATTGATTAATGGGAATGAACCAAAGGACGTATGAATAGCTCCGCAGTCGGGGCATTTTTTACCGCCGCCCGCAAGACTCCACACATAGGCTGTCACACGTTTAAAACAGAACGGGCATTCTAAAGTAAAATGAGCCCTCCCGAATTGTGCAACGTAGTTATATGCCCTGTAATCACGCCGATTATCGTAATCATATTTCCATCTGCTTTTGTCTACAACCATAACGTTTGATTTTAATTCAGTGTAATGTAAAACTTCCAAAATACGGGCATTTTTGCACGGCTGGAATGATCCCAAAATGTAATCTCCAGCCGCACAATCCACGCCCTAAATCTCATTGTGCTATTCACGTGTGCAAACTTGGCACGCCTGTAACGCAAACTTATTTTGTAAACGTTAATCATTTGGTAAATGTTAAATAAGTAACGGCGGCGCATTTTACCGCCATTACTCATTAGTAAAATTACACAAATATTTACTATTTCAACATTTCTGCGGCAATTAATTCAAGTTCCCGCTTGCGTTCCGGCTTGGCGTCACGTGCCACGGCTGTCAAGCCATTGACCAGCTTCCAAAGTGTCGGGTTACCCTGCAAGCCATTGTTAGGATCGTTCTCCATAAGCACCTTACCAACGGCTTCGCTTTCACCCAGCGTTAAGCCAAGCTTCGGCAGCTTTTCAACTTCCTTAACAAGGTCAACCGGCTTTGCTGAAGCGCCCTGTATTCTGCCAATAAGGTTCTCGGTAGTTTCGGGTAAGTAAATCTGCTTCATTACGTCACCTACCAAGCTTGCCTTCGCATCGGTATCTTTGCGGTAAGTTTCTTCGCTGATGCGTATGTCATCCGGTATGCGCCCGCCAAGATGAAATTCCCGCAGCATACTCTGACCGACCAGCCCGTTCATACACTTTACGAGCAAGCCAAAGAGGTAAACTTCCAAAGCCCCGTCGCCGAAGTCGCTGTTGCGTATGCGTGCGCCTACTGCCATAAAGTTCCTGCCATTGAACGGCGTGTCAAACTCAACGATGTTCGGGTTGATCACTTCAAGGAAGCCTTTTGTTTCGCCGGCGTGTGCATCTACCAGCACGCTACCGGTCGCCTGCGCAGCCTGCAGAAAGGCAATGAAAATCTGCATGGAGTTCAGGCGGCGGTACTTGTCACTTAAAAAGCCCCTGACCTCACCTTCAACCGTGCGTACCAGCACCCGTTCACGTGTTGTATTGTCGGTGGTGGTTTGCATTATGGTCAGCGCAAGATTCTTCTGCCAGTCTGTTCCCTTCGTAAGTGTCTTGAGGTAAACCGGCGGGACTGAAAGCTTGTCGGCAATCTGTCCGAGTGCGTGGTCATGGATGCGGAACGGATCAAACTGTTCGCCGTGGTAAGTGTCAGGCTTAAAGGTGAGCCGCACAGTTTCGTCGGGCTCGCCCCGGCGTAAGCGGAAGTCAATGGTCTGCGCCGGTACAAGGTAGTCGTCAAGAAGTGTGCCGGTGCGGTTAATCTGTTCAATAGCTGTGCTGATTGAACGTGATTTACCCGTGAGGGTAGTTTCTAATTTGCTGGCTAATAAAGCCCTTTCATCTGTGTACATCTTCGTTAAAATTTGGTTTAGTAAATAAAATAATTGAGTTGTTTAGATTCTGTGCGTATGATTAATTTGCGTTCCAAAGCGCTTGCTAAAGTTGCTAATTCTTTAGCGTAAAGCAATACGCCTTCGTGGTTCTCAATGACACGTAGGCAAGGTGGATTCCATTTCAGGGGCTGGGTATCAACTATGAATACCCTGCCATCCTGAAAGTTCTTTAGCCGGCGAATGAGTTCGCCCGTGCTGCGTATGCGGGCAAGGCGTTCACGTGCCTTGCTTCGCCGACGGTTACGTGTTAAAAGATAACGGCGCTTCATCTGTAATCTTTATGTAGGCAGCTGTTGCACTTGTAGCCGATTATCTCAAAGTAAGTGCCGTAAGTTTCTTCATTCTTTACGTCACCCGTTATGTCAGCCCGGTCATTGCTGCCGCAGTTAGGACAAGCACCGTCGCCCGTTAGGCGCAGGTTAGTTACTACCTTTAAGGTGTATGGCAGGTCATTGCCGAAAACTATTACCGCAACGTCCTTTATTTGACGTGCAGAGAGGAACTCGTAAAAAAGCCAGTTGCAGGCTTCGTCACTCGTGGCGTCGATTTCAAAATTCTCGGTCAGCACCTTCATTAATTTGCTGTTGAGTGCTTCCCAAAGTGCCGGCTGAAAGTCTGCCGGGCGTTCTACTTTTAATTCGCATTTACTCATCTTCGTTTTTATTTAGTGAAACAAAAGGTTAAAAAAGTTGTGGCTGGGATCGCACTTACGGCATACGGTATTTCACGCATCCCAGCCGGGTTAATTAAACAAGGTATTCACGTTCTTGCAGTTGCTTGCAGTAACCGGTAAGTTCATAACGCTTTTCGATTACTTCCTTTTCAACCAGTTCGCAGCTTTCGGTATTCCCTACGACCAGTTCAACCAGCACAGCCGGCAGCACCTTGTCGTCAAGCTTCAGGCGAATATACCAGCTGAACACGATGCTGGTCTTCATTATCTCCTTGCTTGGATTATTACGAAAAATCATTGAAAGCTTCTTTGCCAGCCGGTCAAGGTCTGCGACGGTCGTGCCTTCATTTGCGACGAACCGTGTCCACGACCAGCCGTATTTTTCAAGCTTCCATTGCTTCGGTGAGATTATGTCAGCAAGGTTCTGCAAGACCATACGTGTAAGCATGATCTTCATTGTTAAGTTGCGCAGTTCTTGTTTCTGCTGTTGGTAAGCATCAAGAAAGAAATCCGGGTTGATCATTTCAATTGTTTTCATCTTCGTAAAAATTAAATGGTTAAAAATTAATTCTCAATTATATCATCAAGGTTTGAAATAACATCATCCAAGCTGCTAATGGCGTTATCAAAATTGTCAAGCGCCTGCTCGGATGCCGCATATCTTTCACCGCCCTGCAAATTTTCAGGTATATTATCAAATGATTCCTGCTCGTCACTTTGCAGACTTTCAAGTTCTGATTTTAGGTCGTCAATCTGCGACTTGATTTTTTCAATTTGTACTTTTCGTTTTGCGTTCATTTTACATTAATTAAAAGGTTAAAAAAGTTTGTCGTATTGTGCTGCGCCGTTCTCACCGTAGTATTCGGCGATCTGCTTGCGAATCTGCGAATTGATCGCAGCCCTAATATTGAACGGCTGCCGGTCAATATGTTCCTGTGCCTTCCGTGCCTTGTATTCCCACGGCTTCGTGTAGTCAATCTGTGGCGGTAACGTTTCATACGTTACGATTGCCCGAATAGCTTCGTTAATTGTCATTGTCGTAATATTTAATTGTTATTCCTGCGCTTCTGCGCCATTAGCTAAAAGGTGGTCAGCAAGCAGATCGGCACACCTTTTAAGGCTGTAACCCCTAAAGTTCCAGCGCTTGAGCAAGTCATAAATTTCTTTGTTGTTTAGTTCCAAAGAAATATGACCATAGTTTGCAAGAAAGTAATCTTTCAGTTCCTGTACCATAATGCCTTTGAGTGTTGTCATCTTCGTAAGTGTTAGTGAGTAATTAAAAAGTTAGTCCGTAATGTATTTACGGTTAGCCACCGGCGTCGGCGTCGAACCGAAGCGCCCCGCATTAATTAAAAGGTGCAGTTCAATCCATTAGCCCGACTACCATAACTGTAAGAGGTGACTGCTACGAAGCAGTACAATCCATTCGCCTTACTACCATTACTGTCGGAGGTGTCTGCACAACATTTAAAAAGGTGCGGTCGCTACGCCGGTGTTAAGCGATCGTTAGAGAATAGGATGATCTTCCTTCTGTATCCTTTATGGGGTCGGCTTGCTTTCTGTTCACTCGTGACGTGTGGTTCTGCCATAGTCATCACGTTGGTCGCCTGTTTCGGTAGCCGTAAAAAACGGCATTTTTCAAATTGTGACGCCCGGATCGTAAACCACCACCGGCGACGCTTAAAGGTTCGGCACAATTTTTTTACCTGCCTGCAAAATGCAGTCCATATATTTTCGAGATTATTTCGTTGACCTTGCCCACCGAACCCGGAGGACTGACCTTCGCACCTGTCATCACGACGGAACTTTGCGATCAGCTAACCCGGAGGCGGCGGAGCAGGAGAACCAGCGTGTCAATGAACCAACACAACAAAGGTGCAAGAAAGAAATGGATTGTGCAAACATTTCATCAATTATTTTGATTACAAACATAGGATTTACTGCAACCGGCTGGCATTGAATGAATTGCAGTAACGCAAAATGGAATTATTAAAATGGTCGTTTTTTTAGACGTCTTTTAAAAATCGTCAAGCGCAAATCGCCATGCCACCGGACTAAACTACGTTCGTATGATGGGTAGGA
>Ga0105102_10000245_pt1 | contig 15030 bp, 18 predicted proteins | sample PPLLaktember2015_FD_87032 | JGI IMG/M metagenome (GOLD analysis project Ga0105102, IMG submission 87032) | Freshwater sediment microbial communities from Prairie Pothole Lake near Jamestown, North Dakota, USA - PPLs Lake P7 Core (6) Depth... | ecosystem: Environmental > Aquatic > Freshwater >...
TATAGATGACAACATGTATGTGCATACACGTTAATATCTATACATAACACTAGTTTTAACAATTATATATATATATATATAAATACATATATATATATATACATGTATACATATATGAGTATGTGTGCTCACAGTGCTTGTGATGAGCCCACTACAACATTGCAATATGAGCAGCTGCACGTCTACTCATATATGCAGCTGTTGGTTGCCACTTGCTAACGCACGCCTACACACATGCATAGTGAGAAGCTGCTGACGTGGCAGTTTATGTTACATTGCTCGAAGGGCAGCATATGCCTGCTGTACTGCTTCATGTATGAAGATCTTCGAGTCAGGACGCGTCTGCGCAGTGTTGTACTGGAGCAGCTGCTGCGCCTTGGCGGTAATTGATGGAGATGGCGTTGCGAGCATATTGGAGAGTAACCAAGCTTTGTGATGCAAGGCAGTACCTACAGGAACCAGCAGCACCAGGACAAATGTTTAACATAAGGCACAGGCGATTGAGCAGCAGCGACTATGACCATACAAACAGTGGCAGTCCAACAACAGTCGGATCAGCTTGGAATCGCCGACGACGCTCATCTCGTCAAGGAACTTGCTGAAGACCACTGAACATGCATTAGGGCCATGATCCCACACTGGTGCCTGCATGATTGTGCAGCAAGAAAGCGCAACTCAAACGCCCCACACACAATTGCAGCAGAAATCACAGCATCGAAACTTTGAGGTTGCACCGTCAACGAGCTTGATGCTAGAGGTGCAGACGCGAGATCACCTTGAGGCATTAAGTGGCCTCCATGCGGAACAGGGGAGCGACTGCGGGTTCGTCTCGCATTCACAGACTCGCGGGTTCGACTCGATACTTCGATGGTGGTGCCGGGAGCAACACTAGGAGCATCTTGGGATACGACCGTTTCAGCAGGCCCCGGCTCAACTGGAGGAACCTGTTGCAACATCAGAGGGCTGGCATATTGCGGACAGGCATCAGCTCGATAAAATCCTGAATTGTCGACGCCGGGAACTGCCACCAGCCAGTTAGTTCGGCCTTTGAATTTGAAGTTCTCATAAAATGTGGTTTTGCAGTGATCAAAAACCGATTCAAAGCCTGCTTGGTGAGTTCCTTGCATACAGGAATAGCACTGGCATGCCTTCGCAATGTTGTTCATGTTCAACTCCACGCATGCTGCATGTTGACGCAGCCAATGTGCTGCTAGGTATGCAGCGGCCGGGCTCCGGTGACGAGCATGGTTGCACCCGATGCCCAATACCACAGTCCCTCGAAGCAGTGATCGCAGGGCTGCTGACAGCAAGGCTGGGCCTAGGATCTTGAAGAATTCAGAGATCTCTGCTGACTGCGCGAGGAGTACCATACTCTGAAGGTACACACCATCATGATGATACAGGAGGCTATTGCGCTGAGGGACCAGCTGACCGTGCCGGTTGAGGTATGCCACTGTGTGCGCTGCCTGATGGCCGGATCTGCTGCGGGATCCCAGGGACCGGACATCGATGATGCCGTGGCAATCCTCGGCTTGGCGGCGATCGCCCAAAACCACCGGGCGGATCTCGATGGACAAGTGTCTCAAAAGAGGTTCGAGATAACCGTCGATGTCATCCATTAGTGCCGGGCCACCATGACAGGAGACAACAGGATCCCTGGGGCCCGCAACTGCAATCAAAGCAATGGGCAGACACATGCACACGATCACACAACACAAGTGCAGGCAACGAATACATGAATACTTGCAAATCGCAAAGCAAACAAACAGAGATTCTATAAACAACATTAACAAACACCCGACACGATAACATTCAAACATGCTGGGCACATATGTAACATGCTCCAGTTGTCGTATGTTTATACGCAGCATGAACTTTGGTGTGCAGTGGCTGTTGGCATGTCAACGCATGTGTCGGTAACATGCTGTTACATGCTCTAGATGCAGCTGAGATGGCGATCAACTTCACACGCCTTCATGTGTTGGTAAGGATTGATGATATGTACAATGCCACATGTCACATTTAGCAAAGTGTTACATGAATAGTTGAGCATTGCTGGCTACTGATTCGATCGTGCCTGTCATGTACTATGCATCACCGGCACACAGCAGTCACAGGTTGCAGGCAGTCATGCAAACGAGCCGAGATAGTGTGCCGTGGATTATTTCTGCAAGAGTCTGGACATGCAGGCATTGCAAATCATGTATACCACGCGATGTCGTCAGCAACATATTTGCCCAGTACTGCAAAGCACACATTTAGGTGTCTCACAATAAACGCACGCCCCAATTGTGTGTTTTCTGTCTGGCCCGATAGCTGCAGTCATGCGAGTGACACCCATCCCACCCCATTCACAAGCATGCTCCCATGTGGAGAATGCAGCTATGTCTTGCACTGACACAGCAGTGCGTCTCACATTAATCATAGGCCGAGGGGGTTAACACCAACATGGTGCTGGCGAGTATGCATCAGCCAGACTCAATGTTTGCGGCCGCCTTAGCCTTACCCTTTGCCTTCGGGGCGCTCTTGGCCTTGGCCAAGCCAACAATTGCCACAGCCTGCACCTTCAATTTATGCAGGCGGGCAAGTGCATCTTGAGCGGCTACTGCTGCTTCACGGGCTTGAAGGTCTGTGTTGCGCCGGATCTTCTCAAGGAGGGCTTTGAGTTCTGCGATCACAACCTCAGCGATCACAAGGCTAATTGATTCTGATTGCAACAGTATGGTGTTTGCAGGCTGCGCAGCACAAGCTGATGACTGCTGAACCCAACATGTAATATCAGTCTGAGTTCCACACGCTGATCCCCAGGCCCGATCGGTCCTCGGCAGTCATCTTCAGGTCGATGGCATCTGCGGAACCGCATTCCTTGACGATCTCCTGGTCCCACCGCTGCCTGAACACGCCCTCATCCTCGATGTCAAGGCTCAATGCGATGGCCGCGGGCCGCTCTTGCTTTGGCTTCGCAGCGCGCTTCGCCCCGGGCAAAATGACAGCCACTGGCGCACCAGGCGGCTGGTGTCGATTAAACGTCGGCATTCCCAGGTCGCCGTAGAGCTGATCGACAGAAGTTCCTTGCGCCTCCACCTTGTCGACCCAGGAACAAGTTACGACATGGAGCACAACATTACATTTGAATCGCCACCTCACAGTATGCGTGCGCGGACGCATTAACATAATTGAGATGCAGGCCTGTATGGTGGCAACCGCCTTGGATGTGAGCGAATCGCTTTTGTTCTCGGAGCGGTCCACAGTTACCCACCAGCCATATTCTGACTGGAGCTCAGGGCCTTTGTGCAAACTAGCGATAACAAGCGATCAGGACAAATGCGGTGTAAGCTCGATGTCGCCCCACGTGTTCGATGTGTTTATTAAACTTTACAGGGGCCGACAATCAGGATCAGGCTGCGGGGTGCCCTTGGCCATGATCGATTTGATCTTCGACCTGGGTGACTGGAGTTTTGTAACAGATGGGCCACATGTGAGGGCAAGAGCCAAGGCAAATGGTGAAACGCAAATGTGGGAAAACTGAGGACTGCACTCGTTCATGTTCGCCATCCGCATGTCGGCAAGGGTCATGATCTTACGGGTGCTGTTGTTTGTGGTCTTCTGCTCGCGCAAGAGCGACATCTCCACACAGGCAGCATCCTCCCCCATGGACACCTGCCCATAAAGCAGTTGGCTAAGCTGTTGTTTTGTGACTGGAGGACACAGCGCCGAGACACGCAAGTGACTGCGAAGCAATGTGTTTTATGCTGCCAAGTGTTGGACCCATTTGCGTAACAAAGCAGCCCGCTCCGTCGGTGTCCCGAGCCATTGCTTTGACATTTCAGGTGTCGAATTGCTGCTCATGCATCGCCTATTGAGGCGCATGTACTCAGACCTTGGAGCATATATGTGACTGGCAGGCCACATGTGAGCATGAGCGCAGCATGATCAATTATTGCAGCAGCTAGAGCAGTGGATCAAACAATGGCAAATTACTGAGCTGTTATAATGTATTGCAGGACAAAACCAGTTTCAGTTGGCACAAGCAACACGAGTGGATTAAGGCACGACTTGTGCGTCCTCGAGTTGATCTGGTCAGCCTGGGTGGCGACACACAGCAAATGTCAAGTTTTGTCGTGTGCCCGTCATGGTCCGAATCATCACGTTAGCATATCATGCAGGTGGCAGTGATGTAGACATTGTAACGAATCCTACATTATGGCGCCGGCAGCGATCGGAGTGGTGATATCCAGGGACTTAGTGACACAACAATACATTATGTGCAGTCGGTGCCATCATCCATGCGACAAGGGGGAGTACTTTCACCACAGCATGCAGCACCAAAGTCGTCCCATCATGACGTTAAGGGCTAGGCCTGCGACAGTTCGCGTGTTGGCGTGAGGAAATCTGCCGCCGCCGTAGGCGCTGCATGATGGCCGGACAACTGATGTGGCGCATGGTGTGGTGCAGTTGGCTCCGGACCAGCTGACATGGCAGCAGCCGTCATGGGGTTTGACAAATGCTGGAAGGCTCCGGCATGAAAAGCTGGCTCCGGGTTATGCAGGCCAAAGCCAGCGATGCGATTGCTCATGCATGCAACAGGCACATCACCTCCAGGAACGCCAATGTTAGCAGGAGGCGCTTGGTGACCCGGGCGGTGCACATAGTCTAGTGTGGCAGCATCATTGAGTTGTGTCGCTGACGTATCGGACATCGCCGATGCTGCGGGTGCTGGCCCCAATTTGGTGGGAGGCCCATGTGCTGATGGTAGGATTGTTACAGCTGCAGGTTGCAACTGCCCAGGCGCAGGATGCACAGGAGCCTGCAACTGCCCTAGCACAAGCGATGCCCCATCATCTGGCGCACTCTGCACTGCTGCATGATGCACAGGTGGCAAGTGCACCAGCCCAGACGTGGCTTCGCAATCCAGTGCTGCGGGCGCAGCAGGCACAGGTTGCAGCACGGGCATGGGGATAGGAGGCACAGGCTGCAATGTCACAAGCACTGGAGTAGAAGCGACGTGATCCGGCACTGTGGCAGTCATCGCCGCCAAGGTTGCAGCTGGATCTGACCGCATTGCAGTGGGCTTGCAAGCTACCGGCAGGCCGTATTCAGGCACGGGAATCGGCGATAGGGGCTGTGGCTGCACCAGCATTGGTGATGGAGGCCCTGGCACACAAGCACTGGCACCAGCTTCAGAGGTCACAGCTGATTGCCCGGGTGGCAAACCATGCACAGGTGACAACACTTGTGCGTCCTGCAGCGGTTGGGTGTCGCATGCTGGAAAGTTGAGATACAGTGCATGCTCTGTCGCGGTGGGACTTGCACTGCAACGCTCCCATTCCTGGAACAGCAGTGGCATGTTGTACCCTGCTAAGAGATGCATGAGCGGGCCAGCATCACGACCGGCAAGTGCCTGGTGGAGCCCGTCCAAGTCCGGAGGAGTGATCTGCGGACTGGTGCGAGGCCTCTTCGCGGCAGGAGTGATGGGCGAATCGGCAGTCATGGCTACACGGTCCAGCCAGGCGCCGCAAACAAACAAGTGAACCCCCCGTCAGCCCCCTGACAAACTCAGGAATGGCAGGCGGACATTTGACGTCAGGGCCGGCGCGATATGACATACACAGGTATGGCCATATGAATGGAATGAGAACCATGAGCACAAACCCAAAACATGATCATCGGAGCAATGCCGACAAGGTCTCAAAATCAGACATCAAGTGTTCACGGCTGTTCACGGGGTTTCACGGCCTGTTCACGGGGTTTCACGGTTTGTTCACGGGTGAGGGTTTCAGGGTGTATACACGATATGTGAGAATATGGGATAAATACATGGCATGGGCACAAGGTATTTCACGGTTGTTCACGGTTGTTCACGGATGTTCACGGTTGTTCACGGACGGTCACTGATATTTGCAGCTGTGCACACGGATGTGAAGGACGATTTGCGGATGTGCACAGTGGTTATTGACCGGCCATGCATGTGGTTGCATAAAGCAAACAGTCACAGGCTACATGTCAAGGCGTTAGCATGTGATGGCGGCGACCGGTAATTGTAAATTATTGTGTGGGCATGGATTGCGCACGGCACGATCCTGTGTGTGCATGTACAGGCAGGGCATACTTAAGATGTGTATAGGTGTGCATGGCGCATGATCATGAATTGCAGCTCCCAGGATATCATATACATAGGATCACATAATACTGACATGGTAACGACAATCACACGACAATCACGATGCCAGTCGGGCCACAATGACACAATTGGGCGTTGAGTTAGAGCTCATGCATCGCCTCCCGAGCCATTGCTTCAACATGAGAACAAAGCATCCCGATCAGTCGGTGACCTGAGCCATTGATTCGACATTTACAGGGTTGACTTAGAGCTCATGCATCGCCTCCCGAAGCGCATGTACTCCGACATTGGAGCATATGTGACTGGCAGGCTAGGGGTGAGCATGAGCTCTATTACCAACTCAGTCGACACATCATTACATCAAGAGTTAGGCATGCGACAGGTGTGATGGCGGCGGTGGCGTGACAAAATCCACCGCCGCCGTATGCGCTGCATGATGGCCGGACAGCTGCTGTGGCGCGCTGTCATGGTGTGGCGCAGTTGGCTCCGCATCAGCTGACATGGCAGCAGCCAGCATGAGGTTTGACAGATGCTGGAAAATTCCGTCATGAAAAGTTGCAGGCCAAAGCCAGCGATGCGTTTGTTCATGCGCACAACAGGCACATCACCTCCAGGACTGACAATGCAAGTAGCTCAGGTATCAGCCTGAAAATCGTTGCTAATCTGAGTTGTCCACAAATTATAAGTGACATAGTGCTTTTACAATGACTGCAGTACCGCAGCGATCGGTTGCTTAGGCATTAGGCGGCTCACCACCAAGCATGCAACAAGCTCATGCAGGTATCAAGGTCAGAGGTTGTGAATGCATGAGGTTTCTGCGCTCTATCGCGCAGGTCAGGATCTTGCACTCAGCAGTATGTACATTAGGAGGCCACTCACTCTATGGCTACCAAACGTTCTTGCATGCGGTGCCAATTTAATAGGAACTTCAGCACTGGTGGGCAGCCGGCAAACTCATCGTAAAGGTAGAGCTGATGGCGGATAGCCTACAAGATTATGGAGTGTTGTTTAGTTGCTTGATGTCATATCAATGCAGCGTGGGTTACAAGTAATACGCAGGGAAGGCATTGCAGAGGCTGAGCGCATTGATTATCATGTATTGCAGCACTGCTTGAGACTGCGCCTCGTTGAGGAGTACCAGCATCAGGCCCGTTGGTAGTGAGGCCAGGTGCAGTAGTGTTCATGGCCTCAGCAAAACAATTACATGAGATGCGTTAAAGAACGCCAGCAGGTGCTTGACTGCATGTGCAGGGACGCATGTGCAGGCATTTGGATTAATGAGACAGGCACTGGGATAGTTAGTGGGTGGTGCAAGCAAGGTGTCAACTGTCATGACACCAACCGGCATTGATCTTTGCAGTCACTGGCCTGCATGCAGCTACATGTGAGCCTGTCGTTACTTGTCCTGACGATTAAGACCCAGAAATGAAATACTGTCGCACACACACAAGAATTCTGCACATGCAGCACATGTTCAATCAATCATTATTACCTCCCCATTAGGCCTCGCGCACCGCCCTGCGTCCATCACCTAGCTCAGGATTCGAATGGTTGCCAACAGGCATGGCCCAGGATTTGTGACCCCTCACAATATTCAGATTGATGTCCCAATGTTGAATGACTGCAAATGATGGGATCCCACAACATTGATCGCAAATCACATGCAGAAACCTCATGACGGAGTGCAGTTGCTGCAGCATCAGCAAAACCTCCTGACATAGAGTGGTAGCTGTCATCAACAAAACCAAATTGTCAGCCGACAGTATATGTCAGCACCCAAGCCAACAGACCCTGACCAGCGTACAGTTGCTCCACACGCATGCAATCGCCGTAGACACTAGGCGCGTCAGTAACATAGTTCGCGGCGACACTACAGATTGTGGCAAGCAGCCGCTGCAACGCTGACAAGCAACTGCATCGCTTGTTACAGCCACAAACAAGCATACACAATAGCATGCGCCGGCGCATGACGGCCGTTGGAAACCGCACGTGGTGACATGCTCCGACACGCGACTCGGATGAAAGGCGGCATCCCGCCAACGTTTATGTACAACGCAACAGGCGCAACAGCTGCACCTGCCAGCAACAACGTGCACGCATGTCGCCGTAGACACTAGGCGCGTCAGTAACACAGTTCGCCGCGACACTGCAGTTTGCAGCAAGCAGCCGCTGCAACGCTGACAAGCAACAGCATCGCTTGTTGCAGACACAGACCAAGCGCAAACAATGGCGTGCCCCAGCGCATGACGGCCGCTGGAAACCGCACGTGATGACATGCTCCGACACGCGACTCGGATGCAAGGCGGCATCCCGCCAACGTTTATGTACAACGCAACAGGCGCAACAGCTGCACCTGCCAGCAACAACGTGCACGCATGTCTAACTGACAAACCATGTCGCTGTTCAAACTCAATCGGCGACATGTCCATTGCTGCATGTGCTCGCATGGCAAGGACCGGCAACCGCTACATGTATATTGGCCTCCTTCGCGCGCTGGAGCTCATGGTGCTGTTGTCGCGCTCCAGCATTTTGACTCGGCTCGTCACCGCAAAATACAGTACATGCTGCAAACACAACAGCTCACATACAGCTGGCATATTCAGTTTGGTGTCGCATGGCAGCCAAATCCCTTACACACAGCACAGGTATGTATATAGTCTGAATGGTGGGAGGATCATGTTTGCTGTATTGCTGCGCACCGGCTGTAAGCTTGATGTTGCTGATCATCACCAAAGGTCGATTAAGCACGCACATCCCACAACTGCTGCCACCTGTAACCTCACAGATGCAAGCACCAATCTGAATCAAGACAACAACTAATCACAAAGCAGTAACGCAACATAAGCTACGACAAGGTAAATGCATGCGTCGGCAGGGACATGTTGGGTGCTACTGCCTATGCTCAAGATGTCCAGCGTTGCCCCTTGGTGTCGGGGACTCGCTACACACACCAATCCTATATAATAATTGGCACAGGAGCGAGGATGTGACGCAAGGACCTGAACCCCTGATGCGTGAGTTACCGACGATGGCAACGGTGTTTCATAGATCACAAGATTGACGGCCAGGTTCAATGATACTGTAGGAACAATCAGGCGACAACAATAATTGATGATGCTTATCATGAACAACGTGTAGTTTGATGCCGAATGCAGCTGGATCCCATTGCCCGCCTCAGATCTCCCTGATGGACCACAGGCAGTTTCCACAGTCGGAGAGCTGCCTCGCAAACCTGGTGTTGAATGGGTCGTTCAGAACTGCATAAATCATGTCATAGCTGGGCATGACTGCAAGGTGGTCGATGTCCATGATCCATGGTGACAACCAGCTTGACTTTCGGACTTCATCCGCAACTCGGAGTGAAGCCACAGGCTTGGTGGTTTTCTCCAGGGCTGAGATGATGAGCAGCGTTATAGCATCCTTGCCCTCATCGGTTTCCCAGTATGACAACTTGCTTACCCGGCCGGGCGAGGGATACTGGAGGCTGTTGACATACCCTTGCTCGATGAGCCAGTGCTCAACATCGCCCATGTAGATCAGTTCGAACTTGTGCATTGGTGTGCTGCCATTGATGTAGTACGCCGCACTATCTACTTCTATCGCTCGTCGGACCAATGCAGGGCTGACCCTGACGTTGTCATACTCTTCTTGGAGTAGTTCAGGTTCTGTCTTGAGGTAGTGGTTTATGTCATTGGCAATGTCATGTATTGCCCACGGGACGTTCGCTGTGGCCAAAAGGCAATGCCGCGCCTTGAACCTTTTCTTGACTACGTCGATCAGCTTGGTGATGCCTCTTTCAGATGCCCATTCGAACTTGAAGAGTCCTTTCTCACCATCCCACCAGCAAGCCATGACTGACAGGTTGTGATGTTACGCAGATAGTGCGCTCTTGTGCCAAATACACGGATGACTGCGAGAGCATGACATGTCCACTAGGCATCATCACACACAAGTCATGAATGCAGCTAGTGTGTTATAATGCTCGATGACTTTCAAATGCGTTCTGAAATGGTGCGGCTGTAACTGCATGAGCAACAGGCACTGAGTGCACACTGCAACAGCACATGTGATGTGCAACTGCAAACATTATAATCAACACAATGTGTTGATTGCAAAGGTAGCTAGGTATATGTATATGTATATACACATGTATAAGTATGAAACAGTGTATAAACACAGGTTGCTGTATACGCACTTATAACGTTTTAATGCGAGGGGGATTCGGAGAGGGAAAGGGCAATGCGCAATGTGCCAGTGACATGTGTTGCAGGTGCATTTCGACTGCTGCATGTCCACTAGTGACCAGCATATTAACTTACACACCATTGCAGCTTGCATGCATGCTGTTTTTCTTCACTGTCCAATACCTGTCCAGCTCCCCCCCGACCGGATCAGTTAGATGGCCCTACCTGGGCACACAGGCAATATACACCTGGCTGCCTACCGGAAGCGCCTTCGCCTGCGTTCCGTGTCACTCATGGCACTAATCAAGTCAGCTCGCAGCTGACAGCTAAGCCACGCTTCACGGCCGTACAGTCTCACGAACAGCCGCATTGCCTCAAGGTAAGGGCTGCTGTCCGGCACCGCTCTTGAGGCCACAGGAGCAAGGATCAAGGCCAGGCCGGCCTTGGTACAATTGAATTGGAAGGTTTTGCGAAGTATGCGGTGCAACTTGAGCTACGGATCCCAGCGTTTGAGTAACACACACCATCAGGCATCAGGGGCCCCGGCTGCTGCAGCTGCATCCGAAGTAGTCGGTGCCAGGGTTGCAAGTGGCTGCGGAGCTGCAGCTGCAACAGCCCCGGGTGTGACACCATCCGCAGCACCGATCAGCGACGTTGCAGTACCAGGTTCTGCAACTATGGATGATAACATTGCCACAACCTGCAAATCTGGGGCCTTGGCATCCAAAGACAAAGCGGCAGCTGAAGGCTCAGGATCCAAGGTCGGTGTAACTGAAGCGTTGAGCGGTTGCTCACGAGAGGCAACATTCGTATATAACAGAGTCGGCGCAGTTTGCAGGCGATCATGTTGTTGCATAGCAACACCAGGAAACTCCAAGGTAGTTGCTGTATCCAGCAGGTTTGGAGGATGTTCCACCGAAGCATAACACAGTGTTGGCTCCATCAGGGACGCGAACCAAGTCTCATTGATGTCTGCCGGCTGTGTCTCCATCTCATCTGGAGAGATCCTGGTGATGCTCTTGACCTCACTGACTGCTGCGGCATGCTTGCACTTGCGGGTTGCGTTGGCCACAAGGCCCCCGCTTGCCGGATCCTTGGCCTCCCTGTCGCGTTTGCGAGCAAGTGCAGCGTATGTTGCTGGCGCCGCCACCTTTGCTGGATCTGCCCCACATAGTGCTCCTTGAGTAACAGCAAATGCTGTCAGCGGACCACCACCCTGTTCCTGTCCTGTCTGGGATCCAGCCGTTTTACCCTGTAGGCAATGGCCCTGGTGTTTGCCCTTGCTCCCCCTTGCCCTTGATCCCCAGCGTTTACCTTGCCAATGGCCCTTGCTCTTGTTTGCCCAACCTTGCCATTTGGCATGGCACTCCTTCTTTGTTTTATCACAGCCTCCCTTCACCACCTCACTCTGCCCACGCCAACCGTGATGATCCTTCACCTGTTGATCCTTCTCCAAATCTGAAGTCTTCTCCTCCATCTCCTCATCCTTCGGAGCTGCAGCTTGCACATCAAGCGTTGCGGCTGAAGGTGCCATCATGTGGCAGCCGCCGCCGCCCACGGCAGCAACAGCAGTAATGTGCCCACTGTTGGACCCATCAGGCCTGACACTGTACTGTGTTGCCACTTGTGACATGGTCAGCCTGTCAGGCCTGGATGTGACGCCAGTTTGTGGCTGATTTCCACTTGCCTGACTTTCATCTAGCAGGCTTCCAAGTAGCAATGTTGTTGGGGCCTGCAAATGAGTCTCTGGACCAAACGCCGAGAAAGTCAATTGCCGACATGGATGCTGTACTTGGTGACGGATTTGGGCCACTTGTCGCTGCTGTCTCAGCCATCGCTTGGAGCATGAAATGGCATCACGAAGGGCCTGTGCAGTGGCGCAAGGCACAGCTGGCAGCTGTGGTTGTGAGGGCGCAGGCTGTTGCTGGCGCTGTTTTTGCTGCCAAAGCCTGGAGTTTTCAAGCATCTCAATCAAGTCAGATTTGGGCCGCGCGGCCGGTGCTGGCATCAGCAGGGAAGGCTGTGGCAAGGAGCACTGGGGCGCACGTCGTGGTTTTGTCTGCCACGCCATGGAACGGGCCATCGCCGTCAACAATGTCTCAGCAAAGGGCTGCGCAGCCACAAACGGGGCCGCCATATTGTCGAGACTGACCAAGACAGGCTGGGCAACCGTTGCCGTGCATTGAGGTGAAAGCAGTGCCGGCGCTGGTGGAGCCAGTGTTGGAATCTCCTGTGCCAGCATCCGGATTGAAGGCTGTTGCAGTGACTGCAGTTGTTGCCAGGCCTTGGATAGGACCATCGCCTGATGCCATGCCTTGGACTGGGCCATCGCCTCCCGAATTGCAGAAGGGTTGGGCCGGGTGAAAGCTGCAGGGTTCGGCAGGGCGGAAACTGCAGGGGCAGCGATCAGCGGCGCTGTGGAGGTTAGCGCACAGACTGGCCCATGTCCAAATGCACCTGGAACTGCAGGCGTGCTGAGTGAAGCGGTGATTAGCAATTGCTGAACGCAGCCGGCCACTTCATTTTTGTTTTGTTGCTGGCCTATGGGAGCAGTGTTGTCGCCCCGCTGAGCGACCGGAGTTGGGGTAACCAGGCAAGGTGGTCTGGCTCGACCAGGAGTTCGCAGCGGCGTTTGAAGGCCAGGACCAGGCGAGTCTTCATCATCATGGGGCCTGCCAGCAGTTTATCTCGACTACATTGTAGTCAACGGCACAATGCTGGGACTACGAAGGTGTTTGTGCGAATGGCATGATTGCACAGGGGTATTTGCATACTGCTACACACATGTTGCGATATTAGGTGTTGCGGCTCAGAAAGTCCCAATGAGTCCTCCGCCTGATCATGATGATCATCATCATCATCATCATCACACTGGTCCCACCCAAATGCGGTCTCGCTCTTGTGACGCCTGCCAGGTGGAGCTTTCACATTCTGCATGCAAATTGCAGCATCAACACATGGGTACCAATCTGTCTGTGCACCTGACGCGAAACAACACAGCTTGCGGTAATGTGTGGCCTCCGCGTTGCCATGTAGGCCTCCTTCAAATCTGAAAGCCTGCGCAACCGGCTTGTGCCGGTCAAGGTCTTCCCCACAAGGCGTCCGAGAGCTGATACCTATGTGAGCATCCATGGCGACCAAACAACTACAGAGCACCAACTAAACAATGATACGTCACAACGCTATGCTATGCACAAAAGGTAAACTCCAACTTGAAAGCAACATGAGTCCCAGGCCAGCCGCTTCAGGCCATCCGCTTCTCTAAAAGCCATGATGTTGATGGCAGCTTGATCACCGCGGACATCTGAAGCTAAATAGAAGTTAGCGAGCGCCTCTGCTTACATGAATGCGGTTGTTGCAAGCAGCCATAGGTGAGTGCAACACTGCGCGGCGACAACCTCATAGTTATTGTATTGCATACCCCTGAGCACTTCCCGCATGCGTCCTAACGAGATCTTCGTGGTCTTCCGCACCAATTCCAGGATCACCTGGAAAGACAATAACCAGTCAATATAAGAGAGGTGGCCCGCAAAGTCGGTACACCTCCGGTTCAAAGGCAGTGACATGTGCAACAACAACTGCTGCAGAGAAGCTAAGCAAAGACAACATGTACAGGCAATTCTGACTTGCAAACTGCTAGCAGACAGCTGCAGCATGCGAGCAGGGGGCGGCACTGCGTAGTTGTTATCGAGGTCTCGCATGGTCACATACTTTGTCGGATCAAAGATAGTGCAATGGTCACCATCCCGAACAACATGAAGCCCATCAAAGGACGCCCTGCTGTCCCACAAGGCCTGAAACAGGTCGACTGTAGTCATAGCTCCCCCCCGAAAGAGCCACACCTAGCCTGGCAAGCTGCAGATGATTGCCACTAAGCATTTACAGTCAGGCACGCACGATGCACATTCAGTGTGATCCTTACACATTGCATGATTGCCACCAAAGCAATCCCTCTATCCAAAGAACTGCAGCATCTAGTAGCTCACAATTACGGCTTGATGAACGCAGCGATCCTAGGTCACATGCTTGATCATCAGGAAGCCTGCAAGCAGCGCAAGTCTTATACATTGCATGATCCCACCGTTCGATGGCTGAACTTGTGATGTCCAGGTTTCCAAGAGACGCTGCGTGAAGGCATCTAGGTTGTTAAGCAGTGTGACATATAGTCTAAGTCATGTGTATACCGGCTGCATCATGTATGCACACCCATACATCAGGCATCACACATGCATACACATGCCAAACACAAATACCGGCAACACACCACAAATCCATACACAAACAAACACGAAACACCAAGCGCTACACTTTACAGACCACTCACCCCCCACACACTGAATCACACACACACACACGCATGACCACAACAGCGATGCACATTTATAGCATATGGTCGCACTGCACGCTTGCATTATACTACGGCACAACACGACAGACTACAGGCACGACACACCATCCAATCACAACTACTCTGCTGAAGAAGCTTCTGACAAACACACACACACACACTGATTATAGATTGAATGCATGCACATTCAGGCACGCACACACACTGGTTGGTTGGCGATAACTTACACATTCCGACACCCGCGCCTGTACATTTGTTCAACATGCATGTCGAACTTACTCACCAGCGTAAGCTTTGTTATCATAGCACCTCGAACTCATGCAAAGCGCTGCAGCAACACCATCGTAATCAAGACAGCCGCAGGTCAAATGTTGGAA
>Ga0105102_10000246_pt1 | contig 15008 bp, 9 predicted proteins | sample PPLLaktember2015_FD_87032 | JGI IMG/M metagenome (GOLD analysis project Ga0105102, IMG submission 87032) | Freshwater sediment microbial communities from Prairie Pothole Lake near Jamestown, North Dakota, USA - PPLs Lake P7 Core (6) Depth... | ecosystem: Environmental > Aquatic > Freshwater >...
AGAAACAAAAGGTAAATTCAATTTGAAAGAGTACAACTTTACATCTTTTAAGCGCACATTCAACCTGCCCAAAGATCTGGTTGAAAAAGACAAAATTACCGCTGCCTACGATGCCGGCGAACTCAGGATCACCGTTCCCAAAAAGGAAGTGGTCTTGTATAAGCCAAAACAGATCGAAGTAAAGTAATCATCAAATCATCAAAAAAAAGACTGCTGTCAATCAGCAGTCTTTTTTGTTAAATAGGTGTCAAATATTTAATAAAAATAGCTTCCTCAAACAGATAAAATAAAGAAGTATTCATTTTTTTCAAAACTATCATTATCCACTATAAAAGTTTATTTTTGTAGGCAAAAGAAAAAAGCATATGATTACTGAACCCAAACTTTCCCGTTTTAATCAGTACGTTTTATCGAAATTTCAAATATACAACAGCATTTTCATCACCCTGCCATTCGATAATATTGGCGATACCGGTGTATTACTTCCGCTGTTTAAACAGGTTTGTGAAGCGGGCCTGGCCAAAGGCAAAGATCCAAAACAGATACTCAGTTATTTTTTTGAAAAGTACGACGACAACCCGACTGAAGAAGAGCGGATCAACCTGATGTTCCGGTTCATTCAATACATAGAAAGGCAGGTAGTTTTGTTCGATGCAGTTGAAGATGCAGCCTTTCCTGTAGTCAACAACATGGATGGAATCGGAACCCTCCGGAGTACTAAAGAGATCGCCTTTGAACGCAACAAGAAAGAAGCCCTGCAGCAGTACCTGGAGGATTTTAAGGTCAGGGTTGTTTTAACCGCCCACCCTACCCAGTTCTACCCCGGATCCGTGCTAGGCATTATAACCGATCTCACATCTGCAATTGAAAAAAATGATCTTACCGGTATTAAAAAACTCCTGGCCCAGCTGGGTAAAACTCCATTCTTAAAAGACGATAAACCTACTCCACTCGATGAGGCGATCAGTTTGACCTGGTTTCTGGAAAATGTTTTTTATTATTCGGTAAGCAATATTTATCAGTACATAAAAAACAACATATACGAAAACAAGGAAATTGATAATGAGATCATCAGCATCGGTTTCTGGCCCGGCGGCGACCGTGATGGAAACCCTTACGTAACCACCGAGATCACCCTACAGGTAGCTAACCGTTTGAGGAATGCGGCTTTAAGAAATTATTACCGAGACATCCGACGCCTGAAGAGAAGACTCACATTTAAAAATGTGGAACCCATCGTCATCGAAATTGAAATTAAACTGTACCAAAGTTTTACAAACCCTTACCAGGAACCGCTCATTTCTCTGGAGGAGTTGTCAAATAAATTGGCCGGCATCCGCAAGCTGATCATCGAAAAACATCAGTCACTGTATTTACCTGAATTGGATGACCTGATCTATAAAGTCAGGTTGTTCGGCTACCATTTTGCTGCACTGGATATCAGACAGGACAGCAGAATTCACAACCAGATCCTGCACAGTATCGCTGAAGCCAGACCGGGTTTATTACCCGAAAATTACTTCAAACTGAGCTCCCCGGAGCGCATACAGGTTTTGGAAAAAGTATCCGGAGACCTCGAACCCAACAGTTTTGCGGATGAACTGACCAAAAACACGCTGGGTTCTGTAAAGGCTATCAGACAAATTCAGGAAATGAATGGAGAAAAAGGATCAAACAGATATATTATCAGCAATAACCAGAGCGCACTCAATGTATATGAGGTCTTTGCGCTGTTCCGTTTAACAGGATACGGACAGGAACTCCCGATCGATATCGTACCTCTGTTTGAGACGATCAATGATCTGACGAATGCCGAAACCGTAATGACGGAACTCTACAACAGTCCGGGCTATAAAAAGCATTTAAAGCTCAGAGGAAATAAACAGGTGGTCATGCTCGGTTTCTCTGACGGAACAAAGGATGGTGGTTATTTAAAAGCGAACTGGGCAATCTATCTGGCCAAGGAAAGACTAACAGAAATATCGCGTAAAAACAATATCAAGATCATCTTTTTTGATGGCCGGGGTGGCCCGCCTGCAAGAGGTGGTGGAAAAACCCATCAATTTTATGCGTCTCTGGGACCCGATATTGAAAGTGAGGAAATTCAACTCACCGTTCAGGGGCAAACGATCTCTTCGAATTTCGGCACAATCGATTCTTCACAATACAATCTGGAACAACTGATCAGTTCCGGAATTTCTAACCAAATTCTGGAAGGCTCTAAGAACAGGCTGAATCCTGAAGAAAAGATCCTGCTCAATGACCTTGCCGATCTGAGCTACCGTGCTTATGAAGATTTTAAAAACAACCCTAAATTTTTACCCTATCTTGAAAATGTGAGTACCCTGAACTACTACTCAAAAACCAATATAGGCAGCAGACCTTCCAAAAGAGGAAAATCCAGTGAACTTGTTTTCACCGATCTCCGCGCCATCCCTTTCGTCGGCTCCTGGAGCCAGTTAAAGCAAAATGTACCGGGGTTTTACGGTGTTGGGACAGCCCTTAAAAAATACGAAGATAACGGCCGCTTTGATGAATTGATCGCCCTGTACAACAATTCCAAATTCTTCAGAAGCCTAATCGAAAACAGTATGATGGCGATGAAAAAATCGAATTTCGATCTGACCAGATACATGAAGGATGATCCGGATTACGGTGATTTCTGGCAACTGATCTACGACGAATTTATGACCGCAAAAAGGCTGACCCTAAAACTGGCCAATCACCGGGAACTTATGGAAAACTATCCCGAAGGAAAAGCTTCCGTTGAGATCAGAGAGTCCATTGTACTGCCCTTGCTGACCATTCAGCAAAACGCTTTGATGCGTTTGAATGAACTCAGAGGAGAGCAGAACAAAAACGAAAAACTCATTGAAGTATATGAAACGATCGTGACCCGGTCTTTATTCGGAAACATCAACGCGAGCCGGAATTCTGCATAACAGGGCCTGTGTATGCTGCTTGCGAGCACATTTTTCAGTATCTGTTAATCAATTACTTACACAATAAAAAAGGTGTCTTTTACGTTATTTATGTAAAAGCATTTGTATGTTGTTTTTGAGAACCGTCTTTTTTTTGATCTGCCTGTTGTCTCTTTTTTCATGTTCGGTAAACGAAGACCTGAAAGAGATATCGGGAAGCTATGAGTTTAATCAGCCGGGGAAATTCGCTTTTGTGATCAATGCCAACAACATCAAAGCCAATATCATACTGAGCGGAGCCAACGGCGGTGAAACTATTTTACACGAGAATGTGGTTCTGGAACCCTCAGTTGAATACACTGCCATAGTGGGCGACGGACAAAACTTCCAAACAGAAATTCGCAACAACCTGGTTCAGGAATTTATTGCCTATAACGGTGAGAATACCGATAATCCTGAAATGGGTTCCATTCGCATTGAATGGAAGGGGGTCGACTGATCAAAAACTTGCCCTGACCTGCACGGTGCCTGTATGAATGGTATTTGAAGTCTCAGATTTTCTTCCGGTATAATTAAAGTTCAAATCGAGGTAAGTAAGAAATCTTTTTTGCATACTCAAATTCCAGGTGAGGTTCTTCCCCGGCTGAAAACCTTCCAGCATCTGATAGCCAACAACCGAGTTCACACTTCCTTCAAAGGAGTTCAGAATATAGCCGAAATTTCCCAAAACAGTAATTTTATTCTCATTTGAATATTGACCACCCAAACTCAGTTTGTGCATATCAAGTGTTTCAAAGGCTGATATGGTATTTTCTTTATCTTTAAATGTATATGAACTGTCGAACCTGAGATTTCTATCCAAAAAAAAGGAAATTTTCGGACTGAGTTCATAAGTTTCCAACTCATAATTCCTGTTGCTAAAAACAGATGATTCAGATTCGGTATTGCTCAGTGCCGTGTTCAGATCAAAAAGCCAGAAGCTGTTGATGCGATGAGAAAAAGTCAGTTCGTGGCTGCGTATGGACACATCCTGGTTGTCAACGGCAAAAAAAGTTTTTTTGCGGTTTTTAGAAAAGAGGTATCCGGTACTGAATTTCTGGAGTCCGCGGTTAAAAAATAAGCTGTTCCTGATCTGCTGATCCAGGGAGAGAAGTTCGCCTTCATCATATGCCATGGGATTCAAGTTTATGGAACCCTTATCTCTCTTTTCATTGGCCTGGACTAAAAAATAGGCCTGATCACTGAAATGGGAAAGTATTTTTTTCAGGCCTGTGCGGTTCCTCCAGGCAGTGGCCTGTAAATTTATGGCCTGGCTAAACCGGTTCTCATGCGATTTGATATAAACTACCGTCGGCAGAAGAATTTTGACGTAAATTGCCTCATCGGGAAAGGCGGCTACAACAAATTCATCGAGTTCCTGAATACCGTTGTTATTAAAATCGATCCAGGAATAAAATCCTTTTCCGGGCTCTACCTCTGCATATGAAAAATCCTGTTGTGGCAATACACCCGACCTGGTCTGGTAGTTCATATTGAAATTCACCATATTCTTAAAAAGAGCCTGATTGTAAGTAAACCGGCCATTGATGCTTTCTTCATCATCAGCAAATACATTGTTCACCTTTCTGTAGTTCGCATTCAACAGGAAGGTGCCGTCCTTAAATGGTTCCATTTTAAATCTGGCATAATAGGTATTCGCCTGGTTGAAATTTGTCAGATCATTGTACCTTACGCTGTCCGTTTTTTGATACCGGTAACCTATTTCCGCAAAGGTCTTTGTACTGTCGCCTAACCCTGTAAAACCATCTATATCAAACAGTTGATGGCTTAATAAGTTCAGGTTCCCGCTCACCTTATCCTCGATCTCATTGCGTTCAAAAGCAGTCCTCGCCCCTACCCAGCCTTTGCCTGCGTTTTGTTTCAGCGCAAGAAAGGATCTTAAAAAATTGGTTTCGTCGCCCCTGGTATCAGAATTCAGCAGGTTTGCATCCAGATCAACCCGGGTATTTTTCCTCAGATAAGTTCCGGACAAAGTATTTCGGGTACCCTGGTAAGCCTCATTGAAACGGAGATTTTCAAAGCGGTACAGCAACCGGGATTCCTTCTTGTCAGAGAAAGCCAGTCCGGCTCCTGCAAACTGCTGATCCTGTTGTAAAAACAAGAGGGGGTCAATGAGGTTCCAGTCCCTGAGAAATTCAATATTTCTGTACCTTTCAATGGTTCTGAAATTATCAGCGATGTATTCGAAATTTACATTCCCCCTGAGATCCCAAACTTTATCCACCAATAAGTGCTCATATAGAATTTTAGATGCAAAGCCATTGTTATTGTCATCATCCAGATCTGAAAATAAATTCTGGTCGAATACGCTCAGGGCAAGTTCGGCATTGAGTTCGATTCTATCATTGGGTTGGTAATCCGCTGATATGTCTGCAATCTGATACGATTCCGGGGCAATTAACTGAATCAGGGGCGCATAAGATCCCTGCTTTTTGCCATCAAGTGGAGGAACATACGCAAAAACCCTGCCGGCAGCCAGGGTGGTTACAATTTCGTAGTCACCCTTATTTTTCCCTACAAGTGAAAACCTGATTTCGTAAAGTTCCTGGGCAGGATCATTGCTGTATTCGTATACCGCTGCTCCGTTCACCAGATTTTTTTTGTACAGTATTTTATTGCTTTCATATTCTGCAGGTACTTCTGAGGGACTGATCATCTTCAGTTTGTTATCGCCTGCTTCCGATAAAATATTTTGCTGAAGTTCGGTCAGATCCTGCTCCACAGGCCTACTTTTAGAATCTGTTTCGTTGTAGTAACTGACTGAAATATCCAGTTTTTCATTGGAAACATTAACGCCGTCATAGGTAATAAACCGGGTATAACTGTTCTCTGCAATTTGATAGTCTATGGTAAAGCGCATATTGGCATTAACCGGAAACAAGGGTGTGAATAGTATTTCACCGTTCGTGTAATCGATCATATAATCATTGTTATCACCTCTTTTCAAGGGCACACCATTGGCATAAACGGTCTCACTGCCCGACAAAATGTAAAAAACCTGTTCACTGTTTTCGCCCGTAATTTTGTAAGGACCCTGATTTCCTTCCGTTCCATTGAATTTGTAGGTACTGAAACTACCCCTTACCACACCTCCGGAGATAAAAAATTCCGTCTCGCCAAAACCGGGCTCAAGTTTTGCTCCCATATAAAGGCCGGTAATTTTTTTGCTGAACTTCATAAAATAATTTCGGCTGTTTGTCAAATTGATATCGCCACCCTGCAAGGTCCAGTCTTTGCTGAATATCTCGAGATAGATCCTGTCAAAATCCTGAATTCGCTGTGAGTAACCTCCCTCGCTTAAAGGAATGTTATTGTCTGTAATAGAGGCTCTGATAGACACATTTTTTGAAAGTTCCCCATCCAGCTGAAGGTTGAAATTCGAATTTACAACAGCATCCTGGTTATTTCCTACCGTAATACTCCTGGACAAGCTGCCTGAAGAATTGATACCCCCGAACAACTCATTTACCTGTCCCTTGCTCTTTTCGGGGTAGTACAGGCTCATCATATCAACAGTCTTATCACTGATGATACGCGGGTCAAGAGCGGAATATTTCTTTGTGATGAAATCGGGTAGCAAAGTGTATTGCACCCGGATTTCCTTGGGAAATTTATCAAGACTGGCTTTGATATGCAACTGTGCTCTGCTAAAGTCAACCGAATAAAGTGAAGGCCCAATCTCTATATTTTGGTTATTAAAAATTTTAAAGTCATAGGGACTCAGGCTCAGGCTGTCTATTTGAAGTATGCTGTCAGTAACAACCAAATCCTTTATGATGCGCTTACCGGGATTGTCCTGTGCCAGCACTGCAATACTGCTGATCAGGAAAACCATAAGAAACCGGAATTTCATCATAATAAAACTGATATATTTTGGTATGATGCTCTTCTGTCCGGCAAGTTAACCGGCAGGTAACACCCGCATTGTAAATTTTTATACTGCTTGTTTTTGTTCACAGGAAACGGGCTATTTCATCTGTAAAATACCCATTTATCCACCAAAAATAGCAGATTTTTTCAGCTTACTGGGGCTTTATGGAATAATTGAAGCTGGGCTACTGCCGATTCATGTTGCAACAGCCAGTTTTTGCGCCAGACACCTCCGGCATAACCGGTTAAAGCCCCATCGCTGCCGATTACTCTATGACAGGGTATGACGATCCAAATTGGGTTTTTACCGTTGGCCGAAGCCACAGCGCGAATCGCCTTTTTATCCCCCAAACAATGAGCTTGCTCCATATAACTCATCGTTTTACCATAAGGTATTTTTATCAGGAATTCCCAAACCCTTTTTTGAAAATCTGTTCCCCGGAAATGTAGTTTCAGATCAAATTCAGTTCTTTTTTTAAGGAAATATTCCTCCAGCTGCACCTGCGCCTCTTCAATACAATCGGGAACAAAATCGGGTTGATCCCCGATCTCATCCACAACAGTTATTTCAGAAATTCCCAGATCAGTACCTGTAATTCGGGCAAATCCGATCGGTGTTTTCAAGTAGGCAGTTATGCTGTTGTCCATAATTTTGAAGGTTCAGATCCCAAAAATGATCTTTGAGTTCTCGGTGCTTATGCGGGCTATTTCCTGTTTGGGGAGCTTGTATATTTCGCTCAATTTATCAAGTACCTCAAGTAAATACAAGCTTTCATTCCGCTTTCCCCGGTAAGGTACCGGCGACATATACGGCGCGTCCGTTTCAAGAACGATATGCTGCAACGGAATTCTGTCGAGAAACTGATCTATTTTTCCGTTCTTAAAGGTTACAACACCACCTATACCGAGTTTCATGTTGAAACCAATGGCCCGCTGCGCCTGTTCATAGGTTCCGGTAAAACAGTGAAAGATACCCCATAACTGCGCGTCTGCCACTTCTTCCAGAACTTCAAAGATCTCATCAAAAGCATCCCTGCAGTGTATCACAACAGGAAGTTTTCTTTCTTTTGCCCAGCGCAGCTGGGTTATAAAGGCAAGGCGCTGCTGAACGAAATGGGATTTGTCCCAGTATAGATCCAGACCGATCTCGCCAATGGCACAATAAGTATGCAAATTGAGCTGTTCCTGAACAACCTGCAATTCTTCTTCATAGTCATCCTTTACATGCGTGGGGTGAAGACCTGCCATCAGGAAGATCTTGTCAGGAAACAGGTTCTTTAATGCCTGCATGGCCGGATAGTAATGGCGGTCAATGGCCGGTATAAAAAACCTCTCTATTCCTGCGTCTATCGCCCTTTTCAGAACAAGATCACGGTCTTCATCAAAGTCATCTGCATAGAGATGTGCATGTGTGTCGGTGAGAATCAAAACAACTGATTTTTAATATGTGCAAAGATACTTATTTTGTTATTGAACCTGATTTTTTCATGTCTTATGTTCTTTGAAAACGATCGCTTGTGATTTACGCAGAATATATACAGAATATGCCCAAAATGGCCATTTCATGATACGGTTTTGTGTGGCTATTATGGATTAATGCATATATTTGTCTTTTTCAAAATCAAACCTGATGATCACCATATACCACAATCCCAGATGCAGAAAAAGCCGTGAAGGCCTGGCCTTGCTTGAAGCATCCAAACTTCCTTTTGAGATAAGGGACTATCTCAATAATCCTCCCGAAATAGCCGAACTGAAATCCCTGACCGAAAAGCTCCAAATGGAACCCATGGGTCTTATCAGGCAAAATGAAGCCATCTGGAAGGAAAAGTTTAAAAATAAAAAACTGACTGATGTGCAGATATTTCAGGGAATCAAAGATTTTCCCATCTTGCTTGAAAGACCTCTAGTCGTTTCAGAAAATCAGGCAGTTATTGGGAGACCGCCGGAAAACATCCTCAAAATATTGAAACCCGGCACCTAAAAAATCATGGTTTTCCATGAGTCTTTAAATTACCGGATATCCCCGAACGTTGCTTAATTTAATTTCAATACTTTTAACGATTGATTTTTACTGAATGAAATATATTCACCTAATTATATTTCTTTTTATTACTTGTGCATTTTATAGCCAGGACAAGGGCCAGAGAGCGACGATCAATGGAAAGATCCACGACGCAAAAACCAACCAGCCATTACCCTATGCTACCATCACGCTTTTAAATCTAAAAGATTCCAACTTTAGTGGAACGATCACCGATAATCAGGGGGGATTTTTACTTGAAGTACCCTATGGAAATTATAAAGTAACTATTCAATTTCTATCATTTAAACCGTTTGTAATTAATGAATTAAAGATTGAGGACGACCTTGACCTGGGTGTATTTGAAATAGAAGAAAATTCGGAAATTCTGAAGGAGGTTGAGGTGAACACAACGGGTGATCTGGTTGAATACAAATTTGATAAGAAGATTTACAGTGCGGGTAAAGACATTGCCAATATGGGTGGAAATGCCTTAACCGTACTCGAGAATACGCCAACGGTGATGGTTGACGATCAGGGAAGACTGATGATCAGAGGAAATGAAGCCACTGTGCTCATGAACGGGAAGCCTTTTGCCTCTCAGAGCAATTACCAGAATATTTTGATGAACCTTCCTGCCAATTCGATCAGCCAGGTGGAGATCATATCCCGATCGGCCAAATACGATGCACAGGGAGGTGGTATAATCAATCTGGTACTAAAAAAAGGAACCGGCGACGGCTATAACGGTACCGTTGAAGTTCATGGCGGCATACCGGATGATGACGGCGTTTCCACATTCATCAATTACAACGGGGAAAGGATTAATGTTTTTTCAACAGCCGGCTTTAACCATCAGGATCAGATCAAATACAGCGAGATCGAGCAGTTTCAGCAAAACAGCCAGACTGAAGATCCCGTTTTTTTTGAGACCCGCGATGACAACAGACAGAGAAACAGTTTCCTGTTTAATATCGGCAGCGAGTTCATGATCAATGAAAAGAACTCTTTTAATTCCTCTTTTCTGTACAGCATGTCGAATAAGAACTTTGATTCGGATCTTATGCTAACAGACCTGAACATGGGCCAGGTAATCAACCAAACGGATCGAAATGTGGATGACAATACAGACGACAGTTTTTTTGAGCTGCTGTTAAATTATACTACTTCATTTAAAACAAAAGAGCATTCTCTGTCATTTGATCTGAAATACGACCATTCCTTGTCAGACAACATAACAGATATTGTGGATACAGCTGTTTTACCTGCCGGACCCCAGGATCGCCAAAAAACGACCACAGATCAAACAAACAGCACCGGATTGTTCCAGGTGGATTATGCCCAGCCAATAAATAATTTCGGATTGGTAGAAACCGGTGTGAAAACCAATATAAGGGAATATGAAAGTGCGCTTTTGGTTTATGACTATGATCCTATACAATTTAAATTTAATCCTGTTTCAGGTAGGGAAAACAACCTGAGCTATGATGAAAAAGTGTACGCTGCTTATTTGAACTTTTCGAAAGAACTGAACAGTCTGAATTTTTCTTTGGGATTAAGAACCGAATACACCGATGTCCGTATCAGTGACCTCATCTATGACAATACTACCGTTGATCAGTACACAGATTTTTTCCCAACCGCAAATTTGGGTTATACTTTTAAAGATGAAAGTCTGCTGACACTTTATTATTCACGATCCATTTCCAGACCCGGAGTGGCGCAGCTCAACCCCTTCATTTCTTTTGCCGACGAGCGATTTATTGTTATGGGAAATCCTCTTTTAAAACCCTATTACACAGATTATTTTGTAACCGAGTACTTTAAAAAGTTCGGAGCAAAAGTGTCGCTGAATACCGCTCTTTTTGCTTCAATGGATGACGATCAGATATTAACTGTGCTCGAGAATACAGGAAATCAAACAGATGACGGCTTTGATATTTACACAAGAAAACCTGTAAATAATGGCGATCTGAACCAATACGGAATTGAAATGGACCTGGTTTACAACGCGAGCAATGCGCTGCGCTTCAGGGCTTTGTTAAGTCCGTATTACTTTGAGATAATCAATACAACCAACGGAGCTTATGATACAGATGATTTCGTTTTGTATGGAAATGCCATAGCCGACTATAAATTCCTTGAAACCTGGAAGTTTCAGATCAATTATACCTACCAATCCCCAAAAACAACGGGTTTAACAGAGCTTAAGGCCATCCAGTTTGTGAATCTCGCTCTGAGCAAGGATTTGTTCAAGTCAAAAGCCACTCTGTCATTTACGGCAAAGGATATCTTTAGAAGCAGAGAGATCTATTACGAATCGATGGAAGCGGGCATACAAACGAACAGCTATGCCTTTTTTGAACCACAATACCTGTTATCCTTCAGTTATCGGTTTAACGGAGCTGCGAAAAGAAACAGCAAGAACCGCTCGGGTGAGGTCAATAAGAATATTTTTGAGCTGGACGAAGAGGTGATCAAATAAAAAAGGGTTTGAAAACAAACCCTTTACAATTTTTATTACTTACCGGCTAATTGCTTTTTAGCTTCCTTCTTTAATTTTCTGTCTTCCATAAAATTACCGATCAACCAATAGGGAATAACGAAGGCTGTCAAAAAGATCATCAGCCAAAAACCCATGGTAAAGATTCCCATAAACGCCAGGTAACCTAAAAAATGTGATAATTCCATGTCCATAAAAAAATATTTTCGTCAAAATTAAGATAAATTTTATAATCCTCCTATAATCTGCAAAAAATTTAAAGATTTTATTTAACACAGAATTAACAAAATCAGGATTAAACCCACAGTACTTTTGCGTGTCTAAAAAAATTAGACCATAAACATAAATATGAAGACTCTCTTTCCTTTTTTTTTCCTGACCTTCTTTCTTGCTTCTATTTCTGCAACAAGTCAGCAGGTGCCGGGCCGGCCGGGTCAAAATCCAAATCAAAAAACCTTTGAAATCAAAGGTAAAGTGATTGAAAAAAGTACCCAGCAACCACTGGAATACGCAACAGTTGTTATCAAGCCCTTAAAAGGAGACCGGATTCTGGGAGGCATTACAGATGCGAAAGGAAAGTTTTCCATTTTCGTACCCCAGGGAGAATATCACATCAGCGTTGAATTTATTTCTTTTAAGACGCACAGTGAAGCTGATATGACGATAAATAAAGACACAGACCTGGGAACTATCGTACTTTCTGAGGATTCTGAATCTTTACAGGAAGTGCAGGTCATTGCTGAAAGAAGTACGGTAGAGATCAAACTGGATAAAAAAATCTATACGGTTGGCAAGGACATGACTGTTAAGGGAGGTAACGCTGCCGACGTGCTCAATAATGTACCTTCTGTATCAGTGGATGTGGAAGGTGTTGTTAGTTTGAGAGGAAATGAAAACGTGCAGATTCTGATCAACGGCAAACCGAACAGTCTGGTTGGGCAGTCAAATAACGAAGCACTAAGACAGTTTACCGCCGAAATGATCGAAAAAGTAGAAGTGGTTACCAGCCCTTCTGCCCGCTATGATGCCGAGGGTACTGCAGGTATTATCAACATCATCATCAAAAAAGGATCTGCTGATGGCTTTAATGGAAATGCGACGATCAACGCCGGTTACCCGACCAGTGCCGGAGGGTCATATAGTATCAATTACAGAACAGGGGATTTCAATTTTTTCAACAATACCGGATACAGTTATAGTGATGCTCCCGGAAATTCTTATAATTATACCGAATATTTCAATTCCCAGACTGCCCCATTTTTGATCGAAGACAGAGATATAAACCGGGTTTCCAACGATTTCAATATCAATTTTGGAATGGAATACTTCATAAGTGAAAAAAGCTCGCTAACGGGAAGTGTGCTCTACAGAGGCTCAAATGGAAGTGGCGATTCAGAAAACAAGACCACTACCTATGATGAAAATTTTATTAAATCCAACTTTTACCTGAGGGAATCTGAAGAAGAAAACGATGCTTCAAACTGGCAGTATTCTTTGAATTATCTGAATAATTTTAATTCTTCCGGACATAAATTAAATCTGGATTTCCAGTTTGAAGATAATTACCGGGAAAATTTTACCTATATAACCGAAGAAGAACAATTTCCGGTTTTTATTGATAAACTTGATGAAAAAGCCCTAACAAAAGATCCGCAAAAACAATATTTGCTTCAGGGAGATTATGTACTGCCCTTTAATAAAGGCCAACAATTTGAAGCGGGATTCAGGAGTAACATCACCGACCAGACAACAGATTATGCCCAATATTTTGAAAATGAGTCCGGCGAGTTTATCCTAGACGAGAATCTGTCGAATATTTTTAATTACGATGAGAAAATACATGCGCTTTACTCACAATACGGCAAAAAGTTCACCAAATTTTCGGGTTTGCTCGGGTTGCGCATGGAGGTAACCGATATCGATATAGAGATCGTCGACAGGCCGGATCTGGAGGCACAGAAAAATTATACCAATTTCTTTCCAACCGTAAACCTGGCTTATGAGCTCGGCGAACAGGAAAACATTACCCTGGGTTATAACAGAAGGATCCGCAGACCGAGATCGAGAATGATCAATCCTTTCCCTTCCAGAACCAGCGAAACCAATATTTTTCAGGGAAATCCCTATTTGGATCCCTCTATTACAGATGCTATTGAACTTGGATATTCAAACCGCTGGAAGGAAGTAACCTTTAATACTTCTGTCTATTATAATTATGCCACAGACATCTTTCAAATGATTTCGGAAGCTACCGGCGACAATACACAGGATGGCATTCCAATAATCAAGAGATCGCCCATCAATTTAAGTACAGAGGAGCGTTTTGGTTTTGAGGTTGCCGCGAATTATACACCCATAAAAAACTGGAGATTCAATTTATCCTTCAACCTGTTTGATAATAAAATAAGTGGTTTTTATAACGATATAGATTTTGGTGCAGAAACCCTGAGCTGGTTTACCAGATTCACCGCAAAGGTCGTTCTTCCTTTTGAAATCGACTGGCAAACAAACATGATGTATATGGGCCCCAATGAAAACGCACAAAATGAATACAAAGGTATGTTTTCAACGGATATGGCATTTAGTAAGGATATCATGAAAGGAAATGGCACCCTTACCTTTAACATCAGCGACTTGTTCAATACACGCAAGAGAGAAATGGAAACACTTACAGATACTTTCTATTCCGAAAGTGAGTTTCAGTGGAGGGAAAGACAATTTCGACTCGCTTTTACCTACCGTTTCAACCAGAAAAAGAAAAGGGAAATGAACCGCAACTTTGAAGGTGGCGACATGGATATGATGGGCGGATAATAAGCTGCTGAAATAAAAAAAGGCTGTCCGGAATTTCAGACAGCCTTTTTTTATTTCTATTCCTGAAAAACAATCCATCCGGGAATGATTCCTGTTTTGAGCGTTTTTAACAAGCTGCCGTCAGCCGCATCATAAATATACAGGTTTCCTTCACTTTGGTAATCATTCGCGTCAGTAGCATAGATTTCTCCCCCATGACCGGTCATATGATAAAAATTACCCTCCAACCCTTTAAAAGGGACTTCTGGCACAGTATTGCTATTGACAGACATTTTATAAACCCGGGCATCGAGGTTGTAGAAAATGGCATCACCCAGCAGGGTCAGGTGTTGTGGGTGTTCGGCCAGATCAAAATCAAAACTGCTCAGGATATTGTGATCAGCTGATATTTTAATCAGTTTACCCGCTGTTTCCATACCTGTCCATTCTGGCTTTCCACCGCAAAGCACCCAGGTGTTCCCAGACAGATCTGCCTGAAGGGAATTCGGCACATCACCAACGATCAGGTTCTTGACCAGTCTGCCATCTTTCGTATCGATCACGGCAACCTTGTTGTTATGTCCGTAGCCGCCTTCCAGATTCACGTACAGGAAATTGTTGTTTACCAGCATATTTTCCGGCCCCTCTCCTACTGAAATTGTTGAGAGAACCTGATTGGTATTCAAATCAATTACAGTGATATAATCATCTGAAGGGTCATTCGGATCTCCCCAGTTACTCAAAAAACCTCTGTTGTTCGCTGAAACAAAATACCGGGGAGATTGTATCATGTCTCCCTTAATTTCTGTTATCGTTTTCAGGGTATATCTGTCTGCCA
>Ga0105102_10000247_pt1 | contig 15007 bp, 12 predicted proteins | sample PPLLaktember2015_FD_87032 | JGI IMG/M metagenome (GOLD analysis project Ga0105102, IMG submission 87032) | Freshwater sediment microbial communities from Prairie Pothole Lake near Jamestown, North Dakota, USA - PPLs Lake P7 Core (6) Depth... | ecosystem: Environmental > Aquatic > Freshwater >...
CAGCCTGATGACCCAAACCACCTCCGGGATTGAGCCTGTTTTCATGCCGGTTTACCGCAGACGTCGCAAAGTCAATCCCAACGACAAGGATAACCGCGTGGATTATATCGATGAGATGGGAGATCACTGGGAAGAATATCCGGTGTTTCACCATAAGTTCCGCACCTGGATGGAGGTTAACGGGATCAGCGTCAGCGATCAGTATTCCCCGGAGGAACTTGAATCCCTGGTGAAAAAGTCACCTTATTTCCAGGCCACTTCCAACGATGTGGACTGGGTGGCCAAAGTGCACATGCAGGGCAGAATCCAGAAATGGGTGGATCACTCCATCAGTGTAACCATAAACCTGCCGACGCATGTTTCCGAGGAACTGGTAGGTAAACTCTTTTTTGAAGCCTGGAAGAGTGGTTGCAAGGGAGTAACCGTTTACCGCGACGGATCCCGCTCGGGAGTGCTGATTTCAGATAAGAAGGAAGAGAAGAAGAAAAGTTCTCCTTTCCCTACCAAACGTCCTGAAATTCTCGAAGCCGATGTGGTCAGGTTCAGGAACAACAAGGAAAAGTGGGTGGCCTTCATCGGGCTGATCGATAAAATGCCCTATGAAATCTTTACCGGTCTGAGCGACGACGAAGATGGCATCCTGCTGCCCCGTTCAGTCACTCAGGGATACATCATCAAGAACTGGGAAGATGAGGAGAATTCACGCTACGATTTCCAGTACATCAACAAAAGAGGTTATAAAACCACCATTGAAGGGCTTTCCTATAAATTCAATCCGGTATTCTGGAATTATGCCAAGCTGATCTCCGGAGTGCTGCGTCACGGAATGCCCATCCACAAAGTGGTTGAACTGATCACCAGCCTGCAACTCGACAATGAAACCATCAACTCCTGGAAAGCAGGTGTTGCCAGGGCGCTGAAGAAATACATTCCCAACGGTACAGTTGCCGAGGATGCCCACTGCGGGGTTTGTGGTTCCAACGAAATCGTCTACGCGGAAGGATGTTTGAAATGCCTGTCCTGCGGTTCTTCCAAGTGCGGCTGATCTATCCTTCGATCATCTTACGGTAACTGTCGGGGAGTAGCAATTCCGACAGTTCACCGGGATCGGTCACCTTAATCCTGATCATCCATCCTGAACCAAAGGGATCTTTGTTGATCAGTTCTGGCTTATCGGACAGATCTTCATTTACTTCCACCACCTCTCCGGAGATCGGCATGAAAAGATCGGAAACTGTCTTAACGGCTTCCACTGTTCCGAAGATATCTCCTTTGCCCAGGGTTTCTCCAAGTGTTTCGATCTCGACAAAAACCACATCTCCCAATTCTCCCTGTGCGAACTCTGAAATTCCTACGGTAGCCAGGTCTCCTTCAACGGAAATCCATTCGTGGTCATGTGTAAAGAGCAGATTTTCAGGTATGTTCATAGTTTTCAGTTGTTTGTAATTTGTTGTAAAAATAACCATATTTTTGTATTATTTTAAAAAGGAGATCCAATGTTTGTAAGGAAACATACGGGACTGCACCACCTGAACCGGGTGGCGGCAGAATTGCTCACAGAATTCCCGGAGGCCAGGGTTTTCGCATTTTACGGAAGAATGGGCTCAGGGAAAACCACGCTTATCCAGGAAATCTGTAAGGCACTGCATTCATCCGACCGGGTGACCAGTCCCACATTTGCCATAATCAACCAGTATTTTACCGAAACCGGAACCGCAGTATATCACTTCGATTTTTACAGGTTGAAAAACCTGGAAGAGGCTTTTGACCTGGGTTATGAAGACTATTTTTTCAGTGGGGGTTATTGCCTGATTGAGTGGCCGGAAAAGGTGGAACCGTTATTACCCGCCGACCATGTCATAGTTCATCTGGAGGAAGAGGCTACGGGCCTCAGGACGATTACTGCAGCCGGGAGCCGCCCGGGGTTTTGATTTCTCATGATTTGATCGTACCTTTCCTTCGCTTTTAAACCAACCGACATGACGGACAAAGAAATCAGACCATCGGGATTAACCGGTTCCCTGTTGCTTCCCAAGGAAGAGATGCTGGAAGTTCAGCGGAGGGAGAAAAAATTCACCATTGGCATACCCTCAGATTTATCCAGGGTAGAATACCGCGTACCATTGACCCCTCAGGCGGTGGAACTGCTGGTATCCTATGGTCATGAAATTTTTATTGAGACCAATGCCGGTCTTAAAGCCAGTTATTCGGACCAGGAATACCGGTTGGCCGGAGCCGTAGTACTGGAAAAAAAAGAACAGATTTTCCAGTGCGATATGGTGGTTCGTATTGCCCCTCTAAACGGGGAGGAGATCGACATGCTCCGGGGCAACCAGGTGATCATTTCCAATATGCAGGTTCAGTCCCACTGCAAGGCCTCCGTTGAAAAACTGATGCAAAAAAGGGTGACCTGCGTGGCCTATGAGTACATGGAGAACGAGGAAGGCTTCCTGCCCTTTGTTCACCAGATGAGCCAGATTTCCGGCATTGCCGCCATTACCATAGCCAGTGAATACCTCAGCACTTCCAGGGAGGGGAAGGGGGTTCTTTTCGGTGGTGTGACAGGAATTACCCCTGCGGAGCTGGTCATCATCGGAACCGGAACGGCGGCTGAATTTGCTGCCCGCGCAGCCCTGAGCCTCGGTATTGTTGTGAAGGTTTTTGACAGCTCAGTTGACGAACTCAGTCATCTGGAGGAGCGCCTGAACAGGAGGGTTTTCACTTCTGTATTCTACCCCCGGGTGTTGAAAAAAGCGCTTCTCTCAGCAGATGTGGTGATTGGCGCCATGCCCTTCAACACCGCACCAAAGTTCAGGGTGGCTGAAGATCTCGTGAAAACCATGAAGGAAGGGTCCGTTATCATTGACCTCAACATTTCGCAGGGAGGTTGTTTTGATACCTCCATGCTGACCGACCTAAATCAACCGGTGTACCGGAAATATGGAGTAATCCATTATTGCGTGCCCAATATTCCATCGCTGGTGGCCAGAACAGCCTCTATATCCATGAGCAACATACTGATTCCTAAACTTTTGTCTATTGGAGACGCCGGAGGTGTGGACCACTATATCAAAATGTCGCCCGGGTTCAGGAAAGGGGTGTACCTCTTTCACGGCATCCTGACCAATAAAGACATTGGCCATCATCTAAACTTACCGGTGAAAGAAATTGAATTATTACTGGCTGCTTTCTGATTACCTGGCAAGCAGGCACATGGATACCGGGGGCACGGTAAAGGAGGTGCTGTTTACCACTGTAATTCCTTCTTCCCGGATGACATCTTCACTGGCGATCAGAGAAAAGGGACCATCAGGAATTTGAACTTCCACCTTTTCGGAGTTCCCGTTAAAGATCACAACCACCTTTTTCCATTTGTCGCCCAGGCCATGCCCGTCGATGCAGCAGGAGATGACACCAATCTGATACTTCATGCAAAACATCAGGTTCTTCCTGATCCTGTCGGCAGATGATATACGGAATACCGGGTGGTTCTTTCTCAGGCGTATCAGTTTTCTGAAATAGTCGTACACATCCCTGTAGGTTGCTTTATGATGCCAGTCCAGCTGGTTAACCGTGTCGGGAGAGAGATAGGAGTTACCATGCCCCCCTTTTGTCCGGCAAAATTCCATTCCGGAGTGAAGGAAGGGGATGCCCTGGGAGGTGAGCAAAATGGCTCCGGCCAGTTTCACCCTCTTCCTGAGTTCCTCGTCAGAAGCCTCGGGAAGGCTCATTTTCAGCTTGTCGAAGAGGGTGTAATTGTCATGGCAGGAGACATAATTAATGCACTGGGAGGGTTCCATAGCCCAGGGTTCCGGGGAACTTTCCACATAGCTGTAAACAATCTGAGGATGCCAGACAGCACCTGCAATTCCGAATTTGACCGCTTCTTCCCGAAGGGCCAGACCACTGACAAAACCTTTGCTTTCTTTGAGCCCGTGGTTCCCTTTGAGGGCGTCGCGCATATCATCGCAAAAAGCAGCGATGCCGGGCAGATGCGATATGTTCCTTTTAACCGCCCGACGGTATTCCGGCATGGGGCTCGGGCCGGCTGTCCATCCTTCCCCGAAAAGCAGGATGCGCGGATTGATCTTGTTGATCTCAAAGCGGATGTGCCGCATGGTTTCATTGTCAAAAATCCCCATCAGGTCGAAGCGGAAACCGTCAATGTGGTATTCCCGGGTCCAGTAAAGCAGGGAGTCAATGATGAATTTCCGGACCATATATCTTTCCGAGGCGATTTCATTACCGCACCCCGAAGCGTTGGAAAACGATCCGTCGGGATTCTGACGGTAATAATACCCCGGAACGGTCTGGTTGAATACGGAACCCTTGGTCAGCCAGGTGTGGTTATAGACCACATCGAGAATCACCCCGATCCCGTGTTTGTGCAAGGCCTGTACCAACATTTTAAGTTCCCTGATCCTGACCGTGCCATTGTAAGGGTCGGTGGCATAAGATCCTTCCGGGGAGTTGAAATGTTGCGGATCGTATCCCCAATTGTATTTCAGCAGGGGAAATTCTTCATCCACACTCTGGAAATCATTCACCGGCAACAGGTGAACATGGGTGATTCCCAGTTCCTTCAAATGAGTTAATCCCGTGCTTAAACCTTCCTCTGTGCAGCTGTTTTCTTCGGTGAATCCCAGGTATTTCCCTTTGTGGGAAATTCCGGAACTTTCGGATATGGAAAAGTCCCGGATGTGTGTTTCATAAATGATCCAGTCGGTAAAGTGATGAAAATGAGGGCCCTGGTCAGACTCCCATCCGGAAGGGTGCGTTTTTTCAGGATCGAAAATCATTCCCCTGAGACCATTCACTCCTGTAGCCCTGGTGTAAGGATCCGGCACTTCATGCAGCCATTCCCCGTCAAAAACCTGAAAGGTGTAAAACCACCCTTCCAGGTTTTCATCTTCTTCATGGGTCCAAACTCCGGAATGGAGCGGCTGCATTGAAAATGCCCTGACCGGTTTCCCAAATTTTCCTGAGCGGTAGAGTCTGATTTCCACTGTTCTGGCAGTTGGTGCCCAAATTCTGAATAGGGTTTTTTCGCCCGACCAGGTAACCCCCAGGTCATCGCCATGATAATGCGGGTAAGTTGAAAAATCGATGTGATTGAAATGCCAGTTTCTCATCTTACCGGAATAGGGATTTTCGGACCGAAATGCTTTTTGATGCGGTGATTCCTCCTTTTACATCGGAAATGTGTACGGTTATGCGGGAATATTTCTTCAGGCTGGGGTCATACTGGAAAAAGCTGTTCATGTCGATGCTCAGCTCGTGGCTCATGCCGGGATCCAAAAACAAAGGATAGTAAAGATGACCTTCCGATCCTTTCAGTTTGAGCTTCCTGCGAATGAAATAGTGGCTGAAAACAAGTAATGGCTGTTCAATATCAACAGGTTCAGTCCCGGCATTTTTCACTGTCAGAAAAAGTGTCCGGGGGAGATACAGCCGGTCTTTGTCGAGGGTGACTTCCAGGATTTTCTTTTGTTTGAAAATCAGCCAGCGGATCAGGAAATAAAGACCCAGCGGCAAAGCAGCAACCATCAGCAATGCCACCAGCACTTCCGGGTCACTAAGGTTAAAAGGAATCGACTGACCAATGATCATTTTACAAAGAATACTGAATAACCAGTTTAAAACCGGGCAAAAATAACCATTTACAGGGATTCATGTTCGGTTCGCCGTATGATTTCTTCCTGAAGGTCTTCCCCGAGGTCATTGAAGTAGTCGCTGTACCCCGCTACCCGTACGATCAGGTCGCGGTATTTCTCCGGATGTTTCTTTGCATCGCGGAGCATTTCTGCGCTGACCACATTGAACTGGATGTGGTGGCCGTCCATGCGGAAATAGCTTCTTACCAGCCGGGAAACGTTCCGGATGGCTTCCTCTCCTTCAAAGAAGGAGGGAGAAAACTTTTGATTGAGTAAGGTTCCGCCGGTACGGAGATGGTCAATTTTCGCGGCGGATTTAATGACGGCTGTAGGTCCGCGGGAATCGGCACCCTGAACCGGGGAGATGCCTTCCGAAACCGGCTGACCGGCTTTCCGTCCATCAGAGCTAGCCTGCATCACGCTACCGAAGTAAATATGACAGGTGGTTGGCAACAGGTTGATCCGGTAGGTGGCGCCTCTGGGCGATTTTCTGCCGTTTATGGCGTCGTAGTAAATCTCAAAAACATCACTCAGCTGATTGTCGGCTTCCGGGTCATCGTTACCATATTTAGGTGATTTGTAAATCAGCTGGTAACGCAACTCCTCATGGCCTTCGAAATTGAGATCGAGGGCCTGGTTGAGTTGCGGAAGTGTGAGGTGGCCTTCGTCGAATACAACTTTGCGGATGGCGGTCAGGCTGTCGGTGACCGTTCCAATACCGACACCCTGCACATAATTGGTATTGTAGCGGGCCCCGCCGCAGATATAGTCGGTTCCTGAAGATACGCAGTCGTCGATGATCAGCGACAGAAAGGGTGTGGGTACATGCTGCATGAAGATCGATTCTATGATGTTGCTGCCCTTTACCTTAATATCTGCAAAATGGTTTACCTGTTTCCGGTATGCTTCCAGAAGCTGAAAATAGGAATCAAAATCCTCAGCCCGGCCGGTTTGCAATCCGGTCAACTTCATGGTACGGGGATCATGGCCGTTGTGCAGGGTGATCTCCAGTATTTTAGGGAGGTTAAAATACCCGGTGAGGATGTAGCTTTCCGTACCGAAAGCACCGCTTTCCACACAACCGCTTGCTCCACCATTGCGGGCATCCACAATATCCTTGCCCTGGCGTGTCAGTTCCTGGATGATGGCGTCGGTATTGAAGATGGAAGGCTGACCGAACCCTGTTTTGGTGATTTTCACCGCTCTTTCAATAAAACGGTCGGGATTTTTCTTGCTTAGCTGGACCATAGAACTGGGTTGGAGCAGTCTCATCTCTTCGATGACGTCGAGGAGGATAAAGCTCATTTCATTAACGGCATCCGAGCCGTCTTCCTTTACGCCGCCCACGTTTATCAGGGCAAAATCGGTATAGGTATTGCTTTCCAGAGCGGTGACCCCCACTTTGGGAGGTGCCGGGTGGTTGTTGAATTTTATCCAGAAGGAATGAAGCAACTCCACCGCCCTCTCTTTTGAAAGGGTGCCCGCTTCTGTCTCCTTCTGGTAGAAGGGCATCAGGTGCTGGTCGAGCCTGCCGGGATTGAAACTGTCCCACGGGTTAAGTTCGGTCACAACCCCCAGGTGAACGAACCAGTAATACTGGAGCGCCTCGTGAAAGGTTTGCGGGGCATGGGCGGGAACATTGCGGCAAACCTGAGCCATTGCTTCCAGCTCTTTTTTACGGGGCTCCTCCTTTTCCAATGCTGCCAGTTCTTCCAGTTTTCGGGCATGCCTTTCAGCGAAAAGGAGAATGGCTTCCGCGGCTATCTTCATGGCTTCGAGTTCCCGGAGACGCAGAAAAGCCTGCGGATCATCGTAAAAATCAAGTTTTGCGGCTGCTGTTTCGATGTCGGAAAGGATCTCCAGCATTCCCTTTCGGTATATTTTTCCCCCGGCCACGGTGTGCCCGGGAGCCCGCTGTTCCATGAACTCGGTGAATATTCCGGCATGGTATGCTTTATGCCATTCGGGCGACATGGCCGTCATGATGCGGTCGCGGTTGGACCGGCCCTGCCAGAAGGGAATGATCACATCGCGGTAAGCATCCCGGGTAGCCTCATCCACGCGGAACCACACCTTTTCCCGGCTGTCGAGGATGTCCAGATCCTGCAGCGAGTGGACGGTGATTTCAGGGAAGGTGGGTGTAGCCTTGGGCGCCGGTCCGCGTTCCCCGACGATCAGCTCCCCCTCGTTGATGCAAATACTCTTATGCTCAAGGATATACCTGAAAGCCTTCGCCCTTTGCACCGGCACCGGATCACCAAAGGCCAGGTGGTTTTTATAAAATTCAGTGATCAGCAAAGCCCGCTCTGCCGAAATCCGTGGTATGGCATTCAGGCTCTCTTCGCGCAGTTTTTGTATTCGTGGTGTCATCTTATTTCTTATTTCTTATTGTTTATTTCTTATTTCTTGTTACAAATTTATCTATCCTCCACCGCAGCATTTCAAACAACGGTGCCGGAACCTTATTTCTGTCCTTTTCGGGTAAAACCGGAGGTTATTCAAGGGAAATCCCTCCGGGATCATTCGTAAATCAGTGAACTTCCACAATCTAATAAAGCTTTTCAACCAGACTGCAGGAATTGTGTTATAAGTCAGCCCCCTGAAAGTGATTCAATCAAGGCCTGAACATTTTCTTTGCGTCTCCCCATCACTGCGGAATCCAATTTACCCACCGATTTTAACCCTGAATCCTTTTGTTTCTAACTTTTCTTTCCATTCAAACAGTTCATTTTCCGGCAATTTACCCTTTTCCCCCGGCATTTTACAGGGAATACCCAGTTTGTCGTATTTGTGCATCCCTATGCGGTGATAGGGGAGCAGGTCTATCTGTTCAATCTTTCCGGCGAAAGGTAATAAAAAACCGAGGATAGCTGACAGGTTGTCCCGGGTGCCGGTATATCCTCCCACAACCGGTATCCTTACCCTGACCGGTTTCCCCTGCCGGATGAGCCACCGGAAATTGTTCAGAATCAAACTGTTTGGAACACCGGTATGACGTTCATGATCTGTTTCATTCATGCATTTCAGGTCATAAAGAAACAATCCGGTCAGGGGTACGATTTCCTGAAGATCGCTAAGGAGGCCATATCCGGAAGTATCCACTGCGGTATGAAATCCAAGCGTGACTGATTCCTGAAGCAATTGGACCAAAAACCGGGGTTGCATCAGTGGTTCCCCGCCGGAGATGGTGATGCCTCCTCCGCTTTCTTCCATGACCAGCCTTTCCTTTTCTACTTCTGCCATGACTTCCCCGACAGTCATCAACCGCCCGATGGTTTCTTTTTCCACAAATTCCTTACTGTCGAGCATTACTTTCTTAGTCACCACTTCAGGGTCGGGCATCCAGCTTTCCGGGTTGTGGCACCAGAGGCAACGCAACGGGCAGCCCTTCAGGAAAACAGTAGTTCTGATCCCGGGTCCGTCGTGGACGGCAAAACGCTTGATGTCGAATATAATACCTTCCAATAGAAATGATTTTTGAAAGTGAGAAGTGGAAGAATGGAATAATGGAATTATGGGTGATTTCAGATTTTGTCTAAAATCTTTAAATTTTGTATCCTGATACCGATTACTGATTACCGATTACTGATTACCGGCTCCAACTGCCTTATAAAATCCAGCATTCGTAAAGGCCTTTACCGAAGTGGTGGTAAAGGTTGAGATGATATGTGATCCTGAATTTCATGATAAGTTTCCGGACGTAAAAGTAATAATAATCTGTAAATTATTGATTTCGGATTTACTCTTAACTGCATACTCCATACTGCTTACTAACCAATCCCTTGACATTTTCCCCAAGTGATAATATTTGTTAATCTCTCCCCGTATTTATGCTGAATTCCCTATCTTTGCGACCTTTATTAATGATTTCATGGATGTTAAAGTCATAAACCGTTCTGATCAACCATTACCGGCATACAGTACCATACACGCTGCCGGGATGGATGTCAGGGCTTTTCTGTCTGAAGAGGTGGTGTTAAAATCCCTGGAGCGGAAACTGATTCCGACCGGTCTTTTCCTGGAAATACCGGAAGGATATGAAGCTCAGATCAGACCAAGGAGTGGTTTGGCGCTGCGCCATGGAATCACGGTACTGAATACGCCGGGTACCATTGATGCCGATTACCGGGGAGAGGTGTGTGTCATTCTGGTTAACCTCTCTGCAGAGGATTTCACCATCCGAAATGGTGACCGCATCTGTCAGATGGTGATCGCTTCTCACGAAAAAGTGGAATGGAAATTAACTGAAGATTTGAACGTTTCCGGAAGAGGGGAAGGCGGATTCGGGCACACCGGAAAAAACTAAAAGCATGAAGCATACAACATTCTGGATATTAGTCCTTCTGGCAGGGTTTATGTCAGCCTGTTCCGGACAGAAGAAAGTCGTGAAACCGGCCCAGGCAGAAGTCGTTGGTAAGACCACCGGCGATGATGAAAAAAACGCGCGGTTTGAAGAGCTTTTCATTGAGGCCTTAAAGCAGAAAATGGTCGGTAATCCCCAGAAAGCGGTCCTTTACCTCAACTCCTGCCTGGAAATGGACCCCCGTTCATCGGCTGCGATGTATGAACTGGCCAACCTGCATATTATGAACAACGACCTGGTCAGCGCTGCCAGCCTGCTGGAAAAGGCCATTGCCATTTCTCCCGGTAACAAGTGGTATAAAAATTTACTGGCCAGGATTTATCAGCAAACCGGGAAAAATGCTGAAGCAGCCGTGCTGTTTGACCAACTGTCGGCCATGGAACCCAACAATCTTGAATACCTTTTTATGGAAGCCCAGGAGCTGACAAAGGCCAAAAAGTATGACGATGCCATTAAAACCCTCAATGAACTGGAAAAGAAAACCGGGATCAACGAACAGGTTTCAACGGCTAAACAGGAAATTCTGGTTGAGGCGGGAAAAATCAAAGAGGCTTTTGCAGAAATCAACCGACTGATCGCTTCCAACCCTGCTGACCCCAGGTATGTCGGTCTGCTGGCCGACTTGTACAATGATCAGGGCGACAAGGAGAATGCGCTGAAATATTACCGGAGAATCCTGGAAATGGACCCGGACAATGGTTTCGTGAATTTTTCTCTCTCCGATTTTTATCTTGAAAAGGGAGATACCCTGCAGTCTGTTGATTTCCTCCTCAAAGGTTTTGCCAATGAAGAAGTGGATCTGGACACCAAACTACAGCTTTATCTGCTTTATACCGGGGAAAATTCGAAAATGACCCTCAAACCCGAACAAACAGAGCAGTTGATTGACGTCCTGATCCGGAACAATTCGGGGGATCCCAGGGTCTATACCGTTTATGCTGAATACCTGATCCGGAACAAAAGGCAAAAAGAGGCCCGGGAACAATTGCTGAAAGTCGTTCAATCGGGTGAAAACGATTATGAGATCTGGGAACAGATCCTTTACCTTGACAATGACCTCACCGACTGGCAATCGTTGGTTGATCACGGGAAAATGGCGCTCGAAAGATATCCCAACCATGCCATGTTTTATTTCCTCCAGGCCATCGGCGCCCTTCAGCTGGGCAAACATGCCGATGCCATTGACATTGCCGGAGAGGGGATGAATTATGTTGTTGATAACAAACCACTGGAAGGGCAGTTTGTCTTTTTGAAAGGGGAAGCCAAATACAAACTCAAACAGCTTCCGGAGGCATTCAAACTTTTTGACCAGGCCATTGAACTGGATCCTGAAAATTATATTGCCCTGAACAATTACGCCTATTATCTCTCCCTTGCTGAACAGGATCTGGAAAAAGCGGAACGGATGAGCGGAAAGGTTATTGAAAAGTTCCCCGACAATGCCACCTATCTCGATACTTATGCCTGGGTGCTGTTTAAAAAGAAAAACTATACGCTGGCCAAGTTCTATATGGAAACAGCTTTGTCACATACTGAAGAGGAGTCTTCCACCCTTGTGGAACATTACGGAGATATTCTTTTTATGGTGAATGACCTTGAGGGAGCCCTGCAAAACTGGGAAAAAGCACTGAAGATGGGCTCTGATTCCAAAGTGCTGAAACAGAAAATAGCGGAAAAAAAATACATCAGAGAAGAATAGATGAAATACCCGGTTAAACCAATTGTCTTCAGTACTTTGTTGCTGGTATTTGGTTTTATATATTCCTGCAAAACCCCGGAGAAAATTACCGAAGCCAGGTTGCGCCCCGTGAGCGCCGTTAAACTGTATAAAAAAGCAGAGGAAAACACTTTCGATTATCAACATTTTTCTATTAAAAGGGTGAATATCCAGGTCGACAATGGAAAATCCAGAACCTCTTTCAGGGCTGGTGTTACGGCGGTAAAAGACAGTCTGGTGCTGGTTTCGGTTACCAAGCTGAATATCCTTCTGGCCAGGGTATTGCTTTCTCCCGACAGTGTAACTTATGTTAATTATTTTGATAAGACTTATTATTCAGGCGGTTATGAACCGATTTGTGATCTCGTAAATTTTGATCTTGATTTCCATACCATTCAGGCCATCGTTTCAGCCAACATTTTTTCCCTGTTTGACAACCAAAAAGAATTGCGGGAGTATAAAACCTGGACGGAAAGCAACAGGTATGTCCTTCAGTCGGAGACGGTCAGAAAGCTTTCCCGGATGGAAGCCAGGGGTAGAACCAACCGTATGGAGAAGTTTATTAAAAAGCTGGATGAGGAGGTATCGGTTGTACAGACTTTTTATTTTGACCCCCTTCTTTATGTGATCCGGAAACTGGAGATGACCGACAAGAATATGCCCCGGCGGATGACCCTTAGTTTTGATGACTATGAACAGATAGGAATGAAGTTCTTCCCGGCATCGGTTGGAATGGTATTTCACTCCGATACCACGGATATGGAAGTTCAGGCCAGGATGTCCAGTTTTTCCGTTGATAAGGGAGAGCCGGTATCTTTGAAGATACCGGAGAAATATGAAAGGATTTTCCTAAATTAGGGCGCATGAAAGCGACCATTTTAGCATTGTTTTTTTTGCTTTGTGCGGGTTTTTCCTTATCCGGACAGTCTCTGGAGGAGCTGCGGAAAAAGAAACAATCGGCATCAGATGAGATTCGTTACACCAATGAGTTGCTTGGTCGGGTCAATGAGAACCAGAAAGCAACATTGGGAAAACTGCGGTTGCTGAACCGTCAGATTGAACAGCGGAATCACCTAATCTCGGCCATTTCTTCGGAAGTTTCCCTCTTGCAGATGCTGATAGACGACAATACTCTGGTGGTGGAAATGCTCACTTCCGACCTGGAAAAGATCCGGCAAGAGTATGCTGCGATGGTAAGGTTTGCCTGGAAAAACCGAAACCTCTCGGATAAAATCCTTTTTTTCCTTTCGGCTGAAAATTTTAACCAGGCTTTTCAACGGGTGGTCTGGTTCCGGCAATATGCTGATTTCCGTGAAAAACAGTCGGAAATCATGGCTTCGCTTCAAATCATTCTTACCAGGAAAGTGAGCGACCTGAGAATCCAGCAGCTCGTGCAACAGGGGGTCATTTCGGAGAAGCAGGAAGAGAACCGTAAACTGGCCATGCATAAGAAACAGCAGGATTTGGTGGCCAAAGATCTTCAGAAAAAAAAGAGTGATCTTCAGAATAAACTGACCAGGCAGCGGCGCATTGAACAGCAACTGGCTGCTGAGATTCAGAAGGTAATTGAGGAGGAAACAAGAAAAGCTTCAAAAACGGGAAAAAGCGGTATGGAGATGACCCCGGAACAGCAACTCGCGGGCAGCAGTTTTGAACAGAACCGCCGCCGGATTCCCTGGCCCGTAGAAAAGGGGGTCATCACTGAGAAGTTTGGGATTCATCCACATCCCGTTCTGGAAAAAGTGACGGTCAACAACAACGGGGTGAGTATAGCCACTTCACCGGGGGCAAAGGCCAGGGCCGTTTTTAACGGAGAAATTTCCCGCGTTTTTGGTATCACCGGCGGAAATCTTGCAATCATCATCCGTCACGGACACTACCTGACCGTCTATTCCAACCTGGTAAATGTTACCGTGAAAAAAGGGGAACAGATCGTGGCCCGGCAGTCCCTGGGCACTGTTTATTCCGATCCGGAAGAAGACAATAAGACGCTGTTGAAATTTCAAATATGGAAAGAGAGCCAAAAACTTGATCCGGAAGATTGGCTGGCCCGTTAATCACCCTCCTTCCGGAGTTAACAGATAAAAGGCCGATGTGGTAAAGAGGTTTCTTAATCCCGGAACAGCGGCAATCCAGCCCGCCTGTGCCACCGGGCGCAATCCGAATTTTACCTCATAGTTGGGGTTGATCAGAAAGAACTTCTTTGCCCCAATCCGGTATCCCAGTTTTTTTACAATTCGTTCAAACCTTTCGAGGGAGATTCCGGTAGCTTTCACTTCCATCAGGTTTTCCACCGTGGCCTCGCTTTCACCACTGGCCCGGAGGATCCACCGGTATGCCGGAACCGGAAGCAGGTGGATCCAGGGAAGACGGCCTGTAAATTTGTTCCGGCAAATCTGCTGGTGACCGCCGAAAGGATTTTGCCATGGAGGAAATGCCAGAAAAAAAAGGGTTCCTGAATGCAGGTAAGGTTTTATAAAACCCATGAACCTCTCCTGATCATGGATATGCTCAATGACATCCCGCATAATGACAAGGTCGAAGGGGACCGCAGGCGATTCTGCCTGATAAATGTCTTCACACATCAGCTGAAGGTTCGGCTGATGGGGATGGTCCCCGAAAAATGTCCTGGCCAGTTTGATTTTGTGCTCGGAAAGATCAATACCGGTAACCCGGCAACCGGCATCCAGAAATGGTTTCAGGTTGCCTCCCTCCCCACAGCCAATCTCCAGAACCTGAAGACCCGGGGTGATTTTCCTGAATTTTTCAATAAAAGGAAAGACGTGCTTCCGCGTGGTGATTTCCTGTTCATGGAAATACTGCTGCCGGTCTGTATGCCTTTTTTGCATTGTCAGATGTTGGCCGTTTTTCGCAATCCCTGGACGTTCAGTATCCTGATCTTCCTCCCCTGCAGTTCAATCAGCTGATCAGAACGGAATTCCGAAAGCAGACGGATTACCGATTCGGTGGCAGTCCCTACCATATTGGCCAATTCTTCACGGGTAAGTGAAATCTGCAGCATATCCTGGCGATCCGTATCAAAGTTGTCGCGCAACAACAGCAAAATCTCCGCCAGTCTTTCCCTGACCGATTTCTGGGCAATATCGGTAATGTAATCGTTGGCCTCCCTTAATTCCCTGCAGACAATCTGCAGCATGTGGTGGGAGAAGTGCCAGTTGTTCTGAATGAGGTACAGTAAAGTCTGGTAAGGAATATGACACAAAACAGCATCTTCGATGACCTTTGCCGTGGTACAGGCCAGTTCCTGGCTCA
>Ga0105102_10000248_pt1 | contig 14996 bp, 9 predicted proteins | sample PPLLaktember2015_FD_87032 | JGI IMG/M metagenome (GOLD analysis project Ga0105102, IMG submission 87032) | Freshwater sediment microbial communities from Prairie Pothole Lake near Jamestown, North Dakota, USA - PPLs Lake P7 Core (6) Depth... | ecosystem: Environmental > Aquatic > Freshwater >...
AAAACATACGGGTGGTCTTACCGACATTCAAACAGATGAAATAATTCATTCCGATCAGGATGAAAATAAAGTATATCGGAGATCCAGAAGATCAAAACCCGATTCTGGAGGATTAAAGGAGTTACGAAGGAAGTGGGATTTACGGGCTGAAGAACGGAGAAAAAAAAGATATAAACGTAAAATTAAGAAAAGCCACCAAAAAGAATATCGCCGGCGTGCCCGGATCGATTTCATTCGTAAATTTTTACCCAATTATAAGAGAGAAACGAATATTCCATTTGATGAACTATCTGCTGAACAAGCTGCTGAAACAATTAAACAGCATCAGAAAAATTATCTATACTATACCGTCAACTCCACTGCACTTTTCATCATTGCTTACCTTGCGGTATATTTGGTCTATCAGTTAACCGTTTTAATAGTTGCCTCAAAATGGAAACTGGATTCAGTATTATTCTATTATGACCTCGCCTTCAACGATTTCTCACCCCTTTGGTCAAGACCAAACATCATCATTGTAACCTTGTCTGGTCCTTTGGTTTGTTTGATACTTGGATTTCTTTCATACCGTTTCTTTAGCACAAGGCAAAGGGCGAAAGGATTCATCAAACTTTTCTTCCTCTGGATCGCCCTTATCGGATCTAATTTATTTTTAGGGGCCTGGGCTACCGGAATTTCGTTCGACCAGGGTTTTGGTTATGTCCCTGCATGGCTTTACCTCAACGTCTTCTGGCAAATCTTATTTGCATTGATCTTCCTTTTTATTCTGGGTCTGATAGGCTATTACTCTGTACCAAAATTTCTCGATACATCCAAATCAGCTTATCGTGTCAGACCCGAAAATAGAACTAAGTTTTTATTCTATCAGGTCATACTTCCTTACCTCATTGGCAGTTTAATTGTTATCCTTGTTAGAATTCCCAATAACATGCCGTATGATACCGGAAATCTTATAACCCTTGTATTTGCAGTTGCACCAATGATCTTTAATAGGTTTGCCACACCAAGCATGGTCTTCGAAAAAGAAAAAAAACCCACCCATATCCGATGGTTATTCATTGTAATTTTTGTCGTTCTTATGCTTGCTTATCGGATTGGATTAAACAATGGTTTGCATGTGACCATGAATTATAATTTCTCTATTTCGCTCGATATCACTCCGCTTTAAGCCAATTCGAAATCCATTTGTTTTTTGGCAAGGTCTATCTTTTTAACCCTGATCCTGATGGGATCGCCCAATTTATAATCTTTTCCGAGCTGGTGTCCAATGACTCTGTAGTTTTCTTCATCCAGGTAGTAAAAATCATCATCAAGGTATTTTAATGAGACCATTCCTTCACATTTATTTCCATCCAGTTCTACAAAAATTCCCCATTTACTAACCCCTGAGATCAAGCCATTAAATTCCTGCCCGATTTTATCAAGTAGGTATTCTGCCTGCTTGTATTTTATCGAAGCTCGTTCTGCCTGTAAAGCCTTCCTTTCCATTTCGGAGGCATGTTTGCATTTTTCTTCATATTCCACAGGATTAACCGGTGGAGCATCATTCAGGTATAAATCAAGCAACCGATGAACCATAAGATCGGGATACCGCCTGATGGGTGAAGTGAAATGGGTGTAATGATGGAAGGCCAAACCATAATGCCCGATATTGTTAATTGAATATTCTGCCTTAGCCATGGTGCGTACAGCAATATTTTCGATCATATTTTCCTCCCCTTTTCCTTTGATCTGTTCAAAAAGTTGATTCAGCGAAGAGGAGATGGATTTTCTTGATCCTAAATTTAATTTATACCCCAGCTTACTTACAAATTCTGAAAAAGTTTGTAATTTTTCCGGATTTGGAACATCATGAATGCGGTAAACAAAAGTTTTAGGATCCTGCCTGCCTTTCTTTTTTCCTATTTTCTCAGCTACTTTTCGGTTAGCGAGAAGCATAAAATCCTCAATCAGCCGGTTTGAATCCATCTGCTCTTTGATATAGGCACCTGTTGGTTTTCCATTTTCATCCAGGATAAATTTTACCTCTTGTGAAGAAAATGCTATCGATCCTTTTTTAAACCGGTCATCCCGAAGCTTCTTTGCAAGATCATTCAGGATCAGAATGTTTTCTTTGTATTGATTTTCCTTGCCCTCAATAATTTCCTGAACCTCTTCATAATTATAGCGATAGTTGGAATTGATGATGGTGCGGCCATACCATTCACTCAACACTTCGGTATTATAATCTAATTCGAAAACAGCCGCATAACACAATTTATCTTCATTTGCCCTGAGTGAGCATACTTCGTTGGATAATTTCTCAGGAAGCATGGGAATAACCCTGTCGACAAGATATATGGAGGTACCTCTGGCGAAAGCTTCTTTATCTGTTGCGGTTCCGGGCTTTACATAATAGGAAACATCAGCAATATGTACTCCTACTTCCCAGTTGCCATTATCTTTTTTTCTCAGTGAAATAGCGTCATCAAAATCTTTGGCATCCTGCGGATCGATGGTTATTGTAAAAAGATCCCTGAAATCCTTTCGGCTTTCAATTTCCTTTTGTGAAATTTCGGTCGGGATTTCATTTGCTTCTTTGACAACATTTGCTGGAAATCGCAGAGGAAAATCAAAATCCGCCAGGATGGATTTCATTTCTACCTCATGCTCACCGGGTTTACCCAATACTTCCGTAATTTCTCCAAAAGGATTTTTTGAATGTTCAGGCCAGTCGGTTATAACCGCTATTGCTTTATTGCCGTTTTGTGCTCCTTTCAGATTCGATAAAGGGATGAAAATATCTATCGGAACATTGTTATCATCCGGTACCAGGAAAGCATAGTTTTTTGAGATTTCCAGTATACCAACAAATTGCTTTTTGCCACGCTCTATGATCTCTATAATTTTCCCTTCAGTCTTTTTCCCTTTCCTTGCAGGAAACAACCTTACTTTCACCTTATCACCATGCAGGGCATGATAAGTATTATTTGCAGCTATAAATACATCTTCAGGAAGTTCGGATGATATAATATAAGCTTTCCCGGTCTGCTTCATGTCAACGATCCCGGTAATGACATTTGCACTGATCGTTTTAATATTATCCGGATTCAGCTTGTATTTTCCCCTGTTCTGTTCTAATATTTCATCGCTTGAGGCAAGATCGGTGAGGATTTCATTTACCAGTTGTTTACTCACCTTATCCGATATTCCAAGCACATGAGATAGTTGCCGGAAATTGTATGATTTATAGGGATTTTGAGTAAAAACGGTCAGGACGGTTGCGGTAAAGGAGTTTTTCCCTGGCCTGCCCTTTTGGGTCTTCTTTTTTTTCGACATTTTCAGTAAAGATTTATCAAATAATACTGTAAAGATAAAACAATTTAGGGTTTTTGCTTAATTTTGAAACACCATGAATCTCATAGATGATTTCATATCATTATTTTTTCCGAAGACATGCCCTGCTTGCGGTTATAACCTTTTCAACAATGAAAAAGTCATTTGTACCAAATGTCTTTACCATTTACCTAAGACCAATTTTCATAAGGATAAGGATAATCCGGTGAGCAAAGTTTTTTGGGGTAGAGTAAACCTGGAATCAGCAACTGCCATGTATTTTTACAGGAAAGGAAGCAAGGTCCAGCATATGATTCATCAGTTAAAATATAAGGGGAATAAAGAAATCGGAGTTTTTCTGGGCGAGTTATATGGTTCTGAACTATTGGCTTCGAATGTCTTCAATGAAATCGAACTCATTATTCCTATCCCGCTTCACAGGAAAAAACTGTTGAAAAGAGGTTTTAACCAGTCGGAAATATTTGCCAGGGGACTTGCAAAATCGATGAACATTGAAGTTGACACAACCTCAGTAGTAAGAACCGTCGCAACATCAACGCAGACCCGTAAAAGCCGTTATAAGAGATGGGAAAATGTGAATGAAATATTTGAAATGAAAAATCCCGAAAAACTTGCCGGTAAAAATATACTTGTTGTTGATGATGTGATTACTACAGGTGCAACTATGGAAGCTTGTACTCAGACTATTTTACAGGCACCCGGAACAAAAGTAAGTATTGCATCAATTGGGTTTGCTTCACATTAAATAACCCTGGAGATTAAAAAAATAGCAGTGGGTTTTAAAATAATTTCAATAAAACTAATCTGCTAATGTTTATCGCTTTTAACTAATAGCCTGAATTTATTAAATCCATAAATCCCAACCATAACAAGCAAATAGATCAATCCTCCTCCAACCGGAGAACCGCCTCCAACGGGATCACCACCGCCAGGACCTCCGCCCGGATCAGGTGGTTGGTCGGCAAAAATATTGATTAAAAACAAGGGGTAAAACATCAAAAAGAGTGATACAAACAGTAGGGTAAATTTTTTTCTCATCTTTTCTATTTTATAACCTGTTTCTACTACAAAAATATTTTAATATAACAGCACAAAAATCAAAGGTGTTTTTCTGAAAGAATTGCCTTAAATTTAGAACCCCAAATATAGATATTTTACTTTTACAAAAATATTTTTGGAAAATTATTTTTTCAGGAATCACTAATATCCAGTTTTTGAATTACTGCAAAGGTTTTGCTTACATAATAAGCAATGGACACGAGAATTGTTACCTTTGTAAAAAATATTTTGGCTTAATTTTCATATAACTTTATCTCTATGCCAGCTGACAAACGACCGGATTTTAAAAGGAAATATCGTAAACCCTCCGGAATGAAAAAGAAGGATGAAACACTGAGTCCTGAAACCCCGGGAACGATCCGCTTAAACAAATACATTGCCAATGCCGGCATTGCTTCCAGGAGAGAGGCTGACAACCTTATATTATCGGGGGTAATCAAGGTAAACGGTAAAATTATCACCGATCTCGGTGTAAAAATTTCACCAGACGACAAAGTTCAATACGAAGAACAAACCATAAAATCGGAGAAGAAGGTTTATGTGCTGCTTAATAAGCCCAAAGGATATATAACCACGACAGACGATCCATTTGACCGCAAGACCGTTATGTTTCTGGTAAAAAATGCAGGCAGGGAAAGGATTTACCCTGTTGGCCGGCTTGACAGAGATACTACAGGTTTATTGCTCCTGACAAATGATGGTGATCTGGCGAAAAAGCTTACGCATCCCAGGCACCGGATTATAAAAATATATCATGTTTTCCTTGATAAAAATTTAAAAACCGGTGATCTGAATAAAATTGCTAACGGAATTGAACTTGAAGATGGTACAATTAAACCGGATGTCGTTTCATTTGTGCAGGGCGCCGAAAGCAAAAAAGAAGTTGGAATCGAAATTCACTCGGGTAAAAACAGGATTATACGCCGTTTGTTCGAATCACTGGGTTATAAAGTTACAAAGCTCGACAGGGTATCCTTTGCCGGATTGACCAAAAAAGATGTTCCTCGCGGAAAATGGAGGTTTCTTAACGAAAAAGAAGTCAGTTTTCTGAAAATGAAATAACTCTGGATGGAAATGCTGATTATTCTGCTCAATAATTTATATTCTATATAAATTGAATATTTATTGGCAATTTCTTTTTTTTAAATGCTGATATTAAATAATTTCGCAACCAAATTTACTATAAAACAGGAGGGAAAAATGAATAAAAAAATTCTGACACTTCTCGGTTTGGCAATTATCCTTGTTGCCTGTAACAATTCCCGGAAGAACACTAACGAACAGGCCGTTACAAATGAACCTGTTAACATTACCGTCGCTGATTTTTTAACTAACGCCGATGAATATGTTGGTCAGGATGTTAAAATCAAGGGTACGGTTTCTCACACTTGTAAACATGGTGGAAAGAGGATGTTCATTTTTGACGATAATGAAGATACCCGGGTAAAGATAGATGCAGGAGAAGGAATTGCAAGTTTTGATGCCAGCCTCGAAGGATCAGATGTGGTGGTTTCAGGCATATTAAAAGAACTGGTTATAGATGAGACATATCTTATGGAATGGGAACAGGAAGTGAATGCCGAAATGAATAATCCGGAAGAAGAAAGTGATACAATTGCAGTTGCAGAGCATGAAGGCGGTGGGCTTGGAGAAGCAGCTGATCAGGGGACTCATGTAAGTGCGATGGAAAGCATTGCAGACTACCGCAAACAAATTAAAGAAAGCGGAAAGGATCACCTGTCGTTTTATTCAATTGAGTGCATTTCATACGAAGTTCTACCTGCTGACTCGATTAATTAAAATTTTTTTAATTCAACAAAATGGTCAGGAAGATCCCCTGACCTTTTTTATTTTTGCAACCCACAAAAAGGAAACTTTATGGAATTCAAATGGCGAAAGTGGAACCGGGCTACTCACCGGGATTTGGGATATATTTTTTTCGCAATGACAGTGATATATTCCCTTTCGGGAATTGCGATCAATCATCTCGACGATTGGAATCCCAATTATGCAATCTCTGTCAGAGAATTTGAGGCTAGCCTGTCAGGCCAGTCAGGTCAAATCGATAAAACGGCAGTGATGAACCTTTTGAAGCAACTGGGCGAAGAAGAAAATTATAAGAAATATTATTTTCCGCGAACCAACCAATTGAAGGTTTTTCTAGATGGAGGCAATGTCATCGTCGATCTTGACTCTGGTTCGGGGACAATTGAAAAAATAAAGCGCAGACCTATTTTTCACCCTATGAATTTTCTTCATTATAATCCAGGTAAATGGTGGACCCTCTTTTCCGATGTATTCGCAGGAGCTCTTATCATTATAGCAATCACGGGCCTCTTCATCCTCAAAGGTAAAAATGGCATTACCCGGCGTGGTGCAATCCTGACCATTATTGGCATTATTGTCCCCCTTGTTTATTTAATCCTTTTTTATTAAAAATTTTTTTTATCCGGAATTGTGTATAACTTGCACGAAAATAACTAATAGGGGATTTTAACAACTGCCAGATCAACGGGAAACAAAATTCGTAAAGTACTGGTGTAGTTGTAGTTATTTGGTTCAAAGCAATTATAAAATGTTTTGGTTCAATTTTTGAGTCAAAGCCTTTCTTTAGCATTGCATGGTAAAATCAAGACATTCATATGCCGAGTAAGGATTTTGAGGATAAACGTCTTGAAGGTCGTAATAAGGAAAAGGATTTGAATCATCCGGAATCCGGCCAGAATTCGAACAGGTCCGATAAAAAACTTTTATTGGGTACTGTTCAATTCTATGAAGATATACTATTCTCCCTTAGTAAATCGCTTATCATTGTTTATAATAAGCTTTTTACTCACATCCAGGTTTGGGGAAATTCAGATATAGAGGAACTTTATGGAATCAAGATCAATGATTTTCAAGGCAAAGTTCTGACAGATGTTTTACCTCCTGAAATTGCAGAAGATCTGAAAAACCAGATTAATAATGTTTTTAAAACCGGAAGAACAGCCAGTACGAGGATAAATGTTAATTTTCCAAATGGTAATTTCTGGTTAGAAGTTACCTTGACTCCGCTGGTTGAAGATAATGAAAATACCTCTGCAGTTATTGGTTACTTCAGAGACATTAGTGAAGTCAAGGGTTACGAAAAGGAATTGATCTCAATCAGGGAAAAAGTAAGAAACCTGGTAGAACTTTCACCTGAGTGTCTGCTAACTGCGAACTTAAAGGGTGTAATTTCATCAGTCAATTTTGCGCTTGCCAAAATTACCGGCTATAAAGAAGAGGAACTGATTGGTAAAAAGATTACCCGGCTTCCTAATCTTAAATCACAGGACATTTCGAGGTTTCAGGCCATAATCGACATCGTTAACAACAATGAAATCCCTCCATCTTTCGAATTTGAATGGGTCAATCGAGAGGGTAGTTTACTTTGGTGCGAAATCCGTGTAAGCAGAATTACAAAAAACAATAAGCTAAGCGGCTTTCAGGTCATTTTTAATGAAATTACCGAGAGGAAATTAATTGAGAAAGACCTCCTGAAAAGCAAGCAAGCATATAAGGTTATCATCGAAAATTCTCACGAAGCCATTTTCATCATTCAGGATAATCATATAAAGTTCTGCAATTCAAGATTCATTGAATTATTAAACTGCAGCATGGACGAATTGCTGCGAACACCCTTTGAAAACTTTGTGCATCCCCAGGATAAGCGTTTAGCAAAAAAAATCATTTCAGAAAGATGCCAGGGTAAGCGTCAGGAGGAAAATCACACCTTTCGGTTAATAAACGAAGCGGGTGTGGTAAAATGGATTACAGTAAATACCGTATTAATTGACTGGGATGATTCACCTGCCATGCTTTCCTTTGCCACCGATGTCACCGAGAAGAAATCTACAGAGGAAAAAGAAAAGAAATACCTGAAAAACCTTGAGTTTCTTTCGGACAAAGTACTCGAATTCGTTGAGTTGAAATCTGACTTTAATACCTATCAATTTTTGGGTGAAAAGATTGCAGAAATCCAGAAAGATGCTCTCACCCTTCTGATTTCCTATGATCAGACAACAGGAACTACAAGACTTCAGCACATTGAAGGAGCGGAACCTTTGCAGAAAATACTGCTTGAGATTATTAACAATACCCCCAAGCAATTTAACCTTAAATTGAATCACAATCTGATCAGGAACCTTTCTTATGGTAAGCTGATCAAACTGAATGACGGTCTTTTCGAGCAGGGGTATAACATATTTCCAAAAAATACTTTTAGCCTGATCCAAAAAAAACTTAATCTGGGAGGCATCTACCTCATCGGGCTAACCTGGGGAAATAAGGTATTCGGCAGTGCAATGATTTTCCTTCCCGAAAATATCCAGATTGAAAGCCCGGAAGCCATCGAAATGGTTGTCAAACTGAGTTCCTTTGCTTTGCAAAGGAAAATGGATGAAGACGCCCTGCGTGTAAGCGAAGAAAAATATCGAAGAATTTTTAATTCGTACCAGGATGTTTATTTTAAAGCAGAAATTGATGGGTCATTAAGTGAAGTCAGCCCCTCAGTACAAAAGATAATGGGGTACGATCCTGATAAAATTCTGGGAAGAACTATTAATGATTTCATTTATGATAAGCACCTTATTCAAAAACTGGGAAAAATCCTGTTACGGGAAGAAATGATTTCGGATCAGGATATTCAACTGGTCCGAAAAGATGGCAGAGTTATGGATGCTTCATTGAATGCAAGAATATTAAAAAACAGTAAAGGTATACCCATCGGTTCAGAAGGAGTTATCCGCGACATCAGCGAGCGCAAGATGGCCGAAGCGGATTTTCATAAAAGCGAAGAAAAATTCAGAATGCTCGCCAATTTCACATATGATTGGGAATATTGGCTGGCTCCGGATAATTCAATCATCTATATTTCTCCTTCCTGCGAAAGAATATCCGGATACACTCCGGAAGAATTTATCAAAAACCCGGAATTAATGCTTAAAATCGTACATCCTGATGATGTTCATTTGTTTCAAAATTATATGCAGCGGCAAAAGAAACAGGGCATGGATTTGAGCAAATTTGATTTTCGCATCACCACTAAAAACAATCAATTAAAATGGATTAACCATGTTTGTCAGAAAGTTTATAGTGAAAGCGGTACCTACATGGGATTAAGGGCAAGCAGCCGGGATATTACTGAGCAAAAGGAAGCAGAACAGGAACTACGCAACAGCGAAGCACGGTTCCGGACCTTATTCTACGAATCTCCCGACGCTGTTTTTGTCGAGGATTATGATGGGAATATTCTGGATGTCAATCCTGCCGCATGCAAATTGCATCAGATGACAAAAGAGGAGTTAATCGAAAAAAACATTATTGACCTTATCCCAAATTATCAAAAAGATATTGTTGCAAATGAATTCCCCAAATGGATAACAGGAGAATTTAAAAATTACCGGGGAATATCCAAAACATCGGATGGTATATGCATACCGGTTGAAATTCATGCAAGCAAAATTAACTATTCTGGTCGGGAGGCCCTCATGTTTATTGTGCGCGACATCACCCTGATTAAGGATACCGAAGACAAACTAAGGGAAGCAGTTGAAAAAGCCGAAGAAGCCGATATGCTAAAATCTGTATTCCTTGCCAACATGTCCCATGAAATCAGGACTCCCATGAATGCCATCATAGGATTCTCTGAAATCTTATCCGATCAGGATCTCTCCAAAAAAGAGAGAACTGAGTTTATCAATTATATTACCCAGGGCAGTAATACTTTGATGAACCTGATCGAAGACATTATCGACATTACAAAAATAGAAGCTGGCCAGATAAAGATCAATATCGCTGAATGTAATGTAAACACCCTGATGGATGAGCTGTACGCCACTTTCCTCAAAATGAAAAATAAGAACGGAAAACAAAAACTTGAACTCCGGCTCAATAAACCCGTTGTTGAGGAAGATTTTAATATCAGTACCGATCCCAGCCGTATCAGGCAGATATTATCCAATTTAATTGGTAACGCACTGAAATTTACTGATGAAGGCTATATTGAAATCGGATTTACCATTACGGGAGACAATAAGATCATTTTCTACGTTAAAGATACAGGTATCGGTATTCCTAAAGAGAAACAACACATTATTTTTGATCGGTTCGGTCAGGTAGGAGATCCTTCCGGAAAAGAAAGGATGGGAACAGGACTGGGATTATCCATTTCTAAAAAACTTGCTGAATTATTGGGCGGATCTCTGACATTTGATTCTGAAACAGGCAGGGGCTCTGTATTTTATCTGACATTGCCTGTTAAAAAAGAATATACGAAAGAGCTTACGAAAGACAAACAGCCTTTGATGCTGCTGCCTATTGACTGGAGCAATAAAACCTTTTTAATAGCAGAAGATTCAATCCTCAATTATACTTACCTGGAAGCATTGTTCCAAAAGACTAAAGTGAAGATACTCTGGGCTAAAGATGGAAAAGAAGCCATAGAAATTTGCCATGCTAACGACAAAATCGACCTGGTATTAATGGATATCAAAATGCCAATTTTGAGTGGTCTTGAGGCGATAACTGAAATCAAAAAGTTCCGAAGGGAACTGCCGATTATTGTCCAGACAGCCTATGCAATGCCGGAAGACAGGGAAAAGAGCCTGGCTGCAGGAGGAGATGAGCATCTCACAAAACCCATTAATGCAGAGGAGTTATTCGCAACCATCAATAAATTTTTAAATTAACCGTCTCTGTTTTTCCCTGACATATTTTTAATTTGTAACTTTGAGAAAATTTTCATGTGATGAAAAAGTTCTTATTAATATTTTTGATTCCCGCTACCATTATTTCAATCATAGCTTACATTTCAGTCATTACTAACCCAATTAGACCTTCCGATACCGGATTCGAAAAACCCAATGAATGGTTTTTTATGCAACGCGCCTACCCTCAGGGTGAAATTAATAACGAAGTATACTACCAGTCCTTAAAGGATGCCAGAACATTGAAGAATGAACAGTTAACAAAAAATAACTCATCCCTCTGGGAATTCGCCGGACCTTTAAATATTGGTGGCAGGTTAACTGATGTCGAAATGCATCCATCAGATATGCAGACTATTTATGCTGCGGCTGCATCAGGCGGGATTTTCAAATCGGTAAACACTGGCGAATCCTGGGTTCCGATTTTTGATGATGCCCTTAGTTTGTCCGTTGGAGATATAGCCATAGCTCCGTCAAATCCGCAAATTGTTTATGTGGGAACCGGTGAAGCCAATTGCGGAGGCGGTTCACAAACCTATGACGGAGTAGGAATTTATAAGTCTTCCGACGGAGGAAATGCCTGGACACATTGCGGATTGGAAACCAGCCGCAACATTGGCAGAATGGTAATTCATCCTGGAAATCCAGACATTGTTTATGTGGCCGCAATGGGCAACCTTTTTTCTGAAAATCCTGAAAGAGGAATTTATAAAACTTCAGATGGAGGCCAGACCTGGCAAAACGTACTTTATGTTTCAGATTCTACCGGAGGTATTGATGTTGTCATTCATCCGATTTATCCCGATACTCTTTATGCCGCCATGTGGGAAAGGGTAAGAAGACCTAACCGGAGAAGTTATGGTGGTTTAACCTGCGGCATTTACAGAACTTATGATGGCGGATTGAACTGGACAGAATTAACCAATGGATTGCCATCGCCAGGATCCAACGTGGGTAGAATAGGAATTGATATTTCCCGCTCAGATCCAAGCACTCTTTATGCAATTTATGCTGATAAAATCGGATATTTTGAAGGGGTATACAAAACAACAAATGCTGGTAATTCATGGATTCAAACCAATGATGGCTCACTTTCGGATTGCTATGCATCCTATGGCTGGTGGTTTGGACGGATAAGCATTGATCCGGTTGACCCGAATATAGCTTACGTAATTGGATTTGACCTGTATAAAACAACAAATGGAGGAAACTCCTGGATGAACATATCTTATGCAGATGTCCATGTTGACCATCATGGTTTATATATACACCCGATGAACCATAACTTTATTGTAAATGGAAATGATGGGGGTCTTTATACTTCTTTGAATGGGGGTAATACCTGGTCGTGGGTAAACAATTTACCAGTTACTCAATATTACACTTGTGAAATTGATCAACAGCACCCTGAAAGGATATACGGCGGAACACAGGACAATGGTACCAATCGAACAATGACAGGGAGTATTGATGATTGGCAACCCATTTATTGGGGAGATGGCTTTTATGTTCTTGTCGATCCACTGAACAATAGCTATGTTTATGCAGAATACCAGTATGGTAATTTTGCTAAATCAACCAATGGAGGAAGCAGCTTCAATACAGCAATGAATGGAATAAGCAGTTCAGATAGGATGAACTGGTGCACTCCGGTGGTTTTTGATCCTACCAACCCTGAAATACTTTATTACGGCGCTAACAGGTTATATAAATCCACCAACAGGGCCTCGTCCTGGTTACCAATAAGCACAGACCTGACCAACGGTCCTGGTGTGAATCTTACCTATGGAACCATATCTACGATCAGTGTTTCACCGGTTAATCCGGAAATTATTTATGTGGGAACTGATGATGGAAATGTTTGGGTAAGTGCTACCAATGGTATGGGTTGGGACTATCTTTCCGCATCTTTGCCTGATCGATGGGTTACCAGAATTGCAGCGGATCCTGTTGAAGAAAATACTGCTTATGTTACTTTCTCTGGTTATCGCTGGGACGAATATCTTCCACATATTTTCATGACAATCGATAAGGGACAAACATGGGAAGATATTTCGGGCAATCTTCCCGAAGCACCCATCAATGATGTGATCATCGATCCGTTAGATAATAAACAGTTGTACGTTGCTACTGATGTGGGAGTCTTTATTACACATAACCTCGGACAAACCTGGAAAATGGAGGGCTCAAACCTGCCCAATGTGCCCATCAATGACCTGACCCTTCATAACGACAGCCGAACCCTGGTGGCTGCGACATTCGGCAGATCAATGTATAAATATGACCTTAACCAGGATACCGTTTTGACTTCTGTTTATAAGAACCCTGTTCAGCCGGGAGTTTTAAATCTTAATGTATTTCCAAATCCATTTTCTTCCAGGATTTCGGTTTCCTTTATTTCCCCTTTACAACAAACAGGCAAATTTGAAATATACGATCTTTCCGGACGAAAACTTATAACTGTATTTGAAGGAATTCTTGTTAATGGTACAAATATAATTACCAGAGAATCATCAGAATTGAATAATTTGAAAGCAGGAGTTTATATGATAAAATTGAGCGCTGGTAATCAGGTTGTATCGAAAAAAATTCTCCACAAAAAGGATTAGGTCATAATTTTGCTGACCAGGTTAAGCTTTTCATGATGCCCCTCTTTTTCACAAAAAGGACATTCAGCCTGAAGTTCCGAAAAAACGTAACCACACCTGTCACATTTATAACTTGGTTCATTATAGGGGATGATTTTCCGATGCTGCGAACTGAGATAGAATGCAAGACCCATGATCGGTGTTAAGAAAAAGCTCAGCCAAAATAACCTGCGGGGGCCAATTTCCCGACTTTTTCCTAATCTTGAAAACAAATAAACAACGACCGTATAAAGAATAATTGCAACGATCAGGAAACCATATTTTGACTCCATAAATTATCTGTGATATTAGACCCTTATATTATGTCCTTCAGATGAAAATGCAAAAGTAAAATATTTACAATATAAAACCAGCTCAGATAAACAATTCTGAGGCAATGCCATCAGCAAATAGTTTTCCTTCATCGCTAAGCCTGTAATTTCCATCTTTATAAACTACTTTATTATTATGAAGGAACTTTTCTATCAGTATCAGAAAATGCGTTAAAAACTTCTGCCCAAACCGGCTTTCAATTATAGCCAAATCAGTTCCCCACATTGTCCGCAGGGAAGTCAGGATATATTCATTGTAAAGCTGACTTTCCGATAGATTTTCAATTTCAGCCGAAATTTTATGGTTTCCGGTTGCCTGGATGTATTCTGAAATATTCGGGACATTCCATTGTCGAGATGAACCATTGAACGAATGAGCAGATGGGCCTAATCCCAAGTATTTATTTCCTGACCAATAACTCAAGTTGTGTTTTGAAACATGTGGCTCTCTGCAAAAATTGGAAATTTCGTAATGCACATAGCCCTGATCTTTCATGGCTACCATCAACCGATTGAAATGACTAACAACAACCTCCTCCTCAACAGGTTTCATTTTGTTCCGGCTGATCAATAAATCGAGGGCGGTTTTGGGTTCTACAGTTAAGGCATAGGCCGAAAGATGCGGAAGATTCATTGAAAAAAATGTCTCCAGGTTACGTTGCCAGTTTTCTTCTGACAAAGTTGGAATTCCATAAATCAGGTCTATGGTCAGGTTGCTAATTCCGGAATCACTTGCTAACTTGACTGAGGTCAATGCCTCTTCAGCAGTATGAACCCTATTCAGGTATTTCAGGTCCTGGTCAAAAAATGATTGAACGCCAATGCTCAGTCGGTTAATGGGAGTGTTATTTAAAGCAGCAATCCTTTCTTTTCCCAAATCATCAGGATTAGCCTCGAGGGTAATTTCCGGTTCT
>Ga0105102_10000249_pt1 | contig 14991 bp, 10 predicted proteins | sample PPLLaktember2015_FD_87032 | JGI IMG/M metagenome (GOLD analysis project Ga0105102, IMG submission 87032) | Freshwater sediment microbial communities from Prairie Pothole Lake near Jamestown, North Dakota, USA - PPLs Lake P7 Core (6) Depth... | ecosystem: Environmental > Aquatic > Freshwater >...
CCCCAGACCATCATTTTCTTATTTCTTTCTGTAACCATTTTATGAACTTTGAGCATATAATCGAGATATACCTGACCTTCACCTCTCTTTTTGACAAGTTCTCTGCTCTTGCCCAATCCTAGCTCAAGTGGCTCATCAAGGTTAACATTATAGTGTGGGGAGCTGAAATTCGGAAGCAGATCATCTGACATTCTGGTTACTAATTCAATGCTTCGCGGATCGCTGGGATCTAAAGTTCCCTTCATGCTCATTAATCCCAGTGCCTTATATCCATTTGGACATTCAGCAAGGTCTTTGAATTCATCTGTTGCAAGCCAGGCCATCATGTGGCCCAGGGTATTCTGATTAGGGACCAGGTCAATATATCTGGATTTGCAAAATGCATCGAGTTTCCTTATCTCATCACCGGTTATTGGTGTTTCCTTATTCTGCCACAGACCTCCGAAAGAAGGATAAGCATAAGAGAATCCTTCAATATACAGTTGCAGATGATTATACTTTAGATCAGCCAGCAGTTGAACAACGCTCATCAGTGTTTCAATAGCAGGCACTTTGTCCCTGCTTATATCGAGCATTACTCCCCTGGCTTCAAGATCCGGATAGTCTTCAATTGTGCAACATGGAAGAATGCCAGAATAGTTTTCCCTGAGTACTTTCAGGGTTACCAGTGAATAATACAGTCCCTGACGCCTGCTGTATTCAATTACAATATTATCATGGTTTACAGACAGGGTATACCCCTGAACAGGTAAATCAGCTTTATACCTGAAAATTATATTCCCTCCGTTTTTAGAAAAGCGGGAACTTATCCCCTGAATATCTGAAAAATACCCGGATACAAACGATTGGAGTGAGTCAACAATTGAATATACAATCTGAGTGGGGAGCGTATAAGTACCCCTCTCAAACTTCACATTCCTTGGCACAGGAATCAGATTAAGACAGGAATCAGTTGATGTGAGAGTAAAGGTTTCTCCTGACATAAGCCCTGAAGATGTTCGTGAACTTAATTCTTTTATCTCTTTGTCTTTTCTGAAATCAAGGATTGAGTAAAAGATTAAAAGCGACAAAACAATTAAAACAACAAGGGCAATCAGGGTGTAACCTGCAATGCATAAGTTTTTGACAATTTTCTTCATACATGCATAATATTTGCTAAAAACTCCATTTTATTCTCCAGTAAAGAAGGTTTCCGATGTCACCATACTGGGTCCCGTCGGGACCTGAGAAAAATTGTCCGGTAATGAATAACTCAAGGTTGTTCATGAGAGAGATCGAAGTTGAGGGCCCGACAAAGAATGAATGGTCAAGCGGATTTACGATAATTGATAGTCCTGAATTAACAAGCGGAGTGACGGGATATGTCAACTGAGCAAGAAATTCTGTCCTGGCAGGGGTGAGATTCTTCGCCGACAGGTTTGTGAAAAAAAGGTTTCGGGACAATGGCGCTTTTACCACAGAACCATTATTGTTATACAAAACTGCGAGGTGTAAATACAGCTTATTTGTGAAGTTATAATCACTGGAAACGGCACCGACGAAATTTGACCGCTGGGACAGGGTGTCGTTGTTGGAATAAAACCATGTCAGTTCGCCCCGGAAGGCTGCTCCTCCAATGTTTCCTGACCACCCTGTGCCCAGCACCCAATCATCTTTTACATAGCCCCCAAGAAACTGATGGTCAAAATTTCCACTGTTGAACCTGTACAAACCAGCCAGAGACGTAGTTTCAATATTGTTTCCAAATTCATAAACCATTTCGGCTGATGAGGTCATTCCCGGATAGTATTGAACTCTGATGGCGTCAACTCCAGGCCTTTCTTCATAATCAAAATCAAAAAATGAATATGCATTGAAAACATCATTAGGGTTCCATACAAGATTCTGGCTCCAGTTTATTCTTTGTCTGCCTGCTCTTATCTGGAACTTCCCGAAAATAATATCGATATAGGCTCTGTCGATTGCCGAGTGGAGGAGGTATGAGCTGTCCTTTACAATTATTCCGGATGCATCAAAATAGCCTTTGTTCATATCAATCAGACTAATGTACCCGGGAATTTTCTTCACAAAATCTCCGTAGAAAAACCTGTTTCGCACCTCAATTCCGGCATTTATATGAGAACCCGGAAACCATTTGAAGATTAGCCGGTTATGAAACAGGTTGTCGTACATAACCTCTCCTCCGGTGTTGGGTATCAATCCGGTCTGAAGGAACTTCAAGTATCCTTTTGCAGACAGTGAAGATCCCTTTTCCTTCTGACCATGGACAGGTGTGAGTGAAATGGCAATGAGGAAAATAACAGTAAGGAGTATCCTGAGCTTTGTCATTCTGCTTATAAAGGCTTAATTTAAACGGATTTCATCCTTCATTACCTTCCCATCCTCAAGTGTAATGACTCTTCTTGCCTTGCGTACAACTCTTGGATCATGAGTTGAGAAAATAAAGGTTATATTCTCATCTTTGTTCAGTTTCTCCATGATCTCAAGCAGGTTTTCAGCCGATCTGGAATCGAGATTGGCGGTTGGTTCATCAGCAAGAACAAACTTCGGTTTGGAAGCAAGTGCCCTTGCAACAGCTACCCTTTGTTGCTGCCCTCCTGAAAGCTTGGCAGGCCGGCTGGATCTCCTTTCGGCCAGGCCAACTGCTTCGAGCAGTTCATTGGAGCGTTCTTTTCTTTCTTTTTTTGTCTTTCCCTGTAACTCCATAATGAATTCAACGTTCTCTTCAGCTGATAACACCGGAATCAGGTTATAAGCCTGGAAAATGAATCCGATGTTGCGGAGACGAAAATCAATTATTCTGCCTGAAGAAAGATTTCCAATATTTACACCGTCAATTATAACTTCTCCTGCTGTTGGATCGTCAAGCCCGCCAAGAAGGTTGAGGAATGTCGTTTTTCCTGAACCTGATGGACCGACTATTGCAGTAAACTCACCCTTCTCGAATGTGAGATTAATTCCATCGACAGCCCTTACTTCTATCTGGGAGCCATCATAGATCTTCGAAAGATCCTTAATTTCAATTATTGCCATGTTTTAATAATTTATTCAGTTCTTATTGTTTCAGACGGATTGTTCTTTAAAGCCCTGAAGGCAGGAAACAGAGATCCCAGGATACCTGTCAGAAAAACAAGTATTGTTACTATTAAAATTAATCTGAGATCTACAGAGGTATTCACAAGAGAATCAAATCCCATATCTTCTATGGAATTACCCATCTTTGACAGGTCTATCGTGTGCGTTTCGAAATATTTAGAGATAAGTGTGCCTGCCAGGACTCCTGAAAGGCCTCCGGTAAGAGCAAGGAAAACCGTTTCAAAGACGATCATGGTAAATATTCTTACCTTGTTCATCCCCACAGCCATCAAAATACCTATCTCTCTTTTCCTTTCAAGCACAACCATAAGCATTGTGTTGACAAGACCGAAAAGCAGCGCCATAAGTATGATCACAAACAATACATACATGAGATAATTCATTGTTTCGGTAAGGAACCAAAGTTCAGGGCTCAACTCTGACCAGGTGAGTACCTCTAAACCATTGTGGTCCGATAATACTTTTTCATATACATTTTTGATCTGCTCATTGCCGGTGGTTCTGATTGCAATTTCATGTGCAGCTCCGGCAGGGAGTCCGATCAGTGAGGAAGCATCACAGTATGTTATAAAAACAATCGATTCATCAAAACTTTTTGTTTTTGTATCGAACAGCCCGGTAATTCTGAAAGCTCCTGAAACAATGCCATTGTTTCTATCCTGCATGGTCAGGATAACTTTGGAACCGAGTCTGACTTTTAGTTTATCAGCAAGTATATTACTGATTAGTATAGGATTCTTTTTCCCTTCATTCAGGTAGGTTCCTTCAGTTATCCTGTCCTGGATGTCTGTTACCCTCGATTCCTCTTCAGGGTTAACTCCTGATATCTTGATCCCTGCGGATGTTTCGGCAGAAGCTATTACCGAATAGTTGATTATTCTTGCCGAGACGCCTTTTACTGAATCAATGCTGCTTGTTTTACGTGCTGCTTCAACTGCATCAGGGATATACATGTTGATGTCATTATTTTCCCTGAATTTGTTGTTATGAATTTGAATGTGTGCGATATCAGTACTGATGGCTTTTTCGATTCTTTGATTGGCCATCCCCCTGTAAAATGATGTCATGAAAATGCTTGCAGTAAGACCAACCGCAATGGCAGATATGATAATTAAACTGCGAAGCTTATTACGCCAGACATTTCGCCACGATATAGAGATAAGCATTTTATTAGAGTATTATATTAAACTTATTTTAGCTGTGAATTGCATTCCTGACATTTAATTTTCTGTAACAACAACAGGATAAAGAGATATTACCAAAGAGATCGTCAGGATTATTATAACCTGCTCGTAAAAAACCTGAGGGGCCCATGAAAAGTACATATACGGATCAAATCCTTTAATTGCCATTGCCTGTCCTGTCTCCCCCGGCAATTGCAGCGGATGGTTATAGAAGTAAGAGATCATTGGCAAACTTCCTAAGAAGCCTGATGCAATACCTGCAAAGGCAATAATCAGGATTTCCAGGAATAATACAAATGCCAATTTGCCCCTACGCATTCCAATTGCAATAAGAACGCCCATTTCCCGCCGGCGCTCCATTGTCATCATCATTACGGTGCTGAGAATCCCAAAACCAATTATTACATATAAAATCAATTTTGGTACTGTATTAGCCTGTTTATCTGAATTTATCATCCTGAGTATCTCAGGTTGCATTTCATCCCAGGTCATTACGCGATACTCAGATGAAATTGTCGATTTTATATTTGAGACTGCAGGCGGGATATCGATGTGATCATTCACCATAACGACAATTGATGTAATGCGATTACCTGTGGAAAGCAGTTCCTGGCAGGCACCAATATCCATGTATATAGTCTGTTTGTCGAGATCGGGACTTGGCAGCTTAACAATCCCGCGGACCGGGAATTTGCCCGCAGCGCTCATCCCATGGTATCCCTGGCCAATCAGAACAATTGTATCCATAGGTTCAATATTCATGTATCGGGCCAGATCAGAAGACAAGAGTACTCCATCATCTCCTTTTCTCAGGTATTTGCCGTTCTTTAACCGTTTTTCAAGTTCAGTGACTTGATTTTCAGCCTCAGGATCGATCCCAATTATTCTGGATCCCTTTGTAAACTCCCTTGATGAAGCCAGTAAGAACGACTCAAGCCTTCGGGTATAGGAAGTTATCTCCTTTATCTGACTGATTGCACAATTCAGAGAATCGGAGATGGCAATACTGTTGTTAATCACTTTGTTTTTCCAATAGTCCTTTTCCTGGATCTGGATATAACCCGAATAAAGCCTTACCACATTTTTTATCATCGAGCTGTAAGATCCATCCTGCATCGACGACATCAAAGTTGCGATAAGCACACCGAAGAAGATTGATGCAATGGTGATCATTGTCCTTTTCCTGTTCCTCCAGAGATTCCTCCAGGCCATTAATAAGCTTTTCTTCATAACTTATAAATATTCAGTAATAATTATCTGACAACTTTCATGTTCTGAATCGAAAAATAGGAGTCTGGAATTGATTTCTCATAGATGGCAGATAATACCTCCACAACAGTACGTTTATTCTTTTCTCCCGCTGGAACCATTTCCATCCTGGTCGGTATCTCCCTGTCGTTCATCTGTTTTATTTTAGACAGATACATCGTATTTACAAGATCACCTTCTTCATCATAGTATTCTAATTTCCTCTGATTATAGTTTTTGTCAACCCACGAAATCACTTTCCCCCAAACAACCGGGGCATCAGGCTTCGGAACCAGCTCTATTCTCCAGCAAGTTGCTCCATCGATTGTCTCATTTCCCATTAGTGACTGGGTATAGTCATGTACGATTGAGGATTCCTTTACAAGGTCATCATTTGTAAAATCCGATCCCATCCACGATTGCATCATCATCGAGGGAGGAATTTTAATAAGCCTTTCAATTGCCGGGATCCAGTTCCACATCTCCTTTTTCCTCTTAAGAAAAACCTGTCCTTTTTCTTTTGCAGGTGCTGTTATAAGAACTAATGAGTATTCAGTTCCCTTCGACCAGCTTTTCATAGTAAGCGCTCTTTCCCATTCAGGTCTGGTTATAGTCATACGGAGTTCCTGTTCCAGGTAGCTGCCTCTTGATTTGGCATCGGCCCTGGCTATTATCTCCTTAGCATCCTGGGCTTCAACCCGGAGCCCTCCAAGTATCATAACCGACACGGATGATAATAAAAGGGCAGACCTGAAATTCAGGAAGTGTTTTACCCTATTCCATATCTGTTTTAATGCTGGTTTTTTACTTTTTGTATTGCACATAAAAATTATCATTTAAGTTTAACAATATTGTTAATAACAGATTAAAAAAAATATTATTTGAAGACCATTTTTAATATCTCCACTTTCCTGTTCTTAATGAACTCAAGGTAAGCTTCATCATTCATATTAAAAGTTCTTTGAATGAGTGGCTTGGTAATTAAGGGGAATGAACACATCGAAGTAATATTAATCAGAAACTGTTCTGGTTGCATTGATGGGATAGTTCCTTTTTTCATTTCGAGCAGAAGTTCTGCAAAGAAACCTTCCATGACTGAGTTTGTTGTTGGGTTACTTATTAAAGCAAAGTGAACTTCAGAATACCTGTTGAATTCGGAGGCTATGAAACTCTCCATAAATGGAAATTCAATGGCTTCATCAATATAATAGTTTATAAAGTTCTCAATTTTCTCTTTGAACGATGAGTCAGAAGAAACTGCTTTATGAAGACGTTTTGTGATATTCTGATAGGCATCATTGAGTATAACCTCAAACAGTTGTTGGCGACTACTAAAATAATAATGAATGAGAGCCCTGTTCACACCAGCCTCGTTCGCAATATCTTGTGTACTGGCATGGATATTCCCCTTTTTAAAAAAGAGGTTCTTAGCAGCAGACTTTATTGCTTCTTTTGTCTTACTCTCTTTCATATATAAAGCCAGAAAAAATATTAACAAAACAGTTTGACAAAAATGTTAAATATTTTTGTCACCAACAAATATTTTCAATTAAAATTTTGAATTATTTTGTAATGTATTGAATATGAATCATGTTTTAAAAATCGAGGAGGCTATAGGAGCACAGCCAAAAAATTTTGTCTTATGAATCCAATATATTCCATATTTCCAGAGGATAACTAATACCGGCCGGCGAAAGACTGATATTTCAGTATATGTTGAACCTTCATCAATCTTTTACCATCTGCTGATTTTTTTTCGTTAACTTTTGGAGAAAGAAAAATATGCTCTATATTTGTAACGCGTAAGCAAAAAAGTTCTTTGTCGTGGTAAACGGCAGTGAAATGCGGGAATAGCTCAGTTGGTAGAGCACGACCTTGCCAAGGTCGGGGTCGCGAGTTCGAGTCTCGTTTCCCGCTCAAAATAAAGCGTAAAATTTTATTTTTACGCTTTATTTATTTGTAAAGTTCATTTCAGGTTCCGAAATCATACCCCGATAGCTATCGGGGCCGAAATCGTAAATCCGAAATCCGAAATTTCTTTGGCCCGGATGGTGGAATGGTAGACACGCAGGACTTAAAATCCTGTGACTATAATGGTTGTGCGGGTTCAAGTCCCGCTCCGGGTACTGAAAAAGAGCCCTCTTTCGCTAAAAGCTCCAGAGGGTGAAACGAGAGTGAGAGTGAGAGCGAGTGAGCTCGAACTTGAGCTCTTGCCCTTTTTTCCTCGCTCCCGCTCTCACACTCACACTTTTCCTGAACTTCCCAGAACCTCACTTGCATTAAGGATGGTTTAAATGGGTTTCGTAAAAGTTAGGGGCACTGGCTTTTAAAGTGGCTTCCTCATTATAAAACTCAGGTAGATCAATTCACTTTTCTCAAACCGCTTGTATACCACTGAATCTTTAACTCCCGCAAACTCTCGGAACTGATTTAAAAAGGGCTTTGGGACATTCTGTGAAATAATCTTCATCCGGCGGTCATGATCCTCATCAAGAGCTTTGATAACATTTGGAGTAATATCTCTTTTCTTAAGTACTTCCAGTCCTGAAGCTGAGATTAGACTTTCGAGTTCCTCAACTTCGTGAGGCTTCCTGAAGTCAGTAAAAAGAAAATGACCACCTGGTCTGAGTACTCTAATAACTTCATTAAGAAAGCAGTTCATGGAATGGTAACAATGAGAGGATTCAACATTTATAACCGCATCAAAACTCTCGGCACTGAATGGGATTTTTTCTGCATCACCCTTAACGAAAGTGAGACCAGGGGTACCTAGATTCCTGTTACATATTTTTACAACTATACCGGAAAAATCAAGCCCAACCATTTTCTCCGGCTTATGGTATTTCTTGATCATTGAGGCACCGCCGCCCCTGCCGCTGCCTACCTCAAGAATCTGCTTATCTTCCAGCTCAATTTCAGCAGCTAAATGGTTATACAACTGATATGAAAGTCGGTTTCCTTCATCCGTTTTGTCGAGTACTGCAATGTTATCATTACCAGATAAATTGGCGTAACCATAATTCATATAAGTCCATTCATCATTTTTCATTAAGCGGCCCATAGCCTGATACATCCATTTTCTGCTGATTTTGCGAAAACCAGGAATCCAGTAACATAACTTATTATATATTCTGATTAAAATTGCTGTCATTCCATTCCAATTAAATAGGGGTGGGCATAAAAAATATTTCCTACATTCTGATTCAAGAGAAATCGCAGAATCCGCTAATCAATTTCTAAAATCATCATAAAACTACAATAGTTTTTCGAATCACTGTATTTAAAAACAAAATAACTTGCTAAATCTATCTATTTATCAGTCGTTTATTTGTAATGTGTTTATCGAACAACATGTTCATAGCTTATTCATCCTGGCCTGATAATAATTTCGTTTAGTAGCTAATTGCGCATGATCTGGAAGATTGTAAAAGTAGAAAGCCTTTATAAAGACGCATCAGCAGATTACCCCAAAAACCTATTTGATTCATTTAATGGATTGCTGGGTATCAGACTGAAGAGTTTTAGACAATAGAGAATCACCAGGATGGTTGCAACTTTTATCCGTTGGGGGTACATTACCCCTCAAAGCCAGTCGCACAGACTGTTCACATATTCTGCTGATCCGTCTTTTATCCAGCCGTCGATCTGGGCAATTTCCTTAAGTTGCTGTCCGCGCCGCCTGGAAACTTCCGCATAACCACTTTTAAAACCCTGCAAGGCGGTCATATCCCCCCATAGTTTTTCATACTGGGTAACCGGAAAAATATCTTCCTGTCCTTTCCCCCATCGTTTCTTCACCTCCTTGATGGTGATGTAACTGGGCATATTGCGGGCCATTTCCAGAATTTTTTCTTCCACAAGAAGATTATCATCCAGATCATTGCGGGTGAGTCCGAACACACGGAGCAGTTCATCGATGGTGATCCAGAAGGTATTGGTATTGTAATAGCTCAGGTTAAATTCAGTTTCCTCATCGGGAAAAGCCAGTCCTTCCACCAGCCTGAGAGCGCCGTTCACCCTGGCCAGCCCGCCACCCCTGTCATCTATCCAGCGGGGGATCACCTCCACCGTCATATGATTTCCTGAAGCGATGTGCCGTCCCAACAAGGCCGGATCGGCATTGGTTCCCAGCGTGTCCACATTGTGCACCATCAAATACCTGAGCCCGGGATTCTGAAGGATCATCTGCCGGAGGGTGCCATTCAGCATCAGGTTGGGAATTTCAAACCAGTGTCCTACCGGATGGATGCATTGTTCCGGTTCGTTTTCGGTGTAATCTTCCCCTTCTCCTGATTGCCTGGTCCAGTTGATCAGCGTATTCTGCAGGTTCTCCAGCATTTTCTGCTTTTGCTGATCCAATACCTGGTGAGGCATTTCTTTCCAGTAAAAATGGAGGTCATGTTCCATCGGGTGAAGCCGGAGCCCGACAAACCTGCCCGGAGAAAGGAACAAATGTTTTTCCTCTCCGGTATTCTTTCCTTCCAGATATTGAGCGATAGCAGGATGTGTCAGGTAACTGGTGGTAAACACATGCTGCAGGGGTTGACCATACAATCGGCTTAATTTCCTGTTCTTGGCAAGATGGACATCAATAAAATTACGATGAAGACCCGAAAACCGGAAAAAAGGATGCAATGCTTTCACAATTCCTGCCCCCTGGCTCCACCGGCTTCCTACCCCGCCTGCCAGCGTCACCATGGCAAGTTCACCCTTCCGGAGCGCTTCCTCCCCAAGGGCTGTTTCAGCTTCCAGCTTCCCGGCAACCGTTCTGATCACTTCATGCGACAAAGGATCTTCTATCCTGGTATTGACCGGCAGCCTGTTCTGCGCCAGTCCAATCCTTCCGGCTTTCAGCTCCGACTTGATTTCCTGGTGTATTTTTTCATTGAACCCGGTTGCTTCCAGTAATCCGGACAGTGATTTATGTTTTGCCTCATTCTGTTCCTGCTGCGGAACCATCCGGTCGAAAAGATCGGACATGAAGCTCTTATAAAAATTCCTGGTCTTGTTTACTTTTCCCAACAATTCCAGCTCCTTTCTCCGGCATGGAGACAGAAAGGCCATTTCCTGCTTCAGAAGCATAGGCGCCACCAGGGTGTAATATTTCAGCGGCATCAGTGCCTCACCCGCTTTTTCAAGGGTTGCCGTTGTTCCCTTTTCATTTATCCTGAAATCGTAGATCACAGGGTCCATGGCAAAGGGAAGCGCTTTTTCCATTCGCTTTTTTTGCTGAAGCATGGTAGCCAGCAACCATTCCTTTGCCTGGTTCTTTACCTGGGGATCGAAAATGAAACCCATGCCCCCCCCCGACATGCCGCCCATCATCCAGAATCCCTGGAAAGAGTCGCCGAATTGCTCCCTGGTGGCGGAAATCAGGCTTTCGGTGTAGGCATTGGTAACGGCAGGGATGATGTCGCTGACGGGACCATCGAAGTTTTGCTGGGTCAGTTTGCCCAGTTCGCGGATGTCCCCTTTTCTCAATTGCGCGACAATCTCATCGAAATAAGTTATGGCCGCTTTCCTCGCTTTCCATTCTTTTTCTGAACGGAGGAGGTATTTTTCCGTCACCATTTCCAGAATAGGACCTACATTCTGGGCCATTCCTCCATGGACGACCACCAGAGAATTCTGAAGTTTTTCCCGGGTCTCCCTGGTAACCGATTCATGATGAAGGATTTCATGGACGGGGAGCAGCCTGCCGTTGCTGATGCCATACTCCGGATCTCCCTGTTTGGCTTTCTCTCCTTTGATCAGTTTGATACCCGGCCAGACGCCTCCGGAGTCCTGCCAGCCACCTCCCGATCCGCCAAGCCATTCGCCCAGGATGGCCCTGGAAGCCACCAGCCGGCGTTCTTCCTCGTTCAGTCCGCCTGTCAGGTTCCGGGTTTGCCTGGTCGCCCGCATACAAACCGTAATGAGGGAGGCGAGTAAAGTCGTGGAAACGGCCAACCGTGATCCCTTGGGAATGTTGTTGACCTGGCTGACCAGTTCAAAACCCAGTCCGGGACCGACCATTCTTTCCAGAACGGATGAAACCGGCATGTTCAGTCCTTCCATGCCGGGAGGAACCAGGCCTGAAGCAATGATCGCCGCTTTGAGCAGTCCGAGGTAGTCTTCTGCAAAGTTAAACAACGAGGCAATATTGGTTATGCCGACAACAGTCTCAAGGTCGGTGCTGACCAGCCGGATCACCGGTTCGTCAATCACCCGCAGGTAAGCTTCCACCGGGGGAAGTGGGGATTCCTGGGTGCCTGCAATACAGAGGTCAACTGAAATATTCAGGACCCTGGCCCCCTCCGGGAAATCCATCCCCAGGAAGAAAATATCGCTCCAGCAGCTGTGCGACAGGTCCATCCGCACCGGTGTCGCTTCCCTGATGATCGGGAAAGTGCCTGTTGTTTCATCCTTCACAACCAGTTCTTTTCGGAACACCAGGGGATGGTCGAGCGGATGGCCGATCCTGAACATCCAGCTGTTGCCGGTGGTATTCCGCACACTTTGTCTGACCTGTTCAGTCAGGGTCTGAAAACCCAGTTTCCGGTAGGCATCTGCCAGTGCGCTGGAAACCCCCTGATTTACCCCTTTTTTATCCTGAATAACCAGCAATTGGGCAATGGCCTCTTCAAAGCGGCGGTTCAAAATATGTTCATTGGCCGGGAAAGGGACCGTTGCTCCGGTTCCCGCTTCAGGAAGGCTTATCAGGTAGTATCGGTGAATGACATAGAGGAAGAACAAAGCCCTCACTTTATGGTAGAGATTCTGACTGTTTTTCCTGAATATTTCCAGATCGGAACACTCGGAAAGCAATTCGGTCATTGTGTAGTCAGAACACAGCTTATCAATCGATTGGTCCCTGACTTCCTGATTCCCGGAGGTGATGATTTCAACCAGTCTGCCCATGGATCAGCGATTTATCTGTCTCTCCTTTTCAATGAAAAACTGCAGCAGCTCAGTAAGCAGCAGATCACGGTCCGGGCCGGTCAGGGAGAGGGCGATCTGAGCTTTCAGGAGCCCGTAATCCTGGCCTATGTCGAAACGCCAGTCGTTACGTTCCAGCGCGAGGTATTTGGTGGTACGTGCCAGCTCGTTCAGGGAATCGCTGAGGCCCAGCTTCTTATCAGGTGATTCCTGAAACTGTTTTTCCAGAAGGGGCAGCAAAGCCGGGGAGAAAACATGAACACCGAAAAAACAGAGGTAATGCCCTATTCTCATTCCGGGTACCAGGAGATGATGTTCGGCAAAGGAAGGAACCGGTTTTTCGACCACCCTGGTGATCCGGTAGAGATCGGAAGTCCCCTGAAACCGCTCTGCACCAATGGTTCCGAAGTTGCCAATAAGAGATTCCCTGGTTTGCTGGACTCCAGAAACAGAGCAGTGCTGTTCCTGTGCCGTACGGATCACCTGCATGGCTACATTGTCGCCCGTCTGGTTCAGAAAAAGATGGTCGCCGACCAGGTGCAGAAAAGGTTCTCCCTGAAGGAAGGATTTCGCACACAAAATGGCATGACCATAACCCAAAGGCTCGCTTTGCGAAATATATTCTATCTTCCCGGAACAGGCGTTCAGGTGCTGCCTGAAAATCTGCTCATCCTCAGGATGGATGACAATGCCAATCTCCTCAATGCCGGCTGAGAGAATTTCATCGATCTGGATTTCAAGGACTGTCCGTTTCTTCCTGTTTTTGTCGATCAGCGTCTGAAGGGGCAGCGTACGCTGGTCGGGCCCCGCCGAGGTGATTAAGGCTTTCTGTATTTTCCAGGTTTCCATCTTATTTATTGCAAGTTAGAAAACGTTCTATGTTGTTTTATTTCGGATTTCGGATGTACAATTTCGGATTTAAAGGCAGGAGAGTCCGCAGGTAAATCCGAAATCTCAAATCCGAAATCCGAAATTTTTTTATCTTTATTTTAGTCCGGTCAATTTTTTAATATCATTCAATTTATTGAGCGCTTCCAGTGGCGTAAGGTTGTTGATGTTCAGGTTTTTGATTTCGTCCCTGATCTGCTTCAGCACCGGGTCGTCGAGCTGGAAGAAGCTCAGCTGGATGCCTTCCCGGCTGGAACCGATGCTTTCCAGGGGCTTGGCCAGTTTTTCCCTTTGCTGGTTGTTTTCAAGCTGTTTCAGAATTTCTTCGGCCCTTTGCACCACACTTCTGGGCATTCCGGCCATGGCGGCCACATGAATGCCGAAGCTGTGGTTGCTCCCTCCCCTGGCGAGTTTCCGGAGGAAAACCACCTTGTTCCCCAACTCCTTGATCGACACATTGAAATTCTTTATCCTGGCGAAGGAGGTTTCCATTTCATTCAACTCGTGATAGTGGGTGGCAAACAGGGTTTTAGCCCTGGCCCTCGGGTTTTCATGCAGGTATTCCACGATCGACCAGGCAATGGATATGCCGTCGTAGGTGGAGGTGCCGCGCCCCAGCTCGTCGAGCAGGATCAGGCTCCGGGGGGAAACGTTGTTCAGGATGCTGGCGGCTTCGTTCATTTCCACCATAAAGGTGGATTCGCCGAGGGAAATGTTGTCGGAGGCCCCTACCCTGGTGAAAATCTTGTCAACCAGCCCGATTTTGGCGGAAGCTGCAGGCACGAAACTACCCATTTGAGCCATCAGGACAATCAGGGCTGTCTGCCGCAATAATGCCGATTTCCCCGCCATATTGGGCCCTGTAAGGATGATGATCTGCTGCTCGTCCTGGTCGAGACTGAGGTCGTTGGCGATGTATTGCTCACCCACAGGCAACTGTCTTTCAATCACGGGGTGCCGGCCGTCCCTGATGTCCAGAATGGTCGAATCATCAATTTCCGGCCTCCGGTAGTTAAACTCCAAAGCGCAGGTGCTGAAAGAAAGGAGGCAGTCAATTCTGGCCAGCAGACTGGCATTCAACTGTATAGCCGGAATGTATTCCGAAAGGGCATACACCAGCTCATTGAAAAGCCGGGTTTCCAGTTCCAATATCTTTTCCTCGGCCCCAAGGATTTTGGTTTCGTACTCCTTCAGCTCTTCAGTAATGTACCTTTCGGCGCCCACCAGGGTTTGTTTGCGGATCCAGTCAGCCGGCACCTTGTCCTTATGGGTATTCCTGACTTCAAGATAATACCCGAAGACATTGTTAAAACTGATCTTGAGGGAGGTAATCCCGGTTTCGTCGCTCAGTTGCCGCTGCATACGGGCCAGGTAATCCTTTCCGGAAAATGCCAGCTCCCGCAATTCGTCCAGTTCCGGGGAAATGCCCTTTGCAATCACCCTGCCCCTGCTGATCAGTACGGGAGGATCCTCGATAAGTTCCCGGTGCATTCTTTCCCTGATGGACTCACAGGGATTCAGTTGCTCTGCAAATCTTCTCAAAGTCGGGTTTTCAGTCTCCCCGCAGGCCTTCCTCACCGGGATAATGGCATCGAGCGCCCTTCTGACCTGCTGCACTTCCCTGGGATTGATGCGGCCAACGGCCACTTTGGAAATC
>Ga0105102_10000251_pt1 | contig 14973 bp, 21 predicted proteins | sample PPLLaktember2015_FD_87032 | JGI IMG/M metagenome (GOLD analysis project Ga0105102, IMG submission 87032) | Freshwater sediment microbial communities from Prairie Pothole Lake near Jamestown, North Dakota, USA - PPLs Lake P7 Core (6) Depth... | ecosystem: Environmental > Aquatic > Freshwater >...
GCTTTTTGTCGACGCTGGACGGCTCGAGGACCTGGCGGCGCGACGACATCCTTCCCAACCTGCCCGGTTGACGTCTGGTCCGTCCGGTGACATCCTGACGGCATGATGCTCGTGCACGGCGAAGACACTCCTCCTCGCTCTCGTAGAAGCCTCCATCACGCGATCTCGCCCGTACGGCACGCGACGGCCCGGATCTGGATCGTCGTGCTCGGTCTCGTCTGCGGAGCGGTTGCGCCGGTCGTCTCCGCGGGTGGGAACTGGCGTCAGATTCTCGCCGCGGCGCTCGGAGCGGTCGGCCTCGGTCTCGGGGCCGCGAACTTCAGGAAGCAGTCCGAGAAGGACGAGGAGAAGGGCCGATGATGGATGCGATCGCGTTCGGGATCTGTGGTCTGGGAGTCCTGGTCTACGTCGTTTCGGTCGTGGTCCGCGTCGTCTCGCACTCCTAGACCTGCGTCCGCGGCCTGATTCCCATCTCGACGAAGAGCTCCTCGAGCAGCTGCGCGGCGGTCGACGGCATCGCGGCTTCGTCCTGGACGAGGACGACGTGCCGGAAGATGCGCCCGCACTGGTGGCACTTCGATCGGCTCTGGCCGTCGCAGTCGATGACGAGCTCCGCGCCGCAATCGCACGTCACCTCGGCGATTGCGGCGTCGATCCTGGCGTTCGTGCCGCAGACGAAGCCGTTGTGCGGGAGGTCGATGTCGGCCTGGCTCCAATCGATCTGCGCGGCCTTCTGGAGGATGGCGTAGACCTCGGCGTCCGGAACGGTCGCCGCGGGGGTCGTGGCCGGAGCGTCGGCGACCTTGATCGGCTCGGGCGTCACCACGGGGGCGGACGGGTTCTTCTCGTCGGACATTAGTCTCCTCCTTCGTTGATGATCTTCACGGCGATCGCCGCGAGAGCGAGATCGACGACTCCGCCGACGCCGGGCGCGGCCGGCTCCGGGCGGTTGGCGTCGTAGGGATGCCGGACACGAGCGAGCCCGCTCGGACGGATGTACGGCGGCGGGCCTTCCTGGTAGACGAGGCGTCCGTTGATCTCGACGATTCCGGCGGAGGCGAACGTCGAAAGGACGTCGTAGCGCTCGAAGGTCTGGTTCGACGTGATCGGCCAGCGCCGCGCGAACTCGAAGTGAACGTGAGCGGCGCCGATGAGGACGGTCGGATCTCCGCCGCGGCCGCTCGTGCGTCCCATCGTCGCGATCGTCTGCCCGGCCTGGACGCGCTGACCGACGGTGACGAGGTTTTCGCGGTTGTGCCCGTAGAGGGCGAGCACGGAGGGCGCCAGCTCGAGGAGCACGGCGCGACCGTATCCGCGGAAGCCGACGGTCCCCGACTCGACGGCGGCGCGGATGATCCCGTCGCCGACGGCAAGCAACGGCTCGCCTTCGGCCTGGCGGCCGGCCGGGACGAAGTCGACGCCGTTGTGCCAGCGGAAGTCCTCGCCGGGGAGCTGGCGCCAGCCCTGACGGCTGACGATCCGAGCGTCGGCGCACGGCATGTAGAACTGCCTCATTCCGTCACCTCCACGGACGCGATCTCCTCGACGGAGAAAAGGAGCCGTTCTCCGACGCAGAAGTGAAAGTCCACGATCGGGCTGCCTGCGTCTTCCTCGAGGATGCGAGCGCACAGGCGTTCGCGCTCGCGTCGAGCAACGATCCAGTCGGTGAAGAGCCGCGCGGAGCGGCCTCCGCCGCGATAGCGCACGACGAGCGCGACTCGGACCAGGGCCGGCGAACCTTCGACGAGGGGCCGGCGGCCGACCTCATGCAGGATCGGGAAGGTCTCCTCTTCGGAGCCCGAATAGATCCTTCCGCAGCCCGGGCACTCGGCTCGGCCGGTAGACGTCCAGGATAGACTTCGGTCCGTGCAGTAAGGACAGTTCATCGCTTCGCCTCCTTCCTCTTCGACGGCGCCGGCGGCTTCGGAGCGGCGTCGGCGTCGCGGTTGCAGAGGTAGGCGATCCACGCCTGGACGTTGTAGAACTCGAGCTGACGAGCTCGAGCCGTCCAGCGGTCGCGCTCCTCGGCAGTGATCCGCACCATGAGCGGCGACGTCTTGCCCTGGTAGCGCCTCCATCTCGCACTGTACGGGATCTGCGATTCGTTCGTCTCGGTCCTGTGCTTCATCCGCCCGGCCCTCCTTCTGGCCTGGTCATTGATAGCACTGTCCTCGAGGAAGCGCAAGCGGTCTGCTATCAGGCGGCGGCCGCCCAATTGCTATCAGCTACGCCGGCGTGATTGCTATCGCCGGCGATCGCCGATTGCTATCAGGCCCAGGACCTGGCCGACTCGACACTGCTATCTTTGACCTGGCGGGCTACGGCACGAGCCAGCGGACGGGGCTCCGGAGGAAGTCGTCGGTCTCGACGTCGACGCCCTCGAGCGATCCGTAGGTGTTCCCGAAGGGGATCTCCAGCTGGGCCCCGACGAGGTCCAGGCGGCCGCCGGAGACGAGGGCGACGAGCATCACGACGGCCGGACCTTCGACGACGTATCGAGTATCGGTCCCGTGGGCGGCCGCGGCCTGGAAGCTGCCGTGCATCGTCTGGGGCTCGCCGTGGAAGAGGTGCGTCGACATCAGGCCGGCGATCCGCGGGTAGATCTCCGCCGGCTGTCCGACCTGGATCAACGCTCCCGGCGGAGCGAACGGCGGCGGGCCGTTGCTGGCCTCGCGGTGTCCGAGCACCCAGCGCCAGCGCCAGCGGAGCGGCTCGTCGGCCGTCGGGTCCTGGAGCTCCTCCGCCTGGTCCGGCAGGACGGGGAAGCGATAGCGGACATCGTCGCCTCGACGAAGCGGAGCGTCGGCGCAATCTCGATCCGTCGGATGATGCAGGTCTTGTTTCCGGCGACGGAATGGCAAGCGACGAGCTGGGCGTATTCGCCGAAGTGCTGGTTCTCGTCGGGCTCGAGGTTCGGCTTCCCGTAGCGAGCGAACGAGGAGCGCCACGCATCCGGGAAGCCGGCCCCGACCTTCCTGGAGCCGGTCTTCATGGTGCGCCTACCGTTCCGCGTCCGTCGAGCTGCCCTTGTGCATGAGCTCCGCGCCGAGGAGCACGATGTCGATCGTGCTGTCCTCCTTCGGATCGGGGTAGGTGTCGGCCGGGTTCGGGGCGCGGTCGCGGATGAGCGTGAACTCGACGCGGTCCTCGCTGACGAGGATCGCGATCGGAATGTCCGTCGGGCTCGAGCCGCCCTGCGGCCATCCGTACGCCGCCAGCTTCGTCGGCTCGGCGACGAACTTCACCTGCGAGGTTCCGCCCGTGAAGCTGACGATCCTGCGATCGTCGTCGCGGTCGGAAACGAAGATGACGTGCGCCACGGCGAACGGCCACTTCGTCGGCAGGTTGAAGATCGGCTGACTCGCGGGGACGGAACCGGCGGCCGGCGGGAGGCTCACGCGCATCCGGTGCGAGCGCCAGCGGAGATCGAACTTGTCCGAGAGCTTCGCGAAGGTGTCCTTGACGTATCCCGAGAAGTTGTCCACTGCGGCCGCCCTTTCTCGTCCAGCTCGCGGACCTGGTTAGGAACGGGGCGGCGCCGGCAGGCTGGACGGTCTGGCGGCGCAGTCGCCGTCCCGCGGGGGAGTCGACGCGCTACCGCGTCTGCGCGACGGCGCTCGAGACGGAGCCCTTCCCGGCGCGGATGTTGATCCCGCGCTGGCCGAAGTAGTTCAGCTTCACGGCGCGGTAGGGCAGGTTCACGAGGGCGACGCTCCAGATTCCGGGATCTCCGGCCCGGTAGACGGGCATGTTCACGGGCGGGAGCGGCGAGCCCCAGCCCGGCATTCCCTTCTCCGGATCGTCGTTCACGGCGCCCAGGAGCGGAACGTCGGCGGGGTTGAGGGCGATCCAGGCCTTGAGCCCGTTCCCGCTGTCGGGCGTGAGGACGAGCTCGTCCGGGCGGGGGAAGCCGTTCCGGCGCTCCGGGACCTGGTTGTGCCCGGTCCCGCAGAAGGAACCGCCGAGGTCGTAGGTGGCGCCGCCGGCGGCGCCGATCTGCGAGACGGGCAGATCCTTCAGGACCGGGATGTCCCCGAGGGTCTCGGTGAACCGGCCGCGGACGATGATGTCCGCCCAGACGGCCCCGACGGGCGGCCCGAAGAACGGGATGTAGAGCTCGGGCGGGAACTCGCCGGAGAGCGGGAGCTGGGTGAGCCCCGGCGTCGGCGGCGACTCCACCTCGATCGACATCTTCACCAGGCGGCAGGGCCACGGCGCCTTCGCGCCGCCCTTGTCGCCGGAGAAGTTCGAGTGTCCGCTGGACGGGACCGGCTCGAAGAACTTGATGAGGCCGAAGTCAGTGATGGCCGGATGGTCGACGCCCTCGGCGTCGACGTCGTCCGGCGGGTCCCCGAAGATCCGCCAGTCGTCGGCCTTGATCTCCGAGAAGAGGATCGCGGGATCGTACCGCGCATCCTTCTGCCGGTTCGCGTTGCCGCCGTCCGGCTCGGTGCCCGTCGGAACCTCTCCGATGTCCTCTTCGCCGTTCGTTCCCTGGTCACGCCACATGTTCCTTGCCTCCTTCGGCCGGGGCGTTGTCGTGACGGACCCCCGGCTTGGTGCGTAGTGCTGTTGCCTCTGGGCCTCCCGGCCCTACTGCATCGCCGCGGTCATGTACTCGTCGCGGCTGCCGGAGAGCGAGCGCGAGCCCGGCGGGATCGGGACGGCGACCATGCGGCCGTCCCGCAGCTCGAGCCGGACGCGCCGCTGGGTGTCGTCGTCGACGAGGACCATGCCCGGGCGGGCGTTCGCCGGGAGCTGGATGTCGCCGGCGCTTTCGCGGCCGACGCCCGACATGCTCGGCGGGTAGAAGTAGACCGCTCCGTCCGGGTGCTGGACGTAGGCTCCGCCGGGCGGCGCCTGGCCGACGCCGGCGAGCTGGAGGTAGCGATCGCGCGACATCGGCCGATCCTTCGTCGCGCCGAGGCCGGTGGTCTCGGTCGCGGTCGTGGTCGTGATGCTCGTCGCGGCGCGGCGCGGCGCGCCTTCCTTGGTCATCGGGAAGAGGTGTGCCTTTGCCATGTCGGGAGCCTTCTCGTCGACGAGGAGGGAGCCGGCGATCGCGCAGACGCCGCCTTCGAACGCGCACTGCGCGTCGTGGCCGGCGCCGGCCCAGGCGGCGACCTTCTTCGAGGCCCAGATGGAGCCCGCGAGGGTGAGCCAGTGCGTCCCGGTGAGCGTGCCGTCGGCCTCGCGGTCCCCGCCGACCTTCTGGAGCGCGGCACGGGCCGCGACGCCGCCGGCGAAGCCGGCGAAGATCTCCCCGCCGTTCAGGCCGTCGGGGTTCCGGCGGTAGCTTCCGCCGCGGTGGCTGCTGCCCGAGCCCTTGCGCCCCTTCGCCGGGTTGCCGGGATTCCGGCGGCCGGCGGAGCTCGAGCCCTTCCGGTGGCTCTTGCCCTTCTTCTTGCTCGTGAACTGTCCGAGGGCGTCGCGCTTGCGGGCGGGATTCGCGATGTCGGTCTTCATGATGTCGTCGACTCCAGCCCGCCCGGCCTTGTCGATGGTGTCAGAGTACGGCGCACGTTTGCGGATGTCAAGGGGGGCCGTGCGGTTAGCCGACGATTCCCCGTGCGGTGATACGGAAGGCTCCGCCGGAGAGCATCATCGCGCCGTGCGGTCCGCGGTGACAGTCGGGGAGGGCCTTCGGTCCGAAGTCGTGGAAGTAGTTGTGCAGCGTGCGGCGGCCCTGGGCGGACCACTTGTCCGAGCGGTATCGAATCGTCTTGACCTTGCCGACGAGATCCGGGAACTCGTCGAAGCCCGGGACGTCGGCCTGGAGCGACTCCTTCGAGCGCGGGAGGCGGGACGTCCACGTCTCGAAGGTACGCTCCGCAGTCTTGTGCGGCGGGGCGCCCTGGACGGCGGCCGCGAGCGACGCAATCACGATCCGCGCCTTGCCGGCGCTTTCCTTCTCCACGCCGGGTTCGACGAGGACGCCGGGCGAGCGGTCCGCGCGGAAGACGTATTCGCGGCCGTCGTCGAAGGTGAGCGAGAGCGCATCGGCGACGCGGACGAGCTGGCGCGGACCTGGGGGATTCCTCTTCGATGGCGCGGCCGGCTTCGCGGCTGCGTAGGGATGCCAGCTGATGAGCTTGGCGCCGGACTGCTTGCACGCGGTCTCGAGGATGCGCTTCGCCTCGGACGCCGAGTGCTTCGAGGAAGCGATCGACACGGCGAGCCGGTGTCCCTTGTGCGTGATGATGCCGACGTGCTTCTTCTGGGCGTGGCGGTAGGCGATCGCCTCGGAGTCCGCTCCGAAGACCGGATTCGGCTCGAGCGGCTCGAGCGGGTTCCGAGCTTCGGCCTTGCACGGGTTCTCTCCGCGGCCGGCCGCCTCGAGGTGCTCGAGCGCGTCCTTCGCTTCCTCCGCGAGCTTCGGCGCCGTCGTCGGAGCGCACTCCTTCACGATCGGGAGCATGCGCTGGATCGCGTGAAGGTGGGCGATCGCCTCTTCCGTGTTCCGCCCGGGGTTGCGTTCGGGCGACTCCCAGACGATCGGGAAGTAGTCGTGTCCTGCGGCCCAGGCGCGGGCCTGGCCGATCGTGTGCTTCGTCGCGTCGAAGAGGAGCGCCTGGGATTCGAGCTTCTTTCCGCCCTTCCGCTTCCCGAAGACCACCTTGATTCCGGGCGCGATCTCCTTCGTGATCCAGGAGCCTCCGGCGAAGACCTTCGGATCGACGAGGCGGGCGCGGTGGAACTTCGAGGCCATCAGTGCTTCGAAGCCTTGATGGCCTCGAGCGCCAGGTAGCCGACGCCGAGATAGAGCAGGGCCGTCGTGATGCTCGGCCCTTCCTCGGCCTGCGCTACCTGCGCGCGGGCGGCCGCAAGAGCAGCGATGTCCTGCTGGAAGTACGGTTGCTGCTGCGAGAGGAGCGCGGCGGCCGTCTGGGTGTCGCCGCGGTTCTCGGCGTTGCGAGCCATCTCGGTCAGGAGCCGGAGGCCTTCGGCCTGCGCAGCAACGAGTCGATGCTGGGCCTCCGAGTCGAGTCGCTTCGGCTCCTCGATCGAGTCGACGATGCCCCATACGGCGGCACTGACGAGAGCCACGCCGATCGCAACGACGATGACGGCGGCAACGACACCGATCTCCATTCCGAGGCCGGAGTAGTCGACCGTCTGGATCTCCTCGGGGAGCTGGAGGCGGTTTCGCGACATGATGCCGAAACGATGATCCGCGAGGACGACGAAGGCGCGACCGTCTCGGACGGCCTGGAGCCGATCGATCGTCGGCTCGAGCTGCTGGAGCTCGAGCATCATCCGGCGGACCAGGTCGAAGATCGCCTGCTTCTCGCCGGCCGTCGTCGTCGGACCGTTCATCGCGTTCCGCAGCCGGACGATCATGTCCTCGTACTTGGTCCGGTAGATGATGAGGTTCGAATGGAGGACGGCGTAGGCGAGGCCGACCTTCGCGAGCTCCATCCCGACCATGCGGCGCCAGGCCTCGGCGAGGAGCGGGTTGACCGCCGACGTCACGGGCGACGAGAAGATGTCGTTCGCCCAGAAGGCTTCGCTCGAGAAGTCGAGGAGCCACGATTGCGGGAGATCCATCGGGACGGGCTCGGCCTGGCCGGTGGTCCCGAGGCCGATCTTCCCGCGGCGGAGGTCGACCTTGATCCGCTTGCCGGCGGCCGAGCGGTCGATCGCCGGGACGATCGGCGCCGTGCCGCCGGACGGCTGCGCCGGCGACGTCGGCACGGGACCGCCCGGCGTGACGGTCGCGGTCCCCGGGCCGAGCTGGCGGACGGTCGACGCCTTGGCGGTCGACGTCGTCGGGATCGCCTGGGACGTCGGGAGCGCCGTGCTTGTCGGCGGTTGCGCCGGAACGATCGGCACGGAGATCGGCTTCACGAGGACGGGAGCCAGTGCACGAGACATCGACAGGATCGGAGCGGTTGCCATGCTCACACCTTTTCCGCTTCGGCGCGGCGCGGAGCTCGACGTCGGAAGATCTTCCGCTTCTCCGAGATCGCGTTGAGCCGTTCCGTCCAGGCGTCGGCGACATCGCCGAGGCCGTCGGCGGCGTCCAGGACGCGCTCGAAGTCGTCGAGAGCGCCGCCGAGTCCGTCGGCCTTCGGCCGATAGACGCCGTCGGCGTCCTCGTGCATGTCGATCGTGGTCTTCACGGCCTACGCCTCGAGCGCCTTGGCCGTCAGGTATCCGAGGACGCCGTAGACGATCGGGTTGGTGCCGCCGTCTCCTCGAGCAGCGGCCGGAGCCGGGGAGACGAGGACGGGAGTTCCGCCCGCGGACGGGACCGGCGTCACGGTGACGAGCCCGGGCAGCTGCGCGGCCGGGAGTCCGGTGCTCGTGGCGGCGGGGGGAGCGGCCGCGGCCGCGGTGACGGACGCGGCCGCGGCCTGGGACGTCGGGAGCATCTCGCGGAAGTTGCGCTCGGGCAACGAGCGGACCCATTCTCCGACGAGCTTGGCGCACTCCTCGCGGGTGAGGGCGTCGAAGTTGCCGGTCTGCGGGATGCCGGCGCCGCGCTGGAAGACCAGGGCGCGGGTCTGGGCCTCCGAGGCCGGACGGCTGTTCTGCGGGTTGGCCGAGTAGACGAGCTGATGCGCCCAGTGCGAGAGCTGTTCGGGCGTCGCGGTCGCCGCGACGATCGGGCCCTGGGGAGTCGTCTCGGGAAGCCGCGACATCGGCGCTTCCGGATAGAGGTACTCGGGCCGATCGGCGCCGAGGCCGAGGAACCTCCGTGCCGCGTCGGACGCACGGCGCGCGATGTCGATTCCCTGCTGCTGCCGGAGAGCGGCGAGCAGCGACGATTCCGAAAGGGTAAGGCCGGTCGAGGCCGACGGAGCGGCCGACGTCGTCGGCGGTCGGACCTGGATCGCTCCGGGCGGCGGGGTCGGAGTCGTCGCCGGCACCGTCGCCGGCGGCTGGGTCGTGGTCGTCGGAGCCCGCACGAGGACCGCTCCGGGCGGCGCGAGCGTCTGACTCGTCGTCGTCGTCCGCGGCGCCTGCGTCGTCGTCGTCTGCTGCGTCTGGGCGGCCGGGACGACGGGGACGGCGCTCTGAATCATGTCGTCGTAGTCCTCGGTCCCGCCGTAGCTGCGCATGTGGTGCTTCGCGTCGACGCAGAGCTTCATCGTCTTCCGCCACGCGGAATCCATGTCCGGAATCGCGCGCTGCTGTGCGCGCTGGACGAGAGCGGCCGGAGCGTCGGCGGTCTTTAGGATGAGGCCGAACCACCAGGTCTTCTGTCCCCAGCCGATCGAGTAGGACTGTCCCCAGCCCTTGTTCTGCCATCCGCGAGCCGCAAACTCGCGCATGAGGTTATTCCGCGTGCCCTCGGAGTCGGAGCAGTAGATCGGGACGATGCCGACGGCCAGGCAGTTGGCGATCGTCTCTTCGTTCGTCGCACCTGGCGTCGTGTTCGCGTCGGTCTCGGCAACGCGGTTGACGAAGTCCCGATAGGCATCGTACGGACCGCCGCCGGTGATCCAGTTCGCGATCGCCGCGAGTCCCTTCTTGATCCAGGGTAGCGCGAGATTCGCGGCTTCGGCGGCGCCCGGGAAGCCGAGGCCGTCGACGCTGCCGAGGCCGTCCATTCGGCCGGGGGTGAAGACCGGCGGAGCTCCGAGCCCGGGCGACACGAGGATCGGTGCGGTCGGCTGGACGATCGGGACGCGCATGTCTTCCACCTCTCGCCCGTGACTGTCCCACAGGATGATCCGCCCGTCAAGGTGACGCCCGAGCTCCGGCGGCTGGAGGACGGGATCGACCGCCTTCCATCCGGCTTCGGTCTGGAGGTCGATCCAGACGTGATGCGGTCGTGCCGGGTCCCTGGACGCGACGACGGCCAGGCGGCCTTCGAGGCCGAGGATCAAGGCAACGCAGAGGATGAGCCCGGCCATACAGTCGCAGTCCCCTGCGCCGCGGGCGAGCACGACATGCGGCGCCCGGATGCGCTCCGTCGGTTCGGCGTCGTCGGGCGTCGTGTCGGGCTCGTAGCGGATGCGGGCGGAGACGGCTCGGAGGATGCGGTGCGCGCGGTCGGCCTTCGTGCCCTGGCGGCCGATCGACTCGGCGAAGGCGCGCACGGCCGGATCGTCGACGTCGGCGCGAGCGAGCGCGACGAGGTAGGGCATGCACGCCCGCGGGTGTCCCCAGCTGCCCGGCGTCTGGATGGTGAGGGTTTGCCCTCGAGCGGGGAGGAGAAGCGTCAGGAGATCTTCTCGGCGACGGCCCGGGGTCCGGCCTTGCGGGCGGTTTCGCCCTGGGCGGTGTGCTGGGTGCCTTGGGCCTTCATCGGGGGAAGGAACCGATCCAGCCCGCGGCGCATCGCCTCGGTTGCGAGCTTCTCGGCTTCGTCCTGCGGCGCGTCCGAGGCCGGGCGGTCAGAGCCCGGCGAGATCTCCTCGAGGGCGTCTCGGAGGTCGCGGCTTGTCTTCGCGTGTTCGCGGAGGAGCCCGGCGAGATCTCCTCGAGCCGCGGGCGGTTGTTCGGCGCTCGAGGGCGTCGGCGCCGCAGGCGTCGTGCGGGCGCGGTCCGCGGCCAGCTGCTCGAGGAGCTCCGCTTGCCGTTGCAGCACGGCGAGGATTGCCGGATCGGTCGGCGACGCCTGCGGCGCCGCGGCCGGCGGGGCGGCCGGCTGGAGCACGGCCGGCGGCGCGATTTCCTGTCCCTGGTGCTTCGACGGTCCGGCGATCGCATAGATCGGGCCGGTCCACTGAGGCGCCGACGTCGTGTCCTTCGGGGTCAGACGGTAGCGGCCGCCTCCCCACCAGGTCGACAAGTAGGCCTTGACACCGTTGGCGGTCAGTTCCGCAGCGGTCTGCTCCTCGAGGTATCCCGCGCACCAGGCCGGAGCGATCCGCTCGATCTCGATGATGCCCGTCGGAGGCGCGGCGGTCGCGGCGTCGGCCATCGCCGCGACGCCGGCGGCCGCCTGGTATTGCTGCGGCTGCACTCCGAGGAACGGCGCCACGGGTGCGGGCGGAGCTGCGGCCGCGGGTGCGGGCGGAGGTGCGGCCGCGGGTGCGGGCGGGGGTGCGGCCGCAGCTGCGGCACGTTCGGAGGCGAGCCGCTCTCGCAGTCGGATTCGGCTCGCCCGTTGTGCCGCTCGAGCCTGTTCGCTCGAGGCGAAGGTTCCGGGTCTCTGCTTCGGTCGTGCGGGTTTCGGTTTTGCCTGGCTCATGCCGGCAGGATGCCACGCGGGGCGCGGCCGGTCAACCGGCGCGATTAAGGCTCGGCGAGCGGCGGACAGTTGGTGACGAATCGGTCGGCGTATTCGCCGGAGAGGAGGGTCGCGACCGTCGCCAGGACGCCGGAGACGAGCCCGACGATTCCGAGGCCGATCGTTGCGTCCCGTGCGTCGTCTCCGTCGAGGAGTCCTCCGACGCTGGCGGCGGCGGTGCCGCTGGCGGTCGCGAGTCCGCCCGCGGCCGCGGCGGTCGCGCTCCAGGCAAGATAGGCGGTGTCGTAGTACCCGCACGCTTCGGGGTACTCGATTCCGCTCGTGGCGAGCGAACCGCATCCGAGGGAGAGAAGCAGGAAGAGGGTCGGGAGGTGTCGCATCGGTGGATCTCCTTTCCGGGTACTTGACAGGCTACGCCGGCGGGACGTAGCCTGTCAATCGGGTCGGGCGCCCCGTGTCGGTTCGCGGCCGAATACGAAGCGCTCCGGAAACCCCCGCCCGGCTCCCCGGAGTCCGGGCGCCCGACCTGTTTCTTTCTGGGCGGTGGAGACGGGCGATCGTGACGGCAGTTTCCGTATCCCCGGAATCGTCGAACGAAAACGCGGACGTCCTGAGATTGTCCCCAAGGCGATCTTCGAGGATAAGGGCCTCCGGCCCAAAGTCGACGCCGCGGGCAGAGCGCGAGACGTCGTGTTGTCACGGAACCGCTACGAAATACCGCTGCGTCGAGGAGGAGTGCGGGCACGAGGTCTGGAAGTGGCACGGTTGCGGGAAGTCGACGTGCGAGCAACCAGGGTGCCGGAAGGCGACCACGAAGCGACGAGCGAAGCGCCTCTTCGAACGGCTGGGGCTCCTCGAGGAAGCGCCCTGGGGGATCGTAGTCCTGACGCTGCCGGAGGAGCTGTGGACGGCTGCCAGGCGTCCCAGCGTGTTTCGGAAGCTGGCTCGAGCTGCGGTCGATACTGCTCGGACCTGGTTCACGCGATGGCACTTCGGAGGCTCGAGCGTCCAGCTCGGCGGAGCTCTGACGGCGCATCCGTGCCGGCAGAATGAGGAGGTCTGGTCCCCTCACTTCAACGTGCTGGTTCCGTTGATCGGGTTGCTCGACGATGGCGCCGCACGGCGCGGACGATACAAGGTCCCTCCGGAGGCGCTGGACCACCTGCGCGAGCTGTGGACGGATGTCCTCCGGGAGCACGGCTGGGAGCCGCGATGGCAACCGCAGGTCTTCTATGAGTTCCGGCTGGAGGTCGAACGGAAACTGCATTCGGCGAGGTACTTCGGGCGGTCCTTCCCGATGTGGTCGAACTGGACCCAGCGGATCAGCTATTGGGGCATCTTGCGCCGGGGGACGTCACCGCTCGAGGGTGCGGAGCCGGTTCGCTGGCCGAAACCCGATGCGCTCTGCTTGTGCGTCAAGTGCGGCGCTCCGACGATGCCGACCGAAAAAGTCACGGCGGGACGGTGGGAGGTCTTCGACGGGGAACACTGGCGGCCCCGCGACGGGCCACCCGATGATCCCCGCGTTGCGATGGCGTGGAATCCGGAGGGTCGAACCCGGCACGGCGCCGGGGGGAACCTGACGGGAGAGACGAGGGCGGAACATGGGCGAACCGAAGTCGGACGACAAGTTGGGATCGACGCGTGTCTTGGTGTCCTCGGACGCGAATCCTAGAGGCCTCGTGCGAGCCTATTTGCTCGCAGCTGTGAACGCGGAGCGGCGCGCGATCGTCGCCGAGAACGATGCGCGCGATCGTGACTTGCTGTTGTGCGAGGCGGCGACGAGGGCGAGATCTGCGCGGACGGAGGCGGAGCGATGCTTCGCGGAGCTCGGAATCGCCGTCCGAACCTACGTTGCGCGCTCCGCGGGAATCCCGGGATCCGGGACGGCGCTCGAGTTCCTCGAGGAGCTCCGCGCGCCGACGTCGGCCGAGGTCGACGAGCTGGGGCCGAGTGGGGACGGGAGGCGGTAGCATGGGACGTCGGACGGAAGGAAAGAGGCGGTTCGTGATGTCGCTTCTCCCGCTCGAGCGCCGCGTCTTCGAGGACGCGAATCGGGCTCGAGGCATGGGTGGGAGCGTTCAGAGCTGGGCGCTCGATGCGATGATGCACAGTGCGGCCCGTGATCTGAACCAGGGCGGCCGCGGGTGGTTTGTCGTCGGCGGAGGGTGCCGGAGATGAGGTACGACATTCAGGAGCTCGGGAAGGGCGCCCATCCCGTGGTCGTGACGGTGAGGCGGACGAGCTCGGCGATCGCTGCGTTCGCGGCCTTTGGAGCCTACGCAACGCTCGTCGGGTTCAAGGGCGGCCGCTACCGTCTTCTCTCGTGGCGGCGGCCGGCTGAAGGCCCGGACTATCCGGTCTGCATCGCGGAGGTGTTCGGCTGCGGGAGGGATCCGGCGTGACGTGGTTTCTGGTGCGAGTGCTACGGGGGTTTGCATTCTGGGTCGTGTTCCTGCCTGGGGCGGCGTTGCTCTGGATCTGCGATGCGGTCTGGAGGCTCGCCGACTGGCTCGAGCGGGACGACGAGGAGGGTTGAAGATGGACTGGAGAGCGCGGGTGGACTACGTCGATCGGGTGCTGGGGAACCTGCTGCGGGAGTACCAGGGGCCGTACATCCCGATCCGGATGCTGCTGCGGCTGATTGCGGCGGAGGGACGGCGGGACGGTCTCTCGGATGATTTCGTGTTGTGCGAAGTCGGCTGGGCGTCGGTGCCGCTGGCGGTCGCCTACCGCTACAACGTCGACCCGTTCGACGATGCCTCGGCGGCCTGGCTCGCCGTCCAGGAGGCCGAGCACGACGCGGAACACTACCTGGACCTCTTCGATACGTTCGCGGACGACCGCGCCGATCTGGTTTGGCTGGTGCTGCTCGACTACTCGATCGGCACGAGGGCGGCGGAGTTCGTCGTCCGGGCCGTCGAAGAGTGGTGGGATCGGACGTATGACGAGCAGACGAAGCCGACCACGTTCCGGGATTCCGCGTGTGAGTGGACGCAGAAGGCCTCGCACGTCCAGGAGCGGGAGCGGAGGTACTACGGCCGGCAGACGTGCGCCACGGTCTACGCCCGCATCTGCAAGAATGCCGACCGGGTGAGGCAGATCTACGAGCTGCCGGTGTCGCTCGAGGGCACTCCGCACACGGCGGCCGCGGTCCGCATGGATCTTCGCGTCTTGCCGTTCCCGCACTCGAAGGAGCTCCGGCGGGCGGCGAAGATCTGCAACCGGCAGGCGACGCCGGAAGAGCACCTCTCCGCGTGGAAGATGGTCCGCCGGTACATCGATCGGAGGTTCGGCCGTGGATGAGACTCGGAAGACGCTCGACGAGCTGGTGACGCTCGTCGCCGGCGACTACGGCTGCGAGGATCGGCCGATGTCGCCGCGGGAGTGGAACGTGCTCTTCGACGCCGGCAAGCTCCCGAACCGGGAGGTCTTCGTGCGCACGAGCACGGGGCATCTCTGGAGGTATCCGGCGCCATTCGAGATCGCGAAGCGGAAGTCCGAAGAGGCCTCGAGGCGCAGGATCAACCCCGAACGTCGGTTCGTGTTCGGGACGCTGGACCAGGCGTCCGGGGCTTTCGTCGTCGGTGCGCGGAATCTTCGCCGTGGAGAGGCTATGGCCCTTGTGCGTTTGGCCCAGGGCCAGGCGTTTGGTTCGGACGGGAGCATGGTGCCGGTGGTGCTCGAAAGCGATCTCACGGGCTGCTTTTTGTCGACGCTGGACGGCTCGAGGACCTGGCGGCGCGACGACATCCTTCCCAACCTGCCCGGTTGACGTCTGGTCCGTCCGGTGACATCCTGACGGCATGATGCTCGTGCACGGCGAA
>Ga0105102_10000252_pt1 | contig 14967 bp, 13 predicted proteins | sample PPLLaktember2015_FD_87032 | JGI IMG/M metagenome (GOLD analysis project Ga0105102, IMG submission 87032) | Freshwater sediment microbial communities from Prairie Pothole Lake near Jamestown, North Dakota, USA - PPLs Lake P7 Core (6) Depth... | ecosystem: Environmental > Aquatic > Freshwater >...
AAGGGTTATGCATACTATCGTATTCATAATCTGTGGTAGTGATTAACTCAGTAACTCCTGCGGATAAAACCGTATATTTCGTTTGCCTGATCACATTTCCATATTCATCATATTGATAGTCGGTGTAGCCGGAAATTGAATTATTATAATATCCTGTTGATCTGACAATCCTGTCATTTTCATACTGGAATTCCACGATATCGTTATTATCCCCTGATGGGCGGATAAATGATTTTCGTATTATGTGTCTTTCTGTGTCATATTCAAGAACATGGGAAATGCCTTTGGGTGTATTTTCAGGATTGACCCATTCTTCCCGGTTCATTGCTTCTTCAAGAACACTGCTGTTACTGCTGGCAATACGCATGTCCCAATAAAAATCGGATGCTACCAACTGGTTATTGTTATTGTAAAAGTGTCTTGAGTAATGAAATTTACTCTTTTCTTCGATCACTAAATTTGCATCATTATATGAATATTCCATATAAATCTCATCACCAATCAATACCTTACTGATCAACGGAATATCCGTATTTTCGATAATTAGGTGGTTGTCTTTTTCACAGGAAATGAAGAAGATCGTAATGATGAAGATAAGCAGATGCTTTTTCATGACTATAGTGCTGATAATTAATTAAAACCTCTTTCCCAGACCAATTTAATTCTGTGTCCATTTTTCTGGAAATTATCGATTTTTTCCTGCGTCCATTCAACCTTTACTCCCTGGTAACTATAGAATTCACACATAACACAGGATGATAATCCGACTGAGATTAAATAATAATACTCATTATTCCATTCATATGCGTATACAGTTGTTCCCACATAATAATCATCAGTTTCCATCTGCGAGATCATTTCGTTTAACCAATCCGGATTTGCCGGATATTCCTCTTTGTCTTTTGTGCATGAATTCAAAATGAGGGTGCACACCAATAAAAGTACAATCTTTTTCATGACATTCCACATAAAGCATTAACTGTTAAATAGATCACCGTTTAACAACATTTGGGAAAGTTAAGTAATCATCAACACTTACTCCATACCAGTAAGAGTCTGCAATCCCAGTGGATTTAATAATACAGGTATAGCAGCAGATATAATCGCACATACCAGATTGTGTGGTCTGAAGTTTAATAATTATTGGATCAACTTCGATGGTATCAGCATATACAAAATTTCCCGGTTCATTTTTATAACAGCCGACCAGGGTTGTTAAAAGCATAATCGGGAACAACATTTTTCTCATTATATCAGGTCCTGGGTCGCAATAAAGTGCACAAAATCTGTACCAATATGTCATTCAGCAATCACAAGTAACAAAATTACTTCATATTGATTGGTTTGCCAATCAATCTACCGGGTTATAAATGCTTTGCTTTAATGAACAATATTGAATTAATGTAAAATCTGATTTCTGTATTCTATTCTTTTTCACTACTGTCCGGATAAAAACACGTTGCTCCTCCGGAGCTGAACAGACAAGGGGGAGGCGGGGGTTCTGACGGGACTGCAGACAGACACGCAAAGCCCCTCCTGACACATCAGCCGGGAGGGGCTTTTTTTATTTATCGCGATTGCCGGTTTTTCGCTATTGGTTTTACTTGTTTGCCTGCGGAACGGAAAAGTTAACCGGGACCATGTACCAGGTGTTGACTGCTTTGCCATTCTGCATTCCGGGTTTCCATCCTTCAAGCAGGCTTACCACTCTTACTGCTTCGGCATCGAAGAGAGGACCAATTCCTTTCAGAACCGTTATTCCTTCTGTCTTTCCTTCGGTTGTGACAATGAATCTTACTATTACCCTACCTTCAGTAAGTTCAGCTGCAGCCTCTCCGGGATATTTCGTGTTGTTCTTTATAAAATTCAGAAGTTCCCCATCTCCTCCGGGATACATGGGCATCGCTTCGACAACAACGAAAGGAGGGTCTGCAATGATCCTGCCGGGCAGTTCAAACTTAAGGGTCACAGTAGAGTTGTATGGTTTAGCCGTTTCCTTGTTCCTGGGAGGGTCCCACTGCGGCGAAGATTTTATAACTCTGATGACTTCATCGCTCAGTACAGGATTTGCTGACATCGTAGTTGCTGTACTGCTCACACTGCCATCGGGGCTTATTGTGTAATTTACCGAAACCCATCCTTCAATTTTCCCGCTTAAGGCTTCACCCGGATAGCTGACTCTTGAAGCAACCCACTCCTGGAACTCCATAAGATCTCCTCCCTGGAAAGTAGGGTAATCATTTGGATCTCTGGTTTGCCTTAGCCGTGAAGCCGGCGGAGCAGTATTCATTCCAGTCTCGGCGGCCCGGTGACTGGTTGTTATCTCTATCACTCCGGGGATTCCCTGTTCACCGTATTTGTCAGTGGCTTCTTTACCTCTGAGAGCTTTTGCAGAAGCTACCTCATCACGTTTTAAAGTCACCTCTCCCCTGAAGTAAGGCTTTTTATCGTCGATTACTATAAGAGCCTCCGAGTTTTTATCTTCAGCCATCCTGATCCTTACAAATTCTCCTTCATGATAGAAGGTAAAGTCAGCAGTACGCACTGTTCCTTTGTAATCCGGATCCTTCACCATCCTTATAACCATCTCCGAGTTAAAATCAGGTTTAAGGACCTGGTTTTTATATCCGATACCGGAAACCAGTAAAGAGGCATCCCTGCGGATGTTCCTTAGTTCAAAACGCCCGTCGGGACCTGTCTGAACACCGATGTCTGTCGGAGTCTCGCCAGGGTGCCCGACTATAATGGTTACAAGCATCACCGGTTTCCCGTCTTCTCCGAGCGCGATTCCCTTAACAAGGGTTTCCTGGAGACCTGCCTGTGGTTGTTGCAGCCTTGTTTCCGAAGTTTTATTATCCGACTCCCTGAAACTCAGTAACAGGAAGAAGACTGTCACCGCACAAAGGGTTAATGCTATTCTGGCCACAGTTCCGGTGGTCGCGGATCTTGATTTCATCATCATTATTAGTCTCATCTTTGTAAAAGAATTATTTGAACCGCTTGTTAATGAAATATTACTACTGCAGGTTATGAAATTCAGCAGTTTGCCGGCATAGCCCTGAATATCCGGGTTGGCGTCAATAACCACATTGTCAGCCAGGTACTCATGATTAATTCTTATAGCCCTCTCGTACAGGAGATAAACTGGATTGAACCAGTAAAAAACCCTGACAAGTTCGATCAGAATAATGTCGAATGAATGAAACTGCCGTGAATGTTCCATTTCATGACTTATAAGATCCTGGTCGATCCTGCCACTCCTGTAATCATCGCCGTTCAGGAAGATCAGGTCAAAGAAACAGCACGGGCCTGTAAGCTCGCTGGTAAGAACCAGCCGGCAGCCTCTGTAACTGATCTTTTCAGATTTTCTGCCCTTTTGCACAATGGAATAAAGGTTTCGCAGAAAGCGGACAAGCAATAAAACGACCCCGGTGAGGTAAAGCACAAGTAAAGCCGACTGAATGCCATGTCCGGAGTTCTGTGCACTGATCACAGATTCTGAAATTGTGCTGCTGTCCGGTATAATCTCAGGCGCTGACAGATAATTTTCCGGAATGAAACCCTCTAACCCGGGAGCGGAGCTGAGATTAACCGGAACTGAAATAAAGGGGACCAACAGAGAGAAGATAACCGACGCTATAAGGAAAAACCTGTTGAAAACGAAGAATTTTTCCTTTCTTAACAGTATCCAGTAAAGCCCGAACAGAAAAATCAGACTTAAGCTGGATTTGATAATGTAGGCTGTCATTTTTCTTTCTTTTTTGATTCGATTTTCCTGTCAACCATATCCCTCAGTTCTTTCAACTCCTCCTGGGTCAGAGAGGTTTCGTTTGCGAAAAATGAAGCAAACTGCGCTGTCGAATTGTTAAAGAAGTCCCTGATCAAACCATTAATATGGGCTGAGAAATATTCGGACTTCTGGATCAAAGGGTAGTATTCTCTTGAATTTCCATATAGTTTATAACTGACAAATCCCTTGTCAATCATTCGTTTGAGTAATGTCAGAACTGTTGTTGATGCAGGTCTGGGATCAGGAAATTCATTCAGCAGGTCGCGGATAAAGGCTTTTTCTAGTTTCCAGAGCAGTTTCATTATCTGTTCTTCGGCGGATGTGAGATACATATCACTCTACATTAAATTATACAACTCTACAAATGTAGAGTACAAATTTCAATTATGCAAACTTTTTGAAGGTTTTTTTCAGGTACCAGGAAGTTTTTTTGGCAGTCAACGATATTCTGCCCTTGAAACTGACAGGTTTTTACTTCCGGAGTCAGACAGACGCATTATGAAGCTTCAGTATGATTCGAGCTCCTGCCTTTCAAAGAGGGATAAACCTGTGGTAGTAATTGTCACATCACCTTTCGGTGTAACTTCTATCATAAGGGTGCTTTTCCCTTTGTTCATGAGAAGGTAGATAATACCGGGGATTATTAGAAGCAGAAAAAGGAAGGCAAGAAGGCAGCCTTTTGGTTTTTTCTTCTTTTCAAGAAGGCATTTGGTGTCAGACCTGTGAACAAGCCTCCATCCATGGTTAACATGTTTGAAAATCTCCTTGTCAAGAATAGCTTTTCTTTCTTCAACTGACTTCATAGCAGATAGAAGGCAAGTATTACAGATTACAAAATAGTTTAAGCAATTTAATAAATCCTTTTGAATGTACAATAAGAAATGGTTTGCAGGCAGGTTTTAGTTTCCTAAAGCAGCTTACTGAAAATCATATTTGAGAAACAGACTGAGAAGATGCTGTCCCTTAACGGCAAAGTAATCAATTTTTACCTCACCTGAAAGCCTGTTCAGGGATCTTACCGCGACCTCTCGAACTGAAGTATGTGAAGGGCATCTGAGGCCACTCCCTCCACCGTGACGACTTCAGGCAAAGCATTGCCATCAGCAGGTTTCTTATACTCCATTTTCACCCTGACCGGCATATCGATTTTGTAAGGCTTTATCGAGGCTATAATGCTCATTGCCCTTTTTGCACCCTCATAAAGAGACTTTCTTGTCTCTTCGAAGGGGTAGAGGAGTGCAGATTCTCTCGAGAAGCCCTTTTTCGTGGCCACTGTTACAATTTTTTCGCCAAAGAAGTGTCTGGCCTCCCTGCAGGTAGCCTCATCGCCTGAGACCATCACAAGGGGCACTCCGTAATGACCCGCGATCAGAGCATTCTGGACGAGCTCACCCGATTCGACACCGTTATACCAGTACCTGTTCTCGCTCCTCGAGCTCTGGGTATGGTGAAGAACTCCGTCGGGAGTACCCATCATGGCATGGAAGCCGATCATTACCATTGCATCGAAGGTGCTGTCGAGTTCTGAAAGGTTCCCTGCCCCCGGCCGCGGGAGTCCGGTCACATACCTGGCTCCGGGTTCCATCAGATGTGGGATAACACACTGTGAGCCATGTCCGTCGAGAATAACGATCTCTCTGGCTCCGCCGTCCCTGAGTCCTCGGATAACGGCAGCAAGATCGCCCATGAAATATTCACAGGCCTGAATGTTCAGTGGAGAATCCTTCTCCCTTGTCTGGGCAAACTTATAAACCCCGCTGATCCCTTCCAGGTCAGTATTGACATATATCTTCTGAGCTGATAACTGCGTGGAAGCCGTAAAAGCCATAAAAGCCGCAAGAACAGCGACTAATAGTAATTTCCCGGAGCTGTGAGTATTTTTGTTCATTTTGCAGGATTTAAATAACTTCGATGATAAATGAGCCGACTGCCAGGTTTTGGATCAGAAGAAGCCGGAAGCCCCTCATTCAAATATAGGAATTAATCCCAAGATGATTCGGAAAGGGTTCCTGAAATAACAAATGATTATCAATGCATGTGTGCGAAAGTTTAATAACAAAGAGAATATCAGCCCTGATTCATAAAGCTTTCATAAAGCTGCTTTTCTGGTCTTTCGTGACCGTAACCGTTTTGCTTATTGCCGGCTGCAGGGATAAGCACAACCGGGTTTACAAGAGACTGAGAGAGCATGCCGGACAGATAAAGGTGATAGACACGCACGAGCACCAGCGTTTGCCGGAGGCTTAAGGCGATGTATCACAGAGGAGGCAAAGGTTCTTAATGGGAAACCTTGAGCCAGCCTTAGCCCTGGATATCCTCGACGGGATATTCAGGGAGAATGCAAGAGTGCTGTTTAAGCTCTGAGTCTGGAGCGGTTGCCTGAGTTACCCGCGCAGAAGTATGTTATGCCATCTATTTCCGTCATGTCGGAAACCATGAGGCCGTACGATTCCAGAATTCCTTTTACCTTATTTCTTGTCAGAATGTGCTCGCCTGCCGAACCGAGGATAATCATTGTTTTCCTGATAAGCCTCATGGGATGGATGAAGGAGTCTCCGTTACCGCTGTCGTGGAAGCAACCAACGAACCTTGTATCGGGCGGTAGTATCCTGACGATCGAATGGATGAATTCGTCGAGAGCTTTTATGGAATTCAGTTTCCTGAGATTAACAAGTGTACTTACATTTTTCATCTCATTCTCATCGTAGAAGTAGTGGTGTCTTGATGAAAGCACTACAATATTCTTTTCCATCGAAAGTCCGAGCTCCTTCATATAGCGGAAGAAATTGCCTCCGTCCTCAGCGATCATATTAACTATTGCAGGGAAGAATCCTGAAACTCCATGTGAACTCTTCTCCCTGTCGGGATGAAAAACAACTGATTCATCAAGGGTTTGTACGGTGGTGGTTTCAGATATTGTTTCCATTTTCCTTTGGGTTTTGTTTATGACTTAAAAATAGTTCCAAAGGAATAGTCCTGCAAGTAGCAAAAGCCCAATATATGGGCATTTGAGCTTGTTTTCAGGTCTGTTGGTCAACGATATCCGGCATGTCGTTTATCCGTTACGGCATCCCGCAGCAGTAAAAAGACTGTTCGTCAAAACAGGCCCGATATTTACGGAAAAAAGACCATTATTAGCCGTCAAGGACATTTGTCATCTGTAATAATCATTTAATCAAGAAGATATAGAATAAAATAAGAAAAAATACGGAAATTTCCGTTTTTGACGAAGAGCCGTATTTTCTGGATGAATTTTCCGGATTTTGTTCATTTCATATTGTTTCAGGTAAAAAATATATTGGGGTAAACGTCAATTTTTACCTGTCAGGGTAAAAAAACTGCTTAACAGAACCTGTTAAGAAAAGGTATCCGGAAAGTCCGGAAAGAATAATTATGAGCTTCAGAAAAGGTTTAATTCAGGCCTACCAGGCAGTAAGTCTTTCAGGGGTATCCCTGAAAGGTACACCGAGGTCCTGCCTTCATGCCCCGAGTAGTAGGAAACCATCAGTTTCCTGACTTGTGACAATTAGTGCGTAAGGTATGTATTCAGGCTCCTGAAATACCAACCTGTTTTCAAATCGAAGTACAGTAAGGCCGAGACCCTCAAGAACCTTGTCCCTTATTTTATCTTTTTCAATCTGGATATAATCACCATGAGGTTCTCCATCAAGTTCAACGATAAGCTTTTCTGACGGACAGTAAAAGTCAGCAATGTATTTTCCTATACTATGCTGCCTTCTGAATTTTCTGCCATCAATGTTGGCTGATTTTAAATATGTCCATAAAACAGCTTCGGCAGAGGTGGAATTATTCCTCAGGAATGACCTTACCGGCTTGAGGTATTTTCTGTTAAAGAGCTTTTTGTTTATCATCAGAGTGAAGTAAGTTAACAACTGATCAACCACCCCGGCCCGGAATCGAAATCCAGCCCGTACAAAATCACTGTACGGGCCACCCCTCCTTGGAAAGGAGGGGAAAGTTATGAAACCTAGATATCAGGTTGTTAAAGAGCTTTTTGTTTATCATCAGAGTGAAGTAAGATAACAACTGATCAACCACCCCGGCCCGGAATCGAAAGTTATGAAACCTAGATATCAGGTTGTTAAAGATACACTAAATGCCCGATTGGTACCCAAATCCTCTGAACTTACTTTAAAATCCGACAGGCCTCTTTCAACAATAAACACACTCTGCTTCTCCGTGGGAAAGAAAGATGGTTGATCCGTAAAAACTGACTTTGTCTTGACCTTTCTGATACTGAGCTCAGAACAAAAATATGCGTTAGTGCGGTAAAAACCAATCTTAAGATTTTTTTACTACTCATATTTAGTGTGTTATAAAATAAAACCGCACTAATTTAGCGAGACGTCACAAGTCAGGAATAAAGCGCTGCCCATTCGCAGCCCGTAAATGCAAACATGAAGGCATACGGCGCTTGGTGGCTCTGGGCCAGGCTTGCCGGCTGGGACGGGAAATAGAAGTTATTGAAGGTCATCAGCACTACGGGATCCTTTCAATATTCTCTATATAAATAACGATAGTTGCTTGTTGCTAGTTCCTGGTTGCTTGTCGTTGGTTAGCGAATAACCACATTTCTGGGTTTTGATTGATTTGAATTATAAATCCATCAGAAGATTTACATTCTTCTAATTTTCCAATACCGTTATTTCGTTATTTCGTTATTTCGTTATTTCGTTATTTCGTTATTTCCCTATTTCTCATGATTAAAAAGAAGACCGGGACCTATGTTGAGGGATTGTTTCAAATAATCGGTTTATCTCACTATTTTTGAAGGGATGACTAATGAGACTTTATGAAATGACCTTCAAAGACCTGACTCTTAAAGGTGGTTCAGCCCTTATATTTCTATTTCTGAAATCTTCCGTTTTATCAGCATTGTTGCCTGCAGGCAGTCCTCCCCTTCAGGATACTGTTCCCGTAGTGGACAGAAACCGGAAGCAACCTGTATATGTTACTACACGACTCGTTACGGAGAGACCTGTCATTGACGGCAAACTTGACGACGAATGCTGGAAAAACGGCAAATGGGCGGGCGACTATATTCAATATATTCCTGATGAGGGAGCAGAGCCCACCTTTCAGACGAAGCATAACATTCAGTACGACGACAAGCATCTCTATATAGCTTTCAGGGCTTTTGATCCGGAGCCTCACAAGGTTCACAGATATGCAGGCGTGCGCGACGAGATTGTCGGCGACCTGGTAGGAGTGAACTTTGACAGCTACCGCGACTATCGCACCGGTTTTGAGTTTACTGTTTCGGCATGGGGTCAGAGAGTCGATCTGGTGTTGTTCAATCCAAACGATTGGGATTTCAACTGGAATGCAGTGTGGAAGGCAAAAGTCGGGCTCGAGGATTCGGCCTGGGTTGCCGAGATAGAAGTACCTCTCAGTCAGCTTCGTTACAGCAACAAGGATGAGCAGGTATGGGGATTGCACACATGGAGATGGATCGACCGGTTTCAGGAGGAAAGCAACTGGGAAAGGCAGTCGAAAACAGGCCCGGGAATGCTTTATAACTATGGTGAGTTTGTAGGACTGAAAGGCCTTAAGAAATCGAGGAGGTTTGAGCTGCAACCATTTGTTCTTGGTGAACTGAAGACAATAGAGGATGTTCCCGGGAATCCCTATGCCAATAACGGCCGTATCTGGAAAGGGAATGCCGGTCTTGATGCAAAAATTGGCATTTCAAGCAATTTCACCGTTGACCTGACTGTTAACCCCGATTTCGGGCAGGTGGAGTCAGACCCTTCAGTGATGAACCTTACGGCTTTTGAGACTTTTTACGAGGAGAAAAGACCCTTCTTCCTGGAAGGTCTTACTATTTTCGATTACGAGTGTGACAGGCAGAGCCTTTTTTACTCAAGGCGGATAGGCCATTCCCCGTCCCTGACCATCGGAGCTGAAGAGGGCGATTATGTAAGGAATCCCGAGATGACAACCATTATAAGCGCTGCCAAGTTCAGCGGTACTGATTCAAAGGGCCTTTCGGTGGGATTTATCCAGAGCCTTACTGCAAATGAGTATGCAGATATCACAGGACCGTCAGACCAGGAAAGAAAAAGGATCGTCGAGCCTCTGACAAACTATCTGGTTGGTCGTGTCCAGAAAGGATACAACGCTGGAAATACCATCATAGGGGGGATGTTAACCTCCACGAACAGGTTTATCCGTGATGAGGAGCTTGAATTTCTTCCGGCAGATGCCGTAACGGGAGGCCTTGATCTGCTGCATCACTGGAAGGACAAGGAGTTCTTTGTTAATGCAAAGATCATCGGCAGTCATATCAAGGGAAGTCCGTGGGCTATACAGGAACTGCAGGAATCGCCGGTACACTATTTTCAGAGGCCCGGTGCAGAATATCTCGATTACGACATTACAAGGAACAGTCTCTCGGGTCACGGCGGCAAAATAGAGGCAGGAAAGGGATCCAAGGGCCACTGGAAATACTCAGCAGCCTTATCGTGGCTGAGCCCGGGTCTTGATATCAACGATATAGGCTATATGCGAAGCGCTGATGAGATAGAGAATCAGAATAACCTGTCGTATTTCATCACCAAACCTGTTTCAATATTCAGGACCATGTCGGTTGGTTTTGAACAACGCAATTCCTGGAATTTCAACGGCACCTATCTGGGATCAGACGGGGAACTGGAATTCAGGAGTAATTTTACCAACAATTGGCAACTGCAGGCTGAAATGGCATATCATTCAGCTGACATCGATACCAGGTTACTAAGGGGCGGATACGATATCAGGATGCCGGGAAGTATTGACCTTGAGCTAAGTCTCAGGTCGAATGAATCAAAGAAGCTTATAGCACAGCTCGAATACGAGTATTCGAAAGCGGGGCAGAGCTCTGCATCAGGATGGGCCATTAGACCAAGGATATCCCTTCGTCCGTTTAGTATGCTGAAGCTTGTTGTATCGGGCGATTATGAGGTGAATACGGATGAACTTCAGTATGTTGCAACCCGGCCTCTATCATTCGGAAGTGGAAGAACCTATATCCTGGGCACCATTGACCAGGAGACACTCGGCCTTACCTTCAGGGTCGACCTGAATATATCGCCCGAATTGTCTGTTCAGTATTACGGAAGCCCTTTCATTTCGAAGGGAAAATATTCAGAGTTCAAACGTGTAACAGATCCCGAAGCCGGTAAATACAATGAGCGGTTTTCAATATATAACAACGCGGTTCTTAATGGGGACAATTATGAACTCATGGACGATTATGAACCCCTTCCTCTAATTATTCTCAGAAATCCGGATTTCAATTTTCACCAGTTCCGGTCAAATCTGGTTGCAAAATGGGAATATCGCCTTGGTTCATTCATGTACTTTGTATGGTCGAGCGACAGGACTGACAGAAACAGTCTTGCAAATGCCTCATTCGGTGATTCATACGGATATCTTGGAGATGTTTTTCCATCCAATATTTTTCTTGTAAAGCTTAATTACTGGTTATCACTTTAATACTGGATTCATATGGATATCAGAAGCGAGAGCAGCATATTGAAAATATATGCCAGCACAACCGACAGGATCGGATCAAAACTGCTCTATGAACACATTGTTAACCTGGCAAGGGAAAAGGGTATTTCGGGTGTGACCGTATACAGGGGTGTTATGGGGTACGGACTCAGCAGTTCAATAAGTTCTGCCAAATTCTGGGAGTTGACTGAAAAACTTCCGGTGATGATCGAAATTATTGACAATAATGAGGTGATAAATGAGTTTTATAATCTGATAGAACCCGATTTACTGAACATGCCGAAAGGGTGCCTCGTTATAGCTGAACCGATAACCGTAAAGCTTCACAAGCCGGGAAGTCATTAGGACTGTAGGGGTCTGCAGTAAGGGTCATTACGTTGATTCAGGTTGGATGCCGGAAAAATTGGTCACAGTAAAACTGGCTGTTTGTCTTTGAAAAACAGCAGGAAGTCAAAATCATGACTGATTCTTTTGGCAGGCAGATAAAATTCGCCAATTTTGGGTCAACGATTTGAAAGTAAAGGGGAAGTTTTTTAGTATTTTGAATATCTTGAGATGAAGATTCTGATTTGTGAAGATAATCCGATGGCAATGAGAACGCTTGCTGTGATCCTTGAAAGGGAGGGATTTGTTGCGGACATGGCTGAAGATGGAAACGTGGCTATTGAATTATTGCAGAGGAACGACTACGATCTTCTTGTTGTTGATATTCATCTTCCATACAGAAGCGGCCTTGAGCTAGTCAAGTTCGTAAGGTCCGATCAGGGGAAAGAGACTCCGGTAATTATTCTGACAGCATTCAGTGATCACCAGATGCAGAGGCAGGCAGGCGAGCTGGGGATAAACGACTATATTGTAAAACCCTTTAATCCTGCCGACCTTGTTTCGCGAATAAAAACAATCTTAAACAGATAGTTCATGCGTAAGGTCCTGACACTATTATTTGTTGTTCTTCTGCTGCCGGGGCTTTCAGGCATCTCCGAAGCAGGAGCACAGGAGATAAGTGATCCCGAAGCAGAATATTTAAGGGTCAGGACCCTTGCATTCGAAGGCAACCAAGACGAGGCCGCCCTGTCAGCCAGAAAACTTGTAAATGCTTATCCTGAATATGGCGATGCCCGTATTCTTCTGGGAAGGATCCTTGCCTGGCAGAAGGATTTCAAGCAGGCTGAAGCTGTTCTGGACACACTTCTGAAGTCTGACCCGGATAATGAAGATGCCCTGTCGGCTATGCGCGACATTTCGCTCTGGTCGAAAGAAAACACAGCAATCTCGACAGATATCCGCACGGGTTACTCATTCGATTATTTTTCCGAACCCTACACGCGTTTCTGGCAGGTTTTCAGTGCCGGTGCAGGACACAGGTTCGGCTGGGGACCCGGAGCCGCCTATATAAATGTGGGGAACCTTATAACTGATGATGAGACTGATATTTACGCAACTGAACTTCAGTTTGCGGCAGAAGCTTATCCGACAATCTCAAAAAAGAACTACGCTTATCTTGCTTACGCCTACAGTCCGGGGGAATATTTTCCGACTCACAGGGCAGCAGTGGAATTATGGCAGGTTCTTCCGAAAGGATGGGCCATGTCGGCAGGATTGAATTACTATTATTTCGACAGGGATATATACATTGCCCTTGCTTCGGTTGAGAAATACCTTGGTAAATACTGGTTTTCAGGGAAATGCTATGTTTATTTCAAGGATGAAGGACCGACAACATCCTTTTACCTTAACGGAAGACGCTACTTCAACGACTTTGATTATTTTCAGATTACACTGGGAACAGGAACTGCACCCGATGAACCGTTTGATATCCAGTCAGATCTTATGAGGCTCAGTGCAAACAGTATAAGGCTGGCATATAACTTTTCAGTCAAGGGCCGCTTTATGCTGAGGATAGGAGCAGGGTATTCGAGGGAGGAATATGAGGAGTCGGTGATGAGAGACAGGTTTGAAGGCAATATTAATTTAATTTATGCCATCAGGATGAAGTGATGAAATACCGTCTGATAACCATATTGTCACTTCTTCTTTTCTCAGCTGCCGAAGCCGGTCCTGCTGCACGGCCATTCGTGTTAAATGCCCACCATCCGACACCAGTATACAGCCCCGACGGGGCAGAGCTTATTACTTCACCTGCCGCCAACAGCGATCAGGGTCTGGAAAACCTTATATCGCTTTCGATGGATATTTATCCGATTCAGATTGGGGCTTTCAGGGTGAAGACCTACGCCGAAAGGATGTATTCGAGGGTCGCTGATGTTATTGGGAACGATGTTATTATGATCGAAGAGGATGGGTTTTACAAGATAAGGGTAACCCGTCTGGATAAGGCAAAGCTTTTCAGGGCCCTCGAAAGCGAAACCGGCAATGATGAAAACAGTCAGGCAGGCAAGCCGGCGGCTTCCCCTGTTGTTAAAGATGAGGAGGTGACAGTTTCAAACGATACAGCTCTTTCTGTTTCCGATACGGGGATTGTTTCATACGATACGATCCCGGCTGTTGTAATGTCCGCCCCCATGATTGAGATGGAACCTTCAGTTACGGAGATCGTCGAAAAGCCGAAACCGAAGTTCTTTCTTCTTAACAGCGACAGTCCGTGGCTTCAGAGGATCAACTATTTCGGCAAATCATTTGCTCTTGTAAATGCCCTGATAATAACAATAATGATCTCGATCTTCACAATGATAATCCTTCTTATGGTCATTCTCCTGAACAGAACCAGGATGGAGAAGCAGGAAGATCTGAAGCAGTATCTGGCCGAGACTTATCAGGGGATGATAATCGATTACCTTTTCACAGGGAGCAGCCCCGACAGGTTTCGCTCGATTGCTTCCGATAATTACAGAAGGCAGGCCCTTATTGACCAGATGATTGATGTAAGCGTAAACCTGAAAGGCGATGCCGAAGAGAAACTGGGTGGCCTGTACCTGTATCTCGGTCTCGACAGGGATTCCATAAAAAGAGCGAACGACTACAGATGGCACAAAAAGATCAAGGGATTCAGGGAACTGGCATTCATGAATATCAAGGATTCCAACCATGCAATATACAAGGCTCTCAACTCGAAGAACGAGATCCTGAGGATGGAGGCCCAGATCGCTCTTGTGAGGCTTACTGATGATGATCCCTTTGGCTTCCTGATGCAGCTTAAAAAACCCTTCTCGCTATGGGAGCAGATAACGCTGCATGAACTTATAATACAGCACGACCTTCCTGTTCCGGAGTTCAGCAAATTCCTCAAGGCAGGCAACCCCACGGTTGTCATGTTCGCACTGAGGATGATAAGGGAATTCAAACAGAAAGGTTCAGAGGACGATGTAAGGGAAGCTCTCGATCATCCCTCGCAGGAGGTGCGCAAGCTGGCTGTTCAGGTGGCCGGAGACCTCGAGATGCATTCCACGCTTGAAGTGATGAAGAGAATGTATAAGAGCCAGGATTATAATACCTGTTTAGAGATAATCAGGGCAATGGCCAAGATGCCCGATCCTTCTCTGATGGGATTCCTCAGGCTCGTGCTCGACAAGGAAGACGATGTCCAGCTGCAGATTGAGGCCACGAAGGCGATTGAAAACCATGGAGAAGAGGGTGTAAAGACTCTTGTCAAACTAATGAAGTCGGAATATAAAAACTACAATATTATTGTTCGGCATGTACTC